>ERZ773013.1276-NODE-1276-length-15021-cov-2.623079_pt1 | contig 15021 bp, 7 predicted proteins | sample MGYA00511670_ERZ773013 | MGnify/ENA primary metagenome ERZ773013 (study PRJEB29015, sample SAMEA2738120) | human oral metagenome | biome: human oral; feature: human-associated habitat; material: saliva | place: China | collected 2257 ... | reverse complement strand
ATTCTACAAGCCACGTCTGCTCGTAGTGGGTTACAATACGCCGGCTACCAGAAACTGGCTCCTTGGACTTAACATTACTTTCTAAAAATCGCCAACAATGAAACAACATACTATAAAAATGGCAATGGGAGCGGTTGCCCTTGGCTTGGCATTAGGCAGTTGCTCCAACGTGCTGGAAGAGAACAACAGGGAAACCTATACTCCCGAATTCTTCTCAACCGAGCGCGGTGTAGAGGGAGGCATCACGGCTTTGTATGCCAATCTCCGTAACTTATGGGGTAATGGCTATTGGCTGATTGCCAATGAGATAGGTACTGATGAGTATACTTATGGTCATGGCGGAGACGGCAACTGCTTGCCCATCGACCTCTCCGGCAACGGCATTCTTAACGCAAGCAACTGCCGGGCGGACAATTTGTGGAATTATGCCTTCCCTGACATCAACACTGCTAACGGTGTTATTGAGAACGGAACAAAGGCAGGAGTGTCTGCTTCCCTGCTTGCCGAGGCGCATTTCTTCCGTGCTCATGATTATTTCTGGCTTGTACAGACCTTTGGCGGCGTTCCTCTGGATCTCGGTTCAGGTGAACTGAAGTTCAATATCAATGCCACCCGTCTCTCCACCCGCAACACGGTACCTGAGGTATATACCAAAGCGATATTCCCTGATCTGAAGGAGGCCGTAACCCATCTGCCCGAGTCACCGAGAGTAACAGGCGGTCTGACGAAGACGGCTGCCCGCATGGTTCTTGCCAAGGCCTACCTGACTTATGGCTGGTGGCTGGAGAACCCCAACAGTATTCCTACCTATCCTGAGTGCGGTCGTACGGATCCTGATGGTCATGATGCCCGTTGGTATTTCCAGCAGGCTTATGACATGGCTGTCGAGGCAATCAGCAGTCCCGGTCCTTTCTCCCTGCAGAAGTCCTTCTATCTGGTGAACGTGGGTACCAACGACCGCAACAGTGAGATTGTACTCTACGCGGACCACACCCAAAGCAGCAACTATTATGACGGCGGCACCAATTACGACTGGGCCAATGGCAATGCTCCCGGTAACTTCGCGCGCTGGATGTGCCGCTGGGACTATACCTTCCTGGAGAGCTCTTCCTCGGAATCGAGCTGGACAAAGTTCCGTAGCGTACAGCGTGAGGCCGTGCAGGGGAAGGACCGTCCCTGGAAGGAAATGGCTCCTCCACAGGAGGTTTCCAAGAACATCTTCCTGAACAAGAACATAGATTCCCGTTTCGACGGTACCTTTGCTTACCAGTTCCGCGGCAACTGGGACCGTTCGGGAGCCAACAAGGATGCCTCCGGCAATGCGCAGGTAGCCTATAATGCCAATATGCTGCCTATTCATGCGGGCGACAGCGTACTGACCTTTGTTGACAGTGACGAGGGTATCACCTATCCGGATGCTTCCGATAATGGCGGATCCGGACAAAGCAATGTCGGCGCAGGATGGCTTCCCGGCAGGGCCGACTGGGTGGTGGGCCCATCCGCTATCAGCCGCTATAAGTATCTGAACCTTTGGAAGAATGGTATCTACCGTACCGACAATGGCTCCGGTTTAGGCAAGCCCAATGGCGACAGCCCGCGTCCAGTTCCAGTGCTTAAGTTCTCAGAGCTTTACCTGATTGCCGCGGAGGCCGCCGTGAAATTGGGTGACAACGACAACGCCCGTAAGTATATCAATGTGCTCCGTGCCCGCGCCGGCATCTGGACCTACGATAACAACCGCCAGCGGGAGAAGGTTGCGGATTACAGCGCACAGATGGTTGCCGCTACGCCGCAGGTGATTACGATTGACTACGTGCTGGATGAGCGCGAACGTGAGCTGTTCGGCGATTATCTTCGTTGGACCGATCTCGTGCGCACCCAGAAGTGGGAGGATCGTGCCAAGACTTATACGATTGCGGGCCTGAAAGCTGGCGACCATACGCCGGCAACGGTAACCCGTACGGACCTGAACAAAAACAAGTATCTCCGCCCGATTCCCCAGGGACAGTTGGACGCACTTGATATGACCAATGTCCAGAAAGCCGCTTATCAGAATCCAAGTTATCAATAATCCCGTATCATTTCATTGGGCTTTGCAGAGATTCCGCTCCTGCAAAGCCCTTCCTTTAACCAGTCGCATTACGGGAAAAATAGAGAAGACACCTGAATCCCAAGGCTTCAACAAGTTGAGTTGGCTGCAGTGCATCGGCCTTGGCTCCGGAGATTTGGTGCAAAAACCTGATCTGTCAGACGATAGCAATGTATCTGCGAGTTCGGAATAAGAAAATCCTTATAAAAGTTGGTAATTCCGCTAATATTTTGGGTTGCCTCCTGGGTTGATAAGGCAGGTGGTTATCCTACATCAACGGTCTCGTCTTTTAACCCCAATAGTGGCATTTGTCCCGAACCCGCGTATTGTATATTCTTCTTGTTCTGTCAATCACTTCAACCCATAGATCTTTGCATTTCCCCCCTTGACCGTAATCTTATTGTAAGGCTCTGAGGGGAAGACGATGTTGGTCATTGCCATCTTTCCGTCGGCATCAAAAGCCTCGATGGAGCTCTTGTCGATGAAGAGCTGTAGGGTCTTGATGCGGCCGTGTGCCGGAGCCTTCGTCACAGCAGCGAAATCGTTGCTGAAGCTGATGACGCCGCTCTTGGTGCGGTCCATCGTGAATGTCCCGGCAGCGGCATTGTAAGTCATGACGACACGCTCACCCTTACCATTGGACAGTGTGATCGTCGCATTGTTATGGAGCTGCACATCCACGCGGCAAGCAGGAGAGAGCGTAGCCTGTGGCTTCTTCGAGAAGGCAGCGAACACCTCGGGAGACGGCTTCACGCTGACATAGCCCGTGTCTTTATATTCGAAGTAGCCCAGGTCACGGGCGATGCCGTTGGCAGAGCGGTATTGCTTCGTCGGTACCTGCCGGGCATACTGCCAGTTGCTCATCCATGTCATGGCGACGTGGCGGCCGCCGGGTGCATTGTCGAAAGTGACGGTAGCATAGTGGTCCTTGCCCCAGTCCATCCATTTCTTCACAGACGAGTCGGTATCGCATGTGAACTTATGTCCGTCGAAGCTTCCCGTGAAGTACTGTGTAGCTGATCCTCCCTGAGGTCCGCCCGGGTTGATGTTACAAATCAAGATCCACTTCCCATCTTTCACTTCAATGAGGTCCGGGCACTCCCACACACCGTCGTGTGAGCCGTAGCCGTCTCCGAAGTTACTCTCAAAGGTCCAGTCGCGCAGGTTCTTCGAAGAGAAGATCTTCATATGCTGACTCTCAGAGACAATCATGATCCACTTTTGTTGTGGCGCGTACCAGAAAAGGTGCGGATCGCGGAAGTCGGGGATATTAGATACGAGCACAGGGTTGTCGACATCCTTTGTGAACGTCTTTCCGCCATCGGTGCTCACAGCCATGCACTGCTTCTGCACCTTTCCGGCAGAGGTATAGTAAGCGATGACAGCACCTGCACCAAAGCCAGCCGTGTTGTTCTTGTCAACCACTGCACTGCCACTGAAGATGGTGCCGAGTGCATCGGGAAGGATGGCGTCACCCTCATATTTCCAATGCATGAGGTCCGTCGAGATGGAGTGTCCCCACGTCATGTTCTCCCACTGCGAGCCGAAGGGGTTGTGCTGATAGTAGAGGTTCCACACGCCGTCCTTGTAGAACATGCCGTTGGGGTCGTTCATCCAGCCGTAGGCAGGTGTGTGGTGATAGACGGGACGGAACTTCTCGCGGTTCTTCATGTTGAAGGTATCGCTGAGCTGCAGGAGCTTCCAGCAGGCGAAGTCGGCCGTGGCAGCCTTACTTGGCTGCATCCCCGCGGTTCATTGTGATATCGAGCAGCAGATTGCCCTTATGCTCCCCTTGCAGTGGCAGTGGCACATAGTAGTCGGCCTTGTTCATGGCGAGCCTCACATTGAGTTCCCTCACCACATTATTATTATAGATCACGCGTATATGGTCGTTGTTCACGCTCTCCTCTACCGGCAGCAGCAGATACTTGCTTGTTGTGGGAACGCGGAGCATCACCTGGGTGTCGCCGAGGACCTGAGATACGAGCTTTTGTGCAGTTGCAGAGAGACTGAGCAATGCTAAAGAGCAAGCAATGATATGTTTTTGTATGGTTTTCATATGAGTTGTATTCGTTAATGGTGTTAGTTGCAGGGGGGGGCCCCCCCGCATCCTGCAATTAGTATCCTTTATTCTGCGTGTACAGTCCTGGGATATAATAGATCTGATTGTAAGGCACTGGGAAGTACTCGTTCTTGCCCTTTGTGAAGTGGGCATCCTTATAGTACTGTGCGTATGTCTGCCCCTCGTAAGAATCCTTTGTCTCACGGGTGAAGTAAGCATTCAATGTAGAGGAGAGCAGACCCCAGCGGCGCAGGTCGAAGAAGCGCTCATGCTCCTGACCCATCTCGAGGCGACGCTCCCAGCGCAGGCATTCACGTGCTGTCTCCTTATCCTTGAAATAAGACTCAGGATAGAGGCTGATCTGGCATTGGTCAGCAGCATAGTCGATATGCTTGCTGATAGAGTTGGCTGCACGCTGACGGATATTGTTGATGATGGTGCGGGCCTCTTCTAGACGACCCAGCTCTATGAGGGCCTCAGCACGGTCGAGCATGGCATCGGTATAGCGGATGACGTAATCGTTCATGGCGAAAGCCTGCCAAGGATAATTGTAGGTCTCGCCCTTGCTGCGCTGCGGCACACACTTCAGGTCTGTGTAGTAGCCGTAGGTGTTCGGTGTACGGGAATTAGCCTTTGTCTGTGTGTACTCCTTCTCATATTTATAAGGGAAGGTAGGCATGCCCACGGTATGGAACAAGCGCGGATCCCACTTTTGTGTGGTAGGCTGTCCATTGATCGGATAGTCGTTCGTTTCAGAGTAAGTATCAAACTCTGGCAGACCGTCCTTGGTCTTGAAAGCGTTGACAAAGTCCTGTGAAGGTTTCTGGAAGTCCCAACCGCAAGACCACATGCCCCATGTGCCGTTCAGCGTGTTCGACCAGTTGGCACGGCCAAAGGTGGTATGGTCATCCTTATAGTCGGAAGCCTGAATAGAGAAGATACTCTCTTTGCTGTTCTTATAGTCGGGAAGGAAGATGTCACCATAATCCTCGAGATAGCCATATTTGCCGGAACGGACCACTACCTCCGTATAGTCGACAACCTTCTGCATATAGTCTTTGTTGATGAAGTTGACACCTGTGGTCTCTTCATAACCGTCACCCCATGCGCGGTCAAGATAGCACTTGGCGAGGTAAGCAGCAGCTGCTACCTTGTTGGCACGTCCGCCACCGTCAGTGGTCTGCTCTGGGAGATTATCGTAAGCATACTCGAAGTCACCGATAATCTTGTCCCACAGCTGCTCGTGGGTGAGAGCGTCGTTGCGGGTCTGCTCCTGAGTACCGTTCTTATACACTTCCTCGTCGATCCAAGGAATCTTGTTGAACACCGTGAAGAGCTTGTAATAGAAATGAGCGCGCAGGAACTTCACCTCAGCCAGGCGCTGCTTGGTCGTAGCCTCTCCAAGCTTGCTATTTCCATACTCATCAAGGGAGAGGATGGCACGGTTGCAACGGGAGATGGCGCAATAGAGATGGTACCAGAGCTCATCGAGATGGCCCAGCGTTGGTGTCAATGTAGAGAACACCTCCACCTGGTGATAATCAGTATCTGTGGTACCCGAACCACCTTTGAGGCAGTCGTCGGAGGCTAAGTCACCATATGGCCAGAGATTGAACGGATAAGTATACCAGCAGTCGCCCAGCATGGCGTAGGCACTGGTCACCATTCCCTCCGGATCCTGGAAAGCCTTGTCCTCGTCAATGACAGCCGTAGGCTTGTAATCGAGGTAGTCGTCGCAGCCTGTGAGGGAGAAAGTCAGGCAGAGCGCTATAATGGGAATGAAAAACTTTTTCATTGTATTGTTATGTTAAGATGTTTAGAAACCAATTTGCAGACCGAAAGAGAGTGAGGAAGCGAGCGGGTAGTTCCAGTTCGGGTTCTCAGGATCCGAGCAGGTGAGACTGCTGCTCTTGATGGTGAGCAGGTTCTGGCCGGAGAAATAAACGCGTGCGCTCTGCACGAAGAGTTTGCTGAGCAAGCTCTTGGGGAACGTATAGCCGATCTGCAGTGTACGCAGTTTCAGGTACGAGCCGTTCTCTACGAAGTAAGAAGACACACGGCCTTCATCACCGGTGTTGTTTGTTGTCAGTGCTGGGATAGAAGAGCTTGTGTTGTCGGTTGTCCATGCGCCGAGCAGACGACTACCCTTGTTGGAACCGGCATCGGTGAGACTCCAGAAGTCGGTCTGGAACTTCTGATTGTTGTACACGTCGACATTAGCCACGCCCTGCCAGAACATCGTAAAGTCGAAGTTCTTATAAGTCAGGCCTATGTTCAGACCATAAGAGAATGCTGGCACAGGATCGAGAATCCAGGTCTCATCCTCCTGATTGATGACGCCATTGTTGTCCAGATCGGCATATTTCAGTCCTCCGACACGTGCATTGGGCTGACCGGAAGCTGCCACTTCTTCCTTGCTCTGGAACAAACCGTCAGCAACATACCCCACGGTAGATCCGTAAGGCTTCTTGGCCTGTACGAGGTTCTGGGTTGGAGTGTGAGCATAGGAACCTGTTGTTGAGGTCGGCAGACTCGTGACACGGTTACGGTAGAAGTCGAGGTTGCCATTGAGGTCAAGTGCCAGGCCGCAGGCAAGCGTCTTACGGTAGCCGGCTGTGAACTCCATACCCCAGTCGCGCAGCGACGGGCCATTGGACCAGCGGCTGCCACCCTCACCCATGACAGCAAGGAATGCGGGATTGATGAGCATATCGTCGATGTTCTTGATGTAAGCATCAATTGTTCCGTAGAAACTGCCATTGAACATCATATAATCGAGACCGATATTATATTGTGTCGTTGTCTCCCATTTCAGGTCCTCGTTTGCTGTCTGTGTAGCGCGATAGCCAGAAGGGAATGTGCCTGAGCCTGCCTCATAAAGATCATAGGCCGTAGAGGTGACGCGATCCAGTCCGTAGTCAGCAACATAAAGACCATAGTGAGCGTTATTGTCGATGCCCTGGTTACCGGTCTTACCCCAGGAGAGGCGAAGCTTGGCGTCGTCAAGCCATTTCTCTTTCAGCAACTGAGAGAAGCGGAAGCCGAGAGAGGCAGCGGGGAAGTTACCCCAGCGGTGCTTGGCACCGAAGCGGGACGAACCATCATGACGTAAGGTGAACGAAGCCAGCAGGAGGTCGGCATAGTTGTAGTCGGCTTTCCCGAAGAACGAAGCAAGGCGATAACCTACCTTCGCACCGGTGTTGCGCATGGTGCCGGTAGCCGCATTCGGCCACATATAATCAACATCCTCGAAAGCATAGCCCTCGGAAAGCGCGTGAAAGTCGACAGAACTCTGCTTGTTGATCTCTGAACCTAACAGTACGTTGAAATGATGCTGTGCCTTGATGTCGAAGAGATAGTTCAGCGTGTTAGACCAGGTATAGTTGGTGTTGTTGGTTTGTCCCAAATCGGTCTTGGCAATATTGTTGTTCACAATATCTGATGCGTACGTATGCGTCATCGCATTGATGAACGACGTGGTGTAGTCGATACCGAAGTTGGATCGGAAGACGAGTCCCTTTAAGGGTTTGATGTCGATAAAGGCATTGCCAAACACACGCCAGTAGTCGAGGTGGTTGTCCTTGTTGTGATAAAGCTCACGCAGCGGGTTCTGTCGGTCACTCATGCCACCTACCGGTCCGGCGAATGTTGTGCCGTCTTTCTCGTAAACAGGGACGGTCGGCGCCATCTTCAGCGCGTTCTCCATAGGAGCAGAATCCACCTGCTTATTATAGGATAATGTGAAGTTCTCACCTACGGTCACCACCTTGTTGATGTTGAAGGAGGTGTTCATACGTGCGGAAAGGCTCTCGAAGTTGGTATATTTCAGAATACCGCTGTTGTTCTTATAACCTAAAGAGAACAGCTCCGACGCCTTGTCGGTAGCCTTAGAGATAGCCACGTTGTAGTTCTGTGAGAAGCCGGTACGCGAGATGGCGTCTATCCAGTCGGTGTCGGAGAATCCCATCGTCTGCTTACTGTTGATGTAACCATTATATCGTCCGTTGACGGTATAGTTGACATACTGGCTTGTAGAAGGATTCCATACCGTGATGCCCACACCCTGTGGCGCATTCAGCGTCAAGCCATAGTTGTTCGCATAAGCTTCAGGATCAAGGCCATCGTTCAGCGCAGCCTGAGCCATCGCCGTGGCATAGCCCTTGGTGTCGAGGAGTTTCATCTTCGACTGGGAGGTGTAGAACTGTGCCGTGAGGTTTGAAGTGAAGTCGACGTTGATTCTGTCATTCTTCTTTCCATGCTTGGTTGTGATGATGATGACACCATTTGCAGCACGGGAACCATAGATAGATGCCGAGGCAGCGTCCTTCAAGACCTGCATCGACTCGATGTCGTTGCTGTTGAGGGTATTCAGGCTTCCAGCCGTCATAGGAACACCATCAATAATATAAAGCGGGTCCTGAGAAGAGTTGAACGAGCCAATACCACGAATTCTCACGGTAGCAGTACCGCTTGGTGAACCCGTGTCTGTAATGGTCATACCTGCAACTTTACCTTGCAATGATTTCATCGGGTCAGCATCAGGCGATGTTTCTATGCCTTGCCTTGTGTTTTCACAACTGAAACGGCACCCGTCAAATCAGCCTTACGTTGAACCTGATATCCTGTAACAACAACTTCGCTAAGTTCTTTTGAATTTTCTGTCAGTTTGACCTGAAGATTTGGAGCGGCCTTCACATCCTGCGTGGAGAAGCCAATGTAAGAGATAGTGAGAGTCGTACCCTTGGGTACCTTTACAGAGAAATGACCGTCGAGGTCGGTGACAGCACCTTTGGAGGTACCTTTCTGAATGACGGATGCACCGATAATCGGCTCGCCATTGTTGTCAACGACAGTTCCCGAAACAGTGATGTCCTCGTTTTGTGCGAACGCTGAGACTGTGACAATCGTCAACAGTGTCAACAAGAAGAACCTGAGATGTCTCATGCCTACTGTTTTTAAGTTGTTAATTATGTGTTTTCTACTTTGTTTTCAAGTAACGCTGCAAAATTAACGACTTATAGCATTCGAGACTTAAAAAATACGTTCAAAGGGTTATAATATTGTTACATGTAACAAGATTTAAAGCGATTGAATGAATATTATAAACTACACTATTATTTTTTATCTTCCCTTATCTCAGTGGGATATTTCCCGTATTGCTTCTTGAAACAAGTGGAGAAGTAGGCGGGAGAACTGAAGCCGGTGTCGTAAGCGATCTCTGAGACGGACAGCGAAGAATGTTGAAGAAGGGAGAAGGCTTTCTGAAGTCGCATCTGCTTCAGGAGCTCAACGGGAGAGAGACCTGTCAGGGCTTTCACCTTTCGATAGAGCTGCACACGGCTGATGCCCATCTCGACCCCAAGATCATCCATCTTGAGGTTGCTCTCCGAGAGAAGTTTCTCGATGGCGGCTTTCAGACGGTTGATGAACTCGCGGTCAGGCGAAGCGAGCTTCTCCTCTTCCGCTTTCTCTTCCTGGCTCTTGCCGTCGAAGAGATGGCGGAGCTGGGCCCGGCTCTTCAAGAGGTTATCGATGCGTGCCAACAGGAGACTGGCGCTGAAGGGTTTGGTCATGTAAGCATCGGCACCACTGCTCAGGCCTTCTACCTGCTGGTCTTCGGTGCTGCGGGCTGGGAGGAGGATGACGGGGATATGCGAGGTCATCGTGTCATCCTTAATCTTCCGGCAGAACTGGAGGCCATCCATCACCGGCATCATCACACCGCTCACGATAATATCGGGTACCGACTCGCGCGCCAAGCGCAGCCCACTCTCGCCATCGACAGCCTCAATGACATAATACTTTCCTGTGAGCAACGTACGCAGATAACGGCGCATGTCGTCATTGTCGTCTACAACAAGCACCGTGGGGAAGCCTTCTTTGTTACTGTCGGTCAGCATCTCCAAGCGTGCTGACTGCACGGAGGCATTAGAGTCGGAGACAGATTGAACGGTCTCTTTGTTTTCCCCGTCAACAGTGTCGGGCTTGAAGTTGAGCACATCATAAACAATGTGGGAGAGTTGCACCACATTGCGCTGAAGGATATCCACGAGCGTGCGCGCATCGCCTTTGAGCGCAGGCATCGCTGCGAGCTCTTCCAAAGGGCCACTGATAAGCGTCAGCGGTGTACGGAGCTGGTGGCGGGCATTGGTATAGAAGAGTGTCTGCTCACGATTGATGGCTTTCTCCTTGCGGTTAAGTCGGCGTGTGATAACGACAATGCGCCAGATAAGAACCAAAGCAATAATGAGCAAAACAATGGCAATAACACTCACGATGGTAATCATTCGCTGGGTGTTATACAAGCCGAAATAGTTCTCCAACTTGTCTTGCAGGATGAGTAAGTCATGGCCTTGCCGCTCCAATTCCATACTCGTCTGCTGCATGATAGAAGCATTGTCGGGCGTAACGATAACGCTCTTCATGATATTCTCCCGCTTATATTTGCGGCCTTGCAGGACATCTAAGGCTAACTTAATGATTTCTTCACCATGGGTCGGATAGACATAAGTACCGGCAAAGATTCCTTTCTCCACCGCATCGATGCCCTCGCCGGGTCCCGGCAAACCATCAATACCCAGGAAAAGAATGTTCTTTGCTAAGCCTTTCTCTTGTGCAGCCTTATAAGCATTTTGTGCAGCCAAGTCACTGTGGCAGAACACAATATCTGGGACGGGGTGACGGTTCAGCCAGTCGTTCATTGCTTTATAGACCTGTTCCGAGGTCCAGTCAGTGTTGACAAACTGATAGTCGACACTTTTTGCTCTTCCTAATACTGATGAGAATCCTTTGTGGCGGTCGATAGCAGGAGAGGATGTGGTACCGCCTGTTATCTCCAACACGCGTGGTGTGTGTTCATAGCTCCGTTCACGCAGCAGGGAGAGCGCATAGTGTCCCATGGCGCGTCCTGCCTCGACATTGTCTCCGCCGATATAAGCAGTAAAGTCGTTGGTCGTTGCCTTGCGGTCGAAGAGCACGACTGGGATGCCACGTTGTTTGGCGCGAATAATTGCAGGGGAAATTGTCTTGTATTCGTTCGGTGCTACGACGAGCAGGTCTACACCTGAGGCAGCGAGAGAGTCTATCTGCCGCACCTGTCGCTTGGAGTCGTTGTCGGCATTGGCGATGTCCACCTTCACCTCATTGCCGTAAAGGTGCTGGGCTGAGAGCATCTCATCGTTCACCTTCTCCCTCCATTTGCCACCGACACACTGCGACACTCCGATGCGGTACCGGTAAGAATGGCTACCGGTACAGGCGGAGAGCAAAAGGAGTGCTATAAGCAGCGAACAGAGATACTTCATATACTTACACGTACTTCTCCCCCTTCTTCAGCTGTATCTCACTGACATATTTGCGGACGAGGGCGGAAGAGTCTTCCTTCTTGCAGATGAGCAACACGTTGTCTTTCTCTGCCACGATGAAGCCGTCGAGGCCACTGATGACACCGATGCGGTCCTTGGGGAGCTTGACGACATTGTGGTGGCTGTTCTCCATGTATACCTCCGAGTCGACAACAACATTGTCATCGTTGTTTTTCGGCAGTGCCTCGTAGATGCCGTGCCACGTACCGAGATCCGCCCAACCAAAGTCACATTTCATCACACAGACATTTTCCAGCTTGTCAAGCACCCCCGACTCCACAGAGAGGTTGGGGTAAGACGGGAAGAACTCGGACATATAGCCTTCCTCCTGCTCCCGGGTAGGATGGGAAAACTGCTTGTCGAGATCGCGCAGCACAGGCGGCAGGAACTTAGAGAACATAGCGCGTGTGTTCTTCGTGTTGGAGACGAAGATACCCGTATTCCACAGAAACTCACCGCTGTCCATGAACATCTGTGCAAACTCACGGTTTGGCTTCTCCGTGAAGCTCCTTATCTTATAGATGCCGCCTTCCACAAAGGCATCGGTCTGGATATAGCCGTAGCCCGGATCGGAGCGCATGGGCTTGACGCCCATGACGAGGAAAGTGTTATGAGCGGAGGCAAACGCCATGGCATCAGCGACATTCCTTTGGAGCATATCATCGTTGAGGATGAGCTGATCACTGGGTACAACAATCATCACTGCATCGTCGTTAATCGCCGAGACACGATGGTTGGCCCATGCCATTGTAGGAGCCGTGTTGCGCATGATAGGCTCCACAAGGATATGGTCGTCCGCCACCTCCGGCAACTGCTCCTTCACGAGCTCGAGATGCTCTACATTGGTACTGATGAAGATATGGTCGGGCGCGATAATTTTCGTCATGCGGTCCCACGTCTGCTGAACTTGCGTGCGCCCGGTACCAAAAAAATCTACAAACTGTTTTGGACGGCGCTCACGGCTGCAGGGCCACAGACGCTGGCCCCTTCCGCCTGCAAGGATAAGACAATATTGGTTGTCAACGAATGCCATATAGTTTAGATTTGTTTTAATTACTCCGTTTTACTTCTTCCAGGATCTTTCGTTCTCTTGAATCGGTACATCAAAGATATATACTTAGAACGAACGGGCAAAAGAAAGGTTACAACATTTCTATATTTTTAAGCATTAGGGAAATACATTAGCAGAGACATTCGGCATCAACAGCAGGGGGCGGTCCCGGTGCCTGCCTCCTGCTGTTGATACCCTCTGCTGTTGATACCCTGGCCTGCTCCTAAGCGACGATACCCATTTCGGGCTTTTTTTGTTATTTCTTTCTTTTTTCGTAATTTTGCATCCAAATAGGCAAGATACAAAATGTCCTGCCATCAAACTATCTCATGGCAAAGAAAAAGATTCTGCTCATCAACGATATGTGTGGCTATGGCAAGGTAGCCTCAGCTGCCATGCTCCCCATTCTCTCTTATATGGGGCACGTCACTTACAACCTGCCTACGGCTCTGGTATCCAATACGCTCGACTACGGTAAGTTCAACCTCCTTGATACCACCGATTATATCATGGGTGTCTTTCCCGTGTGGAAGGAGCTCGGGTTTCATTTCGATGCCATCGCCACGGGCTTCATTGCCTCAGAGCGCCAGGCTGAGATCGTGTCGGCTTACTGCCTGGAGCAGGAACACTTCGGAACGCCTATCTTCGTCGATCCTATCATGGGTGACGAAGGAAAACTCTACAACGGGGTCACGCCGGCGACAATCCAGAGCATGAAAGAGATGATTGCGGTCGCTGACCTCATCTATCCAAACTACACGGAAGCCTGCTATCTCACCGGTACCTCTTATAATCCTCAGGGCGTGACACGTGACGAGGCCTTCCAGCTCTTGGATGAGTTGCACGCTACCGGTGCCAGGTCGGTGCTCATCACGTCTATCTCCGTTGACGGACAGCATTGTGTGGCTGGCTTTAACCACCTCGCGAATGAACATTTCCTGCTTGGCTACACGGAGATTCCGGTCCATTTCCCCGGCACGGGCGACATCTTCTCGGCTGTGCTCATCGGTCATCTCCTCGACGGCATGATGCTGAAGCCTTCGACGCGCAAGGCCATGGATGCCGTTTACACGCTCATCGACCGCAACAAGGACAACGAGGACAAGAATGCCGGAATACCCTTGGAGAACTATCTGGAAATTCTCTAGGCGCCGAGAGTTGAGAGTTATGATTAGTATTATATTATAATAATTGGAAATTGAGGGTTAGATATTTGGTATTACTGCAATGAATTATTTTGCTTCTCTTTTCACAATTCATTCGTCGATACAGACGGTGGTGATTGTGTCATTGATCATCGCCTCGGGCCTCGCCTTGGGCAAGATTAAGGTGAAAGGTATCTCACTCGGCATCGCATGGGTGTTCTTCATCGGTATCCTCGCCGGAGAGATGAAGCTGTCCATTGACCATAATATCCTCGACTATATAGAGACCTTCGGACTGTCGATGTTCGTTTATTGCCTCGGACTGCATGTCGGTCCCAACTTCTTCGGATCACTCAAGTCGGAAGGTCTGGCACTGAACCTATGGAGCCTCGTCGTCATCATTGCCGGTACTCTCTTCTCACTCTTGCTTATCCCCATCACGGGTGTAAGTCTTCCCGACATGGTTGGTCTGCTCTGTGGTGCTACGACAAACACGCCGGCCCTCGGTGCCGCCACACAGGCACTGGCACACCTCGGACTGCCTAACAGCAGCGTGGCCCTGGCTACCGCTGTGACCTATCCTCTCGGCGTCGTGGGTGTCATCATCGCTATGGTCATCATCCGCAAGCTCTTTGTCAAGCCTGCCGACCTGAAGGTGAAACCGCTCTCCGACGATGATCATACCTATATTGCACAGTTCATCGTCATCAACCCTGCTATCGTCGGCAAGACCATTGCGGAGATAGCTCAAATGACGAACCGTAAGTTCATCATCTCCCGTCTGTGGCGCGGTAAGGAAGTGATCCTGCCGAAAGCCGACACGGTGCTGCATATCAACGACTCCGTACTCGTTGTCACTAACAAAGATGAGGAGGAACCGATGTTGCTGCTCTTTGGAAAGAAAGTGGACCGCGACTATAACCAGAACAATGTGGACTGGAATGCTATCGATGCCAATGTGGAGAGCCGTATCTGTGTCGTGACACGTCAGGGACTCAACGGCAAACGGCTGCGCAACATCCACATGCGTGCGGCTTATGGTGTGAACATCAGTCGTGTGGTGCGCGGTGATGTCAAGCTTCTTGCCAGTGATGACCTGCGTCTGCAATATGGTGACCGCGTGACCATTGTCGGTAAGCATGAAGATCTCGACAACGCCGAACATTTCTTCGGTAACTCGGTGAAGACCTTAGAGGAGCCAAATATCGGCAGCATCTTTCTCGGCATCTTCCTCGGCTGTCTGCTGGCCAACGTGCCTTTCTTCATCCCCGGCATCTCCGAAAACCTGAGATTGGGACTCACGGGCGGCC
>ERZ773013.1271-NODE-1271-length-15051-cov-4.241864_pt1 | contig 15051 bp, 15 predicted proteins | sample MGYA00511670_ERZ773013 | MGnify/ENA primary metagenome ERZ773013 (study PRJEB29015, sample SAMEA2738120) | human oral metagenome | biome: human oral; feature: human-associated habitat; material: saliva | place: China | collected 2257 ... | reverse complement strand
ATTTTTTATTCTTCCCAATATTTTAATCCGACAAAACGAAATGTACTGCTTTTGCAAAACGAAATGTGATTATTTCTTGCAAAACGAAATGTGCTAAAATAGAAACACGCACACAACAATTATAAAGCCGACCTCTGAATTTTAACAAGGTCGGCTTTATTTATACATTGAGTTCAAACTTTACACTTTCGTTACCAGCAAGTAGCTGCCTTGTACGCTCCAAATTATTCTCGTATATGTGAACATTGCCGAGGTTCAACGTTATATTCTTCAGTGGCAGGTCTATCTGTCGTGCCATGAGGTAAAGGTGATATATATCGGCTGGCAATTCAAGGTTTGCATCACTGCTTCGCTGATAGGCCAACAAAACCAGCTCGCCTTCGTCTATCTGGAACTGAACCAGACTCAAGCATGGTGCCTGGTTGCTCTCCGCACCTGTCTCCCTGTTCCAAAATTCTGCCCAGTATCTGATAGTATTTATTCATCGTTCAAATGGCATTAGAATATGGTTTAAACGGTATCTGTATAAAGCATGATATCCGTATAAGAAGAGTTATAGTTCATGTGGGCATTGAACTCCTTACGGTGGCAGTTCTCAAAGGGGTTGCCTATAATTTTATTCTTACCTATCCATTTGCAGAGTTCTATTATAGAAGATTTGTTTGAGGTAAAATAGATGAAGCGGTGACCGGTGAGTATGGCCAGCACGTCAAGATAATCGGACAGTTTCCAGTACATTTTGTAGGTCTTACTATCTGTACTCAGGTATGGAGGATCGACGAGGAACACCACACCAGGCACGTCCTTGTACTTCTCAAACAACTCCTTATAATCACAAGAGGTAATGACCAGCCCGTCGAGGTAATTGCTGCAAGACGGATAGTCTGTAGCCTTGATATTGTTATATAAGGTCTCCTTTTCAAAGTCGGAGAACTCGGTAGCATACTTCATTGAGAACATCAATGATGAGGACAGTGTTATATAATCGATATATCCGTAGGTACACTCATGCCTGCGTATACAGGACAGTACGCGTTCCCGTGTCCCTCCCAATATTGGCTTGTGATGTGGAACATTCACTATTGCCCTTAGTTCAGCCAACAGCGCATTAGTCTGTGGAAGTGCCTCCAGCCGTTTGCGGTAGCCGTCAAAGTCATTGTACACCACGGTGGAGTTCGGTTTCTGATGCTTGGCGATATGTGACAACAAACCGCTGCCACCGAACAGGTCTACAAAAGTTGTACCGTCAGGGAATTGTTGAAGTACTTTGATGTACTCTTTGGCAAACATCCGCTTCTGTCCCTGAAACGGAAGCGGTGCTGAAAGATATTGTTGCTTCATAAATTTTGTTTTTGTGGCCAGCAAAGGTCGGTATATCGCTCAAAGAGAAAGAATATTCATCAACAATCATACTGCAAATATATTACACTCACGGTTCATCCGCTTTATAAGGCTGTACACGGTACGCTCACTCACGGCGTAGCGAGTTGACAAAACTAATACGATATAGGAAACTTTCTCACCATGCAGACGTAGTTCTGTATAATCATTATAGAGGTCTATATACCGTTCGTCTTTCAAGCGTATACCTGCCTCGCGGAGCCTTTTTATCAATTCCCTGTTAAATTTCAAGATGTCTATTATCTTCATTGTCATATTTTTTGTATCTTTGCAATGTCTCACTTATTATAGCGCATTAGCGCAAACATAAAAATAGCTCACAGCGTGAGCGAGGGCATACGGCCCCCGGTCATGCGCTGTAAGCGTTTTATGTTCTAATAGTAAGTGAGACGACTATTTTAACAGGCCGGGGGTTTCTTTTTCACTCCCCGGGAGATTATTTAATTGACTATATACTACTTTGTCAGCCAATCGAGTTTTTCCGCATCTTCGAACGTTCTGTCCGAGCCTTTGAATGCTTTGAGGAGTTCTGCAGCGTCGAGCGGGTTGATATCTACTTCGACCTCTTTTTCAGCTAACGATTTGAGATACTCCTCGCCTTTTTTGTTCCACGCTGCAAACCACGCGTTGATTTCTGCGATTTCGTGCTTTTCAGCATCAGTCATATCGCGCACCTCTTCCTTTGCCCGTCGCTCAACTTCCTGTGCATCTTTTACACGCTGCTGCATCTTCTCAAAATCTTCATCTTGAAGTGTTGCACGCACTTCCTCGATGTCTTTGTCGTAAGCCTCCGAGACATGGCGCAAAGCTTTGAGGTTCTTCCACACTGCGAGCATGGCTTCATCGCTCATGCCTGCAACTTTCAACATCTTCAGCGTTCTGTAGGCTTCAACTGCCTTAATCGTTTTTACTTTCATTCTTACTAAATTACTTTGTTATTTACTTTCCTTTTGCTTCTGCAGCACTGACTGTGCCGAGCTTCGCTGCGTTGGCCTTGCAGTACTTCACGAAGTGCGTCACGTCGGTAACCACGTTGATGATTTCGTCTTCGTCAGTCGTCAAATAGCTGATGTTGATACCTCCGAAATGCGCGAAAGTTGCGAGCAATTCCTTATTACCGTCATTGTCGCTGACACTGCCATTTTCAATGTTCGCATACTTGCCGTTTTCAACCGAAACGACTGCCTTGATAGTCGTACTTTCGCCTACAGCTTCAATGCTTGCCTTGAAGCCTGTGATTGCGTTTACTTTTACTTCCATAGCTGTATTATTATTAATTTGTGAATAGGTTTAATTCTTTGATGTAGGTTTCTTGCGTTACACTCATAAAAGTATATTCTATTTTGTATCGTTCTTCAGAAGCACGTTTATCAAACATGTGAGTATACTTCGTGCCAGCCTCGACATCTGTAAAGGTGAATGCCTGTTCTCCTATCTTGATAGGAGAGCCTGTTTCGCTTGATGCAAATCTTAAAATGATATAGAAATTCTCATTGTTAGATCTCCGCACATAGTTATCTTTTATTTCTACATCTACGATAATATGTCCTCTAATATCCTCACGCGCTTTGATAGTGAAGTAGTCATTTATGTGCTGTGCTTCAGAAACAATTTCTACAACTGACGGTCTGAAGTCATGTATCGTGTAGAATGTTGCCTGCACGGGAGGTGTGTTGAATGCAAGCGTAGAGGAGCAGAGGAAGACATAGGCTTTATAGTTACCCGTTGCGAAAACCACGCCCTGCATTTCCACGCTTGTTCCCCCCTCTTTCAACGCTATGTCTGAAGTTTTGAAATAGACAATCTGCCCTGCTGCATTTTTCAGTGCAAGCCCAAGATAAGCCTCTGACAATTTACCGAATTCCTGCAGCGTCAGTTCGTTTTCCGTACCAAGATTTTTTATCATCATCGTTGCGAAGATGCCGCCATTTTCATTAGTCTTACTTGTTACAAAAGGTCTTTTGAAAGGTGCTGTCGCAGCATGTTTATACCCTATGAAATCAGACAGCCGGTAAGGACACGCAAAGGTAGAGCCTACTTTTACACGCTCCCAGTTGCCCAAGCCTTTATCGTATAATTCTGTCAAGCTTTGTAAAGAGCTGCTGTGTGATATTTTTATACCACATATCCCAACACCCTCAAAGTCTGCGCCCTTGAACCACGTTGCATTGTCACGCCAGTGGTTATTTGTAAAATCGAACTCGTCGGAGGTGAACGGCTTATTCAGCTCCACGGGCTTATATTTTGCCCACATATTTATTTTATCACTCCTGCAAAGTGTTGCGAGGTCGTTGCTTGTTTCGCCCAAAACAGTTTTCACATCTGCGATGCTGACAGGGGCCTGTATGATGCCGTTGACAACACTCATGATCGACCTCCTTTCTCTTTATAACATGTAACACCGCCTGTCACAGTAAGAGAGCCCTTGACGAGCAGGTCTCCCTCGACGATAAAATCGCCTTCAATCGTTCCAGTCTTGGGGATAAAGTGTCTTAAGACTTCCTTTTCCTTGACCACAGTCCTGACTTCTGTCCTTACCGTTGTCACGCCGAACTTATCGGCTAACCATTTTATCAGTTTCTTCATAATTAATTATGTTTTAAGGATTCGACTTCCTTTTCAAGTTCCATTACCCGTTTCTTTAATCTTTCTACCTTATCGTCTACCTGAACCGCTGCTCCGAGCGCGAGTGCAATAAGTCGCGTGTCGAGGTAGTTCAGCTTCATGTAGCCGTCAGCATTTGTATAAACCATACTCTTCAGTGCACTTCCTTTCACGCTCTGCGCAATAAATCCTATGCCGTGCTCACCGCTGTCTTTATAATCGAACTGCCAAGTTCCGCCCAGGCTACGAATTACTTTCACGCTGTCTACTTCCTTGATATTTTCTTTCAGTCTACGATCTGACGTTGTGTAAGCTGTTACGCCACCATGCGCCAGTACATTTCCAGAGAAAGTTGCATTCCTATCAGGAGTGATGGCAAGTGCGTCCTGCCAACCACTATTATACACGTTAAAATGCAACTCACTACCTTCGAAAAGGGTATAAAGTGGTCGGTCGTTGCAACCGAAATAAACAACGTTAGAATTAGAGATAAATAGCGCACGTTGATTATTTCCCTCTTTATCTCGCAAGCGCAACCCCTTGTTATTAGCAAGGTTCAGATAACTATCAACGAACAACTCATCAGCAACCCGTGCAGTACCTTTTACATTCAGCTTATAAGGCGAATCTTTTTCAGTATCTCCGACAACAACATTGCCGTTATTCAAGATGCTGAAAACATGCTTCGCTGCATTATTCCACAAAAAGAACCTTGACGGATAACCACCGAACACCCACTCATTTCCACCAGTACATAGGCATCTATAAGAACTCTCGTCGCCTGTAGATATCAGCTTAACACCAGAATAGCCACTATGCTTGACTGTAAGCATTCCATCAACATTTCCTGTTCCATCGAAACTTTGTCCCCATAGCAGCCGACTATTCTTTAATTTTGTTGCTGATACAGCGTTACTATCAAGAGGTAGATACTTGCCTGATACAATATCATCTGTTAATTGTGAGAGTTTCGTCAGATTCTTCTCATCCCAAATTTTTATCCATTTCGCGTCTTTGATTTGCTTACCCTGCGCCTCATTCTTACGATAGTAAACGTCACTGTTTACAAAAGTAGGGAGCGCAAGCTGGCTTATCCAGTTCACACTGTCATTTTCAGACCAATCCATTGATATAATGTGTCGCCATGTCGCATCAATTCCTGACTTTGTTGTCATCACAGCATAATAGCCCGACACGTGAGGTGCGAAATCAACATCTCTGTGCGTCTTGAATGTATCTACGATACCGTAACCGTCAACAGTCGTAGGCTTATCTTGCAACTGCGAGAAAGCATGCGTGTGTGATATGCTTGCAGCATCTGTAATGCCGTACCCCTGCAGAGTTGTAGGCTTATTCAACAGAGATGCAAAAGAGTGCGAATGTGCGGCAGGATTGAACTCATTCGGTTTGCCTGTAATTTCGCTCCAGGCATACGAGGGCTTCGTTGCAGCCTTGGCCCAGGCAGGCACATCGCTGGCAGGCATTGAAGTAGGTTTGTTCTGAATAATCGACCAGTCGACTGAGGCCAACGCGCCACCTTCCACTTTCTTTAATCGCTCATTCAAATCATTGCCCAAAAATGCCGAGAGGACGGCCGCCGCCTTTGCGGTAGTGTAGTCACTCCAGCGGTCCAGGCGCTCATAATTTGTGCCGCCACTTTCGCTACCACTACCTTGCATGGAACCTGCACCGAATGCTGTCAATCCTCCTGTTGCATACAGCCCCGCAACCTTACTTGTATCCGAAACACGTGTCAGCGAAAGTGCGCCACTCGTCTCATCATAGCTGATTTTAATATCTCCGATAGTGATGCCCTTGAGGAAATTTATCAATTCCTTTGCAGTATCTTCCTTATCCTTGCGCAGGAACTCATCGTATGCAGGGCTGTCCTCTGCCAAGGCCCGCGCTTTATCGGCATAGGTGGCCCGGGCTGCATCGTTTGCCTGTAGTGCCTTGTCTGCCTGTTCTGCAAACGTAGCCTTGTCTGCCGACAGTGCATGCCGTACGTCGTCACTCTGTGCCCAAGGCGTTGTGCTGCTACCCCTGCCAGTTCCCTCAGCCCGCTTTCGGGCAAACATCTTGATATCAATCATTGCTGTCTATTTCCTTTAATGTCAGTTCTGCCGTTCCCTCTGCAAGGTTTCTACTGATGCCTTGCACAAAGAAGTTCTTGTTTAGAAAATTATGCCTATAGTGCGCAAACGTATCTACAAACCCTCCGTGGATATCCGTCATGTGCTGTGTCATGATCACCCGTGGCGCATGATATTCCTGATAGTAGCTGTTCACATAGAGCTGCTCGGGTTTGGCGATACTATCGGTTACCCGATTATACAATGTAAGTATACCATCACCGCTGGCAACGCCTACGGGAGTAGAAAGGCAAAGGGCATTCTTGACACCTATCTGCATGCATTCGTCATGCGTCAGGGCAGAAGTAACCTTGAACTCAAGGTCATCCTTGCGGTTGCAGAACGAACTCTGCGCAGCACTCATATATACGATATCATGATCATCCCCGAGCTGTTCCGTCTTTCCATTGTCACTCACCACCTTCACCTCGAAAGACTTTATCTGTATAGAACTGATGTGTGCCAGCAGCGGAATGGCATCTTCGGTCCACTTGGTATGTCTGAAGAATGTAGGATGACGACGTGTGATATCACTCCAAAGCACATTCACCGGACCAAGAACGATAAACTTTACTGCACCAGCCACATGGTCACGTTTCCGAATAGGTATAGCCATGCCTTCACTGTCTACGCCATGCTTCCAGCTGATGTTATTCTGCAGGCTGTATTCGTGGCCAATTAGTTTGTCACCAATCTTTGGGTCAAAACCTATGGTGAACGACTGCTGATAGTATTCATCATCACTGCTGCACTCCGAGCGTTCTTTGTATTCACGCCACTCAAAATCTCCCATCTGTGAACCACTCCCTGTCTCAACGACGCATTTGTCTCCGATAATAAGCATACAGGCTACGAGTCCTACTTTGCTGATTTTGTCGGTTCCGTCACCTACACTGCTATATTTAAACTCGTACTCTTCAGGTGCTGTATCCGTAAATGGGTACCATCCCGAATCACCTTCTTTATCCCATAGTGCTTCTTCATTTTGTCGCGGATCAGACACCTGTTGCTTCCAAAACAGACGTGTATAATAGCACTTATCTTTCGACTTGTTCTTTACAATATTAATTGGAACCTTACTATCAGACGCCTTGCCTGCAAATGGCATTAATATCCACTCCTTTGTTCTGAGATCATTATATCTACCTGTTACTTCCATAATTGGGTTTAGTAGCATTTTTCCTGAAAATACAATGTAATTTATAGTCTCCTCATCGACAGGAGAAAATACACCACCTGAATGCTGCCCCATATAAGTAGCATAGGGAATAGCCTCATGAAGGGCTTCCACATTGGGATAAGCCTCCGAGGGGCTGTTCTTCCCATTGCCATTCACTGACAGCACAAGTACAGTCTCCATGTTGATTTTCGACACGGGGCTGTTATCTTTCCTTGCCATAGCCCGCTCCACCTTGCCATAAGAAACAAGCCCTGCTCCAAGATGCTTACCGAGCCATTGCAACATTGCTTGTTGATTCTTACCATCTTGGCCGAAATAGCTATTAAGGTCTTTATCAGCATTGGCTATATTATCATGCATCAGAAATTTCCACTCAGGATGCCGCTTTATCCACACATACCAATCTACAATACTACCATCATCATAATCTGTATCACCATTGAATACCATTTCATAAAAGCCTCTCAAAGCTCGTTTGCCATCGCCTAAGCTGATCAGTTCTGACATGTATTTTTGACGCGCCATGAAATAGCTCCCCAATTCATTTTCTTTTAATGGACTTTCGATGAGACTTTCCATTTTTTCAACCTTACAGGTCAGCAGCAGCTGGTTATAGATTTCGCCGACACTGATGGTGGTATCCGTGCCTGAAACCTTATCTGTTGTTATTCCTATCAGTCTGTAAGGTGTAGTCAGAGACTTGTTGCTGTAAAGGTCTTTCCATGCGATGTTTTCTGCCTTTTTTATGCTTTCCCATGAAAATACATAGAAAGAAAATCCCTGCTGTACGATGTGCTGGTTAAGATACTTCAGCAGTTCAGTCAGCACCTCTTCTGCCGTCCACACATTATCTTCATTATCAGAGAGGAACAACAGTTCATGAATGCCTATTTGTGAGAAAATATTGAATGTAGGCTCCGATTTATTCATTCCGATACTGCCGTCATAATAACAAGCCAAACTTTGCTTTCCAAGAATATCAAGATTATCTGTCAGTCCAGACAGCTGCTCACGAATGATATCTAAGAGACTGCGCTGTCCTGCATTCTCTTTCACCTCCTTATAGGTGATTCCCTGCACGCCGACATTCCGGTACTTTCCATATTGCAGGGCTGTTAGCACATCGATACAGCTGAGTTCGATTTCATCTTCTTCCTCATTGTAAGGTTGCGAATAGGTCTGCGGTTCGATAAAACCAGCAAAAAGGCATTCTCCCTCACGATAGATATTTACTACAGCATCACGGCAGGAAGCACAGAACAGGTCGGGAATGAAATTCTTCACCAGCAGTCGTATGGTAGCCTGATATTTGAGCAGCACATCGAACGTATCGCTCACTTGGCTTTCTATCTCAACGGGGTCATCCGTCCAGTTGATGCCGCAGCCCTTGGCTCCGATTTCAACTTCATTTGTGCGATCACCTCGAATGAGAATGTGCACCTCGATGCGCTCGTTCTTTTCATTATAAAATTGTCCGTGTATATACATTTTTACAATTTGATATTTGTTTTCCGTCTACTGATACGTGTTTCGTTAGCCATCGCCAGCACAATATCACGTCCGCGAAGGCGCGCCTCCAATCGCCCGCCACCATTACCACCATCACCGATAATCGATTTTAGTTTATTCAGCGGTGCAATCACCTCAGGATTAGACCTTGCCCCGGCATATTCGCCCATGATCGAGAGCGTTGGTCCATAAACGATGCCACCGTCGGCAAAGGGAGTAACACCGTTGATGAAGTTAAAGAGGCGACTCTGCTGCGCCCCGTTGAGTATCATTTCACCCGAGTTCACGCGAGCCAATAATTTATCACCGCTTGGCGATGAGCCGCCCACAATGCCACCATTAGCAAATGCACCGCTGATAGAGGCCAATGCGGCCACCACAGCAGCCACACCCGCGGCAATGGCAACGATGTTATAGGGGAACGGCATGCTTGCACCGCTTGCTGTAGCACTGGCAATGGCTTCACCACTTTTAGCAGCTGTGTTGGTAATTGTTGCAGCTGTGTCGGCAGCTGTTGCGGCGGTATGCGTCGTCGTAGCCGCTGTTTCTGTCGCTGTAGCCGAAGCTTTCACGCCGCTTGCTGCTGCGCTGGCCTGTGTGGCACCGGTCAGCACCTTGATGATGTCCACGATGCCTGCAATGCTCTGAAAAATTTGTATGGCGCCGTCTACCACGCCCGTGAGTGTTTCCCACGCATTGCGGCCACCTTCAAGGGCGTTGGTCATCGACGTAATGCCACCGGCTACACCTTTCGTGTTACCCCATAGGTCAGTCAGATGCACATCGCTCTTGCGCAGCACCTTTTCATATTGTCCATATGAACCGATGAGTTTTTCAACCTCGCTGCGCTGACTTTTATCAAGCGGATGCTTCGTGTCGCGGAGCATATCCTGCAATTCCTTGATGCGCTTTTTCACACCGTCGAGCCCCATCACCTTGAGTTCCATCTTCAGCTCTTTTGCGTCCATGCCGTCCAGCTTTGCGGTTTCGGCATGCATTTCAGGCAGGCGTGTCATGCGGTTCAGTGCCTCACGCTTCTGCTCTAATGCCACAATAGTTGCACCAATGCTGCTTATCTCTTCTCCTGAGGCCTTCTTCTGCTTTGCCTGATAGTAGGTAATGGCTTCGTCGAGCTTCTCCATCGTGTTGAGCCGTGTGATATCTTCAGGCACTTTCAGGGCAGCCAGCGTGTCATCCCACTGCTTTTTCAAATCACCAAGCGCATTAATCTGCTGCTGTATTTGAGCGCGTTCGGTGTCCGTGGCCGTCTTGAGCGAATCATTGTAATATTGTAGTTCTTCCTCTAACTGCTTGTAAGTGGTAATCTTGTCTATCCCTATATCAACATGTGCATTCCGTTCAAATGCCGTTTTAAAGTCGTTCAAACGATTAATTTCCTTATCTATCCCCGCCAAAGAACTTTTACCGGCTTTCTCACGAAGGGCCTGCTGATAAGATATTTCTGCATTGATATCCTCCAGGGTTTCCAATTCCTTAGGACGTTGTGCATGCACCTCTATCTGTTTCAATAAATTCTGCTGCTTCTGAAGTTTGGCTATCTTCTCGGCATATAAGGCCATAAGCTTTGTTTCGGTACCCTTAGTGGTTTCAAGTTTGTTCTGATAGTATTGGATATTATTGCCAAGTTCCTTATAACTGCTTGCGCCTTCTATCAGATGCTTTCCACTATATTTATCGCCTGCCCCCTTCTTGTTACCTGTACCCTTACTGCCGCTTTTGCCGTTCTGCGCCTTGTTAGCTTTCAGAGCAGCAATAACGTTTGCTTCCTGGGCCCTGGTATTCTCTTTGACGGCTTTTGTTTTCTTTTCAATACCTTTTGTGTCTCCATCACCGATGCCAAGGAATTTCTTTACCCATTCCCAAGCGGTCTTGACAACCTGACTTGCCTTTTCAAAAGCTTTTACCAAAGCATCCCACACGATAGCTGCCAAGTCTTTGATGACACTCCACACTTGATCACAGATATTTCGAAAAGTCTCACAGTGGTTATAGGCTTCGTACAAAACAAATATCAACCCCGCTATGGCCATGACAATGATTCCTACAGGGTTTGCCATCAATACGGCATTCAAGGCTATCTGTGCCACTTTCCATGCATTGGAAGCTATAGCAACAACTTTAGATACGGCAGCCTGCGCAAGCGTAGCAAGGCGCATGGCTTTTAATCCACCTATCACGGCCATTACACCAGTCCTCAATTGCGACAGACTCATGATAGCCAGTCCCGTATTGGCAAGAAACTCCATGTAAGGAGCAGAACTGCTTGCAATGCTACCGGCCCAGTCCAACATTGATTGTAACTGGTTCTTAAACATCTGGTTTGTACTCTCACCTGTACTCGACATACGCTCAAAGGCTTCATCGATAGTGCCTGCCGAATCACTCATCGCCTGAATATTCTCGGCAAACTTATCTTTCTGTTCGCCTGTCAATGAGCCTAACACGCGCAAGGCCTCGGCACTGCCAAAGAGTTGCCCATAGATGGTTTCTTTCAGTTGTCCCGTCTTGGCCGAATATTGACTGACGCTGGCATCCAAGCCAACCAAGAAGTTTTGCAGGCCACCAGCAGCCTTCACACTGGCAGCATTGAACCCTATGCCCATCGCTTCGGCAGCCTGTGTGGCTTCGGAAGAGGGTTTGATTAAGGCGTTCAAAACGGCAGCCAACTGTGTAGAGACCTCGGCCGTGTTACCCGTCACACCTGTTGTCGTGGCAAAGACGGCCATCAATTCGTCCATCGACACACCTAATTGTGAAGCACTACCACTGACTCGTGGCAATGCCTGACCTAATTGTTCAAAGCTCGTCACACCATTCTTGGCCGTCATCTGTATCTTATCTTGGATATCGCCGGCAGCATCCCAGCTCAGACCATAGTTCTTGATGAGTGTAGAAGTAACGGTTACGGTTTGTCCAAGGTCAGCAATACCTCCCACGGCTGCCTTACTTGATTGCTCCAAAAAGGCTATCCAGTTATCTTCGGGTACGCCATTTGAAATGGTTTGATAAAGGCCATTGGCCAATTGTTCGCGTGCAAGTGGGATATTCTTGCTCAGTTCTACAATCTTATCCTTCAGTGCATCAAAGTCCTCACCACTCTTGCCCGCCATGGTGTTGGCACCCTGCATGGCCGTTTCAAAACTATTGAAAGGTTCGGCTGCACCTTTTATCATGCCGCGTAGCTGATCGATAGCCCCTGTGGCGTTCTCCAACAGCAAACTCTTTGACGCCATGGCTTTGAGCTGCTCACCGCTTTGGCGAGCAGTTTCACCCACCTGCGACAACACATCTTCAAAGTTTGTCGCTTCCACAGTGAGATTTTTCAACACACCACCGTCGTCACTCTTGAGTTTTATTTGAAATTCTACGGCCTTTGCCATTGGTATTCCTTTCGTTTTGTTGCTTAATAATCTTTTTATTCTAATCCTGCGGCCCACTTGGCTTCCCTATAGCGCCGCTTCAATTCCTCGTTGCTGATTTCTTCTCGTGGCTTTTTCACTTCTTCCTCCCACGGGAACTGCATCACGTCGCGGGGTGAGAGCGTATTCTTGCTGTAGGGTTGCAGCATGCAGAGGCAAGCCATGCGCAGGCGTTCCCACTCGCCACGCTGCTCGTTCTCGTGCCATTCATGCCAAGACTGCCAGGCCGCCTGAAACTCGGAAGGGGTGCACCGGCAGAAGTCATCAATACTCATTCCCATGCACCCCAACGCGATACCTTGCAGTTCTTCAATGCCTACGTCCGGGCCTTCACCGTCGTTTTTTTTTCGGCATCGCCCATCTGAGCATAGAAAGTATTCAGGCTGTCGGGTTCCAGGGAGTCTGCAAAGGTTTCGAAGTCCATTTCAAAGGTCACATCGTCAGCCTTGCATGCACTCTGCACACAGCAATAGATGAACTGCACAAGCTCACTGATGTCGCTCTGATTGAGCTGGCTCACATCTTTGCCTGTGGCGCGCTTAAAGCGCACCATCGCGCCCATGGTCACACGGCAGGGATATTCCTTGCCGCCGACCGTCAGTTTCAGAATTTGCTTTTTCATAACGTAACCTTATTAATATTATGAATGACCGCCGCCACCCTGCTTGGGTGTCGTTGCTTCTGTCAGCCCATTCCCTTGTTTTTCCACCTTACCGCAGTTCTCCAGGTTCACGCTGTACTTTGCATCATCGCCGGCCTGACCATCAAGTTCCAACGAAGTTATGATATACTTACCCTTGTAGCCGCCTGCTGCCTTTCCCGTGCGCTTATCACCGTCACGAAGGTTGTAAGCGCCATCAACAGGCTCACCTGCAAGCATCATGTCCTTCAGCTGATCATAGGTTGGGGTATCCGTATCACCGTCCGTGAGCACACAGCCGTCAGCCGAGATACTCTCCGAAAAGCTCTTCACATACTTTTCCTTCCACTTGCCGCTTGCTGCTTCCTTGGTCACGCGCTCACCGGTTTCCGTAGATGTGCTTACCTTACAGCCCGTTGAAAAACCGAGGGCCTTGCCGTCAACGCTTAGGATGAGGTTGGTTCCGTCTAAAACACTTTTTGCCATATCTTTTTCCTTATTAAAATTGTTGATACTATGCCGGCCGCCACCCCGACGATAAAGGCGTAGAGCAATGCCGTGAAGTCCATAGGCTGCTGCTCTTTAGTTTTCTGTTGCTGTGTACTCAAGGCACGTTCAGCCGCAGACAGCTGCGTCTGCATCTCTTCGATGCGCTGCTCGTAGCGTGCACACTGCACCTCAAGACTGTCGCATCCCGCTTCGATGATAATCCGTGCAGGGCTTCCCTTGTCGGTCGAGGGCCGTCGGCTTACTTTCACATGCGCCTGTCCCCGGCAGGCCGTGTAGCCTGCACCTGCGGGCAGGAGGGCAAGACTGTCTTCAGCTACGCTTAGCGTCACCCGCGACTCGGGCACCATTACCTGCTGCTGCCACCGTGCGATGCTGGCCATCTGCCGTGTTGTTTCCCTCCGTGCGTGGCTTTCCACGGTGCGGCTTTCCCTTGTCACCGTCTTCACTGAGCGACAGCTCACTGCTGACAGGACAGTTAACACGATGAGGGCACAGCTGAATAGCCTCGATAGCCCGTGAGAGGCGGTTGAGGGCGCGGCGTGTCTTGTCGTTCTCACCACGCAGTTCTTCCATCTTTTCATAATTGATGCGGTTTTGTTTATGAAGTCCCACAAGTTCAGCACTGACCATGTCGTACATCTGTTTGTAGGTGTCTTCCACTTTCTTCTTTTCTTCCACCGTCCTTAAGCGGCGGTTCGCTATCCACGCAATGGCAGCACCGATACCGCCCGAGGGGATTGCCCATTGCAGGATTTGGAATATAGTCTCTGCCATTGTCGTTGGTTTTTATCGTTAAACTTGTCTTATACCAATCTCACGCAGCCACTTCCCGACATCGAAACTCGGGCAGGCCTTGCCGGGATTCAATTCATGATGCCCCACAATTTTCACCTGCGGGAACCGCGCGTGGAAGTCCTCCACATAGCGTTTCAACGCCTCGCGCTGTTCTGCTGTGCGCGTGTCCTTCGGCTTTCCTGCATTGTCACAGCCACCCACATACACGATGTGTCTCGACATGCAGTTATAGCCCTTTGCGCCGTTGGTCACTTCCCACGGGTCAACCTGTGCATCCTCGTTGTTATTAACGAGTCGCTCCACGCGTCCGTCCAAGTGCACTATGTCCGTGTAACCCACCTGCTTCCAGCCACGGCCTGCAGGAGGGGGCGCAGTGTGCCAACGGCGTATTTCTTCCGCGCTCACCTCACGCCCCTCCGGGGTGGCCGTGCAGTGGATAACGAGATATTGTATTGACATGCTCATTCAATTCTTACGATTAAGAAGCCTTGTATCCGCTCATCATCACTACACCGGCATCAGCCAGCTTTGGCATGCAGAGGAAGTAGTGGCGGAAGTTGATTTTGTTGCGCTGATACTCAGGGTCGGTTGCTGCCTCGCTGTAGTACATTTTTGTTGAACCTGTCGCCTTGAAGACGCGCGGTGTGTAGAATGCGAACGAGCAGTTAAACTCGCCGGCCCCGGCAGCCACGCCCAAGTTCTTCTTCTTTCCTGCTTGCGTGTAGAGCGGTGTATTGGCATACTCATAGACATCGAAGCCGTAGAGCTTACCCACCTTACCTGTAGCGCGGTCAATTAATGTCCACAATGTTCGTAGCTATCGGCTTAATCGAAGCTATG
>ERZ773013.1269-NODE-1269-length-15053-cov-7.979064_pt1 | contig 15053 bp, 10 predicted proteins | sample MGYA00511670_ERZ773013 | MGnify/ENA primary metagenome ERZ773013 (study PRJEB29015, sample SAMEA2738120) | human oral metagenome | biome: human oral; feature: human-associated habitat; material: saliva | place: China | collected 2257 ... | reverse complement strand
TCCATTTGTTATTGGTGGTGGTATTATGATTGCTATTGCCTTCTTGATTGACCAAGCGATGGGAGTTCCAAAAGATCAATTGGCAAATCTTGGAACTTACCATGAGCTTGCAGCTATGTTTAAGAATATTGGTGGTTTGGCTTTTGGCTTTATGCTTCCTGTTCTTGCTGGTTATATCGCTTATTCTATTGCTGAAAAGCCAGGTTTGGCACCAGGGTTTGTAGCAGGTAGCATGGCTTCGGCAGGTCTTGCTTTTGGAAAAATTCCATTTGCAGCAGGCGGGAAAGCAACCCTTGCTCTTGCTGGCGTCCCTTCTGGTTTCCTTGGAGCCCTAGTGGGTGGTTTCCTTGCAGGTTACGTTGTAAACTTTCTTAAAAAAGCCTTGAGTGGTCTTCCAAAATCACTAGAGGGCATCAAGTCTATTCTACTTTACCCGCTGTTGGGAATCTTGCTAACTGGCTTCTTGATGTTATTGGTGAATATTCCAATGGCAGCTATCAATACTGGATTGAATAGTTTCCTAGAAGGTTTATCTGGTAGTTCAGCTGTCCTTCTTGGACTCGTTGTAGGTGGTATGATGGCTATTGATATGGGTGGTCCTTTCAATAAGGCGGCCTATATCTTTGGTACAGGAACTCTTGCAGCAACTGTTTCAACAGGTGGTTCAGTTGTGATGGCAGTAGTTATGGCTGGTGGTATGGTTCCTCCTCTAGCAGTCTTTGTTGCAACGCTTTTATTCAAAGACAAATTCACCGAAGAAGAACGTAATTCAGGTTTGACAAACATTGTTATGGGGCTATCATTCATCACTGAAGGTGCGATTCCATTTGGTGCAGCTGACCCAGCTCGTGCTATTCCAAGCTTTATCCTTGGTTCAGCAGTAGCAGGTGGACTTGTTGGTCTTGCAAATATCAAACTCATGGCTCCTCATGGAGGAATCTTCGTTATCGCCCTTACTTCAAATGCTCTTCTCTATCTTGTCTCTGTCTTGGTAGGAGCACTTGTCAGTGGTGTCGTTTACGGTTATCTACGTAAACCTATAGAAAAATAATCACAAACACATTTAAATGACTGAACACAAAAGTGTACAGTCATTTTTTAACCCCTCGAAAAGTTTCTGAAATATGTTATAATAGAAGCATGGCAAACAAGAATACAACTAAAACAAGACGAAGACCGTCTAAAGCAGAATTGGAAAGAAAACAAGCGATTCAACGAATGCTGATTTCCTTAGCTTTGGCTATCTGTTTAATTTTTGCAGCCCTCAAATGGGGAGCTGTCGGAATCACTGTTTATAACCTGATTCGCTTACTCGTAGGGAGTTTAGCATACGTAGCTATTTTCTCTCTCTTGATTTATCTATTCTTCTTTAAATGGATTCATAAACAAGAAGGCTTGTTAGCAGGTTTCTTCTTTATTTTTGCAGGCTTACTCCTCATCTTTCAAGCTTATCTAGTCTGGAAATTTAGCATGGCAAATGCTGTTTTCCATGGGACAGCCGGACAAATTTTTAAAGATTTAACTAGCTTTCAAGTGACTAGTTTTGCTGGTGGAGGTTTGCTAGGGGTTGTACTCTATATTCCAGTAGCTTTTTTGTTCTCCAATATTGGGACCTATTTCATCGGAGCAATCTTAGTCTTAATCGGTGCACTTTTGATCAGTCCATGGTCTATCTACGATATCGCTGATTTTCTCTCAGCTCGATTTGCTATCTGGATGGAGCGCCATGAGCAGAAAAAACAAGAACGCTTTGTCAAGCGTGAAGAAGAAAAGGCACGAAGAGAAGTAGAAGAACAAGCAAGACTCGAGAAAGAAAGATACGAGCAGGCTTTGATTGATATGCCTCCTGTAGATATGGAAACTGGAGAAATATTATCAGAAGAACCACTGCACGATTTTCCTCCACTTCCAGAGGAAGAATGGGTAGAGCCTGAGATTATTCTCCCGCAAGCTGATTTTGAATATCCTGAGGAAGTTGCAATTCCTGAGGAAGAAGTTTTACCTGAAGAGGATGATGAAGAAGTAGAAGTCGATTTTTCTACTAAAAAAGCCTTAGAGTATAAACTCCCAAGCTTGCAACTTTTTGCACCCGATAAACCTAAAGATCAGTCTAAAGAAAAGAAAATCGTTCGGGAGAATATCAAGATTTTGGAAGAAACTTTCGCAAGTTTTGGTATTAAGGTAACGGTTGAAAGAGCAGAGATTGGTCCATCTGTTACCAAGTATGAAGTTAAGCCAGCAGTTGGTGTCCGTGTCAACCGTATTTCAAACTTAGCAGACGATTTAGCTCTTGCTTTGGCTGCCAAGGATGTCCGTATTGAGGCTCCAATTCCAGGGAAATCTTTGGTTGGTATCGAAGTTCCGAACTCTGAAATTGCAACTGTATCCTTCCGAGAACTTTGGGAACAATCACAAACAAAACCTGAAAATCTTTTAGAAATTCCTCTTGGGAAAGCAGTCAATGGTACGGCTCGTAGTTTTGATTTGGCAAAAATGCCTCACTTGCTAGTGGCCGGTTCTACAGGTTCTGGTAAATCCGTTGCAGTTAATGGAATTATCGCAAGTATTTTGATGAAGGCCCGCCCTGACCAGGTTAAGTTTATGATGGTGGACCCTAAGATGGTTGAGCTTTCAGTGTACAACGATATCCCTCATCTCTTGATTCCAGTTGTGACCAACCCTCGTAAGGCTAGCAAGGCTTTACAGAAGGTTGTTGACGAGATGGAAAACCGCTATGAGCTCTTTGCTAAAGTCGGCGTTCGAAATATCGCTGGGTTCAATGCTAAGGTTGAGGAGTTTAATGCACAATCTGAGTATAAACAAGTACCTCTACCTTTCATCGTCGTGATTGTGGATGAGCTTGCTGACCTCATGATGGTTGCCAGCAAGGAAGTGGAAGATGCCATTATCCGTCTCGGACAAAAGGCGCGTGCAGCTGGTATTCACATGATACTTGCAACCCAACGTCCATCGGTTGATGTTATCTCTGGTTTGATTAAAGCAAATGTGCCGTCTCGTGTGGCTTTTGCAGTTTCTTCGGGTACGGACTCACGTACGATCTTGGATGAAAACGGTGCTGAGAAATTGCTTGGACGAGGAGATATGCTCTTTAAGCCAATCGATGAAAATCATCCTGTTCGTCTCCAAGGTTCCTTTATATCAGATGACGATGTTGAGCGTATTGTGAACTTCATCAAGGCGCAAGCAGATGCTGATTACGATGAAAGCTTTGACCCAGGAGAAGTGTCTGAGACAGAAGGGGATTTTAGCTCTAGCGTTGATGTCGGAGATCCGCTCTTTGAAGAAGCGAAAGCTCTTGTCATCGAAACACAAAAAGCAAGTGCATCCATGATTCAACGCCGTCTTTCAGTCGGTTTTAACCGAGCCACTCGATTGATGGAAGAATTAGAGATGGCAGGTGTTATTGGTCCTGCTGAAGGAACAAAACCTCGAAAAGTCTTACAACAATAAAAAAAATAGCTTCTTTCCGAAACTGGAGAGAAGCTTTATTGTTAAGGATTTGTTTTATTGTCTGTCGCAACTGTATCAGATTGAGTAGCTCCATCAGTTTTATTTTTTTGGACGTTGTTAGAAGCTTGAGTAGTCTCTTCTGATTGAACATTATTGTTTTTATCGTCAACTACACTATTTGCAGAATTAGTATCTTGGTTACTTCCTTGATTCTGAGCTGGCGCGTTCGATTGAGCAGGGCTTTCCTTTTGGATCTCTTTGATTATGGTTGTTTGCGTAACAGGACTAGTATCTGCTTTCTTTTGTTCATTGGACTTCATTGCATTACTAATGGTAATTGACGCAGTGATAATTCCCAACATACTACCGATTAAGGTTAAGGTTTTCTGAAAAGCAGATAAACCTTTCTTGATGTGATGGCTAGCCTTGCCAGTTTCTTGACTGTCTTTGTTTGTTTCTTTATTTTGGCGAGAATAGTTAGACATAATGGTTTTTAAAACTCCTTTGCAAAACTAAATATGAATTTGAATTCATTTCATATTTTCATTATACGTTTTTTATTTTAAATTGTCTTAAAAAAATAAAACTTTTAGTTTTGAAAACGCAACCAGTAGGTTTTTCTCTTTAAAGTGTAAAGCAAGAAGTGTGGTGATGAATCATGATTAGTGACTTTAGGTTTCAAAAATGATGATATCATAAAGGCAACTAGTCTTTTTTCTCATGGAGAACGGCTTGAGCAACGGCGAGTCTAGCTGCAGGGACCCTGTAAGGTGAACAGGAAACATAGGTGACACCTATTTCCTGGAAGAAGGAGATAGAAGCAGGATCACCGCCGACCTCCCCACAAATACCAATGGATAGGCTTGGTTTTACCCGGCGAGCTTTGCTGATTGCAATGCGCATTAACTCACCGACTCCCTCCTGATCAATATGTTGGAATGGATCAAATGAAAGAATGCTCGTCTTTTTGTAATGACCTATAAATTTTCCAATATCATCTCGAGAAAAACCATAGGTCATTTGAGTTAAGTCATTAGTACCAAAGCTGAAGAAATCAGCTTCCCGTGCTAGTTTATCTGCAGTCAGACAGGCGCGTGGTAATTCAATCATGGTACCAATTTCATATGGGAAGGGCTCCTGTTCATGCTCTCTAAAAAGAAACTGGATGTGTTGAGTCAGATAGGATTTGACAAATTCTAACTCCTTTTTATCAGCAATTAAAGGAATCATGATTTCAGGTTTAATTTTTATCCCCTCTTGATGTAGTTTGATAGCACTTCTAAAAATAGCTTCAGTCTGCATCTTGTAAATGTCTGGCTGAGTGATTCCAAGTCTACAACCTCTATGGCCCAGCATAGGGTTGCTTTCTTGTAAGCTCTCAATTTGATGGGCCAGTTTCTCAGGTGACTTATTTAGTTTCTCAGCTAGAAGCTTGATTTCCTGCGAATCTTTAGGTAAAAATTCATGCATAGGCGGATCTAAAAGTCGGACAATCAGAGGTTTATCTTCAACCGTTTTGAACATCTGATAGAAGTCTTCTGCTTGGAAGTCTGAAAGGTTCTTGAGTGCGGCTTTCATTTCTGCTTCCTTATCAGCTAGAATAAGGCGCCGCATTTCTATAATTCTATCCTGACCAAAGAACATATGTTCAGTACGGGCTAATCCTACCCCTTGGGCACCAAAATTCATAGCTGTCTGTAAATCTTTGACAGTCTCAGCATTAGCACGAACTTTAAGACGTGCAACTTTATCTGCCCAAGAAAGAAGGCGCTGAAGGTCTTCATTATTCTCAATCAAGACTGTAGGAATTTCTCCGATATAAATACAACCGGAACTACCATCAACAGAAATGATATCTCCCTCTGTTAAAACAAGATTACCACAAGAGAGTGTTCTATCTTCCTCGCTGATTTTTAGTTCACTACATCCAGCTACACAACAGGTTCCCATTCCTCTAGCAACAACTGCTGCGTGTGATGTCATGCCACCTTGGCTGGTAACAATAGCTTGGCTGACGACCATTCCTTCAATATCTTCGGGTGATGTTTCCTGTCTTACTAAAATAACCTTTCTTCCTAAATTGTGGAATTCTTTAGCTCGTTCTGCTGTAAAAACTATTTCCCCAGTGGCAGCTCCAGGACTGGCTGGTAAACCTTGTGCAATGAGAGTAGCTTTTTCCAATGCAGCCTCTTCAAAAACTGGGTGTATAAGCTGACTAATGGAAGAAGGGGATATTCTCATTAGGGCCTCTTTCTTACTAATAATGCCCTGGTCGACTAGATCCAAAGCAATTTTTAAGGAAGCTTTTGCTGTCCGTTTGCCATCCCTGGTTTGTAAGATATACAGTTTTCCTTTCTCAATAGTAAATTCGATATCTTGCATGTCTTTGTAGTGATTTTCAAGAATTCGAGCATACTCTTTAAAGGCTTTAAAAACTAGAGGTTGAGCTTTTTCTAAAGCGGCAATTGGTTCTGGAGTTCGTATACCAGCTACAACGTCTTCTCCTTGAGCATTCAGTAAGAATTCACCGAATAGTTGATTTTCTCCACTAGCAGGATTTCTAGTAAAACAGACTCCTGTTCCGCTGTTGTGGTCACTATTTCCAAAGACCATTGCCTGGACGTTAACGGCAGTCCCTAAATCATGAGGAATTTTATTAAGTTCTCGGTAGACTTTAGCTCGATTATTATTCCAAGAATTAAAGACAGCTTTGATAGCAGAAAAAAGTTGGTCTGTAGGATTTTCAGGGAAACATTGGTCCTCTTTAAGATAGATTTCTTTATATTGATTAACCAAGTCTTGATGCTCAGCTAGAGTCATGTCTTTTGTAGTTTTACCATGATATTTTTCAAAGTCTTCTAATAGTTCATCAAAAAGTTCTTTAGAAATTCCATATACAACATCTGCAAACATCTGAAGTAAACGTCGATAGCAATTATAGGCAAAATCAGGATTCGTCTGCTCGGCGAGTATTCTTGTCCGATGGTCATTTAGACCAAGATTTAAAATAGTATCCATCATTCCTGGCATAGAAAATTTTGCTCCGCTACGGACCGAAACTAAGAGAAGATTGGAGCTTTCTCCGCTGAACGATTTATCGGTTTTTCTTTCTAAGTCGGTAACCGCTTTCAAAATATCATCTTTTAAATAAGAGTCAAAGAAATCCGGATTTTCTAGAAACTTAATACAGCTCTCGGTTGTAATGGTAAAACCTGGAGGAACAGGCAATCCCAAATTGCTCATCTCTGCTAAATTGGCTCCTTTTCCACCTAGGAGAGCCTTGTCGTTTGCGCTTCCTTCCTCGAAGGAATAAATCCATTTTGTCATAGTCGCCTCCAAAATATTAAATATGCGTCACAATAAAAGACAAAACCATTGTAATATACATCATATATATTTGTCAAATGAAAAATCTTCGGGTATTAATTGACATATTACAAATAATTGCTATAATATTTAATATACATGATGCTTATTTTAAAGTTGGTTTAGTAAAATAAAAATAAGCATGTTCTTCCAATCGTTATTTGGAACCTATATAGAATCTAGAAAGGTTTTCTGTGAATTGAAATTAAGTGAACGACAAAAAAAGATTGTAGAAATCGTTAAAGCTAAGCAGCCTCTGAGTGGTGAAAAAATATCTGAACTACTTGATATTTCCAGGGCAACGCTACGGCCAGATCTTTCCTTTTTGACCTTGGTTGGAATCCTAAAGGCCACTCCTAAAGTCGGGTATACCTACTCAGGCTCTGATCTAGAATCGGTCTTCTTTTTTGATACTTTTAGGAAAAAAGTGGCTGATATTATGACTTCGCCAGTCCTGGTCACTAGTGATTCCTATATTCAGGATGCTATTATTACTCTATTTATGTATGATGCAGACGTTATTTATGTCATTGATGAAGAAAAACTTCTTCTTGGAATCATGTCACGTAAAGATTTGCTAAGGGCTTCTCTCAATTCGAATATTGCAAGTACTCCTGTTGCGGTTTGCATGACTAGGATGCCACATATTAAAACATGTCACCAAAATATGAATATTTTGGAAGCCGCTGTACTCCTTCAAGATTACGCCATTGATTCCTTACCGATTGTCGACGAAAAGAATGAACGTCAGATTTTAGGTAGTGTGACCAAGTCAGCCTTGTTGGACTATATTATTCAGCAAGCTCGAAGCACCGAGGTAAATAGAGAAGAGGAATAAATATGAAAAAAGAAATGATTGTTTATAGTATTTCAGATTCTTTGGGTGGGACTTCCCAAAAATTGCTATCCGCTGTTACAGCTCAATATCCAGACATCATTTTTAATAATAGCTATCGTTTCCCTTTTATCAACAAGGAAGATGAATTGTTGGACATTTTACGTGATGCCATCAAGGATGATGCCCTAGTTATCAGTACCTTGGTCGATGGCAAGCTAGCTTCGGTAGCAAGGGAGTTTAGCTTGATGCATGGGCTATCCTATTTGGATTTGATGCATCCGTTTTTTGAAATTATCAAAGAAAAGACAGGAAGGGATCCGATAGAAGTACCTGGCACCCTTCACCGTTTAGATAGCGAATACTTTAATAAAATTTCAGCGATTGAGTTTGCAGTCAAATATGATGATGGTAAAGCACCGCAGGGATTTTTAGAATCTGACATAGTCCTGCTAGGGGTTTCCCGTACGTCTAAAACACCGCTCAGTATTTATCTAGCAAATAAAGGATATAAGGTTTCGAACCTTCCTCTAATTCCAGAAGTTCCCTTGCCTCAAGTCTTGGAAAAAATTGATTCTCGCCGCCTAATTGGTTTAGTATGTGAGCCAGAAAAATTGGTTAAGATTCGCAGTAATCGTTTGGATTCTTTGGGTTTGACCCAGGAAACCAGCTACACAGATCTGGAAAAGATTTATCAGGAATTGGACTATTCTAAGAAGGTCTTCAGAAAATATGGAGCTCGAGTCATTAATATGTCAGATAAATCAATTGAAGAAACAGCCTTCTTAATCGAAGAGTATTTAAAGAAAATGAACTAAGAAAATAAATAGTGCATTATTTGTCGTAAAAGGATAGTGTGCTGGAGGTCAAAAATGGAGCAATACAAGCGTATTTTACTGAAAGAATTTGATTCTCGACAAAAGGTGATCACAGAACTGACCAACCTTGAAGCAATTTTAAACCTTCCAAAAGGAACAGAGCTATATATCAGTGATATTCATGGTGAATTTGCGGCCTTTGACTATATTTTAAGAAGTTGTGCAGGTATCCTTAATGAGAAGATTAAGGATTGCTTTGGAGATTCCTTGTCGCAAGATGATAAAAACAGATTGTCAGCATTGGTTTCATATCCTGAACTTGTCTTGGAGCAAGGCGGTAAAAGCAGAGACTGGTACAAGGAAACTATTCCTCAACTTTTATCTCTACTGACTTTTGCGGCTGCCAAGTACACCCGGTCAAAGCTTAGGAAGGCATTGCCACCCCAGTATGCTTATATCATCGAAGAATTAGTATACAGTGATATAGCTTTAGCAGATAAAAAGTCATATTTTGATAACATCCTCTCCTATGTTATCGAGTTAGGAGAAGCTATTCCCTTTATTCTTGGTGTTTCTAGCAGTATCCGTCGCTTATTGATTGACCATTTGCATGTGGTTGGTGATATTTATGACAGAGGAGCTGGTAGTCCGCAAGTTATGGATGAACTTTTGCAATTTCATTCTTTGGATATTCAGTGGGGGAATCACGACATTATCTGGATGGGGGGCTTTTTCGGTTCAAAAGCCTGTATGTTAAATGCACTACGTATTGCTGCCCGCTATGGATATCTATGGGATATTGAGAAAGCTTACGGCTTAAATCTTCGGCCCTTAACGTTATTTTCTGATAGGACCTATAAGGCCAACCCTCAGTTTAGGCCTATCCTAGGAAATAGAGAAGATGATTTCACTAGCGAAGAAATTTTACAGTTGGAAAAAGTTCACCAGGCTCTTTCCATTATCCAGTTTAAACTGGAAACTCAACTGATAAAAAGAAGGCCAGAATTTCAAATGGAGGATCAGGTTAAACTGGATAATATTGATTATTTGAAAGAGTGTGTGACAATTGATGGAAAAAAATATAATCTTACGAATACCTGCTTTCAAACGATTGATCCGGCTAATCCAGCAGAATTAAGTTTAGAAGAGTCTCAAGCAGTTGATAGTCTCCTAGCCTCTTTCCAAGGATCTCCTAAACTCGCAGAGCATATAGAATTGTTAATGAAAAAAGGCTCCATGTATAAAATTTACAATCAGCATCTACTCTTTCATGGTTGTATACCACTTGAAGCTTCTGGAGAATTGAAACCTCTAATTATTAACCAGTCTTGTTATGCTGGAAGAGAATTATTGGATTTTTTTGAATATCATATTCGACAAGCTGCTAAGAATAAGGAAATCGGAGATGATTTTTCAACAGATTTAATTTGGTATTGTTGGCGAGGGGCAGTCTCACCTCTATTTGGTAAAGATAAGATGACAACTCTAGAGCGCTATTTTGTTGAAGATAAGGATACTCACAAAGAAGTGGAAAATTCTTATTTTTCTTATCGGACTTCAGAGAAAGTCTGCCAGCTGATTTTGGAAGAATTTGGACTTTCCTCTAAAGAGTCTAGAATGGTCAACGGACATACTCCAGTTAAGACTGTGAAGGGAGAATCTCCTATTCGTGGGGGTGGTTTGCTCTTTGTCATTGACGGAGGTCTATGTAAAGCTTATCAAAAGAAGACAGGAACAGCAGGATATTCCTTACTGAATAATTCTTACGGTTTTCAATTGGTAACCCATCAGCCTTTTGAAGGCTCGCAAAAGGTTGTTGAAGATCCTTTTGCTCAAACATCTTTGAAGAGAGTTATTGAAAATGTTGAGCAACGCACTTTGATTAAATCAACTAGCATTGGACAAATGCTGCTGGCTCAACAACAAGAACTTTTTGATTTGCTACATGAGTTTTATGACTGTTGAAACTTGCCCTAAGTTCTACTAGAATTTAGGGCTTTTTCTTTCTTGTTCCAGCCTTCCTTTCATGTTACAATAGAAGAAGTGATTTTAGAAAGCGTGAGAAACCATGATTTACTTTGACAATTCGGCCACGACCAAGCCCTATCCAGAAGCACTTGAAACCTATATGCAGGTGTCTGCAAAAATTATTGGAAATCCTTCTAGTCTTCATCGTTTAGGTGACCAGTCTACCAGAATTTTAGAAGCTTCTCGACAGCAGATTGCAGATTTGATTGGCAAAAATAGTGAAGAAGTCTTCTTTACCTCTGGTGGTACTGAAGGGGATAACTGGGTTATCAAAGGAGTTGCATTTGAAAAAGCGCAATTTGGTAAACACATCATCGTGTCAGACATTGAGCACCCAGCAGTCAAGGAGTCAGCTCTCTGGCTTAAGACTCAAGGTTTTGAAGTGGATTTTGCACCTGTAGATAAAAAGGGATTTGTAGATGTAGCTGCTTTAGAAAAACTACTTCGTCCTGATACCACACTAGTTTCCATCATGGCAGTTAACAATGAAATTGGCTCTATCCAGCCCATCCAAGCTATTTCAGAGCTTTTAGCAGATAAACCAACCATTTCTTTCCATGTAGATGCTGTTCAGGCCTTGGCAAAAATACCAACAGAAAAGTATTTGACAGACCGAGTTGATTTTGCAACCTTCTCCAGTCATAAGTTTCATGGAGTTCGTGGTGTTGGCTTTGTCTATATCAAGTCTGGCAAGAAAATCACCCCCCTATTAACCGGTGGTGGTCAGGAGCGTGACTATCGTTCCACAACTGAGAATGTAGCAGGGATTGCAGCGACAGCTAAGGCACTACGTTTGGCTATGGAGAGATTAGACTTGTTTACTAGTAAAACGAGTCAGATGAAGGAAGTCATCCGTCAAGCTCTACTTGAATATCTAGATATTTTTGTCTTCTCAGGTGAGGCAGACTTTGCCCCTCATATTCTGACCTTTGGGATTAAGGGAGTTCGTGGTGAGGTCATTGTTCACGCATTTGAAGACTATGACATTTTTATCTCCACAACCTCTGCATGTTCGTCCAAGGCTGGAAAACCTGCTGGAACTCTGATTTCCATGGGCATCGAAAAGGATAAGGCTCAGTCAGCAGTTCGTCTAAGCCTGGATTTAGAAAATGACATGAGTCAGGTGGAGCAGTTCTTGACCAAGTTGAAATTAATCTACAATCAAACTAAAAAAGTAAGATAGGAGTATTCATGCAGTATTCAGAAATTATGATTCGCTATGGTGAGCTTTCAACCAAGGGTAAAAATCGTATGCGTTTCATCAATAAACTACGTAATAATATCTCAGATGTGTTATCCATCTATCCTCAAGTCAAAGTTACAGCAGACCGCGATCGTGCCCACGCTTATCTGAATGGGGCAGATTATGAACCGGTGGCAGAATCTCTCAAGCAAGTTTTCGGGATTCAAAACTTTTCTCCAGTGTATAAAGTTGAAAAATCCGTAGAAGTTCTGAAATCTGCTGTTCAAGAGATTATGAAGGACATCTACAAGGAAGGGATGACCTTTAAAATCTCAAGTAAGCGTAGCGACCACAACTTTGAGCTAGATAGTCGGGAACTCAACCAGACACTTGGTGGAGCAGTATTTGAAGCTATTCCAAATGTGCAGGCACAAATGAAAAATCCTGACATTAACCTTCAGGTGGAGATTCGTGAAGAAGCAGCCTACCTTTCATATGAAACCATTCGTGGTGCAGGTGGTTTGCCGGTCGGTACTTCAGGAAAAGGAATGCTCATGTTGTCAGGGGGGATTGACTCACCAGTAGCTGGTTATCTAGCCCTGAAACGTGGGGTGGATATCGAGGCTGTTCACTTTGCTAGCCCTCCATACACAAGTCCAGGTGCCCTCAAGAAAGCCCAGGATTTAACCCGTAAATTGACTAAGTTCGGAGGAAATATCCAATTTATCGAGGTTCCCTTCACGGAGATTCAAGAAGAAATCAAGGCTAAAGCTCCAGAAGCTTATCTGATGACACTGACTCGTCGCTTTATGATGCGCATTACAGATCGTATCCGTGAGGTCCGAAATGGTTTAGTCATCATTAATGGTGAAAGTCTTGGTCAGGTGGCTAGCCAAACCCTTGAAAGCATGCAGGCCATCAACGCAGTGACCAACACACCAATTATTCGTCCAGTTGTGACCATGGATAAACTAGAAATCATTGATATTGCACAAGAAATTGATACCTTTGAAATCTCTATCCAGCCATTTGAAGACTGTTGTACCATTTTTGCACCCGATCGTCCGAAGACAAATCCTAAGATTAAGAATGCAGAGCAGTATGAAGCTCGAATGGACGTTGAGGGATTGGTTGAACGTGCAGTAGCAGGAATCATGATTACTGAAATTACACCTCAGGCTGAGAAGGATGCAGTCGATGAGTTAATCGATGATCTCCTTTAATCAGAAAAACCAGAGGAAAAGATAAAATAAGTAAAAAAAGTTAGTTTATTGTCTTAAATTTGGACGGAAACTGACTTTTTTTCTATTTTTATGATATAATTAGGTAAAATTTTGAATATAGAGAGTTTTCTGACAATGAATCAATCTTATTTTTATTTAAAAATGCGAGAGCATAAATTGGTGGTTCCCTACACAGGTAAGGAGCGCCGGGTACGTGTTCTCCTCCCAAAAAACTATGAGAAAGATACGGATAGAAGTTATCCAGTCGTGTATTTCCATGATGGACAAAACGTCTTTTATAGTAAGGAATCCTACGTTGGCCATTCCTGGAAGATTATCCCAGCCATCAAGCGAAATCCTGATATCAGTCGCATGATTATCGTGGCCATTGACAACGATGGACTTGGACGGATGAATGAGTATGCGGCATGGAAATTCCAAGAGTCTAACATTCCTGGTCAACAATTTGGTGGTAAAGGTGTTGAGTATGCAGAGTTTGTTATGGAAGTGGTTAAGCCTTTTATCGATGAAAACTATCGGACAAAATCAGACAGAAAACACACTGCTATGATAGGATCTTCTCTGGGTGGGAATATTACCCAGTTTATCGGTTTGGAGTATCAAGATCAGATTGGTTGCTTGGGAGTTTTCTCATCAGCTAACTGGCTGCACCAAGAAGCCTTTGATCGCTATATTGAACGTAAAAAGCTTTTGCCTGATCAACGAATCTTTATCTATGTTGGAACGGAAGAAGCTGATGATACAGACAAGACGCTCATGGCTGGCAATATTAAGCAGGCTTACATTGATTCTTCCCTTCGTTATTATCATGACTTGATAGCAGGAGGGGTACGGTTAGAAAATCTCTCTCTCAAGGTTCAGGCTGGAGCCATTCACCATGAAGTGCCATGGTCAGAAAATCTTCCAGCTTGCCTACGCTTTTTTGCAGAAAATTGGTAATTAGTATAAAGGAGACAGGATATGCATATTGAACATCTTAGCCACTGGAGTGGTCATCTTAACCGTGAAATGTATGTCAATCGATACGGACATGGAGGCATCCCAGTTGTTGTCTTTGCTTCTTCAGGTGGTAGCCACAATGAATACTATGATTTTGGCATGATTGATGCTTGTACATCCTTCATCGATGAAGGTCGCGTGCAGTTCTTTACCCTTTCAAGTGTAGATAGTGAGAGCTGGCTTGCGACTTGGAAAAATAGTCATGATCAAGCTGAGATGCACCGTGCCTATGAACGATATGTGATTGAAGAAGCTATTCCTTTTATCAAGCACAAGACAGGCTGGTTTGACGGTATGATGACAACAGGATGCTCTATGGGAGCTTACCATGCACTCAACTTCTTCCTACAGCATCCAGATGTCTTTACCAAGGTAATTGCCCTCAGTGGTATCTACGATGCTCGTTTCTTTGTTGGAGATTACTACAACGATGATGCTATCTATCAAAATTCACCAGTAGACTATATCTGGAATCAAAATGATGGTTGGTTTATTGATCGTTACCGTCAGGCTGAGATTGTGATTTGTACTGGACTAGGTGCTTGGGAACAGGATGGCCTTCCTTCTTACTACAAGTTAAAAGAAGCCTTTGACCAAAAACAAATTCCTGCCTGGTTTGCAGAATGGGGACACGATGTTGCCCATGACTGGGAATGGTGGCGCAAACAAATGCCTTATTTCCTCGGTCATATGAGTCTATAAAAGGAGTTGCTTATGAATTATCTTGTAATTTCACCCTATTACCCACAAAATTTTCAGCAATTTAGTATTGAGCTAGCCCATAAAGGAATCACAGTTCTAGGGATTGGGCAAGAACCCTACGAACAGCTAGATGAACCATTGCGCAATAGCTTGACGGAGTACTTCCGAGTTGATAATCTCGAAAATCTTGATGAGGTCAAACGTGCAGTAGCATTTCTCTTTTATAAGCATGGTCCAATTGACCGCATCGAATCTCACAATGAATACTGGCTAGAGTTGGATGCTGCCCTTCGTGAACAGTTCAATGTCTTTGGTGCCAAACCAGAAGATCTCAAGAAGACTAAGTTCAAGTCTGAAATGAAGAAACTCTTCAAGAAAGCTGGAGTTCCAGTGGTTCCAGGTGCTGT
>ERZ773013.1264-NODE-1264-length-15090-cov-3.484270_pt1 | contig 15090 bp, 11 predicted proteins | sample MGYA00511670_ERZ773013 | MGnify/ENA primary metagenome ERZ773013 (study PRJEB29015, sample SAMEA2738120) | human oral metagenome | biome: human oral; feature: human-associated habitat; material: saliva | place: China | collected 2257 ... | reverse complement strand
ACCTGCGCGGGTCACACATTCGGGTGCGAATGTGTATCGGGCGGAGCGTCCGAGGCACCAGCCACAAGTGGTCGCCGCCCAGCTGGCTGCAGCCAGCGTCATTCTCTAGCGGTATCTGTGAATCGTTCTTCTCGACAACTGGGCAAACACGACCTCCAGTTAACAAAAACCGATAAAGAACGATGATATGGTAGGGGCACCGGCTTAGCTGGCGCCCAAAATCGCGTGCGAGCAACGCCGGTACGCTGGACTTGTTGCGACCTAATTGCCAAGCTTGCCGAACAATTCGCTCTGTCCGCCGTCGGAGGGGCACAATGGACAAGAAAGCGGAGCCATGCGGTCTTCCCGCAGCCGAGTGGTTTGGGCCGTGAGGACGAAGACTTTGAGCGAGTTCTCCAAGAACCCAATCCTCCCTGTAATGCTGCATCATTTGGGTTGGTGCTTAATCGCTTCCGAGGTACCCAACTTGCACTCTGGCCAGAACCCCTCCTCGAGGCGTACCTGCAGGACCTCGAGAATGCGCGCTCATGCGAGAAGTCCATCGTGCTGGAACGCGCCGCCTACCTCTTTGGCACCTCATACCGACCAGGCGTCCACCTGATGCTACCGCCCAAGTTCTACGAGTTTTGTGAACGGGCCGATCTCATCTCCAAGCTTTCGCTTATCTGGGAGGTGCGTGCCCGGGAAGTCGTGCCCCATTTCACCTCGCGTCTGGGGGCGCTTATCAGCGAGGAGGACCAGCCGGGCGCACCGTCGTACGAGTCTCGCCTGCGGGCAGAGCTCATGTCCTACTCGCAGCGCACCATAGACGAGTACGGGACTTGGGTCTTTGGGTGTTGGGGCGCAGGGAGAAACCCCAATCTTCAAGCCTATGACGGAGCTGCCGTTGAGCTTGGTTTTTCCGGTGCCTACGAGTCCAACTATAGAGGGGCCGTTTTGTAGTTCGCCGTGTCGACACCCCCAACGTAGTGCGCCCCTCTCGGCATGGTGCCGGGAGGGGCGCTCATTGCTGACACATGCCGTGCGGGAGCTAGAGTGCGGCGCGATAGATCCCCACGATGTCGTCGGCCGTGAGGGGCACGAAGCTGCCCTTGCTGCCAGCAGCGGCCTTCTCGGCCATCACGCGGAAGTTCTTCTCGTCATCGATGCCAACGGCACGCAGGTTGGCCGGCATGCCCATGGTCACAAAGAAGAACTCGCGCGTCTTTGCGATGGCGTCGCGCGCGAGGGACATGTCGTCGATGCCCTGGAGGCCCCACACGTTGCGGCCGTACGTTGCGAACATGGGCGCGGTCTTGACGGATAGTACGTGCTCCATCCACGCGGGCGTGAGGATGGCCAGGCCCTCACCGTGGGTGATGTCGTAGAACGCCGAGAGCTCGTGTTCCATGGGGTGCACGCACCAGGCGTTGGCGGCACCGGCCTCGACCAGGCCGTTAATCGCATGGGAGGCTGCCCACATGAGGTTGGCGCGGGCCTCGTAGTTGTCCGGCTCCTCGAGCGCAATGGGCCCGTAGTGGATCATCGTACGGAGAAGCCCCTCGGCCATGCGCTGCTGGACATAGGCACCCGGCTCCATGGTGAAGTAGTTCTCGAAGGTATGGCTCATCATGTCTGCCGTACCCGCAGCCGTCTGGCGACACGAGACGGTGAAGGTGTACGTGGGGTCGAGCACGGACATCGTGGGCTTCATGCACTCCGCGCCAGTGCCCCACTTCTCGTTCTTGTCCATGTCCGAAATCACGTCGAACGGGTCCATCTCGGAGCCGGTCGCGGAGAGCGTGAGCACCGAGAAGATGGGGAGCGCGGCGGTGATCTTCTCGGGATGAATCACCAGGTTCCAAGGATCGCCGTCATAGCGGGCACCGGCTGCGACCACCTTGGCGCAGTCGATTGTGGAGCCGCCGCCAATGGCAAGAACCATGTCGACGCCCGTGGCCTTACACGTCTCGACGCCGCGGCGAACGGTCTGGATGCGGGGGTTGGGCTCTACGCCCGAGAGCTCCTCTACCTTGACACCGACCTGGCCAAGGATGCGAAGCGCCTCGTCGTAGATGCCGTTGCGCTTGATGGAGCCGCTACCATAGCAGAGCAGGGCCTTCTTGCCATACTGGGCAAGCTCGGCAAGGTGCGAGATCTGGCCCTTGCCAAAGTGGATGGTGGTGGGAACGTGGAACGTGAAGTTGTACATGCTGCTTCCCTTCTCGTACAGACAGGCACTAACCCCATTGATACCCAGGGCGACCACTTGATAGCGCGAACGGAACAGCGGCTGCAGCCTTTGCTTCTCGCACGACTCGCCCCGTCCCCTTGACCCCGGTGCGCTTGACCCCGGTGCGCTTGACCCCGGTGAGCTTGTCCCTGCCAAAGGGCCAATTATTGCGCGAAATAGTTTGATATTCGGATTTCAACTGGGATAACATCACCTTGACAAGAAATAACGCGCAATAATTTCCGCCCCCCAAGAGAGGTTGGAGGGGTCCATGAACCTCACACTCGATCGCCTTAGCGCACTCGCGGCCATCAGGTCCATCCGTTGTGGCATGGCACCCAGTGTGCAAAGAGGCCTCGCGTCGCTGAGAAGAACCGGCATCGCCACCCCGGAGCTCCCGGAGGGCAGGCAGCGGTGGAGCGCAAGCTGCATCGACCTATCCAAGCTGGGGATAACCCGCGACACGTGGAGCAAGCACCCTCTTGAAGTTGCCGTGCCAAGCGAGCGTGACCGCATCCGCTCGAAGGCCTTCTCGTCAATCATCCACTCTGCCTCGCTCCCCAAAGACGCATACATAGACGCAGGGAACGGCTTTCGCATTGCCTCCCCCGAGCTTGTCTTTGTCGAGATGGGCGCCGTGATGCAGCCGGAAGTCCAGGCGCTTCTCGGCTACGAGCTAACGGGAAGTTTCTCGAGAAGCCCCATTGACCCTCGCGGCGGCGCCATTGCCTATGGCATCCCTCCCGCAACAAGCGTCGAGAAGATCGAGCAGTTTCTCTCACGATGCGAGGGCAATGCGGGTGTCGCCCAATCCAGGCAAATCATTAGGTACGTTGCCAACAACGCTTGGTCGCCCGCGGAAGCTGTTGTCGCAGCCCTCATGGCACTGCCACTGGAGTACCTGGGATACGGCATGGGGAGGCTCGTGCTCAACGATCGTCAGACCGCTGCAGACGAGCTGACGCGCTCCGGAGCCCGCGAATCCCGTGTGCCGGATATCCCCATCCCTGGAACATGCGTGGGAATCAATTACGACAGCCTCTATCACCTTGACCTGGACAGCATTGTCGAGGCCGCACAAGCATGCGCTCTGGCTCCCAAGGACGCAGCGGCGGCGGTGACTCTCGAGAATGCGCGCAGGTCGGTGCGCGAGAAGGTCCTTGATGACCTGCGTCGCAACAGGGAGCTGGCTGCCCAAGGGCTTGTGGTTCTGCCGGCCACGAGCGAGGACCTTTACCGGAAGGGCGGACTCGACGCGCTGATGCTCGAGGTCTTTCGAACAATCGAGCTCCTGTCTGGCAAGGATATGGCAGAAAACCGGCGCGCGCTCGCATCGCGTACCGTATGCAAGCGCAGGCAAACGCTCATCTGGTCGCTGCTTGCCTGGGAAAGGGGGCGCGGCTATGCTCGCGAACTGCTTGAGTGTGAGCAGAAAGAGCTCCAAAGGCTCAAAGATCCCCGGGTTATCGAAGTGAGCCTGACCATTTAGACAACTGGTTGCCGAGAAACCCCGGTCACCTGATGGCCAGGGGCGCTGCTTTTATTCGCTGCAATTATTGCGCGTTATTCCAAGGGTTATTATTGCTCATCTGGGCAGATGTGTTTCTCGTCTGGATTTGCGTTCAATAATCGGGAGAGGAGAAACTCCCTAGCATACCCATTTGCGGCACAGCCATGGCTTATCCCCCCACCACGACCCCACTGTGCGTGTTACGCTCGCGGGGTCATTCGGGCAAGCGGGCATGAACGGCACGCACGTTGCGTAGACTGTTCTCATGTGCACAGATAACGACCCAGCGAGCGGGAGGCAGCATGAGCGAGATTGGCTTCCACATCAAGGAGGCGGGGGAGCTCTCCGACGATGAGTTCAACGCCCTGCGCCGTCACTACCTTGTCTATGCCTGGGCCGAGAGGGACGAGCACCGCAACCTGCACCGGGACCTTGACGCCATATACACCGAGATAGACGGGCTTGTCGCCAGGGGCGGGCTGCTGCCAATCGTGAACTCGCTCAACACGTGCGGGCGCATTGTGATCTTCTCGACGGAGTCCTCGACGCTGGCGCTGCGCGAGTTTCAGCAGGCCATGCTGGTGGAGGACAAGACCGTCCACCTGGTGCCCGAGGACTCGCCCAGCACCGCGATGCTTGACACCCTTGCCCCAAACGACCTGCTGATTGTTGTGACAACATCGAACGGGTTCGCTCGCAGGCAGCGAGCGGTCATCGAGCGGTGCCGTGCCTACAAAGCAATTGTGACGGCAAGCGAGGACCCAGCGCTGCACGCCATCTTCGACGACGTGCTGGCTTTTGGCAAGGACGCGGGCGAGGGGTCGTCGCTTCACCGGATCTATGCGACGTTTGGGGTCACGTACTTCTTCGACCGGCTGTTTGCCCAGTACGCACGGGCGTTTGATCCGTTGCTTTAGGGAGTAACAGGGCTGGAGAAAATCAAGCTTTCGGCGAAAAAACGGCGTCGGAGGGCTCATCTCGTACGGAATCCCGTCGGAAACGAACCCTCCGGCGCCAGATTCTCGCCGGAGTAAAGGTTTTTGCAGTGCAGCCTGCGGTGCAGCCGCCTAGTGCGTGGCGCTCTGGCCGCCGGTTGCCTTGCGCGTGCGAGAAGAGCGCTTGGCGCCGGTTGCGGGCTTCTTTGATGCCGTGGGTGCCTTCTTGGCCGTAGCCGGCTTCTTTCTCGCCGCAGGCTTCTTCGCGGATGCCGCAGGCTTCTTGGCCGCAGGCGCCGCCGGCTTAGAAGCTGCTGCCTCTTCGAGCACTGCCTGCAGCCGCGACTTTGCCTCCGACTCACGCGCACGGGCGGCATCGGCGGCCTCCTCCGCACGCGTGACCTCGTCTTCCGCCGCGGCCTGCTCGGACTTCGCGCTGGCAACCGCTGCCTCTGCTTCCCCAGAAATCCACTCAGCCGAGGAGAGCTCGGCCGCAGCCTTGTCGGCCTCCACCTGGGCATCGTTGCCCTTGCGGATAGCTTCGTCGAGAAGTGCGGAGATACGGTCCTTCTCGGCCCACGCATCATGTGCAAGCACAGCCAGGCGCTCTGCCTCCTTGGCGTGCTCAGCGACGGACTTCTGCTCGGCCTTGCTGCGCTCCTCCGCTGCAGTCAGCATGTCATGCGTCTGGGCCAGGTGCTGCTTTGCCTGCTCGAGCCGCTCCCCGGCCCCCGCGAGGTCCACACCAGCCACCTTCGCGGCGGCTCGGGCATCCCCCACGATTGATGCCGCGTGTCTACGCTGAAGGCCATTCTCGTCGAGGAGGCACGGAACAAGCTGCCTTGCCTCTTCCTGCCACCATCCCCAGCTGTGATCCACGTCGGCACCCCAGTATTCGAAGGTCGCCCCAACGCCGGCAGACTCGAGCTCGCCCTGGAGCGTACGCTGGGTCTCTCCGGCCTCCTCGCCAGCTCCTGTGCCGCACACAAATGCCAGCTGACGCCCAGACAGGGCCTCTACCAGCAGCGGGTTCTCGTCAAGCCCACGCGCCAAATCCACCGGCGAGAAGGCGCGCCAGCCATCCGACATAGCATCGCCAACAACCCACGCGGCATCATACGTGCCCGAGAGCGCGAGAAGCCCACTGTAGAGGTTCGGGCGCCGCAGCATGGCAATCGTCGCGTTGGGGGCACCTATTCCTGCCCCGACAACGATTGGCGCCCCACCGTCACCGGCTTCCTCGCGCACCAGTTGCGAAAGCTCGTTCTCAACAAGGTCGAAGTACCCGCCCAGACTCGCCAGGCGATAGTCCGTGGGAGCAAAGCCCGCATACCAGCTGGCTCCGTCAGCAGAATCAACGCAGAAGAGACGTATGCGACCAGCGTCGATGAGCCCTGCCAGGGCATCGACCATGCCGCCCTCCTCCCAGCTCGCGCAAGAGGAGTCACCCTCGGGAAACACGATAACCGGCCGTCCGGCGGTGCCGTAGAGCATAACGTCGAAGTCCCCGTCGACACCGTCGCGGTGCAGGGTGAAGTCCTTGGTCTCCATGTTGCCTCCGTCTCGCGTTCCCAGTGCCTCTATTGTGCGCCAACATGTTCTCTTCTGCACCAAACGAGAGAAGAGAGTGCCGGAAGACCTCGCGAACGGAATGGCTACCGGCAATCTGCACCTTAGCTCACCGGCAGATCCGCAAGCCCCCTGCCCGTCGAACGCACGAAATCGCTCAGGTACTTGTTGACTTCCTCAATCTCCACGCCTGGGTAATCGCCCACGAGCCAGGACCGGTAGGTCTGGAGAACACCTCCGGCAACGTAGTCCGTAAGGATGGCAACGGCACGCTTCTCCACCGGCGTGTTAGCAGGAATCCGCTGCTGCACCCACTCACGGAACCTGTTCTCAAGCGCAAAGACAAAGGGCTCCACGCTCCTCGACTCAACGAGCTTGCGTGTGAGCTCCCTGTTCTGGTCGAGGTATGCACCAACCTGGGTTAGGACTGGCAGCGGGTCCTCGAGAAAGCCGCTCTCCACGGCCTTAGAGAGAAACACCGAAATGGTGTCTGCAGTGTCGGACATCACAGACCTCATGAGGTCGTCCACGTTGTCGAAGTGCGCATAGAACGTACCGCGATTGAGATCTGCCTTCCGAGCAACATCAGAAACCGTAATGCTCTCATAGGGCTTCTCGGCGAGCAGCTCCATGAACGCCTCCTTGAGAAGGCGTATAGAGCGTTGCGCGTTCCTGTTCATGCCTCGCTCTGCCATATGCGCTCCCTCCAGACGCAACAGATGACGACGTAAGTGTACAAGTCCAAACGAAGTGCGTGCCGCGATGGTCCGAAGTTACTCGGTGCACTTCATGATAATTGAATTCGGGTAGAAAACCATCATGTGTTCGACAACAAACAGATGATTGATTCTTACCCGGAGGGAGCAGCAAGCAGATGGAACGCCTTTTTCGCGGGGTGCTCCGCCACAGGAAGCTGGTCATCACGCTCTTCGTGATTCTCGCCTGCATCTGTGTGGCGTACATACCGCAGGTGAAGATTGATGCCAACATGAGCGATTACCTGCCACCCAGCGCAAAGTCCTCGCAGGACCTCAACGCAATGAAGGAAATCTACGGTAATGACATCACTAACGCCCGAATCTATGTGACAGGCATCTCGCAGGTGGATGCAGCGTCATTTGACGAGCAGCTCAAGTCCCAGCCTGGCGTCACCTCAGTCACCTGGCTGGGTGATGAGGTCGACCTCGACAAGCCCATGGAGGTCGCCGACGAGGGCACCGTCAAGGAATGGTATGACGGCAAGGGCTATCTCTACCAGTGCGTATTCACGAGCAACGTGAACCAGGCCGAGATAGACTCCATCCGCTCGCAAGCGCAGGCGCTCCCCGGCGCACAGACCGTGGCCATCGACGGCTCGGCGGTCTCCGATGCCGCCAACCTCGCAACCATCGATACCGACATGGCCAAGATCATGACCATCGCCGTCATCGTGGTGTTTGCGATAGTTCTTCTCAACACCACGAGCTACCTGCATCCCATTGTGATGCTGCTCACCATTGGCGTGGCAATTGCGCTCAACATGGGCACCAACATATTCCGCGGCACCATTTCCTCGATCACCCAGCTCGTGGCGAGCGTGCTGCAGCTGGCAGTCTCGATGGACTACTCAATCGTGCTTCTCACCAACTTTGGCCGCTATCGTCAGAAGACAGACGACCAGTTCGAGGCCATGGTCAAGGCAATGACCAAGTCCTTCCCCGTCATCCTCTCCTCTGCGGCCGTCACGTTCTTTGGCTGCCTCTCGCTGGCGGCCATGCAGTTCCTCATCGGCGCCGACATGGGCATTGCCCTGGCCAAGGGCATCGTATGCTCGTTCTTCTCGATCACGCTCTTCATGCCTTGCCTGCTGTACAACATGCGCAACGCCGTCGAAAAGACCTCGCACGAACCGTTCTTCAAGTCCTTCAACCGCATGGCAAAGGTGTGCCGCACCGGTACGGTGCCTGCGCTCATCATCGCGCTGGTGCTTGCCGTTCCCGCCCTCAAGGCATCTGGCGCCGTGAGTTTCACGTATGGCTCTGCAGCCAACATCGCGCAGGACTCGCAGGTCAAGATTGACGGCGACATCATCAACCAGGCGTTTGGCGAGTCTCAGACCTGGGCCATCATGGTTCCCGAGGGCAACTGGGCGGAGGAGAACGCCCTGGTGGACGAGCTCAAGGCCCTCCCCACCACCAAGAGCGTGCTCTCGTACTCCACGGTTGCCGGCTCGGCCCTTCCGCACGAGCTTGCGGACGAGAGCCAGGTAAAGCAGCTGCTCAACGGCGGCTGGAGCCGCATAGTGCTCACCTCGAACATCCCCGACGAGTCCAAGGGCGCCTTTGACCTCGTGACCACTGTGCGCAACATCTGCCAGGAGCACTACGGCGACAACTACAAGCTCGCCGGCAACGCCGTGAGCTACGCGGACATCAAGGCGGTCACCACGACGGACAACACCACCGTCAAGATGGCCTCGATCCTCGCGATTGGCACCGTGCTTCTCGTGATGTTCAAGAGCATCTCGATCCCCATCATCCTGGTGAGCGCCATCGAGGTCTCGATCTGGATTAACGAGGCCGTGCCGTACTTCACCGGCGACACGATCAACTTTGTGGCCTTCCTCGTAATCGATGCCGTGCAGCTCGGTGCGGCCGTAGACTATGCCATCATCTTCACCGAGGAGTACCTGGCGCACCGCAAGCGCATGGGCAAGAGGGATGCGGCGTTCCAGTCGGTCGAGAAGACCGCCCAACCAATCATCACCTCGAGCTCGATTCTGATCCTTGCCTGCGTTGGCATCACCATTGCCGTTTCGAGCCCCATGATCCAGCAGGTCGGCGAGCTCATCGCCCGTGGCGCCCTCATCTCTGTCATCGAGATCTTCTTCGTGCTGCCGCTGCTCTTCGAGCTGCTTGACGGCTTTGTGCGCCACACCAGCTACAAGATCGGCTTCTACCAGGAGGGCAAGGGGAAGAACTCCCTGCCGGACTCCCCTGAGGCTAATCCCACGGCTTAGAGCCGGGGACCACCGTATCGACCACGCGACGGGCACAACCCGCCCCAGACGTTTGGAGTGACAGCAATGACCACCAAGAACAAGAAGCGCGTTGCCGAGAAGAATATCCCCTCGCTTGGGCGCAAAGCCCTCGTGGGGACCATGGGAACGCTCATGGGCTTCACGATGTGTGTGCCGTTCGGCACCACGCAGGCTCTCGCCGAGGAGGTTAACGGACAGTCGACCGAGCCGGATTCCAACGCACAGACCAGCGAATCCCAGAGCGCAAAGACCGAGGCCGTCTACGCGAGGACCGATGCCACGGGCAAGAAGAGCGGCATCTACGTTGTGAACGACTTCGATACCCCCACGGCCCAGACGGTGACCGACCCGGGTACTTACACCAAGGTTCAGAACCTCTCGACTTCCGAGGAGCTCACCAACGTAGACGGCGGAGTCACCCTCACCACAACCGCCAACGAGCCGCTCTACTACCAGGGCGACCTTGACGCCTCGACGCAGCTCCCCTGGGACATCCAGGTGACCTATCGCCTGGATGGCAAGGTCGTCTCGCCTGACGAGCTCTCTGGAAAGAGCGGAAAGCTCGACATCGAGCTCAAGGTGACCGGAGTCGATGACGACTCCGCCACCTCGGACTTTGCCAAGAGCTTCATGGTTCAGGCGCAGGGTACCTTCCCCAACGACAACTTCCACCTGGATGACTCCGACGACGGCACCGTAGCCGTGGTTGGCGACAACACCCTTGTCACCTACCTGCTAATCCCCGACACCAACGGTGACTGGCACATCACCGGTGACGCAACCAACTTCACCTACTCTGGCTGGCAGATAAGCGCCATGCCGCTCTCGATGGATCTCAATGTGCGTGACGCCGACACCTCCAAGCTCACGGACGCCACGTCCAAGCTTACCGATGGCGTAAATCAGCTCGCCTCCGGCGGACACGACCTCGCGAGCGCGCTCGACCTCATCAACGCCGGCGCGGGCAGCGCTCAGGATGGCTCTGGCGAGCTAGCGAGCGGTGCGGACCAGCTCGCCACGGGCACCGGCGAGGCCGTGAGCGGAGCGACGCAGCTCTCCTCGGGTGCCGCGCAGCTGTCCGGTGGCCTGGACTCCCTCGACGCCGGCGCGCAGAGCGCGAAGGCGGGCTCCGCTCGGCTTGCAGGTGGTGCCGCCCAGCTCAAGGCTGCCCTAGAGGAGAAGGACGGTTCCCTTGACGCCCTGAAGTCAGGCGCCTCGCAGGTAGCCGATGGCACGCAGCAGCTCTACGATACGCTCTCGACCACGCTGCCGCAGCAGCTTGCCGGCATGAACTCCCAGCTCAACACTGCAAAGCAATCCGTCGACGGCATCCAGCAGGAGCTTGCCGCAATCCAGTCCTCCACGCAGAGCATGGGCGAGCAGGGCAAGACGGCCGTCTCGCAGGCCGAGACCGTGAAGGCAGACCTTGAGGCGCTCTCGCAGGCCACCTCGGGCATGGGAACCGCGCTTGGCTCTGCGGGCACGAGCGCCGGCACGGCAGCGGCCAAGGCGACGGCGGCACAGGGACAGGCCTCCCAGGCAGCAGCCGATGCGACCACCGCCTATAACACGCTTGCCCAGCTTGACAAGGACGCAACACTCACTGCAGACCAGAAGCAGGCTGTCGAGAACGCCATGGCATCCGCTAAGAGCGCTGCCGACAACAGCTCCGCTGCCGCAGGGACTGCCGGAAGCGCGGCTAGCGATGCGTCCACCGCAGCCAGCACGATCCAGACGCTGGCAACGGGAATGGAGGGTATGAGCTCGACAGCGCAGCAGCTCCAGAGCGACGCGCAGGCTCTGAGCAGCACACTCTCCTCACTCGAGGGAAACGCGGCCGAAGGAACCGGGATTCAGGGGGTGCTCGCACAGTCCAAGACCGTGCTCGAGCAGTCGAATGAACTTGTGCAGAGCTCGAAAGACATGGTGAGCGACGCACAGCAGCAGCTTGCGGGCGTTGACCTCACAGGCCTCAAGACGCTCAACGACGGCGCGCACCAGGTGTCCGCCGGCGTCGACACGCTTGCCGGCTCGCTCCAGACGGGCGGCGAGCTCACGGGCGGCGTCGATGCGCTTGCGTCTGGCGCGTCGAGCCTCGACAGCGGACTTGGCGCGCTCACGGCTGGTACCGCCTCCGCGAAGGACGGCGCAAAGCGCCTCTCGGCAGGCATCGACACGCTGAGCAGCGGCTCCACCAAGCTCGACGCCGGCACCAAGGCCCTCGCGGCAGGTGCCCATAGCCTGGATAGCGGTCTTGGCACGCTCGCCGATGGTACCTCGCAGGCAGCCGACGGCAGCCATACCCTCTCCGACAGCCTGGACGAGCTCCAGCAGTCCGTCGACGGGATGGACGAGAAGGTTCTGGATGAGCTGCAGAACACTATCGACGAAAAGCTTGGCCGCGGTTATCAGCTGCACTCCTTCGTTGAGCCAAGCAACACCAATGTGCACGAGGTGCAGTTTGTCTACGTCGTCAGCGGCGTGAAGAGCGCCGATGACAACAGCAGCTCCGACGACCAGTCGCAGCAGGCATCCGATGACGAGCAGCAGAACCCGTCGTTCTTTGACCGCCTCGCCGCTCTCTTCAACGGCGGCAACAGGGACGAGTGAGACAAAGGGACTGTCCCTTTGTCTCAAAACGATGCCGGGAGGTCTCGCGCGAGGCCTCCCGGCATCTGTTATCTCATTTGGGGAGCTTGCCTTCATCCTGCGCACGTCGGATGGCCATCTCCATGTGGGCCAACATGGGGCCCGAGGAGGACGTCTCCGGCAGAGGCTCACCATGGAACGAGTTGTCGAAGAGCACGCTCACCACATCATCTAGTGGGCTCTTGTAGCCATCGTCCGAGGCCTTGAGGCCCTGCACGTCGTAGCCAGATGCCTCAAGAGCAAACGCAATCACACTTGTCTCGACGCCCAGGTCTGCGGCCACCTCGAGCAAGGTCTTCTCGGCGTCAACGTCCTCGATGCCCATCTCGGAGAGGAGGCTAGGAAGATCCGGGTACTTCGCAAAAAGCGTTCCCGCCGGCAGGTTGAGGTCGATAACGTTCTTCTCGTCCACCACCGCTGCCTCCCTAGACCAGCTTGCCATTGCAGTGGTCGACCATATGCTGCACCATCTGGGCCTCCCAGCCGGTAAGGTCACGACGGCGCGGCACAAACTTGCCGTCGACCAGCTCGTCATAGGAGACCTTCACCTTGCCGTAGCGGGTAACCTTGGAGGGCTCGTCATGCGAGAGGCAGCCCTCGACGGTACGCGTGGCGTTAAGGCCCATCATGATGCGAGGGTTGTAGAGCACGTGGGCATCACCGTTGTCGTCGAGGTAGACAACGACCGCCTTGGTCTCGCCAATCTGGTTGGCCGCCAGGCAGGCTCCGTCCTCGACGGAACGGAGGGTATCAATGAGATCCTGCGCCAGGGGTGCGTCCTCGGGCGTGGCACGCTGGCACTTCTTAGAGAGGATGGCGTCGTCCTTGCAGAGCTCGCGAATCATGCTCATTCCTTTCGGGAGGGATATTGGGCCGGATTGGGTCCCACTAGCCATTTTCAAGCAGGACATATCTTACCGCCCATGCGGCGTGGCGAGAAGTTCTCAGCGAGTGATTGGGGGTAAGCCGCGCATTCCGATCGTTTAGCAACGGCTAACCGATCGGAAAATGCGGGGATGCTCTCCAAATGAAAAAAAACGAGCGGTTAGGCCCACCCCAACCGCTCGGAAATTGCAGATAACCACCGGACGCACAGCCCGCACTAAGCGTCTGGCAAGAGAACCACCTAGTACTTGACCCATGCGTTGGGGTCGCCGGTCTCCTTGGCGAGACGATCGGACAGCCTGCCCTTGGGGCTGGCAGACCAGATGGGCGCGGACTTCTCGGCCCACGCCGCAGCCGCTGCCTGCGTCTTGCTCTCGAGCTCATCTATGTCCTCGGGATGCACGTAGTCCGTGGACTTGGCACCCGTCTCGTGCACCATCTCGGAGAGCTTGCCGGGGTTATCCAGCAGCGGGCACGGACGCAGCATGTTGGAGTTAAAAGGCTGGTGCGCCTGGTAGCTCTTGAAGAGCGGGCTCTTGTAGCACTCGAGCAGGGTCTTCTCGCGAATGTTGGAATCGGAGTAGTGAATGAACGCGCACGGCTCCACGTCGCCCGCTGCATTGATATGCATGTAGCGACGAGCGCCGGCGATGCAGCCGCCCGTGTACTCGCCGTCGTTCCAGAAGTCCGCGAAGAAGATGGGCACGTTGTTTCGCCAGTTCTTCCGAACCTTGTCGTACATGCCGGCGCGCTGCTCGGCAGTGGCAAGAAGCTCCACGGGAGCACCAAGGCCAACGGGCATGTAGGTGAAGATCCAGGCAAAGAGAACACCCTTGTCAACGAGGAACTGGATGTACTCGTCGCTAGTAATGGAGTCGTAGTTTGCGCTGGTATAGCACATGGACGCGCCAAACGGCAGCTTGCGCTCGCGCAGGATATCCATGGCGTGCGTCACGCGCTCGAAGGTGCCCTTGCCGCGGCGGGAATCCGTGGCCTCCTCAAAGCCCTCAATGGAGAAGGCCGGCATGAAGTTCTTCACGCGAAGCATGTCATCGGCGAAGGCCTCATCTACCAGCGTACCGTTGGTAAAGGCCGAGAAGAAGCAGTCTGGGTGCTTCTCGCATAGGCGGATAAGGTCGTGCTTGCGAACCATGGGCTCCCCACCGGTGAAGAGGTAGATGTAGGTGCCCAAGTCCTTGCCCTGAGTGATGATGGAGTCGAGCTCCTCGAAGGTGAGGTCCTTGTGGTTGGCATTGGTGTAGTTGGCAGCCCAGCAGCCGTTGCAGTGCAGGTTGCAGCGAGTGGTCGGGTCCATGAGGATAGCCCAGGGGCAGTTGCAGCCCTCGGTGTCGTTGACCTCGCGCTGACGGGCGCCGCCAATGGTCACGGAGTTCACGAAGAAGTTGTGCACGAAAGTCTTGACGACGTCCTTATCGACGTTATTGATGATGTTGTCGACCAGGCGACGCCAGTTGTTGGTTGGATCCTTCATGTAGCCCATAACCATGTTGAAGAGCCTGAGCTGGGCTTCGTTGATAGAGTCACCGGATCCAGCAAACTTGTTGATGAGAGGCTCAACCTTTGGTAGGTTGCCATCGAAGTCGTCGTACAACATGTTGACGCCCTGGTCGACAGCGATGCCAATGGCCTTGGCCTTGATGGACGTAAACGCGGGCATGGGCCTCTCCTTCTCCTGCGGGCTTCCGCTCTCATTTGCCCCTCTTCCCTTCACAGCTATTGGACACGAGGAGCTTGATATGAACAAAGAGCATCATCCCCCTAAGGCGGCGGAGTTATTTCCTGAATATAGAGATAGATTCAAAATCTTTCGCAAACGGTGAGCAATGGGGACCAATCTGCCTCCTGCGACCGCCTTCCGCGGATCCCCGTGCCCCCTCTCCTAGCCTGGCCCCCTCCTCCGTTCTTTATCGGAATTTGGGAATCGCACTGCTCGCCAACCGGGCAAACGTCGGCCCCGATTCTCAGAAACCGCTAAGGAATGGAGTGGGGGGCCGAGGCCAAGCAGAAGCCTGGGAGCGAGACCGGGGCCCCGGAGGCCTTGCGACAAAAAACGGCGCCCCGGCGAAAATCGGGGCGCCGCTACGCGCTGAGCGATGCAAGAGTTACAAGCCCTGTGCCGCTAGTCGATTGTGACCTTGGTGACGTTGGCCTTCTCGGCCTGCTTGGGGACGCTGATGGTGAGGACGCCACCATCCATCCTTGCCGTGAGCCCATCCGTAGCAGCATCCTTCAGATACACGCCACGGCTTGCCTGCCACTCGGAGGGCTCCTTCTGCAGGTAGTTCTTGCC
>ERZ773013.1262-NODE-1262-length-15116-cov-4.259279_pt1 | contig 15116 bp, 10 predicted proteins | sample MGYA00511670_ERZ773013 | MGnify/ENA primary metagenome ERZ773013 (study PRJEB29015, sample SAMEA2738120) | human oral metagenome | biome: human oral; feature: human-associated habitat; material: saliva | place: China | collected 2257 ... | reverse complement strand
TTGAGTGGGGTCTACTACGCTGACTTCATCAGCTTTTACAGCCTTACTCAACTGTGCGGAGGTGGAACGACGAAATCGAATTCTAACGAATTACCGATTTCTGTCCCACTCTCTTGTCTTCATTTGCTTATAAACTTGACCAAACACTTTCCAAGATATTGGTTTGCTCGCGACCTGGTCCGACTGAGAAGGTCGAAATGCGGACTCCAACCAGTTCGCTGACACGGCGAACATAATTGCGGGCATTTTCTGGCAGGTCTTCTAGGCTGCGGACACCAGTGATGTCTTCGGACCAACCTGGCAATTCTTCATAAATTGGCTTGCAGCGCTTGAGCTGCTCCAAACTTGCTGGGTAATGGTCGATTCTTTGACCGTCCAAATCGTAAGCCACACAGATTTTGACTGTATCCAGACCACTCAAAACGTCAATGGAGTTGAGGGAAAGGTTGGTAATGCCTGATACGCGGCGGCTGTGGCGCATAACAACGGAGTCAAACCAGCCCACCCGACGCGGACGACCAGTCGTTGTACCGTATTCATGACCCACTTCGCGGATGCGGTCACCCACTTCATCAAAAAGCTCTGTTGGGAATGGTCCATCACCAACACGGCTCGTATAGGCTTTGCAGACACCAACTACCTTGTCAATCTTGCTTGGACCAACACCAGAACCAATCGTCACCCCACCAGCAACTGGGTTAGACGAAGTTACAAATGGATAGGTACCTTGGTCAATATCCAGCATGACACCTTGTGCCCCTTCAAAGAGGACACGCTTGCCTTGATCCAGAGCGTCATTGAGGATGACAGATGTGTCAGTCACATACTGCTTGATTTGCTGACCGTATTCATAATATTCTTCAAAAATATCGTCAACGCTCATCGCTTGGCTATCGTACAATTTCTCAAAGAGGCGGTTTTTCTCAGCAAGATTCCGCTCCAAGCGCTCTCTGAAAATGTCTTTATCCAAGAGATCAGCGATACGGATACCAACACGCGCAGCCTTGTCCATGTAGGCAGGACCGATTCCCTTGATCGTCGTTCCGATTTTATTGTCGCCTTTAGCTTCCTCTTGCAGGCGATCCAGCTCGATATGGTAAGGCAGGATGACATGGGCACGGTCTGAAATGCGTAAATTATCTGTGGTAACACCTTCTTGGTGCAGATAAGCCAACTCCTTGACCAGAGATTTAGGATTGACCACCATCCCATTTCCGATCACTGAGATCTTTTCTGGGAAGAAAATTCCTGACGGAATCAAGTGCAATTTATATTTTTTCCCGTCAATCACAATCGTATGTCCAGCATTGTCACCGCCTTGGTAGCGGGCAATCACTTCAGCATTGGCCGAAAGGAAATCCGTAATTTTCCCTTTTCCTTCATCTCCCCATTGGGTTCCTACAACAACAACTGATGTCATAATTTCGTCTGAGCTACGAGAGCTCTTCCTTTCTTAATCTACAAGGCAGGAGTTTCACCTGCAAACGTATCTTACACTTTATTATAAGAAAATTTTGAATTTTTTTCAAGATCAGGTGTCTTTTAAATTTGGATTTTCACTTTTGAAAGCGAATAATTCTTTTTGGATTTTTCTATTTTCACGAAATATATCCAACAAATGGCGATAAAAGTTCGGGAATTCATTAAAAACGTAGTGAATAGTTGTTTTCTGGCCTTTTTTATAATAGACTGAAAGTACTATACTAAGGACGGAAAAACATGATGACTATTGATCGTTTACTTGAAAAGCTAGACCCTGCAAGCCCGATCTTACAGGCGACTTTTGGACTGGAGAGAGAATCCCTGCGCGTGACAGAGGCAGGTACACTGGCTTCAACTCCCCACCCCAGCTCTCTGGGTTCTCGGAGTTTTCATCCCTATATCCAGACAGATTTTAGCGAGCAACAGCTCGAATTGATTACGCCCATTTCCTCTTCAACTCAGGAGGCTCGTCGCCTGCTGGGTGCCATCACCGATGTAGCTGGACGCTCCATTCCCCAAGATGAACTCATGTGGCCCTTGTCAATGCCTCCCCAACTCCGAGAAGACGAGATTGAGATTGCCCACCTCGAAAATGCCTACGAACTCCATTATCGTCAAGGTTTAGCAGAAAAATACGGCAAACGGCTCCAGACCATTTCCGGCATTCATTACAATATCGAGTTAGGAAAAGATTTGATGACGGCTCTCTTTGAGGCTAGCGACTTTTCTTCCTTCAAGGATTTCAAAAATGCCCTCTATCTCAAATTAGCTCGCAATTTCCTCCGTTTCCGCTGGTTCTTGACCTATCTTTATGGTGCGGCTCCACTGGCAGAAGCTGGCTTTTACGATGAGCCAGTTGAGGCTCCTGTCCGCTCACTCCGCAATAGCCATCACGGCTACGTCAATGAGGAGCATGTCCATGTGTCATTTCGCTCGCTGGAAAGCTATGTCTCGGACATCGAGGCCTATGTCAAGTCTGGCGACCTAAGTGCGGAAAAGGAATTTTACTCACCCGTGCGCTTTCGCGGTCAAAAACGAAATCGAGATTACCTAGAACAAGGCATTACTTACTTGGAACTGCGCTGTTTCGACCTCAATCCTTTTGACGTTCTGGGCATCAGTCAAGAAACCTTAGACACAGTCCATCTCTTTCTCTTGGCCCTGCTGTGGCTGGATGATGTGACAGATAGTGATGCACAGCTACAAGCGGCTCATGCTCTCAACGATGCCGTTGCTCTGTCTCACCCCTTGACGCCTCTACCTGCAGAGGCCGACAGCTCTGCTATTCTCCAAGCTATGGAAAATGTGATTCAGCATTTCAATCTCCCTGAGGCCTACCGTCAATTGCTAGCACAAGTCAGAGCTACGCTGGCTGAACCCAAACTGACTCTGGCAGGGCAATTATTGCCTCATATTGAAAAGAATTCCCTATCAGCTTTTGGACTGGCAAAAGCACGGAAATATCGAGATTATGCCTGGACCGCACCCTACGCCCTCAAGGGGTATGAAAGTATGGAACTTTCCACTCAAATGCTGATATTTGACGCTCTCCAGAAAGGCCTCCATCTCGAGATCTTAGATGAAAATGACCAATTTCTCAAACTCTGGCATGGTCACCATGTGGAGTATGTCAAGAACGGCAATATGACCTCTAAGGATAACTATGTCATCCCTCTGGCTATGGCCAATAAAACCGTCACCAAAAAGATTTTGGCTGCAGCTGATTTTCCCGTTCCGGCTGGAGCAGAATTTTCTTCTCTCGAAGAGGGTCTGGCCTACTATCCTTTGATTAAAAACCGACAAATTGTCGTCAAACCCAAGTCAACTAACTTCGGACTGGGCATCTCTATCTTCCAAGAACCAGCTAGTCTGGAAGCTTATCGCAAGGCTTTGGAGATTGCTTTTTCAGAAGACGCCGCCGTCTTGGTGGAGGAATTTATCGCTGGAACGGAATACCGCTTTTTTGTCTTAGACGGTCAATGCGAGGCGGTTCTCTTGCGCGTGGCGGCCAATGTTGTTGGAGACGGCCAGCATACCGTGAGAGAATTGGTTGCCATCAAAAACGACAATCCCCTGCGGGGTCGAGATCATCGGTCGCCGCTTGAAATCATTAAACTGGGAGACATTGAGTTGCTCATGCTGAACCAGCAAGGTTATGAACCAGATGATATCCTGCCTGCTGGAGTCAAGGTTGACTTGCGGCGCAATTCCAATATTTCTACTGGCGGCGACTCAATTGATGTCACAGATAGCATGCACCCATCTTATAAGGAACTTGCTGCTGACATGGCAAAAGCTATGGGAGCTTGGGCCTGTGGCGTTGACCTAATTATCCCTGACAGCTCTGCTATTGCCACCAAGAAAAATCCCAACTGTACCTGCATCGAGCTCAATTTCAACCCCTCTATGTATATGCACACCTATTGTGCTGAGGGGCCCGGACAAAGCATCACGCCGAAAATACTAGCCAAACTTTTCCCAGAAATGGACTAAGCAATAAGAATCGCAAGGAATACCCTGCGATTTTTGCTTGTCTACTTACAATAATTTTGCTTTCCAAACAAGGCATCCTTTCGGAAAAGGAAGCAAAGCTCTTTCTTGATGAAGCAAGCATTCTCAATAAATCTAAAAACATATCTGAATATATAAAATCATTGCACTCTTTATCCTTCAAAAATCAGCTTTTATGTTAAAATAGAAATATCACATTGAGAAGAAAGAGAAAAGTCCATGTCGAGAAGAAGGAATAATTCGAAGCAGCAATCGGAATGGTTTGGCTGGATTTGGATACTTGCAATTATATTTGGTTCTGGAGTGGTAGCCAGCTATCTGATCCCCATTGCTATTTTGGGAGGTATTGGCTACGGAATCTATCGCTACCAAAAGCAGAAAAGAGTTCGTATTGAAGCTAAACAAGCCAGCATTGGCCGTATTGAAGATTTAAAAGCAGAGATTGGGCAGGCTGACCGCCGTATTAAAGAATTAGAAAGCTACCAAGAATACGGCAAGAAGGAAGATTACCAAGATTTGGCCCTGCAAATTCTTCCCCAACTCACCTATATCAAAAACGTTGCTAAGGAATTGCGAGATGAAATTCCTGCCTCTGTCTACCAGCGCATTCAGACTAAAATTACTACTGTAACCGAAGAAATTGATAAACAACTGCAAAAAATTGAACGAGAGAAAAGGCAAAAGGAAGCGCAGCCAAAGAAAACTAGCCTAGAAGAGCTAGCTCCAGAATTGGTCGCTACGGTTCGCAATATTCAGATTGACCATGAGGCTATTCTGCAAAAAATCTCTCAATCCGAAAGCAATAATAAGGAAGAGCTGACTGCCATTCATCAGTCCCAGATGGAACACTACGAAGATATTTTAGAAGGTTACCTCAAAATCAAAGCGTCTCCCAAAGATTTTTACAATGCTGAGGAGCGGCTAGCCAAGGCCAAAGCAGCTATAGAGCAGTTTGACTTGGACCTAGACGAGGCGCTGCGCCAATTAAATGAAGCTGATTTGAGAGATTTTGACATTAGCCTACGCATCTTAGACAAGGAAAAGCAAACAGACACCGGCTTTTAAGCTAGATAAACCAAAGGAGAAACTATGAGCCAAGAATTTAATTTTGACATTGATAAAATTGCCAATAATGCTATCAGCAAAAGCGACAAAACAACAGAAATCATCGAGGCCAATACGGCTCAAGAAAATGGCCAGCTAACTTTTCTAGAAAAGCTGACTCCTGAGCAACAGAGTGCGATTACGGCTAAGGCTCCGCAGCTGGTGGATAATTTCGTATCGGACCAAAATGCCTTGCTGGACTTTGGCCAATCTGCTGTAGAAGAGGTCAACGGTACTGTCAATCGTATCTTAGCCGAGCAGAAAAAATTGCAGATTCCTCAGGTAGATGAGCTTTTAAAAAATACCAACAAGGAACTCAATGGCTTTGTCGCAAAATACAAGGATGCTCAAGTAGCAGAATTGGATAAGAAGCCTAATTTCTTGGAAAAACTCTTCAAACAGAGCAAAAACACGCTTCAAGAATTCTATTTCGATTCACAAAATATTGAGCAGAAAATGGATGGCATGGCTGCAACCGTCGTCAAACAAGAAGATGTTCTGGCTCGCAATATTGTTTCTGCTGAAATGCTGATTGAGGACAATACCAAATCGATTGAAAACCTAGTCGGAGTTATTTCCTTTATCGAAGCTGCTCAGCAGGAATCCGGCAAACGAGCGCTCAAGCTGCAGGCTGAAGTTGCTCAGCTAGATATGACAACCGTTGACTATCAAGTCAAATCGCAAGAATTAGCCCGAATGACAGAGGTGGTCAATACCTTAGAGCAGCAACACACTGAATATGTCAGCCGTCTTTATGTGGCTTGGGCGACGACTCCTCAAATGCGTAATCTGGTCAAGGTTTCCTCTGATATGCGCCAGAAGCTAGGAATGCTCCGTCGAAATACCATTCCAACTATGAAACTGTCTATCGCCCAGTTAGGCATTCTCCAGCAATCGATGAAGTCTGGTCAGGTAGCTGACGCTATCTCTAACGCGAATAATGCTGCCCTACAAATGCTCGCCGAAACGAGCAAGGAAGTCATTCCTCAACTGGAGCGGATTTCCCAAAGCCCTACTATCGCTGTTGAGTCTGTCACTAAGCTGGCAGAAAGCCTCGTCGCACAAAATCAAGGCATTATCGAAGCCATTGATAAAGGACGGGAAAAACGCGCTCTGCTAGAAGCGGCCGTCATCCAATCTGCAGAAACCATCAACAACTCTGTCAAACTGCGTGATCAAAAGATTATCCAAGCGCTGTTGGACCAAGGAAAGGAAGCCCAGAAAGAATTAACTTCAGAATAAGTAAAAGAGCCATCCAGGCTCTTTCAAATCGTAGACAAACGTCAAAATTGATGTTTGTCTTTTTGTATTTTCCAAATTTTTTAGTCAAGAAGACAAAAATGCACTCAACTCTTATGAAGAATTAAGTGCATTTTTTGGAAAAGTATAATTCTTTACAGACTTTTGACTGCCGCAATGGCTGCATCATAATCTGGCTCGGTATTGATGTTGTCCACATATTCAGCGTAGGTCACAGTGTTATCTTCATCCAAAACTAGGACTGCACGGGCCAACAGATGCCATTCATTGATGAGGACAGCATAGTCACGACCGAAAGAATGGTCGAAGTAGTCAGATAGCATGACGGCATTTTCGATACCTTCAGCAGCACACCATTTGCCTTGAGCAAAAGGTAAGTCAACTGAAACCGTGATAACAACGGTATTGTCCAAGTCAGAGAGTTCTTGGTTGAAACGGCGAGTCTGAGTTGAGCAGACACCAGTATCGATAGATGGTACGATGCTGAGAACTTTCTTTTTGCCAGCAAAGTCAGCCAGAGTTTTCTTTGAAAGGTCAGTAGCTGTCAAGCTAAAATCGTGGGCTGTGTCGCCGACTTGCAGTTGTTGGCCCGTAAAGGTTACAGGATTTCCGAGAAAAGTTGTCATAGGAAGTCTCCATTCATGTTTGATAGCTCCATTGTACTGCGAATAGTGATTTTTTTCGAATAATTTGACCGAAAATTTGAGAGCGACTCCATGTGAAGCTTGTTCTTCAGAAATAAAGAGGTTAGGATTTTATCTTCCTAACCTCTTATCATTATTTAGACAGACCTTCTGCAATCTTTTCTAAGTTGTATTTCATCATGCTGTAATAGCTATCTCCTTCTTCTCCTTTTTCTGCAACAGAGTCAGTAAAGATTTTAGCGTAGATTGGAATGTTGGTGTCTTTAGAAACGGTCTTCATCGGACGGTCGTCTACACTTGATTCCACAAAGAGAGATGGCACTTTAGTCTTGCGCAATTTTTCAACTAGGCTTTTGATTTGGTCTGGAGTTCCTTCTTCTTCAGTGTTGATTTCCCAAATGTAGGCTGATGGCACATTGTAGGCCTTAGAGAAGTACTTGAAGCAGCCTTCGCTGGTTACAATCATTTTCTTTTCTTCTGGGATGTTGTTGAATTTTTCTTTGGCTTCCTTGTCCAAAGCACTTAGTTTTTCCACATAAGCCTTAAGATTTTTCTCGTAAGTTTCTTTGTTAGCTGGGTCTTTTTCGCTCAAACGCTTAGCAATGTTTTGAGCATAGATGATCCCATTTTCCAGGTTAAGCCAAGCATGAGGGTCTTCCTTCCCTTTTTCACTTTGGCCTTCCAAGTAAATCACGTCCACGCCTTCGCTGACAGCATAATAGTCCTTGTTTTCTTTCTTCTTAGCATTTTCTACTAATTTTGTGAACCAAGCATTACCACCTGTTTCTAGATTGATCCCATTGTAGAAAATCAGATCCGCTTGGGAAGTCTTTTTGACATCTTCAGGCAGAGGCTCGTATTCATGTGGGTCTTGGCCGACAGGTACGATACTGTGCAAATTGATCTTATCACCAGCGATATTCTTTGTAATATCCGCAATAATCGAGTTGGTCGCAACAACATTCAATTTTGAAGAACCAGTCTCGGTACTGCTTTTTTGACTAGAGCAGGCTGCTAGGCCGACAAAAGCCAGCAAAAGCAGAACTAAGAAACGACATTTTTTCATTGGAAATCCTCCATAAATATATTATTTTACTTTTCTTTTTAAATATCGCTGTTTTGGTGCGATAAAAAATGAAACCAAAAAGATCAGGGCAGAGGTTAAAACGATACTAGAACCTGCTGCAACATTAAAACTATAACCGATGAAGAGGCCTAAAATAGATGCACCAGCCCCCAAGGCAGATGACAATAAAATCATGGTCTTGAGACTCTTGGCATAGAGATAGGCGGTCGCAGCTGGTGTAATCAGCATGGCCACAATCAGAATCGTTCCGACACTTTGCATGGCTGTGACAGATACCAGAGTCAAGAGAATCATCAGTAAATAGTGGTAAAAATTCACCTTCATTCCCATAGCTTGGGCTAAGAGCGGGTCAAAGGAGGTCAGCAAAAGCTGCTTGAAGAAAACACTAATGACCAGCAGCACCAAAATACCCACGCCAATACTAATCCACATATCAAGGTCTTGTACCGCCAAGATATTCCCAAAGAGAATATGGAAGAGGTCGGTCGAACTCTTGGCAACGCTAATCAAAATGATCCCCAAAGCCAAGAAGGAAGAAAAAGTAATCCCGATAGCCGTGTCACTTTTTATAATAGAATTGCCCTTAATATAGGTGATAATGATGGAAGCTAGTAAGCCAAAGGTAATGGCACCGATGAAGAAATTAATCCCCAAAATATAAGACAGAGCCACACCGGGCAGCACCGCGTGAGAGATGGCATCCCCCATGAGCGACATGCCCCGTAGAATGATAAAGCATCCAACGGCACCGGCCACCACTCCAATCACAATGGCCGTAATCAAAGCATTTTGCAGGAAATGAAAGTCATGTAAGCCTTGAATAAATTCCCGAATCATCCTAGGCACCTCCATTCATAAAGAGCTGAGAGCCATAGGTCTTCTGCATATTTTCTTTGGTGAAGGTGCTCTCAGTTGATCCGAAAGCGACGACTTTTTTGTTAAGTAGCAAGACCTGATCAAAGTAAGCGACCACCTTGCTCAAGTCATGGTGGACAATCAAAATTGTCTTCCCAGCTTTTCTTAGCTGACGGAGTGTTTTCATAATAATCTCTTCACTGACCGAGTCAATCCCAACAAAAGGCTCATCTAGGAAAATATAGTCCGCCTCCTGAACCAAGCAACGGGCAATCAAGACCCGCTGGAATTGCCCCCCAGACAACTGGCTAATCTGCCGCTCAGCAAAATCTTCTAAACCAACGATTTTCAAAGCCCGAGCAACCTTTTCCCAGTCAGACGCTTTGAGGCGTTGAAAGAGCTTGATCTTCGGATACAAGCCCAGAGACACACACTCCTTGACTTTGATGGGAAAATTATAATCAATGTGAATTTTCTGCTCTACATAAGCAATCTTGCTTAATTCTTGCTTCATGGGTTTTCTATCTAGCAAGGTCTGACCCTCACTCTCAACAATTCCTAACATACCTTTTATGAGAGTTGACTTTCCGGCCCCGTTTGGTCCGATAATCCCTGTGATAGTCGGTCCTTTTATTGTTAAAGAAGTTGGTTCTAAGGCCAGCTGTCCTTGATAACTGACACTTAAATTTTTCATTTCAATCATTGTTACACCTCTTTTGTTTTAATATACATTAAAATGAAAATTAAGTCAAGTTAATTTTTAAAAAATCCTTGAAATCAATATAGGAAATATTTGAAAAAAGGAGCTAATTTTGATAAGGTTATATCAAAAGCATGAAAGTGAGAACAAGATGACACGTTTACAAGATGATTTTTATGATGCCATTAATGGTGAATGGGCCAAAACAGCGGTTATCCCAGATGATAAACCTGTAACCGGCGGCTTCACAGATTTGTCAGATGAGATTGAAAAGCTGATGCTCTCCACTACTGATCAATGGCTGCGGGGTGAGGAAGTTCCTGATGATGCTATTTTACAAAACTTTATTAAATACCATCGTTTAGCTGCTGACTATGACAAGCGGGAAGAACTCGGTGTCAAGCCTGTTTTGCCTTTGATTGCGGAATACCAAGCACTCAACTCCTTTGCAGAATTTACCACAAAGATTGCCGAGTTTGAGCTGGCTGGCAAGCCCAATTTCTTTCCTTTTGGTGTAGCACCTGACTTTATGGACGCCCGTATCAATGTCCTTTGGGCAGATGCACCAGGTACTATTCTCCCAGATACAACCTACTATGCCGAAGGCCATCCTCAAAAGGACAAGCTCTTAAAAAAATGGCGCGAATCTTCCGAAGCTTTGCTGCAAAAATTCGAATTTTCAGCAGAAGAAATCCAAGATTTGCTTGATAAGGTTTTAGAGCTGGATGCTCGAATTGCCAAAGTCGTTCTGTCACGAGAGGAAAGTTCAGAATATGCCAAGCTCTACCACCCTTACAAGTGGGAAGACTTCAAGGCCTTAGCACCGAATCTACCTTTAGATGCTATCTTCACCCAACTCATCGGGCAAATTCCTGACCAGATTATCGTACCAGAGGAGCGTTTCTGGCAGGCTGCCGACCAATTCTACTGTGAAGAGGCTTGGCCTCTGCTCAAGGCCGTACTTATCTTTAACGCTATCACGTCAGCTGAAGCTTACTTGACTGATGAAATCCGTGTCCTAGCAGGCGCTTATCGCCGTGCCCTATCTGGAACACCTCAGGCGCAAGACAAGAAAAAAGCCGCCTTTTACCTAGCTCAAGCGCCTTTCAATCAAGCCATCGGGCTCTGGTATGCTGGACAAAAATTCTCCCCAGAAGCAAAGGCCGATGTGGAGCAAAAAGTAGCCAACATGATCCAAGTCTACAAGGAGCGACTCGCAAGCAATGACTGGCTGACACCAGAAACTCGGGACAAGGCTATTGTCAAACTCAATGTCATCAAGCCTTATATCGGCTACCCAGAGGAGCTGCCTGAGCGCTATGCAGACAAGGTTGTTGATGAAAATCTCAGCCTCTTCGAAAATGCTCAAAAGCTTCGACAAGTAGAAATTAAGTATGGTTGGAGCAAGTGGAACCAGCCGGTGGATTACAAAGAATGGGGAATGCCGGCCCATATGGTCAATGCCTACTACAATCCTCAGAAAAACCTGATTGTCTTTCCAGCGGCTATCCTGCAGGCGCCTTTCTATGACCTGCACCAGTCTTCTTCAGCCAATTATGGCGGTATCGGAGCGGTTATTGCTCATGAAATTTCTCATGCTTTTGATACCAACGGCGCTTCCTTTGATGAAAACGGCAGCCTCAACAACTGGTGGACAGAGCATGACTACCAAGCCTTTACTGAGCGGACTCAGAAAGTCATCGACCAGTTTGAAGGTCTAGATTCCTATGGTGCCAAGGTCAATGGCAAGCTGACCGTTTCAGAAAACGTAGCGGACTTGGGCGGTATTGCAGCGGCTCTAGAAGCAGCCAAGAAAGAAGCTGACTTCTCTGCGGAGGAATTCTTCACTAACTTTGCCCGCATCTGGCGAATGAAGGGACGCGAAGAGTATATGAAGCTCTTGGCAAGCGTTGATGTCCATGCTCCAGCCAAGCTTCGGACCAATGTACAGCTGCCTAACTTTGACGACTTCTTTACAACCTTTGATGTTCAAGAGGGAGATGGTATGTGGCGGAGTCCAGAAGAGCGCGTGGTGATTTGGTAAAGGACTTCAATCATATTTAATCAAACAAAAAACCTGCTCAGGAAGGGCATTAGAGCCTTCCTGAACAGGTTTTTATAGTTCTTTGATTTCTTTCATATAGCCAGCTGTAATGATACCAGCGGGGAGTGCAACAATTGCAATTCCTAAAAAGGAAGAAATCATGGTAATAATTTTTCCAGTCGTTGAAACTGCATAAATATCACCATAACCAACTGTCGTCAGGGAAATGGTTGCCCAGTAGAGGGCGTCAAAAAAATTAGGAAATGTACTGGGCTCGACATTAAAAATGATAAGGGCAGAGATAAAGATATAGCCAAGAGCCAAAAGACCCACGATAATCAAACTGTCCTTCTGCTTTTTTAAGACATTGGTCAATATTTGAATATTTTTAGAATAGCGAATAAACTTAAAGACCCGCAAGATACGAAGCATGCGCAAAATCTTAAAGAGCCGCAAACTATTATTTAACAAAAAGAGGGAAGGCAATATGCAGAGCAAATCAGCCAGCGCCATAAAGGTGAAAGGATAAAGTAGAAAAGAAAGCTTACCTTTTTCCAATTTATAATCGGCCGTTAGAAGCCGAAGAACGTAGTCAATAATAAAAATAATCGTTGACACAAAATCCAACCACATGAAGATTCCTGTGTGACTTTTGGTGGTCAGGGGGATCAGGCTGACAATAATCGTCAGGAACATAAAGACATCATATGCTTTTTCAATCGCATTTTCCTTTTGATGAGGCTCAATAATCTGAAATAAAGTCTTCCTTGTCATCCTCAACCTCACTTTTTTAAACTTGCTTTAATTCTATCTGTTTTTTAAATAAGTCAATGTCAAGCCGCAAAGATTTTCTTCATTCTCCTTCGTCGGTTGCTTTCAAAATCCCTTGAAAATGGTATAATAGATAGAAACGTGTCTAGAACACGGAAAAGATCGTTGGAGAGTAAATGATTATGGCAACTTACAATCACAAAGAAATCGAGCCCAAGTGGCAGAAATACTGGGCTGAGCACCATACATTCAAGACAGGTACGGACAAGGACAAGCCTAACTTTTATGCGCTGGATATGTTTCCTTATCCATCAGGAGCTGGTTTGCACGTAGGACACCCTGAAGGCTACACAGCGACGGATATCCTCAGCCGCTACAAGCGCGCGCAAGGCTATAATGTCCTTCATCCGATGGGTTGGGATGCCTTTGGACTGCCAGCTGAGCAATATGCTATGGATACAGGGAATGACCCAGCTGACTTTACAGCAGAAAACATCGCCAACTTCAAACGCCAAATCAATGCGCTTGGTTTTTCTTACGACTGGGATCGGGAAGTCAACACCACTGATCCTAACTACTACAAGTGGACCCAGTGGATTTTCACCAAGCTCTACGAAAAAGGCTTGGCTTATGAAGCTGAAGTGCCAGTAAACTGGGTTGAAGAGCTGGGAACGGCTATCGCCAATGAGGAAGTCCTGCCAGACGGCACTTCTGAGCGCGGTGGTTATCCAGTCGTCCGCAAGCCTATGCGTCAGTGGATGCTGAAAATCACAGCTTATGCAGAACGTTTGCTCAATGACTTGGAGGAGCTGGACTGGCCTGAGTCTATCAAGGACATGCAGCGCAACTGGATCGGTAAATCAACCGGTGCCAATGTCACCTTCAAGATTAAGGACACAGACAAGGACTTCACCGTCTTCACGACTCGTCCGGACACTCTTTTTGGTGCGACCTATGCTGTTTTGGCTCCAGAGCATGCTCTCGTCGATGCCATTACAAGTGCAGAGCAAGCCCAAGCAGTAGCAGACTACAAACATGCAGCCAGCCTCAAATCCGACCTGGCTCGGACTGATTTGGCTAAGGAGAAGACCGGTGTCTGGACAGGAGCTTATGCCATCAATCCTGTCAATGGCAAGGAAATCCCCATCTGGATTGCCGACTATGTGCTTGCTAGCTATGGAACAGGGGCTATCATGGCCGTTCCTGCGCACGATGAGCGCGACTGGGAGTTTGCTAAGCAGTTCGATTTAGAGATTATTCCGGTTCTAGAGGGTGGCAATGTTGCTGAAGCTGCTTACACAGAAGACGGTCCGCATATTAACTCTGGCTTCCTAGATGGCTTGGACAAGGCTGCCGCGATTGACAAGATGGTTGCTTGGCTGGAAGCGGAAGGTGTCGGAAATGAAAAAGTCACCTATCGCCTGCGCGACTGGCTCTTTAGCCGTCAACGCTACTGGGGTGAGCCGATTCCAATCATTCATTGGGAAGATGGAACTTCAACAGCTGTTCCTGAAAGTGAATTGCCACTTGTCTTGCCTGTAACCAAGGACATCCGTCCCTCAGGTACTGGTGAAAGTCCACTAGCTAACTTGACAGACTGGCTTGAAGTGACTCGTGAAGATGGTGTCAAAGGTCGTCGTGAAACCAACACCATGCCACAATGGGCAGGTTCAAGCTGGTACTATCTCCACTATATTGACCCACACAATACTGAGAAATTGGCCGATGAGGACCTTCTCAAACAATGGTTGCCAGTAGATATCTATGTGGGTGGAGCAGAGCATGCCGTTCTTCACTTGCTTTACGCTCGTTTCTGGCACAAATTCCTCTATGACCTCGGTGTTGTTCCGACTAAAGAACCGTTCCAAAAACTCTTTAACCAAGGAATGATCTTGGGAACAAGCTACCGTGACCATCGTGGGGCTCTTGTGGCAACCGATAAGGTTGAAAAACGTGACGGTTCCTTCTTCCATGTGGAAACAGGAGAGGAGTTAGAGCAAGCGCCAGCCAAGATGTCTAAATCGCTCAAGAACGTTGTTAACCCAGACGACGTGGTGGAACAATACGGTGCCGACACCCTTCGTGTCTATGAAATGTTCATGGGGCCACTTGATGCTTCAATCGCTTGGTCAGAAGAAGGTCTGGAAGGAAGCCGTAAGTTCCTTGACCGTGTTTACCGCTTGATTGCAAGTAAGGAAATTGCTGCGGAAAACAATGGTGCTCTTGACAAGGTCTACAATGAAACTGTTAAAGCTGTCACAGAACAAATCGAATCTCTCAAATTCAACACAGCCATTGCCCAACTTATGGTCTTTGTCAATGCAGCTAACAAGGAAGACAAGCTCTATGTGGACTACGCTAAAGGCTTTATCCAATTGATTGCCCCATTTGCACCTCACTTGGCAGAAGAACTGTGGCAAACAGTTGCGGCAACAGGTGAGTCAATCTCTTACGTGGCTTGGCCAACATGGGACGAAAGCAAATTAGTTGAAGACGAAATCGAAATCGTTGTCCAAATCAAAGGAAAAGTCCGTGCCAAACTCATGGTCGCTAAAGATCTTTCACGCGAAGAATTGCAAGAAGTGGCTCTCGCTGACGACAAAGTCAAAGCAGAGATTGATGGCAAGGAAATCGTGAAAGTGATTAGTGTACCGAACA
>ERZ773013.1261-NODE-1261-length-15144-cov-7.159321_pt1 | contig 15144 bp, 13 predicted proteins | sample MGYA00511670_ERZ773013 | MGnify/ENA primary metagenome ERZ773013 (study PRJEB29015, sample SAMEA2738120) | human oral metagenome | biome: human oral; feature: human-associated habitat; material: saliva | place: China | collected 2257 ... | reverse complement strand
CAGGACAGCTTGCAGGAGGCAGGTATGTCCATACCAGGCGTGCGCTCATAGACATGGAGCAACCCTTCTGGAGCTATTGGAAGGACAGGGGCGTTAGGTCAATCATGGTCTAACAGCGAGACTTTAGTTTACGGGAATGTCAAGAGCGACTAGAAGAAAGCCCCGAGTACAACGAGACCGACGCAAAGGGCAAGTACAATGTAGTCTGCGGTCTTCATGGGGTAGCGCTTGAAACTGCTCTCGCAGGTCCTGAGATAGAAGCCCCGCTCCTCTGCGGCGAGTGCAGTGCCGTCGGTTTTACCCACTGAAGTTACCAGCAGCGGTATCGCCAGTGGTAGCATCAACTGAAATTTCTTAAACGGATTCTTGGTGTCAAATTCCACACCGCGTGCGGTCTGGGCTTCCATGATGGAGTTCATCTCCTGGCTGAAGACTGGGATAAAGCGCAGCGCAGTCGTAAAGGTGAACGCATAGGGATAGGGGATGTGAAGCACTTCGACACAGGCATTAGCCAGATCATTCAGCTTGGTGACTGAGAGCATCAGGATCAACGGCAACGCTACACCCAACAATCTAAGGCAAGCCTTTGAGCCGGTGATTAGCCCCACGTCCGTCATCCACCAAATCACGAGGGTGCCGTCACGGACGAAAGCGGTCTGCAAAAGGAGCATGATGATCGCGATGGGGATGAGGAGCTTCAACAGCGATATGAGCTTTGAGACCGAGTGCGCATAGAAGCCTAAACCAAAGGTTAGGGCCAGAAGGATAATGAGCATCGAATAGGTCTGCGCCAAGAACGTCGCGATAATGATCGCAGCGGCAATCGCTAACTTCGTCACCGGATTGAGGCGGTGCAGCAGGGTATTACCCGGCACATAGTCGATTACATTAACCATGTCTCACCATCTCCTCAATCAAATCCACCATGCCGGACACCTGGCTGATGCCAGAGAATTCGGGGCTTACGGCGTGGGTAAGCTCCTGCGAGAGCTGCACGATCTGCGGGGCCTGGATGTAGGCCTGGTGCATCAGGTCTGCGTTCTCAAACATCTGTTGGGTTGGTCCACGTCCAAGGATCTTTCCGTTTGCCATCACCATCACGCGCTCTGTAAAGTCGGAGACAACCTCCATGTCATGGCAAACCACAATAACAGCGCAGCCGTTGTTTGCCATCTCACTCACCGTGTCCATCACGGTCATACACTCGCGGTAATCGAGGCCGCTTGTTGGCTCATCGAGGAGCACAAGATCGGGCTGCATCACGACGACGGAGGCGAGGGCGACTACTTGGCGTTGTCCGCGTGAGAGCGAGAAGGGGGACTCTTCGGCAGGGAGGCCGAAGCGTTCGATCACCTTGTTGGCGCGGCGGCGTGCCTCGGTACTGTCCACACCCTGCAATTCAAGACCAAAGGCAACCTCGTCGGTCACGGTGTTCTTGCAGAGCTGGTAGTCAGGGTTCTGGAAAAGGATGGAGCAATGGCCCGCGATGCGGCTCGTGGGGACCTCGCGGGTGTTGAGTCCGGCTAAGAGCACGTTGCCTCTATTGGGCTTCAGCAGCCCACAGATTAACTTCATCAAGGTCGTCTTGCCGGCGCCGTTCTGGCCGATCACGCCGACCATCTCACCGGGATAGACGGACATATTGAGGTCGTCGACGCGGCCGCCGCCTCCAGGGTACTGAAAGCTGACGTCCCTGATACTGAGGATCGGTTCTGCGTCCTGTGCGTGGGGACGGGGCGATACGACGTGCTTGGAGCCTTTGTACACTGGGTCGTCATCCTCGACAATGTCTGAATTAAAGAGGTCATGGGGGATCAACCGCTCGACCATTGCAGTAGCTTCCGGAACGTCGAGACAGGGATGCCCCGGCTTAATGAATCCGTCATGGGCCAGTGAATTTGAGACGCGCGCGACGCGCGGGCTGTCGACGCCGAGCTTACGCAGTTCCTCTGCGTGGGCGAAGGTCTGCTTGGAGGTGCCGTCCAGAAAGATCTTACCGTGGTCGATTACGACGATGCGGTCACAGTACTGGGAGAGTAGGGCCACTTTCTGTTCAATCACGACGACGGTGACGCCCTGTTCGTGCACATCGCGCAGGGTATCAAAGACGAGCTTTGAAGAGGCCGGATCGAGCGCCGCGGTCGGCTCATCGAGTACGAGCACCTTCGGTTGCATCGCGAGGATGGCGGCGATAGCGACCTTCTGCTTCTGGCCGCCGGAGAGCGTGGCGATTTCGCGGTCTCTTAAGTCGGCGATACCGACGGTATTCAGGGTATCGGTGATGCGTTGCTCAATCTGGTTGTGTGGGACGCCGAAGTTCTCCAGGCCGAAGAGCATCTCATCCTCGACGACAGAGGCAACCATCTGCGTGTCGATATCCTGCAGCACTGACCCTACCGTCTGTGAGATATCGGTGAGGGAGATATCGCAGGTGTCCTTTCCCTCAATCAGGGTGGAGCCGTAGAGTGTCCCTTTAAAGTGGTGGGGGATGGCTCCGGACATGATCGCGGCAAGTGTCGACTTGCCCGCGCCGGAAGGGCCTAAGATGCCCACAAATTCCCCGGGATTGGTTTTAAGATTGATATGGGAGAGGGCAGGAGTTACATCTTCGCTCTCGTCCGTTGCGGCATAGGTGAATGAGACATCCTTGATATCGATGATGGGTCTCTCCATGGCTGCCTTTCTTACTCACTAAAAACGCGTGCTCATCTATTGTGTGACAAAGTGAGTGTAATGCACAAAGATATGGGTTGCCCCACCGTGGGGCAACCCATATCCTCACATTGTCTTGAGTACAAAGATCATAGTCACTCTGCTTGGAATGGCTGCACCTTGAGTGCCTTGCAGATCGGGACATAGAGCGCAGCGACCAGGATCGCGTTGAAGGCACCCGTTGCAAAGACGACCGGGAGCATAGCGGCAGCGAGCTGCTGTGCGGCGCCGACCATTGCAATACGGATGATCATGAAGATCACGCCGGAGACCACGGTGGTGACAAAGGAGCCAACTAGCGGGATGGCCTTCCTGGCACCGGTCCTCATACCGGCGCGGACGATGACGGCCATGAGCATTGCGGCAATGCTCTCAGCGATAAAGTCGACACCCGGGGAGGTGGTGGTGAGCTGAATGACTGCGGCGGAGATGAGGCCGATGATCAGGGCCTGTGGGACCTTCGGACGTACGACGAGGATCGTGAGGCAGAAGGCGGAGATAATGAATTCAGGGCTGATCATGCCACCGGTGACGGAACTGATCGCTCGCCCGAGCGTGAAGTTTAGGATGAAGCCTGCAGCTAAGAGGATCGCGAGTAAGACCAGCGAGCGGATGTTGAGCTTGCCGTGGTCCTCAGTGGTGACGGTGCGTGCCTGCTGATGGGTTCCCTGTGCTTGTGCCATGATGGGTATCCTTTCCTGGTAATTAGTCATGAAAAAAGAGGGCTCTGGTCAATCCCAGAGTCCTCTTTCCACTGTTATCTATTATCAGCGTGCAAGACTCATGATTGACCGAGCATACGAGTGCAACGCCACCACCACTGCTTGTTGGTAAGCTGTGACATCGTCACCCTCGTTTATCTCCCTCGTGAATCGTTTGCTTGCATGGCTCAAACTATAGGGCACGCATCAGGTTCCTGACAACCCTTTTTGTGTAAACCTTTTGTTTCTTGATTATCCCCTGTGTGTCAGTAACCCATCAGCTGCAGGACGAACATGATCGCTGTGAGGACCGTCACGAGGATGATAATGAACCAAGTGAGGAAGTTCCAGACACGGCCATTGGCGTATTTGCCCATAATGAAATGGCTCGAGGCGATGATCACCATGCACACAAGCAGGATCGGCAGGATCACGCCGTTGATCACCTGCGCCACCATCATGATCCCGAAGAGGTCGATATCGGGAACCAACACCACGACTGCGGAGAGGATGATCATCGCAGTGATGATGCCGCGGTAGGCCGGGGCTTCCTGCCAGGTCCGGTCAGGGCCACGCTCCCAGCCAAAGGCCTCACACACCGCGCTTGCAGTGATGCCTGGCAACACGCAGGCTGCCAAGAAGGAGGCACCGACCAAGCCGATTGCAAAGAGGATGGAAGCGTTCTCACCGGCGAAGGGGACGAGGGCCTTTGCGGCGTCTGCAGCCGTGTTGACCTGCACCCCTTCCGGATAGAGGACGGTGCCGGTGGTCAGGATGATGAACCAGCTCACGAGCTCTGCCGCGATGGCACCGGAGGTATTGTCCGCACGTTGGGCAGGGATGCCTGACGCATCCAGGTTCTTCTCGACGACGTTGCTTGAGACCATAAAGATCATGTATGGGGAGATCGTGGTACCGATGTTTGCCACGAACAGGGAGACGTAGTTGAGGTCATTGGAGACTGTCGGTACAAAGGTCGCCTGCAGAGCTGCACCCCAGTCCGGTTTTGCCATGGATGCCGAGATGATGTAGGTCAGAAAGATCGCGCTGATGCTCAGCAGGATCTTCTCGATACGGTGGTAGGAGCCGCCCATCGTAAGCATCCAGCAGGCTGCGGCGGTGACCGGCACGCTCGCCTGGAGAGGGACGCCGAAAAGCTGCATACCCGAGGCGATGCCGGCAAACTCAGAGAGCGACACGGCAAAGTTTGAAACGATGAGCGAGAGCATCGCGATTGCGGAGACCCTGACGCCGAAGCGTTCACGGATCAGGGAGGCGAAGCCCTTGCCGGTGGCGCAGCCCATGCGGGCGGCGGTTTCCTGTACCACGATCAGAAGCAGGCACATGAGCGGGATGGTCCAGAGCATCCCGTAGCCGTAGCTGGCGCCCGTAGTGGAGTAAGTGGCGATTCCGCCGGCGTCGTTGCCGGCAAAAGAGGTCAGGATCCCAGGGCCCATGGCGCCCAGGATTGCGAGGAACTTTGCCTTTCTGCTCAGCGGTTGTGCGGTTGTGGTAATGTCCTTATCTGTCGTTTGCGTCTGGTTGTTGTCTGCCATAGCGCGCTCACGCTCCCACTGCGAAGAGTGAGATAGAGACGTAGGCGAAGAAGATCGCAAGCGACAGGATCATGTAGAGTACCGCCATCGTTGCACCGGAGGTGTCCTTATTGTCTTCGTCGCGTTTTCTGATCCAGGCTAAGACTGCCGGGGAGAGCGCGAAACAGATAAAGGCTGCTGTTGCTGCGGCGCCGACACCGCGTGCGGTGAGTTCGGGGGTCGCCCCCATGAGGCCGGTCACAATGCTGCCGGCGACAAGCACGATAAAGAAAGCGACGAGCAGGCCTAAGCCTACACCCTTAAAGACCATGCCTAAGGCAGACGGCGCATCTTCGTCCGAATCATATTCGAAGTAATTCTTCGTGACGTAGGCTGCAGCATCGTTTCCTGCGATCACTGCGATTGGCATGCAGAAGGCAAGCGTGATCACATCGAGTTGAGGGATGTGGTCGTGCAGTACTGCGGAAAGGATCAGGACGCCGATCATCCATACCAGGAACCAAGCCCCATTGCGCAGCAGCCAGGTGAGATCGCCGGTGCGGCCTTCGGAGGAGGTATCGTTGTGGCCGGCGCCTGCGATCTGCAGGTCCTCGGCGTGCTCTTCGTTTAAGACATCGAGGGCGTCATCGACTGTGACGATACCAAGCAGGTGGTGCTTGTCGTCGACGACCGGCATTGCGAGCAGGTTGTACTTGACGATATCGTCAGCGACTTCCTCCTGGTCGTCGTCGGGGCTCACAGTCTTGATGTCTTCGGTTTCGGCAATGTCTTTGAGGTAGGACGTGTGATCAGCGAGCAGCAGAGTCTTAAGGGGGATCACACCGCTCAGGCGGTCCTCTCTGTCTTTGATATAGATGTAGGTGACCGTCTCAAAGTCCTCGTCGAGGTTTCGGATCACTTGGAGGGTGTCCTCGACGGTGTCCCCTTCGTAGAGATCTACCACCTCGGATGTCATGATTCTACCTGCGGTGTCCTCTTTGTAGCCCAAGAGCTGACGCACGGCGCGCTGCTCTTTGACACCCATCAGGCGCAGCAGTTTCTCTGCCTTGTCGTAATCGAGCTCACTGACCAATTCAGCTGCATCGTCCGGGCCCATCTCAGAGAGCATTTGGGAAGCATCGGAGTCGTTCATGCCGGACATGATGTCGGCGGCGATCGTGTCGTCGTCGAACTCAGAGATGGTGCCGGCCTTCTGCTCTGCATCGAGCTGGGCGAAGATCTGACCACGGAGCCTCGGATCGAGTCGTTCGATGATGTCTGCGATGTCAGCCGGATGCATATCGTCGAGTGTCTTGTGGGTGACGGAGAGCTTCACATCGGAAAGGTCACGGTCGAGCAGGTCCATATAGTTCCAGGCGATGATCTTCTCGGGGATGTCCTTGCCGAGCGCATGGGCGATCTTCAAGACAAAGCGCTCAAGCTTCGGGGAGAGAGCCCGCAGGAGGCCGCGGATACCGACCTCGGCACCGAGCAGCCGCAGCTGGGAAGAATTGGTATCTGAAAGTTTGAGGTCATTGACGCGCACGACACGGACGCCCCGCGTATCAACGATCTGCTTGTTGAGCAGGTCGCGCGACATCAGGATCTCGTCGGGTTGTAGATAGCTGAAGCGGGTATCGGTCTTGATCACGTTCAGTCGGACTTCGTGTTCGTTATATGTGTCGACGTATTTGCGCCACGATAGCATGAACGGAGTACGACTGGGACCCTCGATTGCGAGCGAGGTAACCCGTGGGAATACTTCGCCTGTCGCGATGCCCAGATCGTTGACGCGACCGATATTTTCACCATCGACGTCGTAGACCGGGTTGCCGAGGAGTTGGGAGAGATAGATCATACTTGGGGCTCCTTGATGGGTGTTTGGTTTCGGGTACCCCGCGGCACCCGCTCAAGGAGCACCGAGGGGTCATCGACTGTGAGGTCGAGGTTTCATCGATGGCCCTTTCTCGTATGTAGACAAGTAAAACGCCCGTATATTCGAGCTAGCAATATAGAACATTGTACTCACAATCAGTACGTGAGAGCGGAAAATATTATGAGGCAACCATATTGCGCCGCGATATGGGGACCTTGTAGAGGCATTTGCAGCGCTCTGTGGTTTCGATACAATAGCTTTGGCCATAAGACCAGTACGGGACGTACTACACGATGGCTCTGAATAAGGAGGCTGCAAATTTGCGCAAGTAAGCACGTCTTTTCAAGACGATCAGCTGTTGTTTTTTGTTGATTGTTAGATGTGTTTGCGAGGTTTGCATGACTCAACTTACTATTTCCCACCTTTCCTATACCTATCCTGACAGCCCTGAGGCGCTTTTCAACGACGTCAATCTCACGTTTTCACAGGGGTGGACGGCCCTGATCGGGGATAACGGATGCGGCAAGACTACGCTGGCACATCTGATCGCCGGCACGCTCACGCCGGATGCAGGGTCGATCGCCCCCAAGCTTGTGGTGGCACTGGCAGAGCAAGATACCTCAGAAGTACCTCGAGCGCTTTCCGATTTTGCCTGTGACTATGGACAAGAAGCCCTGGAGGTGCGGGAGACGCTCTCTATTGAGGACGAATGGCTCTGGCGCTATGATACGCTCTCTGCAGGGCAAAAGAAGCGCATACAGATCGCGTTGGCGCTCTGGCAGCAACCGGATGTCTTAATCGTAGATGAGCCGACCAACCACCTGGATCTTCCCTCGAGACAGGCAGTCGCTGAGGCACTGCGGGGCTTTTCTGGTATCGGCCTTTTGATCTCCCATGATCGGGCTTTGCTCAATGTAATCACTCAGAATTGCCTTTTTATCGACGCAGGTACCATGGAGCTCATCCATGGTACCTACGAGCAAGGAGTAGAAGAGCGCCGGAAGGCGGCGCTCAACCGTAACCGTGACTACCTTAAGGAACGGCGCGAGCTTGTCCGAATTAAAGCAGTACGGGAACAGACACGTGCAAAGGCTGCCCAGAAGAAAGGACGGTCTCCGAAGGCCTCTCCCCGAGATTCCGATGCCCGAGAAAAAGCGAACCATGCCAAAGCTACGAGCAAGGACGGTATCCTTACCCGGCAGGTTTCTGCATTGAACAGCCGCCTCGGGAAGCTGGAGCGTGATGCCCACACACGGCCGCAGGGCAAGTACAACGGTGAAATCCCCACGTTCGGGCACCGTGCCGCTCGCTCGGTGCTCGTGCACTTGGAGAGCCAGACCATACCCTTTGGTCCGGACGCTGAGGCGGGTGTCTCCATACCCGAGCTATATGTGGGATCCTCCGACAAGATTGCCCTGATGGGAGCCAACGGGGTAGGGAAGACGACACTGGCACGGGTACTGATTAAGGCTGTACCGGACGATATCGCTACCTTAGTCTTGCCTCAGGAGCTGAAAGCACCGCAGCGCTCTGCGGTGCTGAACCAGTTGCATGAATTGTCTGATCGTGAGTGCGGACAGGTGCTGTCGGTGGCGGCACAGCTCAATGCACGCCCGGAGACTTTCCTGGAAGGGGAAGCTCTAAGCCCCGGGGAGCTGAGGAAGCTCTGCCTCGCGCTCGCAGTGCTGCAGGATCCGGCACTGCTGATACTTGATGAGCCGACGAATCACCTAGATATCCACTCAATCGAGGCGCTTTCCCATGTACTGCAGGCTTTTCCTGGGGCAGTCGTGTTGATCTCACACGATCAGACGTTGCTTCAGGAAGTGTGTACCGTGCGCTGGGAGATCGAGCAGGATGAGACAGGCAATTCGCGGCTTAGTCTTTCAAGCTGAGCTCACGGAGCTTTTCGGGGAGGGTGAGCCATGCCTGCGCGATTGAGCTTGCATGGTCAAAGGCTAAGCCCTTGCCGTTGGCATCGGTGGCCCAGAGGTGCCTGGACACCGGAAGATGCGTGATAGCAAAGTCAGAGGACAGCTCTTCGTCTTTACCGTGGAGCGTCAGCTGTGTGTGGTCACCTTCCTTATGGGCAGTGACACGGAACCACTGAGTCTGTGCTGCGTCGTCGCCTGCCTCAGCGATTGCGCCCGTGTCGTCGAGGGCGACAAAGGCATTGGAGACGACCCAGCCTCTGGGGTCACGGCCAGGGGTAGAGAGCAGCATGATCGGCTCGAGCTTCAGACTTTTGACATGGGTTTCCTCCGCGAGTTCGCGTGCCGCAGCCTCATCGGCGGTCTCATTGGGATTGACGAAACCGCCCGGCGTCGCCCACTGGCCAATGCAGGGATGGCCGCCTCGGCGGACGAGTAACAACTCTAAGTGCTGCCTATGGATGCGGAAGACGCAGATATCCGCTGTGAGCGACGGGGCGGGATAATCCTTGGAGGTGTAGGAGGCTAAGAATTCTGCTTCTGTCAGACCGCTTTTATCGACCGGTTGTCCGTTTTTCATATGCATGAGGTTCTCCTGACTTCGTGTATCAACTATGTTCTCTCCTCATTTCGCTATCCTACCCCGCTATGCCGATTGGATAAGGAAGTAGTTGGAATAAACTAGGCTAGAGAGCCACAACTTCTTAAAGAGTAGATGAGGTAGCAGGTATGGCTGATGCACAGAACAACACGCGTCCGCTGTCCGGGATCCGCCCCCACAGTGCAGCTGAGATACGACTGAGAACCCAGGCGCTTGAGATACAGCACGCGATGAAACAGCGGGAGAAAGAGCGTGAGAAGGAGGACCAGCGGCTCGACACCGCGATCAATGCCTCCGATGTACGGAGCAAAAAGGTCATCGAGGAGCTCGAGGACCTCAGCCACGACCTCTATGACCAGTATGATCAGGCACTCGCCGCGTTCATCAATGAAAACTACGATCAGGCGATCAAAACCGTTCAGGCGATGTTCGATATGATGAAAGACGACGGCGGCAACGATCTCGAGAAGCAAGTCAACAAGCGGGGTGGCCGCGTCTACGACTTCTCGGATCCGGTTGATGAGCAGTTCGCTCAGCTGCTTGACCCTAAATTCAAGGTTGCTTCGTTCTCTTTTGCTCCTCGCTATGGCCCGCTGTTCCTGCAGTCGCAGGCATATCAGCAAAAAGATGAGATGGACAAGGCCCTCAAGACGATCGATGAAGCGATCACCTGGGATCCCTATGACGGGGATACCTTGGTTTCCCGCGTGGGCATGCTGATCGATATGGACCGTGAGCGTGAGGGGGCCCAGGCGCTCGAGGAGAGCTATGCTTTCCTCACAACGCCCACTGCCTTGGGCCACTATCACTTCTTCCGCGGCACCTACCTGATCCACAAGGGCAACACGCCGTTCGGTGCAGCGCACCTAGTCTTAGAGCGTGACTTTGTCGACGACGAGGTAACTTCGAGTGGGGATCGTCTCCTCTATGGGCTCGATCACATCTTTAACCGCCCGGGGCAATTCTCGTCGATGGAGTCAAAAGAGGCACGCCGTAAGCTCCGCCGGGCGAAGGAGCATGTGGAACCCGCACACTTGGCAAAGCGTGCGTTGATCCAAGCGCTGAGAGAGATGGTGGAGGCGCAGGATCAGGAGCTGATCGGCGACCTCACAGAGCGCTATCAGGCACTGTTCACCGGTGAGAAGGACAAGAAAGAATTGGGGAACGTCCTTGCCGGTAGATTGGACAATGCGTAAAGTTTTATTTAGGTTACTGCAAAAGGGAGAGGAACATCATGAAGGTATTGCTGTTGAACGGAAGCCCGAGGCTTCATGGGAATACGAGTGTGGCGCTCGAGCGGATGGAGGATGTCTTTGCCGAGGAGGGCATCGAATCGGAAGAGGTCCGCGTCGGCACTAAGGATGTCCGCGGCTGCATCGCCTGCCATCGCTGCACTGAGCTTGGCAAGTGCATCTTCGACGATATTGTCAACGAGATCGCCCCGAAGTTTGAGGAGTCAGCCGGCCTTGTCGTTGCAAGCCCGGTCTACTATGCCTCAGCGAATGCGACCCTAGAAGCCTTGCTGCAGCGCCTGTTCTACAGTATTCACTTCGATCCCTCGATGAAGGTCGGGGCAGCTGTCGCGGTGGCACGCCGTGCGGGTACCATCTCCACCTTTGATCAGCTGAACAAGTTCTTCTCGATCAGCAGCATGCCGATCGCGACGAGCACCTACTGGAACGATCTCTTCGGTTCTGCACCCGGTGAGGTGCAGCAGGACACCGAGGGCATCGGTGTCGTGTGCAATCTGGCACACAACATGGCGTTTCTGATGAAGTCAATCGAGCTCGGAACAAAAGAATTCGGCGCACCGAAGCATGAGCGCTATGACCGCCGCAACTTCATTGCATAGAGAGTTACTTTAAAATCTGATTTAAGGGGCACCTCAAATGGGATGTCCCTTTTCATGTGAGGGCGGCGTATCGCCGCCCTCCATCAGAAATCCTTGATTTTCCTGCGCTTTTGGCTGTGGATATCCTGGATATATCCCGTACAATGGTTGGGTGGTTGGATAATTCGTGCGGGTAGGACCTTCCCTCAGGAGGAACCTTGATAAGCTTCTCTCAGTTTTTGGACATGGTAGCGACCAACCCATTCCTCGCTATTGTTATCGTCCTGATTCTCGCTACCATCTTCGTCAATGGGGCAACGGACGCCGCGAATGCGATCGCGGAACCGGTGGGCACGCGCTCAATCGATGTGAACTCAGCCATCGCGGTGTCGGTCGTCTGCAACTTCGTCGGGTTGGTGACGATGACGATGATCTCGACTGCCGTCGCGGATACGATGAGCAACATGGTGGACTTCGGCGGGGATAACCATGCCGCACTGATCGCGCTTGCTGCTGCCACCGTCGGTATTGTAGCCTGGGGTGTGGGCGCTTGGATCTTCGGTATCCCTACCTCTGAGAGCCATGCGCTGATCGCAGGTTTGACCGGCGGCGCTATCGCGGTCTCCGGCGGCATCGCCGGCGTCAATATGGGGGAGTGGGCCAAAGTAATCTACGGCCTGGTGCTCTCCACGGTGCTCGGCTATCTCGCAGGCTGGGTAATCGCAAAGATCATTCCGCTCTGCTGCCGACACGCGGACAGACGGAAAGCTAATGATTTCTTCGGCAAGATGCAGATCTTAGGCGCTGCAGGCGTGGCTTTGATGCATGGCGCGCAGGACGGACAGAAATTCATGTCTACTGCTCTGCTCGCGATCGCGCTTTCCGCGGGCCGTTCGCTTGACTCTATGAGCGGCTTCCCGCTGTGGCTTGAGGTCCTCTGCGCCGGTACGATGGCGCTCGGCACCGCTGTGGGCGGCAAGCGCATCATTAAGAAGGTCGGTATGAAAATGGTACCCCTTGAGAAGTACCAGGGGTTTGCCGCTTCAATCTCCGCTACGGTCTCGCTTCTGGTCGCGACCTTGACTGGCCTTCCGGTCTCCACGACCCACACGAAGACCGCCGCAATCATGGGCGCGGGCGCCGCGAAGAATGTGCACTCAGTCGATTGGAACATCGCGAAAGAGATGGTCTATACCTGGATCTTCACGTTCCCCGGCTGCGGCATTATCGGATTTGTTCTGGCAAAACTCTTTTTGATTTGGTTCTAGTCATATCCTGTTTGGCACGCATAGGAAGGAGCACGCATGCCTCGCACTAAGAAAGAGGATCCGTTCTACACGATGCTCAAAGATTTCGCGACGCAGATCGAAGATGACGCTCAGCTCTACAAAAAACTGGTCGACGGCTACCCTGACACCAAGTATCTGATCCCGGAAATCAAATTGCGCGAGTCGCAGTGCGATCAGACGGTCCAAAACATTATGAAAGAGCTCTACGCCTCCTTCATCACCCCGATTGACCGTAACGATCTGATGGACTTGACGCTCAAAATGGACGATGTCCCGGACCATATCAAGGGGGTAACGATGCGGTTCGACCTCTTCAATGTCTCAGGCATGCACACTGAGGCGAAAGAGATGGCACACCTGACCGTGATCGCGGTCAAGCAGATGCACCGCATGATCGATGCGCTCCCAAACTACAAGAACGACCCGACCTGCATGGAACTCGCGACCTCGATCGACTCGATTGAGGACGAAGGGGACTCAGTGTACGAGTCCGGGCTGCGCAACCTCTTCCGTGAGGAGGATTCCCCGCACCGGCGCCCCGGGCATGTGGTGGCGTGGCTGAGACTCTTTGACCGTATGGAGCTGTGCCTCGATGCGGTGGATGAAGTAGCTGGAATCGTCCGTTCCGTCATAATGAAGAGCGCATAACTTTAGTAAGTTAACATGTTCGTCCGTTCTTGTTCTTTAAAATTTTCTAACAGTCTAGATACCGGGTGATAGTATACCTACGTCGAGCTGCGGAGGCTTGCATCGACCATCACCATATGGCGAACCACCCTTGCAGCTTCAGGTCACCTATCACGGGCTTGGTTGACCTGGAAGAGGTAGACCTACCAGTTGAGGTAGCTTTTACATGTTGACCGTGGATATGCCTGTGAGGTGCCAGATCCACCTGTTATCTAGACTGTTAGGTTATGTAAAATTTGAGGTTACACTGCTCGGACTATACTATGAGATCCTCCACGAAAAGGAGTTCCAGAAGGTCTTCGGCGACATACTGGACTTCGTAAACAAGATCTGTCCGGTACCGATACAGCAATGATCAAACGACGCTATCAAACTAACGAAAAACCCTCTGTCTCGGACACACCGAAGCAGAGGATTTGCTTTTACTCCATCTCAAAGGATGCGGGTATTGGGCCTACTTTGCGTCCTTGATGGACTCCCAAGCACCATCCCAGACGATCTCACGGTAACGAACCGGATCGGTGTCACCCTCAGTTGAGAAGAGCAGGACCTGTGAGTCAGAACCGATCTCCAACGCGTCACGGAGATCCTTATAGGCTGGATCTGTCATCAGGGAAGACACGACGCCCATACCAACAGCACCAGACTCACCAGAGGTGACTGCCGGGTCGCCCTTGACTGGAGCCGCGAGCATACGCATACCGCGTGCGCTCACCCAATCCGAACAGCTAATGAAGGCGTCCGCGTGGTTTCTCAGGATATCCCAACCGATCGTGTTCGGCTCGCCGCAGGCAAGGCCGGCCATGATGGTCTGAAGATCACCGGTGACGATACGGGGTTCACCGTCAGCAGCTTTTGCGCTCTTGTACAGGCATGCAGCAGCGCCTGCTTCCATGATGATGAACTTGGGGGGATTGGAGGGGAACAGGTTGGTGAAGAAGCCGACCATGGAGGAAGCGAGGGATCCGACACCGGCCTGTACGAAGACGTGAGTCGGACGGTTGATCTCGAGCTGGCGGAGCTGATCTGCAGCCTCGGATGCCATGGTGCCATAGCCCTGCATGATCCAGGACGGGATCTTGGTATAACCGTCCCAAGCGGTGTCCTGAACGATTACGCCGTGCTCGGTGTTCTTAGCCTCTTTGGCGGCTAGACGCACGCAATCGTCGTAGTTGAGATCTTCGATGGTGACCTGTGCACCCTCTTTAGCGATGTTGTCGTAGCGGGTCTTCGAGGAACCTCTCGGCATATGAACAACTGCCTTCTGGTGCAGGCGCTTTGCCGCCCAAGCGACGCCGCGGCCGTGGTTACCATCGGTGGCGGTAAAGAAGGTTGCATGACCGAAATCCTTCTCAAGCTGCTCAGACGTGAGGTAGTTAAAGTCGCAGTCGGAAACATCGCGGCCGGTCTGCTCAGCGATGTAGCGCGCAATTGCAAACGAGCCACCGAGAACCTTAAACGCGTTGAGACCAAAACGGTAGCTTTCGTCCTTTACGTAGAGGCCACCCAAGCCAAGGCGCTCAGCCATTCCCTTCAGGTCAGCCAATGGCGTGACGCTGTACTGCGGGAAGCTCTTGTGGAATGCGCGAGCCTTTGCGACATTTTCCAGGCTCATGATTTGCAGATTCTTATCCTCATCCTCTGGCATGCAGTTTAAAACCCACTTGAACTTTGGATCCACACGCTCCTCCTTCATCTCTGACAGCCGTCTGTCGATCGCCGCTACTTCCAAAATTCCCATCAGTTAGTATCGCACACATAGTCTGTTCAACTAACTTTTTGTTTGGTAGACGGCTACTATTACACTACAAATGGCTTACTTTGCAAGCCCCATACCACCTTGTTTTGTTGAAAGGACACGGCTTATCCGCAGACGTTGAGTTAACAACAGACTCTTCATTCCGTATGCAGAAATTTGTGCCTACCCTGTCATTTCTCTGAGTCTTCGGTAGTTTGTGTGGCCCGGAGCTCGGCTAGGCAG
>ERZ773013.1256-NODE-1256-length-15165-cov-65.601721_pt1 | contig 15165 bp, 9 predicted proteins | sample MGYA00511670_ERZ773013 | MGnify/ENA primary metagenome ERZ773013 (study PRJEB29015, sample SAMEA2738120) | human oral metagenome | biome: human oral; feature: human-associated habitat; material: saliva | place: China | collected 2257 ... | reverse complement strand
TCACCTACAACCCGCACCGCGACCAGTCCCGCAACCTCGTGTACGGCGACGGTATTCACGTCTGCCCCGGCGCGCCCCTGGCACGCCTGGAGCTGCGCATCCTGCTTGAGGAGCTGCTGCGCGGTACCGAGTCCATCGAGATCGCGGACGAGAGCGAGAAGCCCGCAACCGTGAACGCTGTGTACCCGGTCTCCGGTTACTCGGTCGTGCGCGCCATCTTCAACTAGGCACACTCCAGCCCTAAAAAGTGCGAGGCGCCGAACCCCGAGAATGGGGGTCGGCGCCTCGCACTGTTAAGAGTAAATATAAGAGTGAATAGTAGGGTAGTGGTGGCCGGTATCAGCCGCCCACTATAGATAAAACGGAATATTCCCTAGAGACTATATTCCCTAGCGACTATATAGCCTAGTGGACTATCCAAAAAGCTGAATCTAACGGCCGGAACTCGTCGCCGAAGGCTTCACCGAAGAACCCGCAGAACCGCTCGCAGACGCACGAGCCGAAGCCGAAGCAGATACCTCAGCGGCAGCCGATGCCGACTCCTCCGGGGACAGAGCCGTACCATCTTCATGAACACCAGCCATCTCTGGAGTCACACCATTCACGAAGCTCAACTTCGCCTGCTTGAACTGGTACTCGGGGGAGCAGGTCAGCTTGTATTTCGAATTCGCCAGCTCGCGAATCGTCTTCACATAATTCTGAGTCTCCTCGTACGGGGGAACACCGCCGTACTTCTCCACAGAACCCGGACCCGCGTTATAACCGGCGAGAACCACATCCTGCAGCTCATCCTCATTGGAGGCGTACTTTGCCAAGCGAGTACGCAACTCACCCAGGTAGCGTGCCTGCGCCGCAATCGCATCGTGTGGGTTCAGAACATTACCGCCGTTGCCGAAGCTGTAGTGCCCGCCGCTCCACGCATCATCGGTGAACTGTGCAATACCCTTAGCGCCCTGGTGGGACACAACGCCCACACGCCAGTGGCTCTCAGTCTCAATCTGCGCCGCCAGCACGCCGGGACGGAAACCCGCGACCTTAGAGCCCTCCTCAAAATCGGGTCGGAGAGCCGCCGGAACATACGAAAGCTCCGTCATGCCGCAATAGTCGTCATAGGTGGCTGCCAGGCCAGCAACACCGCCACCCAAAAGAACCGCAGAGGCAATAATCTGCCAATGCGCAAGTGCCCCGGCGAGAAAGCGAAGCGGGAAAGCTTTACGCTGCCGAGGAGAAGTCTGTTCGTCCGCCGAAGCGGAGGTGTGGTTGGTGGCGCCCGTAGCGCTGCGCTCGGAAGAGGCGCTCGAAGTGCTATCTGCCATTCCTATAGACTAGCGCACCATGCCCGCTCCTGGCTAAGAAAAGTTCGCCCATGAGGCTATAAGCATAGTTTGCCGATGCGGGGGCAGGCTTCTGCCGGGGTGCTTACCGGGGTGCGTGCTGGGGTTCCGAGCGGGCTCTGTAGGGGGCTTGTGTGGGCGCAGAAAGACGGTGTAGAAAGAGACCCCGCCCGGCGCATCCATTCACAGGATGCACCGGGCGGGGTCCTTGCTGGGTGCTAGAAGCACCTAGCGTGAGTGTTTAGCGATCAGTCACCACGATCTTGCCGGCGGCACCGCGCTCCATCTCCGAGAAGGAGTGATTCACGAACACGTAGGTGCCGGACTCCAAGAACTGCATCTCCACGAAGCCGCCCTGAGCAGGCGCCAAATCCAGTGCCTGGCTGTGGCCGTCACGGCTACCGAACGCATCCACGCCGCGGCGCATCAGGTAGCCGCCCTCCTTGTAGACCGTGTCGAACTGCGAACCGACCACGTGGAAGCTCGTGCCGTGGTTCGGGCCAGCAGCCATCACCCAAACACGGATACGCTCGCCCTTCTTCACCTGTAGCGGCTTCGCCTTGTACTGGGTTGCGTGGCCGTTGAACATGGTCAGCGTGGGGGTGCCTGCCGCGATCAGCTCCGGCGAGTTCTCCGCCAGCTTGTTGCCGTCGGAGGCGGTCTTTCCGGTGTCGTGCAGGTACGCCTCGCCCTGGACCATCACGTACTCGTGATCGACCGGGTCAAGGTCTGCCGGGTCAATAATAACCGAACCGTACATGCCCTGGGTCATGTGCAGGCTCAGCGGGGCGGTACCGCAGTGGTACAGCCAGATGCCGGCGGCCTTCGCCTCAAAACGGTAGACGAGACGCTCACCGGGGGCGATGGTCTTCATCGTGTTATCGGGGGACACCATGCCCGCGTGGAAGTCCAGCGAGTGGCCCATCGTGCCGTTATTGACGAGTGTAATTTCAAAAATGTCGCCGACCTTGCCACGCAGAATCGGTGCCATGTTCTGCCCGTTGAACGTCCACATGTGAACGGTCACGCCGGGCGCCACCTCGCGGTCAACTTCCTCAACTTCCAGGGTGACCTTGCGGACGGTCTTGCCGTTCACCCGCTCGGCGGTGTTCGGTGCCGGGATGTTCGGGTCGCGGTACTTGTAGCCGCTGCCGGGCGCTGCAGACATGTCAATCCTGCTGTTCGCAACGGTCATAAGGGTCGGCGTGCTACCCGATGCAGCATGGTTGTGGCCGCCCGCAGAACCGTGGTTGTGGCCACCCTGCGCCACCTGGTTTGCGGAGGCGCCGGTCGCCTTCACCTTGAACACCATGCCCAGGGAGCGGTGACCCGCCACGGAGCAGTAGCCCTCCTGGTCGGCGGTAATAACGCCGGCATCAACGGTTTTCGTTTCGCCGGGGTTGATAACGCCGGTGGTCGCGCCGTTGTCGAAAGTCAGGTCGTGGGTCATGCCCTGATCGTCGTTGGTGACTTCAACGACCAGGCGGTTACCGGCGGGCACCTCCACCTCGGCGGGGGTGAAACGGTAGTTGCTGGTCGCCTTCACCTGAACGGTGGTGGTCTGACCGGTCGCAGCCACGGAACCCGACGAAGAAACCGACGGCAGGTTCAACGCGGACGGGTTCACCGCAAAGCCCAGCAGGAACGCCATAGCAACCGCGAGTGCCGCCTGGAAGCTCTGCTTGGCGTGCGGGATGGGTGCGGGGGTCAGCGCCTCCTGGTCGAAGATGGGCTTCTCGCCGCGGGCACGCGCCTCGAAGATTGCCTTGCGGGTGCTTACCGAAACCTTCACGCCGCGCACCATCAACGGAATGAAAGCCGCCAACGCCAGCGCGCCCACAATGGTGACCGCCATCTTAATGGACTGACCGACCATGGAGCTGGGCAGCATGAAAATAATGAGCGCCAGGTTCACGGCGGTCACGCGACCGGCAGCAAAACGGCTGAACTCCTTATTGGAGGCGCGCACCACCGCCGGGCCGCCACCCATCAGCTGAGGCAGTAGGTAGCTCATCGCACCCAGCAGCACCTGCAGCAGGAAGCCCACCACGAAGATGGGGGTGACCGCACGAATATCCATGACGGCGAACGGGGTGGTTGCCACCATGTAGGCGGTGGTCGCCACGCCAACAATCAGCCAGAGGAAGCCCATACCGACGCTCATCGGCGGGTACTCGGTCGGGCGCTTGGTGCGCAGGGTACGCACCATCACCCAGGCGACAATGAGCAGAGCGAGCAGGTAGACGACCAGGCCAGCGGCAGCGAGCGGACGCATCCCGAACATGGAGCCTGCAAGGGTCAACGCCAAGCCGCCGCACATCAGGTACAGGGCGCGCAGGCTGTGAGTGAGCGCCTTATCAACCATCTTCGTGCGCAGCATGGTCGGCCAGAAGGTCACCAGCGTACCCACCACGGTAATACCGACGAAGCCGAGCACGTTCACGACCTCGTGCGCGAGTAGGAACTGGGCGTGCAGGGTGCCTTTCAGGTTCGGGTAGGCAATCATCGCGCCAAACGCCGCACCGAGGGGCAGCATGAGCGCCGCCGTAATGTAGAAGCGAATCGTCACACCGAACCGCGACGGCAGAGCCTGACGCACCTGCTTGAGCAGGTACAGGGCATGCCAGGCGACCATGGTGCCCACAATGAGCGCACCAACCACCGTGGCGGTGTAGAGGCCGGGCACGCTCAGCTGACCGATCATGCCGACCATGAGCACGAGAATACCGGCGTTCAGGATGAAGATACGGCGCACCTGAGTTCCGCGGTGTTCGTCAGGGATTTTGATCTTCATGAGCGCTTCGGTGAAGTGCTGCGACCAAATCAGAATCGAGTTCGTAATCAGGCCGAGGGTGACAATGTGCACCAGCAGCCAGCCGCTATTGGGAATGAACTTATGCAGCAGAAGCACGCCGATAAGCACAAACATCCAGTGCGAGACAGGCTTGGAGGCGCGACGATGCCACGTACCGCGACCGGATGCGCGGCGTGCAACCTCTTCGGGGGTGAGGTTCGCGCCGGGTGCATCAGCCGGACGCGCGCCAATGCTCAGTCCGGAGGAGCCGCCTCCGGAGAGGCTTGCGGGCTTGCCGTTCGTGTTCTCGCCTTCGGGTGGGGTGCCGAGATGTTCACTCACGTGATCACTGCTTTCACTGCTGGTTGTTTGTGGACGTCGGTGTGCGGGGTGGCATCGCTTGCCCCTGTGTTGGGCGCCCCTGTGTTGGGGTGAGCCCTGCATTGGGGTAGGCGGAGCGCCAATAAGCCCATTATATTGCCCCTGTAGCACCAATTTTGAAGACATTACGTGCATATGAAGGCGGCTCGTACCGTGATGGTTGCGCTTGCTCACTCGAGCGATTCTGCCCCTGTAAATCTTCTCCCCTGATTCTTCTCCCCGATGCACCCTTCACAGGTGCGCGCGATAAACTATTAGGATTCCAAAATCAGATGCCCGCCCACCCTACGCGCGCATCCGCCGGCACCAAGGTAAGGACAAGCACCTCGTGACAAGGACTGACTCCACCACCCCCATCTGGGGAAAAATCGCTATTGCGGCACTCATCCTCATCATTGGCGGTGGATACGTCGTCAAAATGCTCACCAACCCCTTCGCCGGTATGGACTTCTCCATCTACCGTCTGGGTGCGATGACCATTTTCGATAACGAGGGTTTCACCCAGGACCTGTACTCCCCGACCCTGAACGATCACGGCGTCATCAAGCCGCCGTTCACGTACCCGCCGTTCGCGGCGATGCTGTTCCTACCGTTCGCGTTCATGCCGCTGGAAGTCGGCATGGTCATTATGGTCGTCGGTTCGGCTGTGGTGGCGTGGTGGATTTCCACGATCATTTACAACTACGTGAATGCGCGCGGCCGCGAACTGCCCCTGCAGCAGTACTTTGGTCGTGCCGGCACGATTGCGATGCTAACCATTCTGGTGGTGGCGGCGGGCCCGTGGCAGCGCACCCTGGACCTGATTCAGATTAACCCGTTCATTACGGCGCTGATTCTTGCCGATTTTGTGCGCCCGGCGACCCGCGTTCCGCGCGGCGTGCTGATTGGTATTGCGGGCGGCGTGAAGCTGACCCCGCTCGTGTTCGGTCTGATTCTGCTGGTCCGCCGCGACTGGAAGGGCATTGCGACCCTGGGTGCCACGTTCTTCGGCACCATTGCGCTGGGTTTCATTCTGATGCCTAAGGATGCGCCGGAGTTCTGGTTCTCCGCGCTGACGAACCCCTCGCGTGTGGGTGGCCTGAACTTTGTGGATAACGTATCGATTCAGGGCTGGCTGCTGCACTTCGGCGTCTCTGAGAGCGCCGTGAAGCCCGTCTACTACGCCCTGGCGCTGGTCACGATTGTGCTGACCGCCGCGCTGCTGTACCAGCTGGAACGCCGCGGTGCCGCGCTGGCGCAGGTGGCGGTGACCGCCTCCCTGATGGTGGCGCTATCGCCGATTAGCTGGTCGCACCACAACGTGCTGCTGCCCCTGCTGGCGTTCATTTTGATTCTGGATGCGTTCCCCACCTATTTTGCGGTTCAGCCTGCGTGGTTGCGCGTGACGGCGACCGTGTTCGCGGTGGTTGCGGTGCTGGGTCTGTACATTTCGCCGATTAGGATTGCGTCGTGGTTCCACGGTAGCGCTGAAGGTTTGGAGCATTTGGCTCCGGGCGCGTTGGCGGTTTCGGCGGTTCCGGCGTTCTGCCTGTGGGTGACGATGACGCTCTGGTCGCTTGCCGCCCTGAGCGCGCCGGTGCGTGGCGCGAAGGTTGAGCCCGTGCAGTACGGTTCCGTGCGTAGCGATGCGCCCCTGGGCTGGTGGGGCGCTCGCACCTTGGTGGCCGAGAGCGCCGCGTCTGTGCGTGCCGCTGCTTCTCGTGAGGCAACTGCGTGAGCCGCGAAAAGGAGCTAGAAAAGACCCTCGTGAAGAATACTGGCAAGAACTCCGCTACGAACGCGGAGAATACTGCTGCGGCTGCGCCGAGGATTCCCTGGGCTTCTACCGCGGTTGCGGAACCGGCTGTAGAAAGCGCTACAGAAAGCGCGGAGCCTGCCGCTGAGCCCGCTTCTGAACCCGCGGCGGAAACCGCAGAGCCCACACAACCTGCGCGTCGCGGCTTCTTTGACCGCATCCCAGGCATGCGTAGCGGCGCTCTCTGGGCGCACCTGCTGTTCATCCTGGTTGCCCTCTACGCCTTTGATTACGTGACGCACGCGGCGGCTGACGATATTTACGTGTACCGCCTGGGTGCTGTCTCCCTCGCGGATGGCCCGGACGGCTACCAGCTGTACACCTTCAGCACGCGCGGCCTGCCGTTCACGTACCCGCCGTTTGCGGCGCTGCTCTTCTACCCGCTCGCGTTCCTCACCGAACCGCAGAGCATGCTGCTGATTACCGCCATTATTTGCGCGCTCAGCTATTGGTGCGCGTACCTGCTGTACTCCTACGCGCGGAGCCGTTCGTGGCGTCTGCCGTTGCAGAAGCACCTGGGCCATTGGGGTATGGTGTCGCTGATTGCGGCGCTAATTTGGATGTGCGGCCCGTGGCGTTTGACCACGCATTTTGGGCAGATTAACGCCATCATTTTGGCGCTGATTCTTGCCGATTTTGTGCGCCCGGCAACCCGCGTGCCGCGCGGTGTGCTGCTGGGTATTGCGGCGGGTATTAAGCTGACCCCGCTCGCGTTCGGTCTGCTGCTGCTCATGCGTAAGGACTGGAAGGGCATTGCGACCCTGGGTGCGAGCTTCGCCGCGACCGTGGGTATCGGCTTTCTGGTGATTCGTGAGGAGTCGCTGACGTTCTGGTTCCACGCGGTGCGTGATACTTCGCGTGTGGGTTGGTTCAGCTACTTCGATAACGTGTCGATTATGGGTGCGCTGACCCACGCGGGCCTGCAGCATCACCTGACGGCGACCGCCCTGTCCGTGGTGCAGGTGGCGTTGACCCTGCTGATTGTGCTGGTCACCGCGGTTCTGCTGGTTCCGCTGATTCGTGCCCGCGCGCTCATGGCGCAGCTGGCGCTGACCGCGTTCATGATGCTGCAGATTTCGCCGATTAGCTGGTCGCACCACAACACCTGGTACCCGCTGATGCTTGCCGCCGTGGTTATGGAGATCTTCCCGCTCATGTACCAGCGGGTCAGCTCCTTTGTTTTCACGCTGGCTGTTGTCTTGGTGACCGCGGCGCTGGTGGGCATGTACATTTCGCCGTTCTGGATCGTGCTGGCGTTCTCCCCGCACTTCAGTTCGGATCAGATTCTGATGGTGCCCGAAGGCTCCCTGGGCCTGATGGCGGGCACCATGCCGTACCAGCTGATGTACCTGTTTATTCTGGTGACGTTCTTCGTGTACCTGGCGAATCGTCAGTTGGTGGGGCGTGCGGCACGCACCGCAGGCGCCGAGCTGGCGGAGGCGAAGTACTCCCGCTAAAGAAGCCCCCCGCCCACGGCGGTTGCTCGCTCAAGCTTGCTACCCGCTTACGGTGGCTACTCATTCACGGCGGCGGGCGCCTCCAGCAGGGGCGTAAGCCCGCCGGACAGCCTCAGGGCAGAACCCCAGAAGCATAGCCTCAGAGCATAGCCTCCCGACATAAAAATATCCGGGCATAGAAGTATCCCCCGCACCTCTTCGGATGCGGGGGATACTTCTATGCTCAGCCTGCTGACCTACTCGGCCTGCTGATCTAGTCAGCCAAGCCGCTAGTTAGTGCCGATGCTCCAGGTAACGTTGGAGTCGGTACGAACCTGCAGGTAGCTCTTGTTGCTCTGAACCCACTGAATGCTGCTCTTCACCGGCGACAGGGTCGAGGAGAAGAACGGATCGTTCTTAGTCGCGTTCAGAACGCTGAAACCGCGGGTGGTCGGGCCGCTGGTCTGGAACTCCATGGTCGCCTCGGTGCCTTCGTAGGTGAAAGCGTAGTGGTTCATGGTGCTCTGGAACTTCTCACCCTTCTTGTAGTTGGGTGCGGAGTCTGCATCGTAGACACGGATGGTCCATTCGCCCTTACCGGTCAGGTCCAACTTGCGGGTGGGGGTGGAGTGGCCGCTCGCGTCGATCCACGCGGTGCCCTTGAGCTCCTTGCCGTCGCGGGTCGAGTCGATAACGCTCACACCTGCGCTGCTGTTGCCCTTCTCATCACGGCTGGAGATGAAGGCGTTAACCACACCGTCTGCGGGCTTGAACTCGTAGTAGAGCAGGCCTGCGGACACATCGCCCTTGATCTTCTCAATCTCGATGGTGTCCTTGTTGTCGGTGACGGTCTTCTTGTACTCCTTGAACTCACCCTCGGGCATCTTCGCTTCAGCAGCAGCAACCGGTGCAGCCGAAGAAGCCGAAGCCGCTGCCGCGCTCTCAGATGCGGGTGCTGCGGAAGAAGCCTCAGAGGATGCCGCCGCCGCGGAGGACGCCTCAGCGGAAGTAGCCGCCGCGCTCGCAGACTCGGAAGAACCGGAGGTGGGGGTCGAGCCGCCACGCGGAATCAGCATGACAATCGCCAGGATGAGAACAATCAGCAGAGCCAGCGCACCACCGATAACACCCCAAATCTTGGTGCCGGAGAACAGGCCCTTCTTCTCGGAGTTGTCCTCGCCCTGATCTGCGGGCTCGGTGACGTAGGGGTTGCTCAGCGCCACGGTTGCCTGGTCCTGATCGGACACCTGACCCGCGTAGGGCTGCTGAGCGTTGTACGGCTGACCCTGGTAGGGGTTGTTCTGGTACTGACCGCCCTGGACGTTCTGGCCGCCCTGCGCGTTCTGGTCGCCCTGGAAGCCCTGACCCTGGTACTGGCCACCCTGGAAGCCCTGGCCCTGGAAACCATCAGCCTGGTTCGGCTGGAAGCCGTTCGGTGCCTGACCCGCCGGAATGAACTGTGCGTTCTGGCCGCCCTGCACGTTCTGACCGGGCTGTTCAGAGAGGTTCACGGTACGCTCGGACAGGTTGACGGTGCGCTCGGTTTCCGGGGTGTGGAACTCAACGAGCGGGGAGCTCTCGATGGTGTGCGGAGCCCCTTCGGTGGAGGCGGGAACCTCAGCAACGGGGGCTTCAGCAACGGGAGCCTCAGCGACCGGTTCAGCTGCCGCCGGTGCCTCGGGAGCAACCTCAGCGACGGGCTCAACTGCGGGCTCAACGACAGCGGGCTCTGCAACTGCGGGCTCGGAAACTACCGGCTCAGCAACGGGAGCCTCAACAACGTGCGCCTCAACGGGCTGCTCGGAAGCAGCCTGCTCAGCAACAACAGGCTCGACAACCGGCGCTACGGGAGCTTCAACAGCCTCAGCGGCGGGCTCTGCAACTACAGGCTCTTCTGCGGAAGACTGGGATGCGAGAACCTGCTCGGGCAGAGTGGTGCCGGTCAGCGGAACCTGAGTCAGGTGACGCATCGGCTTAGGCTCGGAGGATTCCTCAGCGGACTCAGCCGCGGGTGCCTCTACCTGCTGCGCCTCAGCGTGGGATGCCTCAGCCTGGGGTGCTGCCACCTCCGGGACCTCGACGATCTGCTCACCTTCGAGCTCAGCGGCGAGCTGCTCCAGGTCAATGTCCTCAACGGTCAGCGGTGCCGCAACCTCGGCGGGCTGCTCAGCCTCAACAGCGGGCTCAACAGATTCAGCCGCGGGTGCCTCAGCAACCTGTTCAGCAACCTGTTCAGCGGGAGCCGCCTCAACAGCAGGCTCCTCGGGAATCAGCGGCTCAATAGTGGCCTCTTCAACCTGAATGGGTTCGGGCTCGGGCTCTTCGACCCACAGCTGCCAACCTTCAGGAACGGGACCCCACGCGGGGTCAGGACGCCACGTAGGAGTGGGGGCCCATCCGGCAGGAGGAGCGGGCCAGTTGGGCGGCGGATTGAAGACGAGTGCCATAAGAAAGCAGCCTTTCTGGTGCTGAAAAAACACCCCGGAAGAGCGGTCATCAGCGACTATGTATATGAGCGTATTATCGCTACAAATTATGGCATAGGTTCAGAAAATGAACCCCGTGAATGGTGGGTTTTTGACCGTATTCACGGCTTTTTCAATGGTTTTGAAACATTCCGTATCAATCAGTACTTGAAGGTTTCCGCATGCCCGGTCACCACCGAATCCGCTGAGACTAGGATTAAAGGCTGGGGCTAGGATTAAAGAATGAACACGACACCGTCCCCCGCACCTCCGCAGGTAGCCGCCGGAACCCCCGCTGTTGCTGCGCCTGCAGGTCTTGCCTACCACCGTCTCTCCCACGCCGACCCGAAATCCCGCTGGTTCTCACCCCTGCTGGAAGGTCTGCTCGGCGTCGCCGTATTTATTGGCCTCAACCTGATGATTTCAGTCGCCCTGTTTATGGCGGTTAGGGGTTCGGGAGTTTCCCTCCGGGATGTAGCGACGAACCGCGCCGTCATCATGGAACACTCGGCGCTGTTCGCGCTGACCTTCCTCTCCCTCATCGCCATCGTGCCTTCGCTCTTTGTGGCGCGCCTGGTCGTGGGCCCTAAGCCCTGGGGTCTGATCCATTCGGTGGCGGGCCGCCTGCGCCGCTCACTGCTGCTTCCGTATCTAGGCTTGAGCTTTGCGGTTTACGGCATCTACTACGCCGTGGCGTTGGCGGTGAGCGGTGCGAGCCTGCCCGAATACCGCTATTTTCAACCTCCACAGGTTGAATTTTGGGTTTATGTGGCGATGATGCTGCTCCTGGTACCCGTGCAGTGCTACGCCGAAGAGCTCGCCTACCGCGGCTTCATGATGCAGATGCTGGGCCGCTGGCTCCGCACCCCCTGGCTGCCGATTGTGCTGCCCGCAGTGCTGTTCATGCTCTCCCACGCTTACGACCCCTGGGGTCAGAGCACGATTCTCGCGATGGGTATTTACGCGGGTTTCCTCTGCTGGTACACCGGCGGTCTGGAAGCCTCCATCAGCCTGCACGTGGCAAATAACGTGATTCTGATGCTGCTGTCCATGGTGGCTGGTCTGGATCCGTTCGCCTCCGAGGGGGTGACCCCCGTGGATGCGCTGCAGGGCATCGCGCTGGAAGGCGTGTACGTGGTGCTCGCCTGCCTGATCTTCAACGCGCGCGCTCGCCGCGGCGTGGTTTCACGTGAAACACAACCGCTCAAGGTTGATAACTAAAGGGTGCGGCGGGCTGCGCTAGCCCAGCTACCCCAACCCACCCGTCCCGCTCCATGCGAGCCTCACCAGGGCTCATACTCCACGCCGCGTGGATTATCAGCCCGGGTCACCCCGTCAACACCCAAGAAAAGGTAGGGTTAAACCATGACTGTTGATGCTGTAAAGAATATTGAAGACCTCGCCGCATTCGTGGCGGATTCACCGGTCTCGTACCTCGCCGCGCGCACGGTAGCGCGCCGCCTGCAAGCAGCAGGTTTCACCGAGCTCGTAGAGACCGAAGCATGGGGCCCGCAGGTGGCAACCGGCCGCCACTTCGTCGTTCGTGACGGCGCGATTATCGCCTGGGCTGGCGGCGCAAAGGCGCAGAAAGCAAGCGGCTACCGTGTGTTGGGTGCACACACCGACTCGCCCTCCCTGAAGGTCAAGCCCTCCTCCTCCATCACCACGAAGGGTTGGCACCAGATCGCTGTTGAGAACTACGGCGGCGCATTGCTGAACTCCTTCCTGGACCGCGAACTGTGCGTGGCGGGCCGCCTCACCGTCCTTGAGGGCGGCGAGCTGAAGGACCGCCTGGTGCGCACCGGCCCGATTGCGCGCATCCCGCAGCTGGCGCCGCATCTGGACCACAAGCGCAACGAACTGGTGCTGGACAAGCAGTTCAACATGTACCCCGTGTGGGGCGTGGACCCGGCGGAGAATGATGTGCTCTGCTACATGGCGAAGCACGTGATTGACGGTGAGCCGGTCGACCCGGAAAGCATTGTGGGTTACGACCTGCTGTTCGCTGATTCGCAGCCGCCGCGCCGTTTTGGTGCCGATCAGGAGCTGTTCGCCTCGGGTCGCCTGGATAACCTGTCTTCGGTGCATGCGGGTTTGACCGCGCTGGAGCGTTACGTTGCCGATAATGCGGATGAGCACGCCACCGAGACTGTGATGCTTGCGGCTTTCGACCACGAGGAGCTTGGCTCTGAGTCGCGTAGTGGCGCGGCTGGCCCGTTCCTGGAGGATATTCTGGTGCGCCTGTCCGCTGCGCGCGGTGAGAGCACGGAGGAGTACCGCCGTTCGGTGGCGGCGTCGTTCTGCCTGTCGGCTGATGCCGGTCACCTGGTGCACCCGAACTATCAGGGTCACCACGACCCGACCGTGCAGCCGCTGCCCGGTGGTGGCCCGCTGTTGAAGATCAACGCGAACCAGCGTTACGCAACGGATTCGGTGGGTGCTGGCGTGTTCGCGGCGGCGTGCGCGAAGGCTGGTGTGCCGTATCAGGAGTTCGTGTCGAATAATAATATGCCGTGTGGTTCGACGATTGGCCCGATTACGGCGACTCGCCTGGGTATGCGCACCGTTGATGTGGGCATTGGTTTGCTGTCGATGCACTCGATGCGCGAGATGTGCCATGTGGACGATATGGCGTACATGACCCGCGCGGTGGAAGGCTTCTTCCGCCTCTAAATTGAATCCCGCTGAGGTATGAGCAGCTGGGGAGTGGGCGCCGGAAACCTTAGGTTCCCGGCGCCCATATCTTTTAAAAATTTTTTCGGGGAGGGGCCCACAAAGAGTGACGAAGCAAGACGCGATATCTGGGTCTTCCCGGTACAATAAAGAGTAAATAAGAGTAAATGCTAGATTGCATTTCTAAATATTTTTTAATTCTTAGGAGAGAAACTTTATGGAGAACCTCGATACTAATATTGACCCAAATATTCCAGAATCACGGGATAAGATTGTTGCGTGGGTTAAAGCAGTAGGAGATAAGGCAGAATCACAGGGGCTGGAAGTTAAAAGTAGCCTTCAATTTTCTAGAAGTGAGCGTAAGAAATCATTTGCGAAAATAACTAAATTTATTTTGGCATCTGCAAACCGCGACCAAAATCAGGCAATGAGAGACTATCAGGGGTATGGAGTGATGCTCATTGGTGTTACTAAAGATGAGGTATGTGGTCTTGAAGATATACCAGAGCAGCATGAGTTTGAAGGAGCTACAAGAAGCTATTTTGGATCCGCAGTTCCAAATTACCGCTTTGTGACCCATGCTTTCGAGGGCAAAAATCTTCTGTTTGTAATTGTTGATCCTCCAGTGAATGGTCAAGAGATTTATATATGTTCAGGAAGTTATGATGCTGATAAGCGTGTTAATCAACTTAGGGACGGTGCGATTTATTGTCGTGAATCAACGCAAACAATCGAGGCAAACTCTATCCAAATGCGTGGTATTATCGATCGTCTACTTGGTGGAAAGGTAGACTTCGAATTAGGAATTCCTTCGATATTTTCAGGTCCTCACATTGATAATGAAACACTTAAAAATATGTATTCTCAACCCAAGGAAAAACATGCAGAGTATCTTCGAGAAGAGCTTATTCGAGAAGAGCTTAATGGTAAAACATCCGTAAGTGAACATTTGGTTGCACAAGTTAAGGCTTTGAATAATTATGAGGAGCGTCTTGATGAGTGCTTTGAAAGACTTCTGGAGCTAAAACTTGATTCTGCTAGTTTCTCAATTAAGAATACTGGGACTAGGGAGTTGAAGAGGCCGTGTATTGAGTATGAGTTTCCTGGAAATGTATATTTAGTGCAATTGGAAAATTGTGATTATAAAAAAGTGGGTGCCTATGAGGTGTACCCGTTTCTTCCGATTCCTGCGGATCCTACAGTCAATTACAGGCTATTTAGACCTAAGCCGTCGTCAAATTTTTATAAAACTCACAAACCTAATGTATTAGTTTGGAATCCTGGTTCCGTGAATCCTGGGCAAACCATAACTTCGGACGATGAGAATATTGGAATATTCTTAAGCAAAGATAATGATAATAAAACTGTTTTATGTCGAATGACTGACCCAAATCTCCGACACCCTTTTGAAGGGGAGATTGATATAACTCTATTGAATTTTGATGTATGTAATATATTTAATCTAAAATAGGTGTATGCTGTTTAAATAATTATTTATAACTTGTCTTTAATTATTTTCAGAATAATTTTTTAATGTGTACCTTATTTGTTCCTTGGTAGGGACACGGCATGGGCGCCGGGAACTTAGGGTTCCCGGCGCCCATATTTTTTAAAAATTTTTCAAAATTTTTCGGGGGGGGGGGAGTGTTTACCTCTTGAATAGGGTTCATGTTTGCTGTAAAGTAACCCACAATACGTAATATACGTGTTGCACATTACTTATTTTTGAGAAGTTTTCACCAATGATGGTGCACCATCAGCTCGTCACCGGCGTAGCGAGCGGACCCCAACGTGAAAGGCGGTTCCCATGTTCTTCGGTATTTCTCTGATTCCGCTGGCGGTTTTGATTATTGTGGGTCAGCTGAAGAAAGCGCCACGAACGTCGCCGAAGGATCCGGGTTATCAGGAGCAGAAGGAGCAGGCACGAAAGCACCTGCGCATCCTGGATACGCTCGGCGTGATTTTTGCTCTTGCCCTGATGATTATTCAGTGGGGTAACGCCTCGTTCTCGCTTGCTTTTCATGCGTTCGTTATTTGGGTGGTTCCCCGGCAGTTGTATGATCTCTGGCAGAAGTTCAATGTGCCGCGTGGGATACTCTTCGCGTGTGCTATTGCGCTAATCATTATTGAGTTTGGGCTGGCGCTCCTACCCTAACCTGAGCCGTATAACAGTTGTGGCGGTGACCGAACAACGGTCACCGCCACAACTCTTTTTAAGATGAGACAGGGTTAGATTAGACAGGGTTGTCGGGGCTGGGCAGGGTTACCACCTCAGACCAGCGAGTAT
>ERZ773013.1249-NODE-1249-length-15201-cov-5.664334_pt1 | contig 15201 bp, 12 predicted proteins | sample MGYA00511670_ERZ773013 | MGnify/ENA primary metagenome ERZ773013 (study PRJEB29015, sample SAMEA2738120) | human oral metagenome | biome: human oral; feature: human-associated habitat; material: saliva | place: China | collected 2257 ... | reverse complement strand
CCAAATCTAACCCCCGCGACACGCCGAGCCAGACACACATTTTGACCCTTAACCCATAATTTCCACCCTAGCAACCCCACCCCAGTTACAGCGCCAAACAGCTAGCTAACAGCTTAAACCTCAGGCTGAACCTCAAAGCCATAAGGAGCCCGCAGCCACGGCGCATCCGCACTACGCAGCCCCTGCCAGCCCTTTGCACGCATCCGTTCCGTAGCCAGCAAACCAGCCACCGCCGCCGCATTATGAATCTGGCCAGCTAGCGCCGCATCCACCGCCTGCGCCAAAGGCACCCAGGTGGGACGCAAATCAGCTTCCTCATCTTCACGCACAAAATCGTTACGCTCCACGCGACGCAAATCCCGCGCCAGCAGCACCCGCAGCGACTCAGTCAAACAGCCAGCCGAAGAAAACACATCCACCAAGGTGTGCCAAGTGAGCGCCTCCATATCAGTCTCCTCACGCAGCTCACGCTCAGCCGCCACCAAAGCAGACTCACCCGCATGATCCATCAAACCCGCCGGCAACTCCCATAGGTTAGCGCGCACCGGGTGACGATACTGGCGGATCATAAGCACCTCCGGGGCGCCGTCAGGCTGGGAAGAATCCTCACCCTCACGCAAAGCCACCACCGCCACAGCCCCATGATGCGCCAAATACTGGCGCCCAATCGGATCCGCACCCGGCTCCAAGCGCAACGTGTCCGCATCCAAAGCAAACACCGGCCCAGACCACATACGCTGGTGACTTACCAGCTCCCGACTAAGATCGCGCTCATCACGCAACTGCATCAGCGTTCCTCTCCATTTTTAGCTGCGGCCGCCTCACGCGCCTGCAAGCTAGCCTCACGCGGCAGCAAGTGAGCCTTAGGCGAAGCAAACACCTCACTACGCCGAGCCAAAGCCGCCTTAACCAAGCCCGCAAACAACGGGTGAGCCTTAGTGGGGCGAGACTTAAACTCAGGGTGAGCCTGCGTGGCCACATAGTAGGGGTGAAGCTTAGAATCCAGCTCCACGAACTCCACCAAACTACCATCCGGAGAGGTACCACACACGTGCAAGCCCACAGATTCTAGGCGCTCGCGGTAGTCATTGTTGACCTCGTAGCGGTGACGGTGACGCTCGCTAACCTCACAAGTGCCATAGGCTTGGGCCACCACTGAGCCGGCTGTGAGCTTAGCCGGGTAAGCCCCCAGGCGCATAGTTCCCCCCAGGTCGCCTTCACCTTCCACAAATTCACGCTGCGAGTTCATGGTGGTAACCACCGGGTCAGGGGTTTCGCTTTCCATCTCAGTGGAAGCGGCGGCGCTTAGCCCCAGCAGGTTACGGGCAGCTTCAATCACCATGCACTGTAGGCCCAGGCAGATACCCAAGGTGGGCACGCCATGTTCACGGGCCCATCGCAGTGCCCCCAGCTTGCCTTCAATGCCGCGCACCCCAAAACCGCCGGGTACCACAATGGCGTCCACCCCGGCCAGGGCCAGCTGCGCACCGTTAGGGGTTTCGCACTGGTCAGAGGCCACCCAGCGGATATCCACATGGGCGTTGTTGGCAAAACCGCCGTGCTTAATAGCTTCAGAAACGGACAGGTAGGCGTCGTGCAGATCCACGTACTTACCAACCAGCGCCACCTCAACGCGGTACTTAGGCGAGTGCACCCGCTCTAGCAGCGCATTCCATTCGCGCCAATCCACGTCACGGAAGGTTAGCCCCAGGCGCTGCACCAGGAAGGCATCTAGACCCTCACGGTGCAAGGTGGGGGGAACTTCGTAAATGGAGGCGGCGTCTTTACATTCAATTACGGCTTCGCGCTCTACGTCGCACATGAGCGCCACTTTGCCTTTGATGCCTTCAGGCAAGGGCCGGTCAGTGCGTAGCACCAGCGCATCTGGCTGGATACCAATATTGCGCAGGGCCGCCACCGAGTGCTGGGTGGGCTTGGTTTTGAGCTCACCGGCGGCGGGCAGGAAAGGAATCAAGGATACGTGCACGAAAGCCACGTTGGCGCGGCCAATGTCGGCGCGTACCTGCCGGGCGGCTTCTAGGAAGGGCTGGGATTCAATGTCACCAACGGTTCCGCCGATTTCGGTGATGATTACGTCGGGGGCGTTGCCGTCGCTGTCAGGCTCAGCCTGGGCGCGCATCACGCGCTTGATTTCGTCGGTGATGTGCGGGATGACCTGCACCGTGTCACCTAGGTATTCGCCGCGACGTTCTTTAGCAATTACGTTTGAGTAGACCTGCCCGGTGGTGGCGTTGGCTTTGCCCGATAGGTTTACATCCAAGAAGCGCTCATAGTGGCCAATGTCTAGGTCGGTTTCGGCGCCGTCTTCAGTTACGAACACCTCGCCGTGCTGGAAGGGGTTCATGGTGCCCGGGTCTACGTTGATGTAGGGGTCTAGTTTTTGCATGGCCACGCTTAGTCCGCGTGAGCGTAGCAGTCGCCCCAGACTGGAGGCAGTTAGCCCTTTACCGAGGGAGGAAACTACGCCTCCGGTTACGAAAATGTGTCGAGTTACGTGGCCGTGGTTTCCGTATGCATCTATCACGGACTTCCAGCCTACTCCCCTATTGCAGCTACTAAAGAGCCAGGACCCGGTCTAGTTGCTCACGTAGCTGTGTTTCCCCAGGGATTTTGGCGACGGCGGCGCGCGAGGCTGCTTCTAGGGTTTCGCACCGCTTAGGGTCGCTGATTACGGCGACGACGGCGTCGGCTAACGGACCTGCCTGGGGCTCTACCAGCTGGCCACAGCCGGCCAAAGTGTAGGCGCTGCCGCCAACATCGGTGGCCACAATAGCGCGGCCTGCTTGCATAGCTTCACGCAGAGTTAGGGGCTGACCTTCCCAGTAAGAGGTTTGCACCACCACATCAGCTTGAGCCAGTAGGACGCCAATATCTTCACGGCGCCCCAGCAGCTTAACGGGTAGGGCGGCGTCGGCAATTTGCTGGTTTAGTTGCGCTTTAAGGGGGCCGTCTCCCGCCACTAGCCAGGTGAAGTCAATGCCGCGTTGTTTGATTAGAGTGGCTGCTTCTAGCAGCAGGTCTAAGCCTTTTTGGGGAGCCAGGCGGGCAATGGTAAGCAGGCACGGCGCAGCGCCAGTGTCAGAACTGGCGCCATAACCAGAGCCGGAGTCAACACCAGAGCCAGCGTCCGAACTCTGCGCGCTGTCCTGGCTGATTTCTGGCTGGGTGGCGTGATCCATGCAGCCGCGCGCCGGGGCGGGCACAACCGCGATTTCCCCTGCCTCTAGACCTAGCTGTTTAGCTTTTTCGAGTAGATCTGGACTTACGGTGAGCACATAGTCAGCGCCTTTAACCACCACTAGGTGCAAGGCCTTGCCTACCAGGCGGGTGGGGGCTGAGCCTACCGGCAAATTGTGTAAGGTCACCACTACGCGCGGGCGCTTGGCGGCAGGTAGACGCTTAGCGGCCAGCACCGCTAAAGCTCCGGCGCGCAGGCCGTGGGCGTGAATTACCTCTACAGTGGCGGCCAGCTGTTTTAGTTGACGCAGTGCCTTTAAGTCAGCGCCTGAGGGGCGGGCACCAATATCGATTTGGTAAGTGCGCAGGCAAGCACCACTCACAGCGCCGTCGGCCGGCGAGATGACATTGCTAGGTCCCGCCAGCAAAACCTGATGGCCGTCTTTAGCCAGTAGCTGGGACACCTGGCGGATGTGTGCGCGCACTCCCCCGGCGGCCTGGGCGCTTAACTCTAAAACGCGCGTCATGCTCACTCCTGCTCAGTCTTGGCCAGCGCTTTACGTGAGCGCAGCACCTTAATGCTTTGGGGCACCAAACGGACCCCACCTAGGGCTATAACGCCAGCTACAGCTAAAGCCAAAGCTAACAAGCCCACTATTCCTAGCGCACTAGTGGGGTCAAGTAGCTGCGCTAGTGCTAATGCCGGCGCGCTCACCACCAGATACAAAGCCACTATTTTCAAGCTGGGCACCAGGGCTCTAGCCCCTACCCGGCGCGCCAATACCAGCGCTAAAGCCACCCCAGCCAGGCTCATACCAGCTGAGGAGGCAGCCCCCAAATACACCAGCACCGCAGAGCCTTTAGCGTTAGCACTAAACATCCAACTAGCGCCGGCCACCACCAACCAACCCAGGCAAGTGGCCAGGGCGGCGCTACGGGCGGCGTCGAGCACATAAAGCACCCGGGTGAGCTGATAAATCAGGGCGTAACCCACCAAGCCCGGGGCGAAAGCCACCAGCGCGGCCCCCATATAGTCCACCGTGGTGATCAGCCCAAAAACCTGCTGGGCCACCGGCGCCCCGAGCATCAAAGCCCCCGCGCCCACGCAGGCCGCCAAAGTAACCAAAGCTGTGGAGTTAGCGATTAGATCCTTTGTCTCACGTGAAACATGCTTAGCCGCTAAACGGGCCGCCAACTGCGGATATACCACCGTAGCCAGGGGCACTGCGAGAACCGCATAGGGCAAAACGTAGATAGCCTGGGTGTACTGGTAGATAGCGATCGTGCCGGCACTGCCGTAGCGACGCGCCACTGCCACTACCGTGAGCACGCTTATCTGCTGGGCAATCAGGGCTGCAATCCCCGCCCCGGCCAGTGAGCGCAGCTGGGTGAAAGTACCCGCAGGCAGACGCAGGCGTGCACGCAGCCCCAGCCCTAGGCGATGCACCGGCCACAGCAGCGGCAAGCTCAGCGCGGCCACGCCCGCAGTTGTACCCCACCCCAGGGTAAGCACCGCCTGAGCGTAGTGACCTGCATCTATAAGCGCGCCATAGATGCCATAGGTAAGCATCACTACCAGACTGGAAAAAATCGGGGCCAGCGCCGGCCAGGTGAAACGGTTGTAAGCCTGCAGCACGCCAGTGAGCACCACACCCAAGCCATAAAGCGGGATTTGCAGGGCAAACATGCGCAAAAACGCCACCACCAACTGATGACTGCCACCCCAGTAGACAATTGCGGCCTTATCGGCGCCCATACGAGTGTCGCTGGTGACCAGCAGCTGCGCCAAAGGCTCAGCAAATAACGCCATCAACACTGCCAGGGGTAGCAGCACCGCCAGGGTTAAACCCAGCAGGCCACTAGCAGTCTCACGCACCTTTTCGCGTTGACCGTGGGCAATAGCGCCAGCTAGTAGGGGTACTACTGTGCCAGCCAGGGCTCCCCCCACCACCACCTCGTAAAACACGTTGGGGATCTGGTTGGCGGAGCTGTAGGCCCCCGCCATGGCGCCAGAGCCAACCGTGGCTGCCTGCACTACCCAGCGCAAAAATCCCAGCAGTCGCGAGGCTAGGGTGAAGGTGCCTACCTGGCCTGCTTTAGCCCCCAGGGAGGCGCCGGTCTTAACGCCTTGATTAGCAGAAGTGAGGCCTTCATCCTCCGGGTGGGCGCCGTAAGATTTTACAACGGGCGACGCCATAGCTGGTCAAGCCAGTTCAGGGCCGGGTTGGCGGCAATCACCTTAGAAAACGAGACTTTCTCAGAAGCCAAAATCAAACCCACCACGCCCAGGGCGGTCCCCAGACGCAATTTCCAGGAGTCATTGGCTGCCAGGGAGGTACCCAGCAGGGCGCCGGCAGCGTTGGCGCCGGTGTCTCCCAGCATGGTGGTTTCTTGTAGGTCTTCCACCAGAGCAGTGATAGCGGCGGCGTTAAGCCCGCTAGCCAGCAAACGCTGGGCGCTAGCCCCTGAGGCTGAAGCCGGCGCAGCTGGCGTGGCCGACGGCGCCCCTGACGCCCCTGAGGTAACTGACGCCGTCGCTGACGTAACCGACGCCCCCGAGGCCGGGGTCTTTGCAGCCGCGCAGCTGAAGTAGCTTAGCGGCGCTGCCACCAGCACCGTGGCCTTAAGCGCCCGCCCTGGACGCAGATCCAGCAGGTTGGCTAGGTTAGCGGTGCCCGCAATCAGCACCGTATTTAGCGCCAGGTCCGATACTTTCCCGCCCACGCTGGTGGCCTTAGACCCCACCAGGGCGCTTGCCGCAAGCGCGCTAGCGCCAATTCCAGCAATTTTAATTACGCCGGTGGTTACCTGCCCGTGGGCTAGGGCGCCTAGGTGGCCTTTGAGGCCTTTAGCTACCTTGCCGCCGTCGTGGGCGCCTTGATCGACGTCGTCGATATAGCCGGCCAGGCCCCCACCCAAGGAAGCTACTACCCCACCCAGGGCGGCACGGGGCTGGTCGCTGAGCGCGCTGGCCACAGCGGCACTAGCCACGGCGGCACCGGCCATGGCCACGCCTCCGCGTAGGCTCACGGTTACGCCGTGGAAATTAGTGCGTTCCCATTGGCTGGCTTTAATGCGTTTGCGGCGCAGCACATAACCAAGGCCGGCGCATACCCCGATGCCGGCGCCCACTACGGGCAGCTGCCGGGGGCTGATACTAAGGCGCATAAGGCTAGCTCCTGTTTTTTTGCTCCTGTTTTACTTGGCTACTACTTGGCCACGCCGGGCATGAGGGCGTCGGCGTTAGCGGCGAAACCGTAGGCGGCTTTGGTGGCTGCCTTGGCGTTGGCCAGGGCCAGGGCGGAGGTAACTGCGGCGGGGGCTGAGCCCACACTGTCCACAGTGGTTAGGGTGGTGCCGGCGCTGCGGGCGGCTGAGACTAGGTCTGTATCGCTGCTAGCAGCGCCCTCCAGTACGGTGGGGGCCACGGAGCTGACGCCGCGCAGAGCGGTGAGCCAGTTGGTGTTTTGGGCTGAAGCCTCGGTGGAGTTGACGCTCTTGGGGTCAACCGAGCGCGGGCCTACTACCACAATGCGCCCGGCGACGCCGTCCTTGCTTTCCACCTTGATCAGGGGGTTTTCAGAGGCGGTGAGTAGATCCTGCAGGTTTGAGCCCTGCGATTCGGGGCTGGTTAGGGCTACGGCTAGGCCCTGACCCAGCAGTTCGTTGCCGCTGGCGGCCTTAACGGTGCCGGGCAGGTAGCTGGCGAACTGGGCGGCGTAGGTGGAGCGGAAAGTTTCGCGGCTCTTGCTCACCCAGGCGTCGGTTAGGCTTACGCGGGCGCTGATGGTGGCGCCGGCGTTGGTTAGGGCGCTTACGGTAGCGTCGACGTCGTCGCTGTTGGCTCCCGGCAGGCTCACCACAGCCACTCGCTGCCCAGACAAAGACCCTGCCAGTAGGGTCTTGGAGCTGGCGCTGATGTAGCTGTCGCGGTCGTTGACGGCTTTCTGGGTGGTTTCCAGGTTGCGTGAGAGGCTGTTGCGGTCTGCACGCAGCTGGGTGACTTGGTCAGATAGTGCGCTGCCGAGCGTACCCTGCAAGGGGCCGGCCCCCAACACCACGCCGACAGCTAGCGCCATGAACACCGCGATCAAAGAAACTAGGTGGTAGCGAAAGTCAATCATGGTAGTAGTCCTTAAATATTGGGGGTGGTGGGGCGTAGGCCAACCCATGAACGCACGGTATCAACCATGTCATCAATACCGGCCGCCATCAGCCCTAATAGGGTCTGACCAGCAGGTGTAGCGTATAGCGCCGCGAAAATGGCTAGTAGTCCAGCTAGTGCCAGCAAAATAATTTGCCAGTTAGAGACGCGGGTGTGATAGATCTGCGAAACGCCCTTGGCGTCAATTAGTTTGGAGCCTACCTTAAGGCGGGTTAGGAAGGTGGAGCTCATACCTTCACGGCCCTTGTCTAAAAATTCCAGCAAGGTTACGTGGGTGCCCACCGCCACGATCAGCTGGGCGCCGCCAGAATCGGCGATCAGCATGGCGATGTCTTCACTGGTGCCGGTGGCGGCAAAGACAGTGTGCTCTACCCCTAGTTCTTCTACCCGAGATAGCCCCGGGGCGCGCCCGTCACGGTAGGCGTGCACAATAATCTCAGCGCCGCTCTTTAGGGCCTTGTCGGAAACTGAGTCCATATCCCCAACTACCAGGTCGGGTTTGAAACCGATTTCCATAACCGCGTCAGCGCCGCCGTCTACACCAATGATGATGGGGCGATATTCGCGAATGTAGGAGCGTAGCGCCTTTAGATCTTCTTTGTAGCTGTAGCCGCGCACCACTACCAGCACATGTTTGCCGGAGAAGTTGGTGCGTAGCTCAGGCATACCCACGTCGTTTAGCAGCAGGTCGCGTTCCTGCTTCATATAGTCCATGGTGTTGGCAGCGAAGGCTTCCAACTGGTGCGATAGGCCCTGGCGGGCTTGGTCCATTAGCTGGGCTACGCTTTCCTTGGTTTGCAGCGTGCCCTGGGCGATTAGCTTGCCGGATTTGGAGAAAACCTGGCCGTCTTCCTCAATGCGTATTTGGCTGCCCTCATGCAGGGTCATGATGTCTGGGCCTAGGCCGTCAATTAGCACAATGCCATTGTCTAGCAGCACGTCTGGGCCTAGGTTGGGGTAACGCCCTGACACCGACGGCGAGGCGTTAAGAACTGCCCGCACCTGGCATTCCACCAGGGCTTCGGCGGCTACCCGGTCTAGGTCGCCGTGGTCGATGACGGCAATTTCGCCTGGTTGTAGGCGTTTGGTTAGATTCTTGGTACGCGTATCTACCCGCACTCGACCCTGTGATAGGTCTGCGGTGGACGCTGCATTTTTACGGAAGGGTAGCTTCACAGTTTCGATTGTGCCATGTTCGCTTGTTCAAGTAACTCCTCGGCGTGGCGTAAAGCCGTTTGTGAGTCACTTTGCCCTGATAGCATTCGCGCCAGTTCCCGCACTCGCTCAGGTCCGCTTACGGTCTCGACGGCGGTGGTTGTGGCTTCATTACTGGCTTGTCCCACCTGTTTGACTACAACCAGTTGGGTTTGGGCCCAGGCGGCTACTTGCGCTAGGTGCGTAACCACAATCACCTGATGGTGACGGGCCAGGGCAGCTAAGCGACGGCCGATTTCTACGGCGGCGCGCCCACCAACACCGGCGTCAATTTCGTCAAAGACGAAAGTGTGGCGTTTGGTGGCGGTGTGCTGTGCCAGAACTACTTCCAAGGCCAGCATGATACGGCTTAGTTCACCGCCACTGGCGCCTTTTTCTAGCGGTAGCGCCGCCGCGCCAGGGTGGGCGCGTAGCAGCAGCTCTACTTCTTCCATGCCGGTAGGGCCGGGCTGCTCTAACGGGTCAAGCCGTACTTGCAGCTTGGCCCCACGCATCATTAAACCCTCCAGCTCGGCGCTGACCTGCTGGCTTAGTAGCTTGGCGAGTTTGGTGCGGGCTTGGCTTAGGCGTTTGGCAACAGTTTTTAGTTCTTTACCGGTGCGCTCAACTTCAGCTGCTAGCTCTGCTTCACGATCTAGCGGCCCATCCAGTTGAGCTAGGCGGGCGGCGCAGTGCTGGCCAAAAGCTAGTAGCTCATCTACATTGGCAAATACTTGGCCCAAGCCACCAATTTCTAGGCAACCGCGCCGTAGCTGTTCGCGCCGCTCATGTACCCAGGCCAGGCGGTCAGGGTCGGCATCGAGGTCAGCCAGGTAGTCGGTTAGCTCCATGGCTAGGTCACTGGTTAAAGCTGCCACTTCGTTAAGACGGGGCATTAGGGAGGCTAGGCGCGAGTCGTGGTCGGCAGCGTTTTCTAGTGAGCGGCGGGCCACGGAAACTAGCGCGATAACGTTAGCGACGTCGTCGTTAAGCTCATCGCCGCTAATAGCGTTGGCGGCCTGGGCGGCCCCACTACGCAGCAGGTCTAGGTTTTCTAGGCGGGAGGCTTCTTCAGCTAGGGCCTGGTCCTCCCCCGGCTTGGGGTCTAGGGCTTCTAGCTGTTCGAGGGCGTGACGCAGGCCAGCAATTTCGCCTTCACGAGCCAGGGCCTGTTCACGCCAGGTTTCTAGGTCTTGGCGGGCCTGGTTCCAGGCGCGGTAGCAGCTGCTGTATTGGCGGCACAGCTGTTCATGCTCGCTACCTCCGACGGCGTCCAGGGCGCGGCGTTGAGCGGCGGCGGTACGCAGGCGCAGCTGGTCAGCTTGCCCATGGATAGACACTAAGCGACTACCCACCTGGCCAAGTACCGAGGCAGGTACGGCCCGACCCCCTAGGTGTGCACGCGAGCGACCAGTTGCAGGTACCACCCGGGAGGCTAGCAGCAGATCATCTTCAATTTCGCAGCCGGCTTCCTGAGCGATTTGGATGCACTTGGCGTCTTCTTCTAAAGCAAAGGCCCCCTCAACCACGCAACGCTGGGTGCCCGCGCGCACAATCGCCGGGTCAGCTTTGCTGCCCAACAGTAGTTTCAGGGAGGTGAGCACCATGGTTTTACCTGCGCCAGTCTCACCGGTTAGGGCGGTTAGTCCCGGACCTAACGGCAGTTCAGCTTGGGCGATAACACCAAGGTTTTCTATGGAAATAGTTTCAATCATTAACGACTCTTAGATTCACGCCAGCCGCGTACGGGCAGCTCGAATTTAGCTACCAGACGCGCCGAGAAGGGCATCTGGCCAATACGGATCAATTTCACTGGGCGCTGCGCCACGCTCACACTCACTGTTGAGCCAGCCGGAGCCGGTATGGAACGGCGCCCGTCGCACCAGATTTCACAAGGATAATCGCCGCACCACTGTACCTGCACTTCCAGGCGTGAATGCGGGCCAATTACTAGGGGCCGAGTGAACAGGGCGTGGGCGGCCACCGGCACCACCAGCATGGCTTGGGTGTCTGGCCACACCACTGGCCCACCACAGCTAAAGGCGTAGGCGGTTGAGCCGGTGGGGGTGGCGGTTATCAGGCCGTCACAGCCAAATGAGGAGACGGCGTGACCATCAATACCTAAAGAAATTTCGGCCATATGTGCCCGGTCGCGCCGCTCCAAGGCTGCTTCGTTAAGAGCCCAGCCGTGGCTGGTGTCCCCGTTGGGTTGGCGCACAGATACCGCCAGAGTCATGCGTGGCTCTACTGTGTAGTCGCCTTCAGCTAGCGCCTCAATGGCGTCAAGCATTTCAGCGGGCTCAGCTTGAGCCAAAAAACCTACGTGGCCAGTGTTGATCCCCAGCAGAGGAATGTCGTATTCGCGCGCAATTTCAGCGGCAGACAGGATAGTGCCGTCACCTCCTAGCACCACAATGGCCTGGGCTTGGTTAGCTTGGCTGCGTTTGCGTAGCACCTGCACCCCATGTTTAGCCAAAGCCTTAGAGACAGTGTCTAGCTGTGAGCTAGAGGGTTCACGCGGGCTGCGAATAGTTGATGGGGGCAAGGCTCGATTCATTTCGAGCACCAAAACTCTACGCGGTGAGGTTGTGCGCGCAGCGGCCAAAATCTTCCTCCCCTATCTTGGCTTAGCGGCGAAGCTTAGCTTTCGCGCCTTTTCCAGCCGGACCTGAAATTATGGCTGCTTCTATCTCAGCTTGTAAGTCAGCAGCGGTCAAGGAGCTTTCAGCACCAGCGTGCATGTACAGGAAGTACTCTACGTTTCCGGCCGGCCCGGGCAGTGGCGAGGGAGCCACGGCCTCAATGCTTAAACCTAGCTCTAACGCACAGGTGGCCACCTTGGTGATGGCCTGGGCGTGTAGGCGCACGTCACGCACCACCCCGCCGTGTCCGATGAGTTCTTTACCTACCTCAAACTGGGGCTTAACCATTAGCAGGAAGTCAGCGGCGTCGTCGGCCACTGCCACCAGCGCCGGCAACACCAGGGTCAGGGAGATAAAAGATAGATCCGAAACCACCAGGCTGGGGGCAGGGGTGATGTCCCCGGCTGCCAGGGTGCGCACATTGGTGCGGTCCATGACGTTTACGCGTGGATCGCTTTGTAGTGACCAGGCCAGCTGCCCATAGCCCACGTCAGCGGCGGTAACCCGGGCCGCCCCGCGCCGCAGCAAAACGTCGGTAAAGCCCCCGGTGGAGGCGCCGGCGTCGAGGCATTGACGCCCGGCAACCGTAGCCTCAATCCCGCGCTGGGCCAGGATGTCTAGGGCGCCAGCTAGTTTGTGGGCGCCGCGTGAAACATAGTTAGGCCCCTGGTCTTGGCTTACCAAAATGGCTTGCGCCGGGTTGACCTGCCGAGCAGGTTTGGTAACTACCTGACCGTCAACTTTCACTTTGCCGTCGCTGATAAGCGCGGCAGCCTGGTTACGTGAAGGTGCTAGCTGGCGGCGTACCAGCTCGGTGTCTAAGCGGGTCAGCCTAGCCATTAACGCGTTTCTGCAACCGTGATGTCTGGCAGGTTGATTAGGGTTTGGCCCTGATCAGCCAGGTCCCAGGCAGCCACGGCGGCGGCCCGGTAGGCGTTTAGGCTCAAAGTTACGCTCTGGCCGCCCAGCTCAACGTTTTTACCGTCAAAGCTTAGGGTTACGGCGCCGTTTTCTACCTTGGCGACGGCGTCGCCCACCTGCCAGCCTGCAGCAGTGCGTTGAGGCTGGGGTTGGGGCTCAAGCAAACCGCGCAGGTCGGTGTGCAGGAAGGTGGGCCGGTACTGGGGCGGGGCTAGCAGCACGTCGCGCGCGCTGGCCACACCGGTAAGTACGTGCAGCGAGGGCAGCGAGGATTGGCGTGCCCCGGCGTGGTCGGTGTTTAGCCGGTCACCTACCGCGATGGCTTTGCCACCGCCGGAGCGGGCGATGGCGCGCATGTAGATACCGGCAAAAGGCTTACCGGCAGCTAGCGGCTGGCGTTCGGTGGCGTGCACTACTGCGGCCACCAGCGAGCCGTTACCTAGCGCAAAGCCGCGCTCGGTAGGCAAGGTGGAATCCAGGTTGGTAGCCACATGCAGAGCCCCGTTAGTGATGGCGTAGGCGGCTTCACTCATGGCCGCCCAGTCAACACTGGGGTCATAGCCCTGTACCACTGCGGCCGGGTTGTCTAGGGCGCTGCGGGTAGTGGTGTATCCAGCCTCGGTTAGGGCCTGCTCCACCCCGGCGCCGCCAACTACTAGCACGGTTGCTGGGGCCGGCACATGCTCAGCTAGTAGCGCCACCGCGTCCATGGCGGCGGTGTAGATCTGCTGCTCATCTGCCTCAATGCCAAAGCCGGCAAGTTTAGCTACCACCTGGGCGGAGGTGCGTGAGGCGTTGTTGGTGACAAAGCAGGTGCGTAGCCCCTGGCCTTTGGCCGCCATGACTGAGCCGGTGGCGTGCACAACCGGGTCTGCGCCGGAGTAACACACCCCATCTAGGTCCAGCAGGGCAAGTTCAAATTCTTCAACTAGCGGCTTGGTGGTGCCCAGCAGAGTGGCGCTCATTTGCTGCGTCCTTCGATTACGTCCTCTACCTCGGCGGCAATGGGGTCGACGACGTCGTCAGCGCTGTCGGCTGCTTCATTTGCCTCAGCCTCGCTCTCTTCAGCGACTACCTCGGGTTCTTCTTCATCAGTCGCTGCGGCGTCCTCATCCGCCTCATCCGCAGCATCCTTGACAGCGTCTACGACATCGTCGGTCTCACTACCCACAGAAGAGTCCACAGCAGAGTCCGCAGCCTCGCTATCAGCAGCGGCGGCATCTGCATCCTCGACGCCGTCGGCACCCTCGATGCCCTCAGCAGCAGCGCCAGCCTCGCCGTCCTCACCGCCAGCGGCGCTTTGGCGGACAGCCTCTAGCTCCTCCGCCTCACGGCGACGCTCAGCAGCCTCAGCCTGGCTCTGCTCCTCTAGCTGGCGAGCAATTTCGGCCAGTTCAGGGGCGGATTCTTCCTCAATGTCGTACAGCTCCACTTCGGGCTCTTCGGGCACGTAAATGCGCTCACGAATAGCCTCAGCTTCACGCACCCGGCCTAGGTCTTCTAGGCGGTCAGCGCGCACGGAGTGCAGGCGACGTAGGGTCTCAGTATCCTTGGGAGCCTTACGGATGGCGTCTTCAATGGTGATCAGGGCCAGCTCGTCATTGCCCTGGTCGTGGTAGATGCCGGTGACCACAATGGCCAGCTCAGCGCGCTCGTCGTCTTCCAGGTCTAGCTGTAGAGCATTCTGGGCTGAGCGCAGTGCGGCGTCAGGGCGGCCCAGGGCGCGCTCACAGTCAACTTCCATGGCGCGGTACATGGTGTCCATGCCGCTGAGGCGACGGGCGGCGCGCAGTTCACGCAGCGCCTCTGAGTACAGTCCGGCCACGTAGGCGGCGATACCGGCAGCTTCACGCACAATAGCGATACGGCCGGCGTGTGAGGCAGCATAGCGAGCGTGGGCGTAAGCGACTTCCGGGTCGGTTTCTAGCAGACGCTGGGTCATCACTAGGTGACGGGCAATGTTTTCGGCGTTAAGGCGGCTAAGCGCACGCAACCCCATGCGGGCAGTGCTGTCTAGGTCCTTGGCGCTAACGTCTTCAGGCAGTTCCGGCTCGGGCACACGGTTACGCTGGGGTGGACGCGAGTTGCGGCGCTCGCCGCGCAGACGGTCACGGTCAAAACGGCCATTACGGTTGCCACCACGGCCCTGGCCACGACGGAAGTCTGAGCGTTCGCCGTCGCGGCGCGGACGCTCATCACGACGGTCTCCCTCACGGCGGGGGCGATCTTCGCGACGGTCTCCCTCACGGCGGGGGCGATCTTCGCGACGCTCACCATCACGCCAGTTACGGCCACCGTCACGACGTTCACCATCATGACGGCGCTCGTGACCACGCTCTTGCCAGGCACGCTCGTCGCGGCGGGGACGATCGCCCCAATTGCGCTCGTCGCGGCGGCCTTCTTCACGGCGGGGGCGATCTTCGCGGCGCTCACCATCACGCCAGTTACGGCTACCGTCACGACGTTCACCGTAGCGGGAGTTGGATCGTTCGCCGTAGCGTTCGCCATCATGGCGACGGTCGTGGCTGCGCTCATCATTGTTGCGGTAGTGTCCGCGCTGGCCTTCGCTGCGGTAGTCACGTGCCCCAGAACGGTTGCGCGGTGCGTCATCTCGACGACGTCGATCAGCACTATGGCGGTCGCCGCCACGCCCCTGATTGCGGTTATCGCCGCCTGAACGAGAATCATCAAAGCGTTGCGCCATCAAAACCATCCTGTTTAGTTGAGAATATACGTAGAAACCTAGTATCAAGTTTAGCCGGGTAGGTGCAGTTCTAGTATGTCTGGCGCCTAACGGCAGGCGTGTCTTTGACTACCTTTAACAGCAAGCGCCCCATAAACACATAAAAAACGGGGGGTGACCCCACAACCACCCCCCAAACGTTACGGCCGACGAGTTGGGAACATAAAAGTAGGGGGTATGTTAGAAAATCTAACACACCCCCTACAAAGCCCGATCTTCAAGGCTACAAAAAAGGTGGTGGGGGCGCCGACCCTCAAACAGGACCAAACACCCCCACCACCAAGAAACGGTTGGCAGTGCCCTACTCTCCCACAACCCACCAGTTGCAGTACCATCAG
>ERZ773013.1244-NODE-1244-length-15232-cov-6.453383_pt1 | contig 15232 bp, 10 predicted proteins | sample MGYA00511670_ERZ773013 | MGnify/ENA primary metagenome ERZ773013 (study PRJEB29015, sample SAMEA2738120) | human oral metagenome | biome: human oral; feature: human-associated habitat; material: saliva | place: China | collected 2257 ... | reverse complement strand
TATAATTAAAAGAATTTTTATAATAAAATGAGTGAAAAAAAAGAGACATTAAAAAATACAATCAAAGGGATTGTACGTAAAGTACTTAACGAAAGTATTAATGCCAACATTTACAACCAATATCGGTCAAATAAGCGCAAAAAAGCCTTATATGAAGCAATGATGGATGGTTTCTCATTTGAGAATTTAAAAGGACAAAGTTTTGCGAATAAAGTCAAATACTGTAAACAAATGTTTGGTGAACAAATTGGTGGTGGTTCTTCTCGTATCGTTTTCCAAATTGATGACCATTGGGTATTAAAACTTGCACGAAATAATAACGGTATTGCACAGAACCAAGAAGAATATCGTATTGCTTCTGATTTATATACTACGCCATTATCTACAAAAGTCGATGAAAAACGTTCAGATAGTGAAAATTATGAATGGATCGTTTCAGAGTATGTTCTACCTGCCAAAAAACAAGACTTCAAACAATGTTATGGCGTTGAGTGGAACGATGTTGTTTCTTTCATAGAAGATTTAGCACGTGGTGGCCAAAATGAGGGCGAATTTTTTGATAAATATGAGGAAAATGAAGATGCAATTGATTTATTCAACGAGCTTCACGATTATTACGCCAATTGGGGAGCAGGAATCGGTGATGCATGTAGAATTTGTAATTGGGGGATGACAAATCGAAATGGATACGCGGAAATGGTCTTACTTGACACAGGTTTATCAATGGACGTTTACAGAAAACATTATACGTAAAAATAAAAATACTGTCAAAAACGGCAGTATTTTTTTTGTTTTATCATTGTTATGGAGTATAATCTATTAAAAATAGATTTTATATTATGAGTAAAATAACTTTTAGAACTGTATTGGTTGTTGGTAATAATGCAGATGAACTTATTAAAAAATACGACCTTGATACTAAGGTTGAACCTTATATTAAACTTAAACGTTCTGATGCAGGGAAGGTTCAAAAATCCCATTTAAAATTTATTGATAGTATTCTAACATCGGATAAGATTGTGCTAACTGAACGTCAACGAGAAGTTTATAAAAACATTTATCTTGATATTAAAGATATGGATGAGGTGGAATACTTTGAACAAGCTACAAGGGATTGCACATATGACCCCAATAATGGGGATGCAATAACAACGGTCAATCCAAATGCTTTTTATCAACATGCAATGAATCCACAAAAACGTCTTGATGCAACGGGTGAGGAACATGATTTTGCTAACCCATTTATTCTATTACCCGAAGAGGGGGAAGAGGAAGGTGAAATTATTTCATATACCGCCAAGAAATCTGAGATTGATTGGAAAAGAATGCATATGTGGAATGTTGCACTATATGAAAAGGCTTGGGATTTATGTGTTAATGATGAAGAACCGAAGAATGAACAAGAAAAAACTATTAAAGATAATATGTGTCAAAGAATAGATTACTTTGATAATTTCGATAGTAAAGAAGATTATGTAAATCATTCTTGTTCATTTTGGTGTTATGGTTATCTTGATGATAAAGGTTATAAAGAACTTGACCACACAATCAGTGATAAAGAGTGGGTAAAGACTTTTTATGATAGATTCATTAAGCCACTGAAAGAAGATGATATTCTTTCACTCTATATTGTACGGTCAATAGATTAACAGAAAAATATATTATGAAATTACTCGATTTATTTACTAAAGATATGCTACCAGATTGGGAGGTTTTTGAACGAACTTTTCCTGAAATGTCAACTGACAAACATTCAAAACGATGGCACAAGGAAGGCAGTCCACTTGTACATACGAAGTTGGTGACTAAGGAAATGTATAAAAAGATTTCACAAGTTAAGGACAAACATGATGACGAATGGTATCTTATTATGATGAGTGCTGCTATGTTACATGACATTGGAAAACCTTCTACAACTTGTTGGAATGAGGAGAAAGAAGATTGGTCTTGTAAACGTCATGGAGAAGTTGGTGAACGTTTATTCCGAAGCATGTTCTTTGAAGAACGCCTTGATTTGCGTGAAAAGGTGGCTTATATGATACGTTATCACATGATGCTTCACAATACCTTAAATAAAGATAAAAAAGGCCAAGAGAGAGATTTTTCAATGTTGTTAAATGGTACAGTTCCGTTTGATGATATGCTTCTGTTAAAAGAATGTGACATGCGTGGTTCAATTAATGATGAAAACGATGAGAGGTTTATAACCAATTGCATTAATGAGATTGTTACGGCAAAAGAAGAATTTATTGAACAAGGTAAGCATAAAAAGTGGGCTAATGTTGACGAGCACTGTGCTAAGATGTATGTAATGATTGGTGTCCCCGGTAGTGGAAAATCCACTTATGCAGAGAAATTAAGTGAAGTAGTTAAAGATTCTGACTTATCTTCATTACCTATTATTAGCCGTGATACTGTTCGTGTTGAACTTGGTTTATGTAATGAAACCGAAAAATGCGTTGGGACAAAGGATGAGGAAAAAAAGGTGACAAAGTTGCTTGAAGAGAAGATGAAAAATATTGCTTCTGTCGGTAAATCTTTTATAATTGATAACACATCATTAAAGAAAGTATATCGTGATGCATATTATAACACTATCAAAGAATTTAATGTTGTTCCAATCTTTGTTTATGTTGAAGCACCATCTTTGAAAGACAATTTTTCTCGCAGATATGGTCAGATTGATGAATCAGTAATTCAACGTATGTGGAATAAATTTGACTTCCCAAATAAAAGTGAATGTTATGAACTTTGGCTTGTGGATCAGAAAACTAATACCACATATAAGATTTAACATCATTTAATAGCATTGTATTTGTAATACTATGTTGTATTTAGTATAATATGGTTGAAATCAATAACTAATTAAATAAGAATATGGATAATAAAAAAATGATTTTTCAAGTAGAAGGAAACACTAATGATTTGTTGCAAGTTTCATCGGAACATAATATGAAACACACGAGTTTGGTACATTTTAATCCCGTTTCAAAAGAAATTGGTGAAGAAGTTATCACGGTTTCAATTGATTCAACTAACGAAGCTCTAACATTCCCAATCTTTGATGAAATGGTAAATAAGAAGATTCGTGTAACGGTTGAAGTAATTGATTAACTACTATGACGCAATGAAAATATTTAAAACAGAATCTGATAACATATTTTTTGCGGGTGATATACATGGAAATTTTGATTTAATCAACACGTCAATAAACCACTATAAGATTGATAATTGCTGTATCATTATTTGTGGTGATATTGGCATGGGGTTTCAGAAAGAGAAATACTATAATCAAACATTTACTCATATTTCTAAGTCTCTTAAAAAACGAAACGTACACTTATATATGTTTAGGGGAAATCACGATGATCCAAAATATTTTGATGGTGAACATTTCAAGAACTTTGAGTACATTCATCTTGTTCCTGACTATAGTGTAATACAATCTCCTTCAAGAAATATTTTATGTGTTGGTGGAGGGATTTCAATTGATAGAACCATGCGTAAGATTGGTATGGATATGAGGGTAAATGATTATATGCGTCATCATACTTGTATTGTAGATATTGCTCGTCAAAAAATTAAACAAACATATTGGGAGGATGAACGAAATATTTATGATGAGGGTGAATTGTCTCAATTAGAAGCCTTAGGTGTTAAGATTGATACAGTATGCACACATACAGGGCCTTCATTTACTTATCCGCTGACAAAAGAGAGTATTTCTAAATGGATCCAAATGGATGGTGATTTAGAGAAGGACCTAAATGATGAAAGGTGTGTTTGTGACCTTATCCTTAACTATCTAAAAGAACACAGCCATCCATTAACAAATTGGTATTATGGACACTTTCATTATCATAAGGTTGAAATAATTGATGGTATTAAATACACTTTACTCGACATGAATAGAGATTATTTAGACTTAGCTTAAAAGAAAGAGAGGTAATCCTCTCTTTTTTTGCTTTAGATGAATATAATATTTATAATAAAGAATTTTTAAAACAAATGGGAAGCTTATGTAGAAATATAACTGTCACTTTGAATGGTGATGTTTCAGGACAATATGCAGGAAATGGAAATACAATACTCCAAGCAGCATTAAAATATAATGGTAAATGGTTGCCAAAAGGAGCAACGGGGGATAACGGTTTACCATGCTGCAACTATCTTTTATTTTATGTATTACAAGATTGTGGCCTTATGAAAGACATTAAAACAGCTAATGAGTATTGTGATACACTTTCAAAGGATCCTCGTTTTGTGGAAATTAAATATGCAAATGGAGAAAAAGCTCAACCAGGCGATATTATGTGCGTTAAACGACCAAATAGTTCAGGCCATAATATGATTTGTGTTGAGGTTGATGAAAATGGCTTAATTACAAAAATAATACAAACGGGCAGTAATAGTGACCCACAGGGGAAAAACCATGTTAGAGTTTCAACAAATTGGTGTAAGAAGGGACAAAAAGATTATCCAAATCTTCATGTATTTAGGTTAAAAGCATAAAAGCCACCTCATTATGAGGCAGCTTTTTTTATCTGCAATTTTCTTTATATTTTGCAATTATTTTTGGTACATATTGATAAGCTTCTATTGTAGTTCCATATTTTCCAGGTTTCCTTTTTGCCCATTCATTACCTGTGGTAGAGCTACCATCATGATATTTCTGTAAGGCCATTGCAATTCTATCATTGTCAGTCTTAGCATTTTTACATTCATCAAGATGATTTCTCATAATATATTCATAAGCTAATGTTGATTGTAATGGATTAGTTGTTGGTTGACATACAGATGTTGGCCAATATTTTTCAATTATTTGCCACATACCTATAGCATTACTTGCAGGATTTCTAGGTGGGTTAGGGTTCATTCCTGATTCTACAAATGCTTGTGCAGCCACAAGTCTCCAATCTAAGCCAAGTCTCCTAGCTGTGGCTTTAAAAATACTATCATAACTTGATAATGTTTTACCACCCTCTCCTTTCCATCCCCAATTTCCACTCATATCTAACTTTTGATTGCCAATAGATAATACAGTTCCACTTCCACCACCACTTAATGGATTGGCTGCATCACCACTTAAATTAAGAGTTATATTTCTACAAAAATTTCCCATTATTAAATGTCATTATTATTCATTATTTTTAATAAACAAGGCCTCTATTAATTGGGTCAACAACACGACCACCTTGAATTTTCTTCTCAACTTCAATTGAAATAATTTGTGCAATTGATCTAACAAATTCAGGATTGTTTGTTAATTCACGAGTAATGTCTGTTGAACCACCATTTCCATTTACTTTAATACTACCATTGATGTTAATCTGTATTGGAGCAACTTCTAATTTACCACTGTCAGTCTTCTGTGATTGAGAACGATGTGGTGATTCCATAACTTGAGAGTTATAAGACATTTGACGAGGTGAAACTTGACTATTTAACGTATCAGTACTATTAAAAGAACTGACACTATTAAGTATTTTACCAATAACTTGAGAGTTATAAGGCATTGAATGAGGTGAAACAGGACTATTTAATAGATCAGACCCACTAAAAGAACTAACAGTATCAAGCATCTTATCAATCGGTCCATCCTTCTTTGCAGCTAAAACTTGGTCATTATTATCAATTTTTACTTTTGTGCCATTCTGATAAACAACTCCATCATCAATATCACCACTATAAATAATTTTATTCATAGAATCAACATTATTTGAAGTTTTTCCTTGTACATTGTTTAAGGCATTTTTCTCATACTCATTTAAACGTGCCTTATTAAATTTATCCATTTGTTCAAGCAAAAATTTACGGTTAGCATCTTTATTTTGTTCTTTTATTGGTGTAATTTTAATGCCTTTAGCTGCTTCTGCACCAGTTTTTGGACCTGGTACTGTAACATTTTGAGCTTTTTTTGAATAGTTATCTGCATCACCATTAATTTTATTAATAGCATCTGTTAAACGACCCAATGTATTATTTAAATTAGCTAAAGCACCATTAATTTCTGGCTCTCCTTTCTGATATAGTTGCCAAAAACTATTAGTTGCTGTAGCAATAGTGAATAAATTTGCAGCTGTTTTGTTAAAATAATCTTTATATTCATCTTTAAACTTTTGTAACATTATGGATGTCATATAATCATTTGCTATTTCTAAAGATTGTTTCAAATCAGCCATTAATGTAGATTGCATGAAAGTTTCAGATGCTTTACGTTGTTCTTCTTGTGACATTAGTGTTGGCATAACTTCATACATTTTACTAACAATTTCATTTGTTGCTGCATTTGGATCTAAGCCTTGAACACCATTTTCAATTAAACCAATATTTTGAGAATTAATATCATTTACCCCAATCTTATCAACATTTCCCTTAGCATTTTTATATTTAACGACAAAAGAACCTAAGGTTGGGTCATATTCAGCTTTATTGGTAATTAATGACTTTTGGTCTTCAGTCAATCCACTATTAGTTCCAATTATTCCATTTATGTCTTTTATTTTTGCTAACTGTTTAACTTGATTCAATAAATCTTTATAATCAATTCCAAGTACATTTGACGCAGTACGAAGGCGTATCATATCACTAATACTTTCCACTTTATGTTCACCTGTTTTTTTATCAAAATGTGCTGTATTAGCGACCATGTCAGTAACACGTTTTGCAAATGCTTCTGGGTCTTTAAATGCTTCCCATCCCATTGCTAATGGGTCTGCACCCATTGCAAAATTACCACCTAAAACTTGTAGACTTGCAGACTTTTCAATTAGATTTTCTAAACCACCACTTTGTATGTTATCTAACATGCCATCTAAATTACCCATATTAAAACGTACATTATGTGCCCATTTAACCATTTTCATTAATGAGTTTACACCATTTTTAAAATCATACTTTTCAGCTAATTTTAAATTATTTACAAGATCTTTTGCATATTTTTTACCATTTATCCCAATTTTAGAAACTTCATTAAACATTTTGTTTAATTTAGCATTTGATGTTGTGACTGATGCGTTAAATATTTCCATCCCCGCATTGAAAGGTGCTACAACATCTTCCCCCATTAACAATTCATTAACCGCAGATGTTTTGAAATCATCTCTGTCAAACAATTTATTACGCCCCGTAGATTCTTGATAAGAAGTTTGTTGTTTAGACATCCATTCTAAATCTTTACCAAATTTTGCAACATCAAGTTGTATGTCTAACATTGCATGATTATAAGATCTTAATCCTTCACCACTATAACCCATAGAACGTCCCATTTTAGTTGATGCATACTGCATTTTAAGGTATCTATCATTTAATTCTTGAGCCATATTCATCCATGCCTTCTTAATTTGTGTGGCCGCGTTTATAATGGCTTCTTTCTCTTGTGTTGCGTAATTTAATTGAGCTTGTCCTAATTGAATTGCTTGATTTGTACGTAATGCATCATAATTAATCTCAAACTTTTTTATCATGGTTTGTCGATTAATTTCAGCAATATCACGATTTTTGTTATACTCCTTCTCCATTAAATCAAAATTTTCAATGGCATTTGCAAAATCAGCAACACCATTTGCAATATCACCAGGGCCGAATCCAAATAAATTAAAATTGGACCCTACTTTACCCATAGCCGTGTTTCTACCAATTTTTAAATTAGTCATTCTTTTTTCTTGAAGAAAATCTAATTCTTTATTTGTTGTATCAATTGTTTGATTTTGGTCAGCTTCTAAGTTTTTTTGAATTTGTTGAGCTTGATTAACATAAGACTTTTGGAAATAATCAGCTTTTTTTTGTGCAACACCTTCATGTATGTTAAAAGTCTCTTTTCTCGCAGCTAAATCAATTGCTGCATTTGCTGCACCATACGCAGCACCTTTAATATCAAAAGGTGCTTTTGCTGCCATTTCATTGGCATTTGTATATGCATCAAACCCAATTTTTTTACCTTCAAGACCAAGTTCCCCCCATACACCAACCTGGTTTTGAGCATATTCTCCTGATGCTTGTTGCATTTGTGAAGCAGCATCTAATTTTTGTTGTTGAAGCTGAATGTCTGCTCTTTGTTGTGTAAGTGCGATTTCGTTAGTGTCTCTCATGTAATTAGTATATATGCCAAATCCTTGATTTACCACCCCAAGTGCAGAGCCGACTCCTTTAGTGACTCGATTAAATAAACCAATACCATTTGCATGGTTCTCTAAAAATTTGCCATATCTTCCGATTGCATTACCAAATAAAGTGAGTGATGGATACGCTTTTTTAATAGCATCACCAAATATTTTAATTTCACCACCCATTTTTTTAACAACTTTACTTTGGCCCTTTGTAATTACGTCAAAAACATGGTTAATTGCAGATGTTTTAATGTTTTTTTCTTCGTCATTTTTTACAGATTGTATTATCTCATCAAGATCTTTAAAAGATTCAGTCACGAATTTAATTTCATCTTGAAGGTCTTTTGTTTTCTCATCAATCTCTGAATCACTAAAATTTCTTTCTTTTAATCTATATTTTTTATTTTCTAATTTTTCCTTTAAGGATTCTAAATAATCCGTTAGTGAATCAAAAACTTTTTCATTTAGACTATTTAGATGATTATTTATTTCTTCTTCTGAAAATTTGTTAAATAAGTTTTCTTCACGATATTGAGAAGGAAACTTTATATACTTTTTAAGTACTTTTTCAAGTTGTTCTACTGTCATTCTTAAATATTTTATATCTAATAATAAATATTTTATGTAATAAAATTGCCACACATTAATTGTGTGGCATTCTTTTTTTTAAATACTGTTATTTTTCTTTCATAATCAACTATAATTTACAGAAATTTTACCGGTTTTTGCTGATTTTTTACCAACAACATGATAACCATCGGCATAAGGCGTTTGTCTTCTTGACATTTTCATACCTGTGAATTTTGTTGTCATCATTCCTGCTGTTAGGTTATGTGTTACTTTATAAATCATATAAGTTCCACGCCACATAGGAATATTAAGTAATTGGAAATACATCAACGGTTGAATTTGGGCACATCCCATCATTTCAATTTCACATTGGTAAGAATATTGAGAATAGATTGAATAAATGTCTTGACCATGGAAGAATACACGTTTACTACCATCTGAACCCGTTTTATTTAGAATATCATCAAAAGTTTGTGCTGCCACATTAGTAATTTTTGGTGAGTCCATATTTACATTAATACTCTTGAAAATATAGTTATTTCCTCTATTCACCGTAACACCGAAGCAAGGCATTAAATAACCATATCTTGCACTGACTAATTCTTCTTCTTCTTGTGATCTGTCAATATTATTAGATGTATTATTTGGTAATAATTTTTGTTGAAAATTATCGTAATCATCAGCACCAATAACTTGTTTTGGTGGCAAAATTCCAACTTTTAATGCGTCAGGACGTTCATCAATATTTCGCATATCATAGCTATCATATCTGTATTCTGTTTGTTCAGTCGCAACACTTGAAGGTGAATGCGTATAAATAAACACAAATGTATTATGAAGCTGTGGAGAACCAATACTATTATATTGAATTGGTGTAAACATTCTTTTCATATTTTCCTTTTTCAAACTAAAGTCCATTACTTCATTTGCTCGATAGCTATTTACAGTTGAAATTCCATTTGGCGTAACATTAGAGTCAAGAAATGAAGGTAAGGCAAAGAACATACACCCTTCCTTAGAAGTAACATTCGTTATAAATGTTAATAGATTAGAATCTTGCATTCTATAAGCATCATAGATATCCTCAGCATTTAATTTAATAACATTATACATATTCATATAGAAAGAATCAATAAACACAAAATTCTTATTAAAGAAATTCTCAATTGTAAATTCATTTCTATCTGCTGTTACAAGCCATGTATCCCAAAGGTGTTTTAATGAATAATACAGTGAAACACAGATGTCTCGTTTTATTTGTTGTTCATCTTTTGTTTCTTTGATTTCTTCAGTCTTTTTAGCTTCAGTTTCTATTTCATTAATTCTTTGTGCAAATCCTGTTAGATATCCACTTAATTGTGAATATGTTACACTAATTTCATTATTACCTTGACCAACTCTTGTTGTTGTTGCTCGGCTAACGATGTACCCCCCATTTAAACCATAAATATTTTTTAAGACCTCCATTGCTTTATTGTCCTCATTGAATAAAAGGCGTAAACCATTTTTATCAGTTGCAAGACAAATAGAAGAATATTGTCCAAAATAATTCTTAAAAATGTTTGTCCAATGACTTGGGCTTTCAGGTTTAAAATTTGTAGATGTCCATTTGCCACGCCAATTACTCCATCTTTCCTCTTCTGATACTATTTCTGCGCTATTTAACTCACAATTATTAATTATAGTATTAAGGTCTCCATTAAGAACAAAATTCTCAAATAAATTAATTAACTTATTCCTAACCGCAATATCAATATATTCATAATCTATATAATAGTCTGAAATCTTATTGTGCTCTCTCTTATCACCTGTACTACTAATATGTAATATATTATCATCTTTTATTATAAAAGATGTGTCCCTGTCAGGAAACGACGCTTCATAATCTTTTTTGCATAACGGTTCTTTATTGAATGTATCCCAAAACTTTCTACGCCATAATAAAGCTCCTAAAAATAGGACATAGCAAGGTGGTAATAATTGAACAAAACTTCTATTGCCTCTTTTAAAAATACTTTGTGTATTAATTTTTACGGAACACATAAAGGATGACAATATCAAATATGCCTTACATTTATTAATAATATTCTTTTCTTCATATTTCGTAATATTATCTATTTCAGTATCTTTTACAAGATTTTGTTGATAATAAAACTTTGACCCAAATAGAGAATGAAGTCTGTTATTTACGAATAATAAAAGTTCACGTATATAAAGTTTATCATTACGGCCATTACTATTTAATGTATTTATATGTTCTTTTAATTTTTTTTGAATCTTATTTATATTAAATTTACTTTTAAAATCAAGCCATAGATTATCATATTTAACATCATTCTTTTTTTCATCTGAATTACATAAGCTTTTCTTTGCGTAAGTTTCATCAACCTCAGATAGTGATGGTATAAGTAATGTCCAATCATTGTAATTTTTACGATAACTTTTTATTGAAACATCGTATTTCCTTTCCATAAATTTTCGCAGATTTTCATCTTCTTTTTCCCCCTTAACTGCATAATTCATAAATTTTACATTACCATTCTTGTAGTCCTCAATTTGTTGAATAAATTTATTTGAAGCATCAATATTATCATTTATATAAAATAATTGTTCATTTGTATAGTTTTGTTGAAGACTCTCATCAATAATTTTGAAGGATTTGCAACTATAAAGGAAATTTTGTGTTGTACCTGTTATATTGCCACCTTTAACTGTTGAATTAATTTTCAATAAAAAATTATGGCTTTTCTCTTTTTCACCATTTTTATTGGTTATTTGGCTTTCAAATAATTTATTGTAAGGATTGCCATATCCATCAAATTTCAAAATCTCAGTCGGAACAATTGAGGTATAATTTCCCCCATTTAAATTCTTTGTATATATGTAACTATACGTGTACTTATTACCGCTTTTTTTGAAAATTGGGTGACGAGTGCCATTATATGGATTACCTGATCCACTTATTACAGTCTCAAAAGCGTTGTATTTTTTCCCGTCTTCTGTCTGATTAGTAGGTGTGATTTTTGAGTCACAAGTTAAATATGCAATTACTTGTTTTACAAAATCCGAGTTAGTGCCTTTAGCTTTGCAAGCCTCTTTTAACTTATCATACTTACTGTAAGAACTAATCATATTTAAGGCATCCATATAACCAAGTATTCTAGCATCTTCATTTGAACATTGATTATCACCAAGGCCAATGACATTTGCAGCACGAAGCCCTAAGTATGGGGCGATTTTTTCTATTGAATCACATTCACGTGCAACATTTCTAAACGGTGATATTTGTGTCCATAGATCACCACCTGTAATTGGTAAACCATCATATCTAAATACAGACGAAGTAACAATTGCTTGTGTCTCCTCACTATATTTTTCAATAGCTTCAATAATTGATAAGACCACCTTTTTCTCTTCCCACATATCAGGTAATCCCTGTTTAATTTTGTAATCATTTGGCCACCCCAAAACTTCATAATTACCCCCATCTTGTGCAGGTGGTTTTGTTTCATCATTTGTTTTGTGATTAGGGTTATATAAAGCAGGCCAAGGGTACGGTTTTGGGCTTATCGTTAAATCTGTACCATTTTTCTTAATACCAAGGTTCTCATAAGTTCTCTCCCCATTGTCAATATATGATTGGATACGTTCATTACATACCATCATAACCTCAATAAAAGTTTCAAGGTGACACATCATTAGTTTAACAAAATTTCCAATGGTTGGTTCAAACCCAAGAATGTCTATAATCTTCTTTTTTCTTGTTTCGTCCAACCAATTATCCGTTTCAGATGAATTATCACTTATTGTAACCTTTTCGTAACCATTAGCTTGTGCTGCAGTCCTATTCTCAACCGTTGTCTCAACATTTACAGCAGCCGCAGTTGTGGATTTAATATATTTTTCTATTTGATATTTTGTTGTACCTAATGGGAGCAAATAAGCATATACATGGTGACCTGTGGTTGGAAATGGGTTTTGACTTGGCCCTACTTTATTGTTATTATAAGCGTAAACATGTTCCTGTAATGCCTTAGCCGTTGACTTGGACATTTTTCGTTTCCCTACAAATTTCATGTTATCATAAGTTGTATACCCAAATAATCCTATTGTTTGATCAAATGGATCTTTTATTAAAATTTTGTTAGCACCATGTCTAATTGCATAATATCCTTTACTTGTTGGTATTCCTTTATGGAAGTTATAATCATTCGACTCAATCCCATTACTTATTTTTTCAGAATGATTTTTATTAAATTCAACAATAGCATCATACAATCTATAGTATGCTTGACATGCTTTCTCTCCAATAATAAAGTCACCGTTATTATTTGATTTAACAATCAATAATGCTTGTTCAGAATATGAGCCATTGGTATTTTGTTCACTACCAAAAATAACGCTGCCTTGATTATCATTTTCAATTGTTTTTACTAATTCTGTAATGAAATTGTTATATAAAGTTGAAAGATTATTTGTACTGGTTAAATTTATCATGGCGTCACTTACTGTTTTACCCTGCTGCAAAGTAACATTCTGATTATCATTTGAAATATCTGTTGCTTGAGGCGTTGCAGAAGTTACATTGATTTCAGTATTATCACAAGCTAAAGCTCTTTGGCTATCAACCGTACCAATTGCATTTTTTATATTTTCAATTAATTTATATAATTTAATTGGCGGTATTTTTTCCCCATCAGCCTTTATAAGTTGCCATTTTGGATTATTCTTTGCGTTTTCATTCCAATATGCTTGCCCAACATATGATAACTCAGACACATAAGATAGGCACTTTAAGGGTATATCAGTTAAAAGAGAATAACTATATCCAATAAACTGAACCGTAGCTTCAAAATCACCTGTTTGAGAATTATAATGGCCATTAAATTTGCTTACTGAAAGTTGATATGTAACATCTTTCCCAAGGAAACCTTTTACTTGTAAACGAAATAGTGGGTAAGGCATTGTAAAGAACACGCCCAATAAGTTATCCGCAGTAATATCACCATTATCATGGATTGCTTCTTCACGTCCCCATAATGAAGTGCCATGAACATCAACAAAATCAATTGTAATTGTTGGTGTATACCAAGATTCAAATGATATGTTTACATTAGTCACACCAAGTCCTTCAATTAATTCATGGTCAACATATTTGTCGGCACTTATCTCTGTATAATAGGTTGTAAGAAAGTTTTCACCATTAAAATTATCACCGCCATTAACCATATGGTCTGAATGACCTGTTCTTTGGTCGAATTTAGGATTTGGATAACTTACCCAAGATATTGTCTTTTCAACAAGCGTATTTTTTGACTTGTCACGTGAACGTATTTCAGCCGTCAATGACATTGAGATACATAAATCCTCCAAGTGAGGAATCATAGGAACACTATTTCCATCTTGGTCAGTACCAAAGTCTAAATCATTTGGTTCAAAATAATATACGTGTCCGTTTAAATTATCAGGTACATTCATGCAATTCTAATTGTTTTACATAATAATTCATCTAAATTCTTGCTCCAAAACTCCACATCTTTTGCAGACATGACTTGTTTGTCATTTGACCAATGATGTGTATGGTCAGCGAAGATTTGCCTAAATTTTTCTAAGAAAGCAATTAATTCATCCCCATAGACCATTCGTTGCCCTTTGTCTGAGAATTTTTCAACACTTTCTTTCGTTATTAATTCTTTTTGGTCTGTTACGTTTAGGTAACTTTCTTTATTTGCCCCATTGTGGGTAATTAAATTGATTCTATCAGCCACAACACTAATTGCACTGTTAAAACCACCATTTTCTTTACCACCATTAAACTTATCATACTTCATTTGTATATAAGACAAGTCTTCTTTATTAAATTCAAGGCTACCCGGGTCAGCCCGTTCAACAATAGAACGACGATTCCAAAATGGCTTATGGCCACACATTAATCTAAGCTCTTCATCTTTTAGCCACATTGCAGAATCACCACGCCCTTGAAATGCAATTGTATCTTGGTCAGGGTAAGTACCATCGTTCTCAGGATTTCCTACTGGGTGGCATAGAGGTTTTGTACTTAAACCTTTCATTAAGGATAAGGCCTCATATTGACCTCCGTGGCTTAAATAATAGTCTTGGGAAATAATAGGGCCGATATAGAATCTATTACCCATTGCCCCATCAAGTTCTTGTAGAAAAATCAAAACTTGTTCACCAACTTTTGGGATTATTTGAAGATGTTTTGGTAACAAAGGCCAAGCCCAAGGTAGGTAATTTCCGTTCAACTGTTGATCATCTTCGTGTAATCTAACCTTAATTCTATGCCCAAAGCTATTTCTTGAAATTGAGTTTGGACTCGCGGTATCAAGATTATCTTCAATTTGTTCAACCGTAGCAATTCTGATAAGTGACTTACTACTTATTTTAGCACTATTATCATTCATTATTAATTATATTTCTATACATTAAAAATAAGTATTTAAGAGTTTATTTTCAATAAGAAAATATCGAGATAACCTAAGGATAACTATATTTATTTAATCATTGTGGTGAAGCACATTTCACGATAAATA
>ERZ773013.1238-NODE-1238-length-15275-cov-23.724179_pt1 | contig 15275 bp, 13 predicted proteins | sample MGYA00511670_ERZ773013 | MGnify/ENA primary metagenome ERZ773013 (study PRJEB29015, sample SAMEA2738120) | human oral metagenome | biome: human oral; feature: human-associated habitat; material: saliva | place: China | collected 2257 ... | reverse complement strand
TGGCGAGGTCATCAAATACGCCCAGGTAGTCAACTACCAGCCCGTAGGCCTTGTTTGGCGGATAAACGCGGTTGGTGCGGGTGATGGCCTGCAGCAGGGTGTGATCGCGTAGTGGCTTGTCCAAGTACTGAGCCTGCAGGATTGGCGCGTCAAAACCTGTCAGGAGCTTCGCGGTGACGATGTCAATCTTGAGAGGGTCGTGCGGGTCATTGAACCGCTCGAGCAGACGATCCATCTGACCACGGTCCGGAGTCCACTGGCGCCACTCGGGAGGATCGGTTTGTGCCGCACTCATCACGACCGTGCTGGCTTCAGCCGGTAGGTACTTGTCTAGTTCATGCTTGTAGGCGACACACATTTCCTTGTCGTAGACCACCACCTGTGCCTTGAACCCCATAGGTGCGACATGGGTCTGGAAGTGCTCTGCGATATCGGCGGCTACTTTGGCCACCCGATCTGGGGCCTTGATGAGCACCTCGATGCTGGAGGCCTGCTTGGACAGTTTCGTACGGTCAGCCTCAGTGAGCTCGTTCTGTTGGGTGAGCTCATCGAAGGCGATATCAATGGCCCGCTCGTCAAGGTGCATCTCAGACAGGCGTGGCTCAAAGTTGAGGGGCAGCGTCGCGCCGTCACGCTGGGAGTCCTGGAAACTGTAGCGCGACAGGTATCCGGACTCATCACCCGGATCCCCGAACCACTTGAAGGTGTTGTGGTCGCGCTTGTTAATCGGAGTGCCGGTAAGGCCAAAGAGGAACGCGTTTGGCAGTGCGGTGCGCATGGCGCGCCCCAAGTCGCCCTCCTGAGTGCGATGGGCTTCATCGACCATGACGATGATGTTGTCCCGCTTATCGAGGGCTTCGGTAATATCCCCGAATTTGTGGATCATCGTGATGATGACTTTGCGGCTTCCCGCTGTGAGCAGCTCTTGCAGTTCCGCCTTGTTGGAGACCTGCACCATGTTGGCTACGTCGGCCGACAAGAAGGTGGAGGTGATCTGGGCGTCCAGGTCGGTGCGGTCCACGACCACCATCACCGTAGGAGACTTCAGAGCCGGCTGGGCGCGCAGCTTACGGGCGGTGAAGACCATGAGCAGGGATTTGCCTGAGCCTTGGAAATGCCAGATCAGGCCCTGCTTCTTCTCGCCTTTCAATACCCGCTGCACGATTTTGTTGGCTGCTTGGATCTGCTGGAACCTGGCGATGATCTTGATGCGGCGGTGCTGGCGGTCAGTTCCGAAGGTAGAGAAGAACCGCAGAAAATCCAGGATCACGCGGGGTTGGAGCAGGCCATCGACAGCGCTGCCGACTTTCGCCAGTCCGGGCACAGCGTCTGAGGGCTCATCTTCGTCACGCCATGGTCCCCATTTTTCAATCGGCATCCCCACCGAGCCGTAGCGGAGCTCTTTGCCATCCGTGGCCACGTTGAACACATTGGGGACAAAGAACTGCGAGGCTTCGACCTCGTACTCGTCATGAATCTGCTGGGCTCCATCCAGCCAGGTCTTCGAGGGGCCCGTGGCGGTCTTGGTCTCCACCACCACGAGTGGCAGCCCGTTGCACCAGATCACCACGTCAAAGCGATTGGTTTCTTTGCCTTGCCGGAAGGTAACTTCGCGCGAGACCATCCATTGATTTGAGGAGTCGTCCTCCGGGTGGTCGAAATCAATGAGCCTCACGGGCACGTGCTCGCCACTTTCGCCAAAGGGCATGGATTTATCGCCGGTGAGCCAGGCAGTGAACTGCTCGTTAGCTACCACCGGATGCGGGGTGTGGGTCGCGTCGAGCAGGATGCGCCGCAGGGCGGTGATAACCTCATCAGCGCGTGACTCCTGGGCTGCGATCTCAGGGTTCAAGCGAATCAGCGCCGCACGCAGAGGACCTTCAAGCAGCACCTCGTGTGTGTCACGCGGCAGGTCGTGACCCTCAATACCCTGCACGGCGAGGCTGGCCACCCGGTCAAACACAAAATCTCGCACAGTCGGATTCTCAGCGAACATCAGAGCCTCCAAATATCGAAAATTGAATCTCCATTGCAAAGCTAGCGAGATTCTGAGACTCAAACTCGATAGCAGACTGCGTTGCCTGGATAAAGTTCAAAACTTCTTGAATGTGAAACTGCTCTTCTATCGCCACGAGCGGAACCCGACATTCGGCTAGAGTTTTACCCGACAAAGAAGGCTGTGCAGTTTGTGAAGCATAAGCATTTAGACCTAGTAGCTTCAACAACAGTGCAATGTAGTCCAATGAGACAAAAAGCTCTGGATTTTTTATTTTGACTATCAGCGCATTGTCTGTAATCCAGGCTGGAGCCTCCACCTTATGTACGTTACCGCAGTAAGCGCCAACACGACCAATAATGATGGCATCGGCTTCAGTGTTTGAACTGCCGTGGTAACCAGCAATACCATTTCCGCCATAAACGGGAATCTGACCCTCGATAAAGTTCTTGGCGGGAAGAAAACTACCACTCGACACTTGAAATAACTCGGAAAATTTTGCAGTCTCAGCATTCCGAAATCGCTCAGCTAGCCATTTTCCAAACCCATTCCGAGTATCCGTGGCTTCAAGAATCAGTGCTTGAGACTTGAGTGTCGCCAGGTGACTCTTAACAGCCCATAGGAGGTCGGCGATGCGGTGTTGTTCTTCGATAGGTGGGAGCAGGAACTCGTAGGCCGCGAGGGCTTTCCAACTGGTGCGAGGAGACATCGAGCCCGCCGAGGTTTGCAGCGCGGTATCGAAGAACTCGTCTGAGCTCACGAGGAAAGGTAGAAAACGCGCATCGAGTCGATCGTCCTTCGGCTCGAAGACCAGGATGTCGCCAGAGCACACTGCATCGAAGGAGGCAACAGCGACCTTACGCAGGTATGCGCGTCGCTTCCCGAACAGCACCTGACCAGGGCGTACCCGTCGGGTGAAGCTCACGCCTTCGTCCAAGGTGCCATAGCCTTGCACCTCAAAGTTTCCTGATTCGATATGTTCCAGCCCGATAGTACGGTCGATTCCAATCGACGCGGGGTCTTTCACGCTTTCGTTGACGTTGCGCACCACATCACCGAGCTTGACTCCGGTCCAGGTGCCTTTATCGATGTGCAGGCTCACTTGTTCACCTCCTCGGTGAGAGAATCGAGTAGTTCGGCGAAGGCGGCATCGGTCTGGGCGGCTGCGCGCCGCCACGCGGTGAGCGCCTCGGCAAAGCCAGGACCTGCATCCCCGTTGCCTGCATCGCTGGCTGCGGCTGGGCTGACGTAGCGTGGAATGGCCAGGGTGTGGTCGAGAGCGGCAATGTCATCCACGGTGGCCACGCGGGTAAACCCCGGCTGATCCTGAAATGCCTGGTAGGCGCGCAGGATCTTTTGCTGGTGCTCGCCGAGCAGGAAACTCTGGGCGCTGATGCGGGCGTATTCATCTACCGCATTGATGAACAGGATCTTGTTCTTGCGTTCGGCGGGTTTGTTAGCGCGCAGAATGATCACCACGGCTTCCATGGGGCTGTTGTAGAACAGTCCCGGCCCCAGGCCGATGACCGCCTCGATCAGGTCAGACTCAACAGCAGCCTGGCGCATCGAGGATTCTTCCTGGCGGAAGAGCACCCCGTGGGGGAAGAGGATCGCCGCCCGGCCAGTGCGGGGCTCGAGGGATGCGGCGATGTGTTGGAAGAAGGCGTAGTCGGCGCGCCCTTGCGGTGGGGTGCCCCACATGTTGCGCCCATAAGGGTCGTTGCTGAAGAGATCGCGGTCCCAGTTCTTGATCGAGTACGGTGGGTTTGCCAGCACGATATCGAAGGTTTGCAGGTGGCCGTCAGCATTGGTGAACGCCGGATTTTTCAGCGTGTCCCCGTGGGCGATGTGGGCATCTTCGATGCCATGGAGGAACATATTCATCTTGCCGATAGCGCTGGTCCCGTAGTTGAGCTCCTGCCCGTACAGGCTCAGGTTGCGCCATTCCTTGCCCTGGCGTTTCAGCTCTGCCACGGTGGAAATCAACATGCCAGCCGTGCCGCAGGTGGGGTCGTAGCAGGATTCTCCCGGCTGTGGCGCAAGCATCTGCGCCATGAGGTGTACGAGGGTGCGGTTGGTGTAGAACTCCTGGGCGGTATGCCCCGAATCATCGGCGAACTTCTTAATCAGGAACTCGTAGCCCTGGCCGAGCTCGTCCTCGGGGAGGTTTTCCAGGCTCAGGGTGCGTTTGGAGAAGTGCTCGATGAGGTCCGCCAAGGTGGCATCCGGCAGCAGTTCTTTGTTGGACCAGTCGCCGTCTCCGAACACGCCAGCGAGGGTGGTGGGGTTGGCTGCTTCGATGGCGCGCATGATAGTGCGCGCGGTCTCGCCAATGTTGGTGGTGGTTTCGCGCAAGTTCTGCCAGTGGGAACCCTCGGGGATGGCGAAGCGGTGGTTCTCTGGCAGGTCGGCTAGGTCTTCATCGCCATACAGGGCGAGCGCCTGGGCGCGTTCTTCGTCGTAGACGTCGCTGATGCGCTTCAAAAACACCAACGGGAAGATGTACTGCTTGTAGTCACCGGCATCGATCAGGCCGCGCAGAAGTTCAGCCGCGCCCCACAGGTAGGACTCAAGCTGTTCTTGGGTGATTCGCTTACTCATCTCGCCTCCTCCGCGACCTCATCCACTGCCGCTGCAGCATCAAACACCAGGCCCCACTTCGCGAGTTCTTCCTCAAGGCGTGCACGTGAGGCTTGCACTTGCTGCCACGTTTCCGTCAGCTGTTCGATGGCGTCTTCCAGGCTGGTGCCGGTTTCACTCTGTGGTTTGGCGACGTAGCGGGCGACGGTGAGGTTGTATTCCTGGGCGCGCACCTCGTCCAGGCTGGCCACGTGCGCAAAATGCTCCTGCACGCTGAACTCCTGGTAAGCCTGTACGATGCGGACGGCGTGCTCACGCTCCAAGGTGTTCTGGTTACGCCCCTTAGTGAACAGCTCCGAGCCGTCCACAAAAAGGATCTTGCCTGCTCGCTCAGGCTGTTTGCTGGTACGCAGCACCACAATCGCGGGAGCCAGCCCCGTGCCGTAGAACAGGTTGGGGGCCAACTCGATCACTGCCTCGATGAGGTCACGCTCGATGAACTCGCGGCGAATCGTTGCCTCGTTATCCCCAGACTTACTATTCACATCACCACGGAACAGTGCGCCCTGTGGCACGACCACGGCTACCTTGCCCGAGCCGGGTTTGGCGGATGCCACCATGTGTTCGATCCATGCCCAGTCTGCATAGCCCGCAGGTGGGGTACCTCCGAGCAGGTTTCGGCCCCACAGGTCCGTCTCCCACGCATCGCGCCCCCAGTTTTTCAGCGAAAACGGTGGATTCGCGATCACGTTGTCGAACTGTTGCAGGCGCTCACCGGCGTGGAAAGCGGGAGCTCGCAGGGTGTCCTCACGCACGATGTTGAATTCCGGAACCCCGTGCAGTAGCAGGTTCATGCGAGCAATCGAAGCCGTCGTGAGTGTCTTTTCCTGCCCATACAGTTTGCCCCAGAGCAGGCGCGGATCATGCCCCTGTTCCTTGGCATGGGCGATGACCTCGATGAGCATGCCAGCCGTGCCGCAGGCAGGATCATAAGTGGTCTGGCCCGGCTGAGGATCCAGGATTTCCACCATCATGCGCACCACTGAGCGCGGGGTGTAATACTCGCCCGCTTTCTTGCGGGAGAGGTCCGCAAACCGCTTGATCAGGTACTCGTAGGCCTGCCCGAACACGTCCGGTGCCACATTCGCATTTGACAGAGTCTTGGTGGAGAAGTGCTCGAGCAGATCCAGCAGGCGCTCATCGGGCAGTTTGGCTTTGTTAGTCCAGGCAGCGCTGCCGAAAATCCCACCGAGTTGGTGAGGATTATTCGCTTCGATCAAGCGGAACGCGGTCACGAGAGCTTGCCCCACGTCCTTCGTTGTCGAGCGAACGTTCTCCCACGAAGCCTGCTCAGGGATGACAAAGGAGTAGTTCTCTGGCAGTGCAGCGAAATCTTCGTCGCCGCCTGACTGCGCGAGCGCCAGTTCGTATTCTCCCTGGTGCACGTCATTGAGACGCTTGAAGAACATCAGCGGAAAGATGTAGGCCTTAAAGTCGGCCTGGTCGATCCCGCCGCGCAGCAAATCGGCAGCAGCAGCGAGGTACTGCTCCAATTCACTGAGGGTTAGTTGCTTGTTGGTCACTAAATGTTCCTTGGATTGTTTCTAAGTTCTATTGGCTAATGTTCTCTTGGCTTGGACGTCGTTCTAAAACAGCCACGTCGCCTAGCCCGCATTCGAGTGCTTCGCATATGCGCACGAGTACTGCGGTTGTGACGTTCTCGTCCCGGCCGAGTTTGGCGATCGTGGATGCCGAGATTTTCGCCTTTTCGCGGAGGTCCTGTTTGCGCATTCCTTTGTCGATCAGTGTTTTCCACAGGGGTTTGTAGCTGATCTTGAGCTTGGTGGATTGGCTACTCATGTGGGTGTTCTCCCGGCTCGTAGACCCCGTTGAGGTAGCCGTAGCGGCCCTGGTACGGGTCTTTGCTGAATCGGATGGCTGTCGTGTTGGGAAGTGCGTCGAGGTCCACCCCGCTGAGGAGATTGAGGTTCTCGCACAGGATGACCTGACGGTTTGTGGTTGTGCAGGCGATGTAGTCCAGTAGTTTCTGTCGCATGGAGTCCGGCGCTGTGAGCTGGCTGTCGTCGAAGTTTTTCAGCGGTGAATCAATGATGAGGAACTTCGGTGCGTGGGGTGAGCGTTGATCGAGGTACTCATGGAAGGCGACCATCACCACGGTGTTGAGCAAGGCGGCGAAGCCTTTACCCTCCTTGGTGTCCTTTCGGTATCCGTCGATCGTCACGTCGAGGGTGGCCTCGTCGAATACCGCCGCGTCAGCAGAGGGAAAGCCGATTTCATGGAGGATCCGACGAATCGTGGTGTTCATTGAGTAGATGAAGTCCGCGTTGAAAAACTCCATAGGCTTGTATGGTTCCCGCTTCTCAGCCGGTTGCGGCCCCAAATCAGTCAGGGCCAGGATTGTTTCCTGGAGCTGCTCGAGACGCGCTTGTATACCCGCTACCTCCTTGAGCGTGCGAACCTCACGCGTCAGCTGTTCTTGGCGCGGCGTGATTGTGTGAGCGATTCTGTCTTGAAGTTCGGCATGCTTGAGCACCAGGTCAGCTCGCTGTTGGGTCAGTTCCGACATCGTGTAGTCCAGCTCGGCCAGGTTGGAGCGTGCGCCCGCTAGTTGCTCTTCTAAGCGAGTGCGCTGTATGCCGATTTGTTCCTGACTGGGATGGTTCATGCTCGCGTCTACTGGTTGCTTGCAGTAACCGCACACGTTGATGTTCAACGTGTCGGGATCAACGCTTGCCTCGGCGAGGAACTCGAGCCGTTGGAGGTCGGCTTCCAGGTGGCTGATGAGTTCTTGCCGCTGGTATTTGTCTACTGCAAACGCCGCGACGTTCTCATCGATCTCTTTGATCTTGGTGGTGATCGTTCGCCCGGTGGCGTTGAGCTCGATCTGGTCTCGACGGAGCTGGTCGAACTCGGCGTTGAGGGTAGCGAGTTCCGCTTCGATATCGCGGCCCCGGTACTGTTCCTCTACTTTCTTGAGGTCCGTCTCCTTCTTGCGAGCTGCCTCAACTTGCCTGGTGATGAACTGCTTGACTGATCTCTGGCGGATACGGCGATCTTTGTCGGATTCTTGAGGCTCAATGTCATCGAAGTTTTCGTCTTGCGCGAGCACAAGCAGGGTCGACAGTTCCGCAGTACGAGTGACGTAATCGTTGGCTCCGCCCCTGCGCAGGATTGTTGAGTCGAGCCGATCGATGTAGCTCTCAGGCACGTACAGCAGGTGGTAAAGGCTGCGCCATGTCAGTGTCTGGCTCTCCCAGCTGGAATTCTTGATGACCTTGCGGCTGGGCTTGAAATCGAGCAGCGACACCAGGAACGAGTTCAGATCCGTCTCAGTATCCTTCTCGTCTCGCTTCACGCTGTAGACCTTGCCTTCAGTGCCAGGCTGAGGACTGACAACGTAGTCTCCTCCGATGCTGCGTCGCAGGGTGATGATTTCTCCCTCAGTAGTAACGAGGTCGATTTCTGCGGTGCAGTAGTCCGAGTCGTCAGTGAAAGGGACGAGGTCCCCGCCCATGACGAAGTCGATAGTGCGGGCGACGCGGGTTTTCCCAGTGTTTGATGGTCCGGCAATGACGTTCAGGCCCTGTGTGAGCGTGATCGTGGATGGGGCGCCGTGGTTTGGATACGCGCGAATCTCGCTAATCCAAAGTCCGCTCATGCTTCCTCCTCCTTCACACCGATCAGGTGCAGCGTGTCGTTGCGTAGGGCCGCCAATGCTGCTGCGACATAGCGTTGGTAGTGCTGGGCGTAGCTAGAAGACACGTGGCTCACCAGGTGGGCGCCAGACTCGGAGATGGTGAAGCGCGGCACGTCACCAGCATGGTCAGCATAGGCGTAACCGTGTGCCACGAGCGCCTGGATTGCCTCGTGAGCTTTGCTTCGGCGCTGCGTGTAAATCGCATTAACGAAGGCTGTGGACCCGTGCAGGTCGGTTCTGCCGAGACCGAAGTGTCTAGCGTAGGTTGCTGCGAAATCGGCGTCAGCAAGCTCGGTCGCTGTCACCGCGGTTTCAAGCTTGTCTAAGGCGACAAGTAAGCGCATGCAGTTTTCAAACTGGGAGTTGAAGATTGTGCTGCTCATGATGACCACTCAATTCGGTCCTCGTTGACCAGCATGTGCGTCATACCTTGCTTCTGGCTCGCAGCAAACAGGTCGAGGATGCTCGTTAGAACGGACCCCCCTACCTGGTAATGGCTAGCCTGCCCAAGCGTCTTCAGCATCCGCTCGTAGCCGTCAGGGAAAGCATCGGACATCCACGTGGTTTCGAGGAAGTCGTCAAGATCGTCCTTGATCCGTTCAAACTGTTCATCCCCATCATCTGGGCGAATCTCCTGCAGGTTACGGTGACGTCCGACAGCGGACCAGTAATGGGTGCGCTGACGGACCAAAAACTTCACGTATTTGCCCGGAAGACTCTTTAGATGCTCGAAGGAGACAGGCTCCTTCCCAAGTTTTTCAGCGATCGCTTCAAGAGCGCGTTGCACGTAGACCTCTTCAGGAGCTAACTCCTCGGGGACGGGCGGAGCTGGAGAAATTGCGACGCTCGAGGTCCCGATCTTGAGCGAATTGCCGGAAATGCGGCCGGTAGATAACGGGTAGGTCTGTACGCCGGGGATGACGATTATCTCGTCGCCGCCTTGGTCCCGCAGAAGGTCGTTTCCCTCAGCGTTGGATCTGACGACTTCTTTGATGAGCAAATACACGACCTTCGGAACATCAATTGGTTTGTTGATCTGTAGGCCGTCCTTACGAAGCTTGAGTGCAAGATCCCTGACCGCATCGCCGGTAGAGGTATCGCTCCACAGGGCGATGATTCTCTGCTCACTGATGGCGGGCAAGATGCGTCTTGCGGTGTCCTCCGGTAGGGGCCGTTTTCCATTCCAGATCTTGTTGAGGTCTCGTCGGTCGATACCTCTCAGCCATCCAGCAGGGATGGTGTTCTTGCTGCACTCGCTTTCAGGTAGCCGACCTGGGAGGAGCCTTTCGTCGCAGGCCCGGTCAAAGAAGTCAAGAACGAATCCACGGTCGCCTTTGACGTCGAGAGATAAGGATGGCCGGATAGTCCGCAATAACAGACCAAGAGCAAACTCTGGCTGAGGAAGGCGAGCCATCTTGCCTCCTTTCGCCTTCTTTCGCCTCCTGTCAAAACAGGGGGCTTTCTTAGTGTTGAAAACAAGCCATCCACCGACGTGGGCGCATCGACCATTGTGGTCCATGTTACCAGCCGGTGTAGGCGGACCGAGAGAAAAACTCGGCAAAAAGGACGAATCGAGCTGACTGGAAGGAGGTGAACCGAGATGACGAGTCAACGTCGAACCAGCAAGGCTGCTGCTTCTGCCGCATCGAAGGTCATGCGTGACCAGCGGTATTCCAAGGTAGCTAAGACCGCCGCTGCTTCTGCTCTATCCCAGCGGGCTCCCAAGCCCAAGGGCGGAAAGAAGTAACCGGTTGGGGGTGTCTGGCCTGGTACCGGCCGGGCACCCCCTTCGCCTCCTATCGGGGTTCTCAACAACTAGTGAGACAGCTGCCCACATCCACACATCCATACAAACCGCGCGGAGATCCGCCCTTCTGGACGTCCAGGGCAGGTCAGTCGCTCAGGCACGCATGCCTGGGCGGTTGGCCTGCCCTGTTTTCGTCCCCGGGTTGATCTTCGCGCTCCACCAACGTCCAGGTGGGGCCGGGCCTCCGTCGCAGCAAGCGACAGGAGCCAAACATGGCAGGCAACGCCTCCACCCCGCACAACTACATCACTGTCAAACTCGCGTTCGAGGTCACGGTCGCCGCTGACGCGCGGCGAGCAACCCGCGATACCAGCTTCCGTATCACCCCGACCGCGGCTGAGGAGTGGATTGAGGGCGACTATCAAAGCCGCCGGGCTCAGGCCGAGGATCCCGACACAGTTGAGCGGCGATCTTTGAGTGAGATTCTCGAAGAGCTCAATGCTTCGGAGCGCAGCACGTCGCGCCGCTGGCGCACCCACACCGGCTTCCTCACAGTCGATGACAGTGACCCCACTGACGAAGAAATCGAGTCCGACCAGGTCGGCCTGCGCGCCGCATCCGGGTACCGCAACGGCATCTACACATCTACTACGCCAGACGATGTCACAGACGCATGGGCGACCAGCTTGGCCGTACGCCAAGCACTAGCCGCATTGTCTGAACGAGAGCGACAGGTAGTAGTCGCCTCCCGTATCTACGGCCTCTCCCAGCGAGACATCGCAGCCGTACTGTGCGTGTCCCAGCCGATGGTGAAAAAGATCCAGGACCGCGCCGAGGGCAAGCTCCGCGTACTGCTGTCCGACCCTGGGGTTATCAACTAGGGCTCGTTGCCGCCTTGAGGGTGGAAGGAGCATCAAGCCAATCCGGGCACCACCTTCCTTCCACTGACTTTTCCTAAGGAGGAAGCTGATGACACACAAGACGGTGACAGTGAGTCTGTCGCGAGAACCTGACCAGGGCAAGGCCATCAACATCGGCCGAGTGGGTTTGCGAGAGCGCCTGCTGACCTGGTTGTTCGGCCCCATGCGGGACGTGACCGTACTGGTCCCCGGCCGGGACGTACGGGACGTGACGCTGCGCAGGGTCGATGAGGCCTCGTGCTGTGGGGCGGAGTGTTCGGATGAGGAGCTGATGGCCCTGGCTGACGCGGTCAAGCGTCACCCGGCAGGCAGCAAGCTTAACCGCGTGGGTGGTGATGCGGCATGAACCCGCAGCACCGCAACGCCCTGATCGCGGGCATCAACCGGATGATGGAGGGCCGGTTGGGCAGGCGCTCGAAGCCGACGGCTGGGAGGGCATCGAGGACGAGTACGCGTTGTCGTGTGCCCGTCCGGTTGCCGCTGCCCGTCTGGAGGAGCCGGCTTTCCAGGCAGAGCTCGAGGAACAGGTAGAGGCTCAACAGGCTCAGCAGGGTTCGGAGTCGGCTGCTGCGGTGCGTGAGTACACGCTGGAAGAGGTAAGGGCTTTCTTGGCGGAGCTGTCCCAGCAGGGGTTCACCGCCCAGGTGCGCCAGCTGATCCTGGATGCTGGTGCGAAGGCTCTCTCAGAGGTCGACCCGGCGAAGTTTGGCCAGATCATGACTGGGGCTGAGGAGATCGCCCATGCCTGATAGCCACGCATTTTTGAGTGCTTCGAGTGCTCACCGGTGGTTGCACTGCCTGCCTTCCGCACTCGCCGTCGAGGGCGTGGCAGATACGCCGTCGGACGCAGCTTTGCAGGGTACGGCTGCGCATGCTCTGGCTGAGTACAAGCTGCTGCGGTTCCTCAAGCGCCGGGCGAAGCGGCCGACCTCGGAGTGGATTGATGAGGAGATGGAGGGCCACACCGACGACTACGTCGCCTTCGTTGCCGAGCACCTCGAGCCTGCTCGGGAGCACTGCCCTGACCCGCAGGTGTATGTCGAGCAACGCCTGGACTACTCCCACCTCGCACCGGGCGGCTTCGGTACCGGTGACTGCGTGATCGTCGCCGAGCCCACCTTGCAGGTCATTGACCTGAAGTACGGCATGGGCGTTGAGGTGTCCCCGGTGGAGAACCCACAACTCCAGCTTTATGGGCTCGGAGCCTTGGCCGCGTTCGACGTGCTCTACGACATCGAGGAAGTCGCGCTGAGCATCTTCCAGCCGCGTCGCGCCAACGTCGAGACCTGGACGATCAGCACGCAGGACCTGATCGCGTGGGGCGAGAACACGGTCAAGCCGATCGCCGACCTAGCTGCCCGCGGTGAGGGCGAGTACGCCGCTGGCCCGTGGTGTCAGTTCTGCCGGATCGCACCCACCTGCCGGGCCAGGGCCGAAGCGAATCTCGCGCTAGCCAAGCACGAGTTCGCCCCACCCGCAGAACTATCTGTGCCTGAGGTTGCCGAGGTGCTCGCGAAGAATCCTGGGCTCAAAGCCTGGGCGACGGACGTCGAAGCATGGGCCTTAGCTCAGGCCCAGGTCGGCACCCAGATCCCCGGGTTCAAGGTGGTCGCCGGACGCTCCATCCGCAAATACACCGACGAGGCGGCAGTGGCTGAGGCCGCTAAGGCTGCCGGCTACAGCGACATCTGGGACAAGCGCCTGATCGGCATCACCGCCATGGAACGCCTCATGGGCAAGCGGGCCTTCACCGAAACGCTCGGCGACCTGGTCATTAAGCCCGAGGGCAAGCCCACTCTCGTACCTGAATCCGACAAGAGACCAGCACTGCACCGCGTGAGTGCTGCCACCGATTTCACTAACACCAACAACTGACCAAGGAGGTCAACCATCATGACTGTTCAGAATCCAACTCGCGTTGTCACCGGCGAAGTCCGCCTGTCCTACGCACACCTGTTCGAACCCAAGTCCATCCAGGGCTCCAAGCCCAAGTACAGCGTCTCCCTGATCATCCCCAAGAGCGACAAGGATACGATCGGCAAGATCGAGCGAGCCATCGACGCCGCCATCGACGCAGGCATCGGAAAGTTCGGTGGTAAACGCCCGAACAAGGCCGCGCTCAAGCTGCCTCTGCGTGACGGGGACACCGAGCGTGACGACGAGGCCTATGCCGGCTGCTTCTTCGTCAACGCCAACTCCACCCTGCCGCCCGAGGTCGTCGACCAGGATTTGAACCCGGTGCTGTCCCCTGCGGAGGTGTACTCCGGCTGCTACGCCCGCGTCTCGCTGAGCTTCTACGCCTTCAACACCAACGGCAATCGTGGGATCGCTTGTGGGCTCGGCAACGTGCAGAAGCTCCGTGACGGGGAGCCGCTGGGTGGTGGCCGCACGTCGGCTGCGGATGATTTCGCAGCGTTCAGCGCTGGGGACGACTTCCTCAACTAACCGCTCATCGCACAGTGGCGGGACACCTCGTGGTCTGAGCATTTGCTCGGCTCGGGTGTCCCGCCACAACCACATCTATAGATAGGACACCCAATGCGCACGCTCTCCCTGGACCTCGAAACTGTCTCACCTACGCCTCTAGCCAGCTCAGGCGTGTACAGGTACACCGAAGATGAGGCCTTCCGCATCCTTTTGTTTGGTTACAGCATTGACGGGGCACCGGCTGAGCTCATCGACCTAGCCAGGGGTGAGCCCATCCCGACCACGCTCACCGACCCTGGCATCATCAAGTCGGCGTTCAATGCGGCCTTCGAGCGCGTCTGCCTGTCGGCCTATCTGCGGCGCTACCACCCAGACCTGCTCGCTGAGGGGTTTCTTGATCCGCGTGGGTGGCGGTGCACCATGGTCTGGGCAGCATCCCTGGGACTACCCATGAGCCTGGAAGGTGCAGCCAAAGCCCTGCGCCTGCCCATCGAGAAGGACCCCGTCGGACAGAAGCTCATCCGCCGCTTCTCCATCCCCGGCAAAGATGGCAACCGGGTGCTGCCTTCTGATGACCCGGTCGGCTGGGAGCAGTACATCGCCTACAACCGCCGCGACGTCGATGTCGAGGTCCAACTCGCCTCTCGGCTTGCCCGCAACCCGATGCCAGAAGCGGAGTGGGAGACGTACTGGTTGGATCAGCGCATCAACGACACCGGAGTCCGTATTGATACGACTCTGGCTGCTAACGCGGTCGAGGTCGATACCCGTCACCGTGACACCTGCATCGAGCGCGCCCAGCAGCTCACCGGATTGGAGAACCCCAATAGCCCAATCCAATTTAAAGAATGGCTCGCTCGGCATGGCTGCGTCCTGGAGTCCTTGACGAAGGCCGAGGTGGAGGTCGCGCTCGAGACTGCGACCGGGCAGGTTGCTGAGGTGCTGAGGCTTCGCCAGGACTTGTCGAAGTCCTCGGTGAAGAAGTACCAGGCCATGCTCGCCGTCGCAGGCAGCGATGATCGGGCACGCGGATTGATCCAGTACATGGGAGCTGGCCGTACCGGCCGCTTCGCAGGACGCCTCATCCAAGTACAGAATCTGCCCCGCAACCACATGCCCGACCTCGCCACCGCCCGGGGATTGCTCCAAGCCGGCAACGCAGACGCATTGGAACTGCTTTACACGCCTCTACCGGACACCCTGAGCCAGCTCATTCGCACCGCGTTCATTCCCAGTGAGGTCCACCGCTTCATCGTCGCCGACTTCAGTGCAATCGAAGCCAGAGTCCTGGCATGGCTCGCCGGCGAAACCGGCACCCTGCAGGCCTTCCGTGAAGGTAAAGACCTCTACTGCCAGACCGCGAGCAGGATGTTCGGCGTCCCGGTCGAGAAGCACGGTGCCAACGCGGAACTGCGCCAGAAAGGAAAGATCGCTGTCCTGGACTGCGGATACGGTGGCTCGGTCGGAGCCCTCAAAGCCATGGGAGCCTTGCGCATGGGCCTTGATGAGGCAGAGCTCAAACCGTTGGTTGATGCGTGGCGGGATGCCAACCCTATGGTCGTGCAGTTCTGGCACAACATTGAGCAGGCAGCCATCACTACCATCGAAACCCGAACTCCCGCCCAGGTCGGGCGCATCCGGTTGTCCTACCGTTCTGGGTGCCTATTCATTGCTCTGCCGTCGGGGCGGGAGTTGTGCTACCCGCGTCCCAGGCTTGGTGAGAACAGGTTCGGTATGACCAGCGTCCTCTTTGACGGGGTGGATGGCACCACTCGCAAGTGGGGCCCGATCGAAACCTACGGCGGCAAACTCACCGAGAACCTCGTCCAAGCCACCGCCCGGAAACCCTTTCGCAAGCTCCGTGGCCTGATAAGACTGTGAATCAGC
>ERZ773013.1236-NODE-1236-length-15279-cov-7.703560_pt1 | contig 15279 bp, 13 predicted proteins | sample MGYA00511670_ERZ773013 | MGnify/ENA primary metagenome ERZ773013 (study PRJEB29015, sample SAMEA2738120) | human oral metagenome | biome: human oral; feature: human-associated habitat; material: saliva | place: China | collected 2257 ... | reverse complement strand
CGGCTGCTAGTATTGGAGGCAATCTCTTTGGCTTACTTGGGATGATATTCTTTACCCCCGTATTTGCTGTTATCTATCGACTGGTTAAAGAATTTGTCGTTGCAAAGGAAAATCAGGTAGATTAAGAAAAACTAAATTTAATAAGATATACTGAGAAGAGAGTGAGAGATTCTCTTCTCTTTTATTTTTAAATACTTTTCTACAAAAAGCTATTAGACGTTAAAAAAAGCCTTGGTTTCAAGGCTTATTTCTGTTGATTTAGATGTGCCCCCTGCAGGGCTCGAACCTGCGCCCCATAGCTTAAGAGTCTACTGCTCTACCAACTGAGCTAAGGAGGCAACAGAAAAAGCTGAGAATGTAACTTCCCAGCTATTTTAATATGCCCAAAATGGCAGCTAGATTATTTACGAAAGGCATCAAGGATATAGGTGAAACCAACAATTAAAAATGCAAAGGCAACGACATAAACGACAAAGACACTTGTAGCTACTGGATTGAACAAAATCACTAGACCTAGTAAAAATGCAAGCAACGCTATCCACATGATATGGTTGCCAATAATAGGGAAAATCAATCCCAGACGATTGCCTTTAAAGAAAGCTATAATGGCTTCTACAATTAACCAAATTCCTAAAATAGTTGGAATGACAACTGGCAGCGTCACAAAGCCATAGGCAACGAGGTAAAGAGCTAAGAGAAGATTAACAATCCCTTGGAAAAGATGAGCTGGTGAGCGAAGCTCTTTTGGTACAGAGAAATAGCCTAAAATAGCTGCTATAGAAGAAACCAGTAAACCAAATGCAATCCACCAGCTGTAAGCAACAAGATTAGCTACTGGGTTTGTAAATAGCAAAAGTCCTAAAAAGACAAAAACAACTCCTGTAAGGAACAACAATAAACGATTAGAAAATTTCATACCAATACCTCCGATATAGTATAGTTTAAATATATAAAATATCATACATCTTCTGATAAGAAATATCAATAAAATAAATAGAGAATTTGGAACTTTCAGTCTGATTTGCAATAAATATCCACCGGCTTATGTAAGGTAGACAGAAAATCTAACTTTTAGGGTGCACTTCATGCCTGGTAGTTCAAAACGCTATTTAGTTAAAACCGAAGAAACGTTGTGTCACTGTGTAAATTCCATTTGACAGTACTTGTACCGGCTTGTTCTTCGCCATTGTAATTCTGCATAATGCATTTTGGCTAATCAGATGGAATACTTCTGGATTGGCTTCTTTTAAATCAGCAAGCAATGCTTTTTTCTTCTCTTGATGCTCTGGTAATCCACCCTTATTGAGTAACGCACAAGAAATCACCGTTGTAATCTCTAAGTGGTTTAATAAGTAGTTCTTCAAAGCGGTTGAAAACTGCCAGTCGCTATGATAACTTGCCATCAATAGTTCATTCACGCGGATTTGTTGGTCGATACGGCTAATCATCACTTTCTCATTCACGGATTGATCTTCACGACCGATAAAGTAACGGTAGAAGTCCACGTTCATATAGAATAAAGTCTTGCTACATTGAAGCGGTACGAAGACAAATAAATTATCCACGTAGAAAGTATGCTCTGGCAACTGCAATCCGGATTTACGAAGCAAGTTCATATTGTAAATAAGCGAGTGCATCATCATGTATTTCCCACGACGAAGCGGCTTCGCATCATCCCAAGTAAACACTTGATTTTCAGGGAATGCTGAAGTGTAGCGCATGATTTTCTTCGTTTTCGCGCCTTCTTTTTCATAGACGAAGTTCGTAATGAACACATCTACTTCTTCGCCAGTTTCTTCGAAGCGTTGTAATTGTTCTAAGATTTTTAAATACGCACGCACATCCACCCAGTCATCACTATCGACGACTTTGAAGTACTTCCCTGTTGCGTTCGCCATCCCCGTATTCACGGCTCCACCATGACCTTTGTTTTCTTGATGGATAGCGCGGATAATTGTTGGATAAGCGGCTGCATATTGGTCAGCGATGCGAGCAGTGTTGTCTTTAGAACCATCGTTAATGATTAAGATTTCGACCTCTTCACCACCGGCAAGGAGCGTTTGGAGGCAGTAATGCATATATTCTTGAGAGTTGTAGCAAGGGACTGCAATGGTTAATAATTTCATGGGGGTTACCTCTCGTTTCTAGTAAACTGTTCTTATTTACTATACCATTTTTTCGGTCATTTTGTCAGTTTGACTCCCTTAATCCTCTTATGAAAAAGCCCTCTCCCATCGGAAGAAGGCTTCGACAATACTATTATTTATTTATGCTTGTTGCTTTTGTTCTCTTCGTGCAATCCATGGAAGGACGAGTCCAAGTCCAAGAAGTGCAAATGGCATAATGATATTTGAAATTAAGACGAACCACCATTCAGATGGGTTTTGCGCATAATCCATTTGTGGCACCATTCCGAGAATACATGCAAAGGCCGTGAAGGCAAATCCCCATAGTCCCATTAAGAAACCAAGTGTCTTATTGCTAATGTACTTATATTCAGCATTTTTAAATCGATCCCAATGGCGATACAAGAACATAAAGGCTACGAATACCCATAAGAAGCACATTGGCGATACGATGGCATTCAAGTTTGTCATCCATACGACAACTGTATCGATTTCCTTAAGCCCTAGAGCCGGCATGACAATCAATGCCCCTGTCAATATCCCTGTAAGAATATATCCATTTCGTAAAGTCCCATTCTTTGTACGAGAACGAAGCCAGCGAGGAACATATTCTTCATCTGCACTACCAAGGAAGATTTGAAGCGGTGCATCAATCGATAAGGCTAATGTTGCTGTTTGCCCAATAAATTGCGTCAAGGCATACACCGTTACAAGGGTATTCCCGATATTCCAATGGTTTCCTAATACAGCAAAGGCTTGATAGGCCCCATTTCGCATCAAGTCTTGTGGAATATTGTTGCTATCAAAAATCATCCCCATTGCAAAAGAGCCAAAAACTGCACAGATTCCAACCATCACCGCCATCGCAATCATTCCTTTTGGAAATTCTTTGGCTGGATTCTTGAGTTTACGCACATACGGTGACATACACTCTGCCCCTCCGACCGAGAAGACAAGAAGCGCAATCGTTGTAAAGTATGAAAAATCAAACTTTGGAATATACGTTTCAATCTTATCCATATTCGCGGTTGCTAGTTGTAAATCCGGTTTAATGAGTGGAACTCCTACAGCTAATAGGATGAACAAAATCGACATCACAAACATGGCCGTTCCTGCAATCGTTCCTAAAAATTTCAACGCACGAATTCCCTTTGTTGAAATATAGAGAACGACTAAGAAAAAGGCTAAACAGACTGTTACTAGTAGCGGAATTGGTAGTTCATCGATAATTCCTGAGTGCCCTTGGAATACCCATCCAAGCGCAATCAGAATTGTCTGTGGTTTTTGCGCTAAATAAGGAATCTGAACTACCCAAAACGTCCATGCGGCAAAATACGCCAGTTTCTTTGTAGATGTATGTTTAATCCAGTCACTGACTCCCCCTTCACTATCTTGGAACGTCGAACCGAGCTGTCCAATCATTAATGAATATGGGATAAAGTAAATCACTAAAATAATGAGCCACGATGTAATCACAACGATCCCTTGTTGGGCGAAATTGTTCACAACGTTCCCAAGTCCCCACACAAAGTTAAATGCAATAAGGGATATCATCAGCCAACTCAGTTGCTTTTCATTTTTCTCTTCCATCTTTTAACCTCCTAAAACGAATTGCTGATTAGTCACTCACTGAATAACGGTTGACCATCAAATTACTTGCACGAAACAATACTTTGTCCAGTAATGCTGCTGTTTTTTCTTCAATATAATCACTCATTTGTTGGTTTTCACTCTCAAAATCTACCACTTCTCCTTTTTCAAGACGAGCGTCGACTTGGGCAATCATGGCTTCTCCACGAGATAAAGTATTCTTTTGATAACTTTCAATATCAGCGAGATGTTCCAAATAGTGCGCATCCGCAAGCCCTGCAATTAAGCGACTTGACCAGTAGAACGAATCTGTTGAGACCTTCGCTGTCGTACCCGCAAAATACTCAGGAATGGTGTCCACTTGCGTAAAGAATGGCACAGCGGTCGCAAAAGGCATCGACCCATAAGAGACCCATTGAATTCCTGTTGTATCATGAGGACGATTTGGACGAAGTTGCAGGATAGCGGTTTGACTCGTACGATTAATCCCTACCGTACGGAAACGACGATTGCTCTTTCCATCGCCTAGATTTCCATAAGGGTCATACGGTGTAAATTGGAAATGCGTACTCATCGCGGATTTTACATCTTCCACTGTAATCTTACGGTACGGAACGCGTGCCCATGGAATCTCGAAACTCGTTGGAGATTGTTCTACTTCTGGGTTGAACATGCGTTGAATATCCCAAGCACGAGGGGTGTTATATAAGCGGTCTTTGTCGCGTTGGGAGCCGAATGCATACCGTGGATTGAATGACTCCCCGTCAAAATTCAAGTTCAAGTGATGACGAATCATAAAGTCTTTCAAATCAGGGTCACACATGAAGTTTTCTTTATCGTCAAAATCAAAGAAGTCACTTCCGAGTTGGTTTGGGTTCACGACATACGCATCATCTGGGACACGTCGAGCCATCCAGTGATGTCCGCCAATCGATTCCAACCACCAAATTTCATTGACATCGGAAATCGCAATCCCATTTGACTCATAGGTTCCAGCAGTTTCAAGGAAGTGTCCAAGACGTTCAACCCCTTCGCGTGCCGTTTTAATATAAGGTAACACCAATGTGAAAATGTCTTCTTCTCCAATCCCTGTTTCAACTAGTGGGTCTGCTCCTAACACTCGTGGATTGGTCGAAATTGTTTCAGTCGCACTCACTGCTACATTATATTCATTAATCCCTGCAGCTCCCCAAATCCCTTCATTATTGATAGCATTTGGCATGGCCGTATAACGAACCGGATTATCGGGCAACTCTGTTTCAAAGCCTGAAATCACTGCTTTATAATGACGCGGTTGATCCTCCGGACGTACGACGATGAATTTCTTCGGCGTAAACTCTCCATTGCATGAATCTTCTGTACGCGCTACAAGTGTGGATCCATCATAGCTAGCTTTCTTACCGACAAGAATCGTTGTACATGAATCATGTTCTTGGTCAAATCTCATAAAACTTACCTCCATAAACTTTTTTCTACACTTAAATTATAGTCCTATTCGTACTAATTCTCAAAGGGTTCCAAAGAAATTATCCCTGAAAATTCTTCCTAAGAATAGGTAAAAAAAGAACCTAGCGTAAACTAGATTCTTTTGGTTCACCTATTATTGTTTTCGTTTTCGATAAATTTTTTCTGCGATGGTAATTACAACCGCAATAATCCATAAAACGAGCACCGTTGTGAGCGCGTATTTAATATTGAAATAAATAGCCGCAATGCATAAAATTAGCACTACTGCAATCACATAGCGGAAATTAAATGGCGCCACTCGTTGCACATACCACCAGACAAAGTCTTCGTTTTCATTTCTTGTCACTTTATAATCTTCTATTAACGCTTTAAACTTCTCCTTAAACTTCTCAACCATCTGAAACACTCCTTATTTTTTATCTGGAATTACCCAAAATAGATAGTAAGTAATAAAAATCGTCAGCGCTCCAAGTCCAATTTTTACCGCTAAAATCGGAGCTAAGTAAATGGAAATGGCCATTAAAATATAGATATAAACAATAATTTTCTTCTTACGACTTCTCGCAATCGACTTCGTTTCACGGTAATCTGCGACATACAGTTTGTATAATTTTGTGTTTTGAAACCACTCTTCAAATCGTGTAGAACTCTTTGAAAAGCATACCACCGTTAGTAAGAGAAACGGTGTCGTCGGAAGCACCGGTAGTACAATCCCGATAAGTCCCAATGCGAGCGAAATCCAGGCAATGATAAAATAAATCAAACGCATCTTTTTACTATTCCTCCTCGACTAATTGTGCCACTCTTTGGTTTATAAAGAACTCTAGTACCTTAGTGAGAACATAGAGCGCACCTACAAAATAAAAGAAATAGACAAAATAACTGATGGAGACATTAATAGCTAGAAGAACCGTCGCTGCTAGCACAATCACCCAGAATAACTTCAGGGCGAAGATCCATTTTTGCTTCTTCATCCATTGCTGATCCGTTAATGAATGGTCGCCTTTATCCAGCTCAATAATCGTATCAATAAACTTGGTAAAACGTTCTTTCAAGCACTGTCTCCTCTCTTTTAGTAAGCATAGTGTAGCATAACGCCAAACACTAGTAAATTTATTTTAATCGATTTTTAATAAACAAACAACGCCTCTTTTGAAATTCTGGAATTCCAAGAGAAGCGTTGTTGGTTTTATTCAATTATTGTTCATTTCTTAACTTCGTAATGAAGTGCTCGATACGATCTAAGGCTGTCTTCAAGTCTTCGATTGAGTAAGCGTAAGAAATACGTAGGAATCCTTCACCAGAGTCCCCAAAGGCTGTTCCTGGAACAACGGCTAAGCGTTCTTCCTCTACTAGACGCATTGCAAATTCTTCAGACGTTAATCCGAATTGCGAGATATTTGGGAAGATATAGAAAGCTCCAAATGGTTCAAAGCAAGGAATGCCTAAGTCTTTGAAACGTTTCACCAAGTAACGGCGACGTTGGTTGTAGCTATCGCGCATTTCTGCAATATCTTCCTCCGAATTACGAAGCGCATCCACACCCGCATATTGGCTAAGTGTTGGAGCTGACATAATCGCAAATTGGTGAATTTTATACATTTGTTCCATGATTACTGCTGGAGCCAAGGCATATCCAAGTCTCCATCCCGTCATCGCGAATGCTTTTGAGAAGCCTCCGATTAAGATTGTACGGTCACGCATACCATCGATTTCGACAACAGATACGTGAGGTTTTCCTGTGTATGTTAATTCTCCATATAATTCGTCAGAAACAACGATAATATCATGGCGTTTTAATACTTCGCAAACCGCTTCTAATTCTTCACGTCCCATAACCGCACCAGTCGGGTTATTCGGGAAATTCATTAGAATCGCTTTTGTCTTCGGTGTAATCACCGCTTCAAGGTCTTCTGGTGTGATACGGAATTGATTTTCTTCTTTTAAAGGAAGAATAACAGGAGTCCCGTCTGCCATTGTAACGGCTGGAACGTATGACACGTAACCTGGGTCACAAATAATCACTTCATCCCCTGGGTTCAAGAGAACACGCATTGAAATATCAACGGCTTCACTTCCTCCAACAGTGATGACACATTCGTGCATTGGGTCATATTTCACCCCGTGACGGCCCTCTGTAAAGACACACACTTCTTCACGAAGCTCTTTTAACCCTGCATTAGCTGTATAGAATGTACGGCCTTCTTGCAACGCTTTAATCGCTTCTTGACGAATATGCCAAGGCGTATCAAAATCAGGCTCTCCAACCCCTAGGGAAACAATATCCTTGTATTCACTCGCCATATCAAAGAAACGACGAATCCCTGAAGGTTTCAAATCCTTAATTTTATTGTTTAACATATTTTCTAAATTCATGGAGTAACCACCTGACGTTTATCATCTGCTTTACCGACAAACATTGTGCCGTGATCTTTGTATTGTTTTAATACAACATGTGTTTTAGTAGATTGTACTTCTTCAATCACTGAAAGACGTGAAGATACGAAGTTTGCGATTTCTCGCATTGGCGCTTTTTTCAATTGCACCATGAAATCATATCCGCCTGACATTAAATACACTGCTTCCACTTCTGGGAAATGATAGATTTTTTCCGCAATACGGTCGAACCCTTTTCCTTTTTGAGGATTTACTTTTAATTCGATAATCGCTGATACATTGACGTTATCAGTTTTTTCCCAGTTGATTAATGTATGGTAGCCACAAATAATTTTGGCTTCTTCCATCTCTTTAATACGACGTTTCACTTCATCCACGTCAATTTCTAATAAAGAGGCAATTTCTTCTGGTGTTAAACGACTATTCTTCTCGATTAATTTTAAGATTTGCTCGTTCACTTCTTTGAACATAGGCTTTCCTCCTTTAGTCGCGTCCGCAACTTTATGTACTTATCTATTGTACCCTTTTTTCGCTAGAATTCCTAAGAATTTATTGCGACTTTATGAAATTTATAAATATTATCAAAAAAGCTCTCTTCTGTGATAGAAGAGAGCTTTATTTCATTACTCTGCTGTTTGTTCAAAGTGAGCAACTAAGTCGTTGATGACTCCACTTGATACAATTGTATCGATTTGTTTCATCGCATGGTACACGCTATCTGATTTTGAAGAACCGTGTGATTTCACAACTGCTCCCTTAAGACCAAAGAGCACCGCACCCCCGAATTGTGAGTAGTCTAATGTATTCTTTAATCCGTAGAATGTATTCTTGAGTAAGAGCGCGCCAAGTTTTCCTTGGATTCCTTGCCCTTTAATGCCTTCTTTTAGAAGACCCATCATCGCAAGCGCCGTTCCTTCGATTGTTTTCAATACGGCGTTTCCTGTGAATCCGTCTGTCACAACGACATCCACAGCACCTGTTAAGATGTCACGAGCTTCCACGTTCCCAACGAAGTTTAAGCTGTCATCTTCTTTCAAGAGTCCGTAAACTTCTTTTGCGAGTTCATTTCCTTTTCCTTCTTCAGCTCCATTATTTAATAAGCCGACAGTTGGGTTTTCGTAGCCAAGAACGTATTTTGAATAGTAGCTACCAAGAATCCCGAATTGGTGAACATTCTTTGGTTTACATTCCGCATTCGCACCAACGTCCATCATAATAAATTGACGATTTTCTTTTCCAAGAACAGGCAACACCGGCATTAATCCAGGACGGTCGATTCCTTTAATACGGCCAACCACTAATAAACCAGCCGTTAGAAGAGCCCCTGTATTTCCGCAAGAGAAGAGCGCGTCGGCTTCCCCTTCTTTAACAGCTTTAGCGGCAACGACCATTGAAGCGTCTTTCTTCGAGCGAATCGCTTTAACTGGTTCGTCATCAGAGTTGATTTTTTCTGAGCAGTGAATCACGCGAATATTTGGAAGGGATTCCTCCAAGCATGCGTTCACTTTTGCTTCGTCTCCGTATAATTGAAACTCGACAGTTGGCATTTCCTTTGCTGCAAGGACGACCCCTTGGACGATTTCTTTAGGAGCATTATCTCCACCCATCGCGTCAATTGCAATTCTTACCATTGTTGTTCCTCCTCTTCTAGCCACGTGGCCGTGAAGTTATCCATTGATTTCTTTCGTTGTTTGTTCGATAAATGCCTTCATGCGTTTTGTCTCGGCTTTTTCTCCTGCTGGATCTTCCGAGGCATAAAGGATTGCATCTTTACGTGCTTGTTCTAGTATATCATAATCTCGTATTAAATCGGCAATTTTAAATTCTGGAATACCGGACTGTTTGATTCCAAATACATCCCCAGAACCACGGAGCTCCAAGTCTTTTTGACTAAGATAAAATCCATCCGTCGACTCGCACATAATTCGCATGCGCTCTTTCCCGTTTTCGGTCTTTGGACTCGCCACTAAAATACAGCTTGAGGCATGTTGTCCACGTCCGACACGTCCACGCAATTGGTGGAGTTGGGCTAACCCGAATCGATCCGCATCCAAGATGACCATCACTGTGGCATTCGGCACGTCCACCCCAACTTCGATGACCGTTGTGGAGACTAGCACTTGTAGTTTATTGGCTTTAAAGTCCGCCATCACCGCTTCTTTTTCTTCCGCTGGCATTTTCCCATGTAAGAGTCCAACTTTCACGCGGTCTGAAAAATGCGCTGAAATCATACGGTAAATCTCCTCGGCATTTTGCACATCGAGATGTTCCGACTCTTCAATCAGTGGCGAAATCATATACGCTTGTCGCCCTTCTTGAATTTGACGTTCCACGAAATTGAAAATCTGTTCCATTTCCTGCTCGCGAACCCAAGATGTTTTAATTGGCTGACGACCACGAGGAATTTCACTCAAGATGGACGTATCCATTTCCCCAAAAGCCGTAATGGCAAGAGTTCTAGGAATTGGCGTCGCCGTCATTTGGAGCACGTTCACGCCTGCTCCTTTTCCAGCGAGCGCCTGACGTTGTTGCACCCCAAAACGATGTTGCTCGTCGATGACCACAAAGGCCAAATCTTTAAAGGTCACATCTTGTTGGAACAAGGCATGCGTCCCGATAATGAGGTTCGCCTCTCCACTTTCGATTTGAGCGAGCAACTCTTTTCGCTTCTTCTGCGAACGATTCATACTTCCGGTTAACAACACTGCCTTCAAAGGTGTTCCCTGAATCAATTTTTCAATCGTCAGCATATGTTGTTCCGCCAAGATTTCTGTAGGAACCATAAGCGCTGCTTGCTTGCCTGTTAGAGCCGTTGCGACCATGGAAATCGTCGCCACAATCGTCTTCCCGCTCCCTACGTCCCCTTGCAAGAGACGATTCATCTCGTAAGGCGCACGCAGGTCAAAGCAAATCTCATTCACGACTTTCTTTTGTCCATCTGTCAATTCAAACGGCAACGTCTGAATAAAGGCCTTCAACGCGGCATTATCATACAGCACCGCTTGCCCTTTCGTTTGCTGGTGGCGCTTCTGACGCATCCATTGCAAGCGCAGTTGATATAAGAAGAGCTCCTGGTAGACGAGCTGATACTGCGCACTCTGTCTTTCCAGTTCATCTTTTGGAAAATGCATTGCCCGTACAGCGTCTCTATGCCCCATCAAGTGGTGCGACGCCGTCAACTCTTCTGGCAACACTTCTGGAATTTTATCTTCAAAACGATCCATCGCCGTATGAACGAGTTTGAGAATCGTCGCCTGCTTCAACGATTTATTCGTGCGATAAACCGCCTCGACTTGGTCGCCTTCTTCGTCCTCCACATTTCGGTTCGATAAGATTTTCATGCCCATCAAGGTAGAACGCTTCGCATCCCATTTCCCATAGATCGCAATCTCTTCTCCCTGAACGACTTTATCTTTTAAATACGGCTGATTAAAGAACGCAACTTGGATGACTTGAGAATCAATCGCCATGCGAAACGCCAAGCGGTTCTTCTTGAAGCCGTAATAGCTCACAACCGGTTGCGTCGCCACAAACCCTTTTAGCGTGACTTTCTCTTGGTCCATGATTGTGTTCACATCACGAATCTGAATATCTTCATAACGAAACGGAAAATGCGTTAACAAATCATAGACGGTCTCGATGCCAAGTTCGGCTAATGGTTCTAATCGTTTTGGCCCAACGCCTGGTATGACTTGCACACTTTGAAAGACTTCATTCATCCAATCACATCCTTTCTACTTTAATAAGTGTAATTCATGTTCTCTTTAATCGTCAAGAGGAAGGAAAGTTCCAACAGTCGTGAAGATTCTCTTTAGGATTTATTCATCGGTATCACAAATCCGGCACCTCCCTGAGTCTTCGTCTCAGGGTTACCAAGCTTCAAAGCGAGGCTAAGAAATAAATTCCTAACCCTCGCTAATTCACATTGGTTGCTTACTCGGTACTGTGATTCCGATGAAATCCTAAAGAATCTTCACTGCTTCAACTTTCCTTCCTCCCTCCTCAACTCTTACTGTGCTGGGAGTTCTTGTCTGCATTCCACAAAGTGCAGTCTTTCCTCGTTGAACCTTACAACACTGAGAGGCTTTATCTGTTTCATTATTTCCATAAAAAAAGAAGCATCCCTAGGGCACTTCTTAATCTGACTATTCAGCTTCGTCAATAACTACAACTTTCTTTCCTCTTGTATGACCGGATTCCAAACTTTGGTAGGCTTCTCGTACCGCCTCAATCGTAAAAGGATACTCTTGATCAATATATAGTTTCACTTTTCCACTAGCTACAAAAGAAGCTAATTTTTCAAAATCTGCATATTCACTATGACGAGGTCCTGTAAACTGAGCGCCTTTAATGATGGCTGGTGGCGAAGGAACAAGCGTCCCAATTGCATTTCCTTTTAACCCTAAACCAAAAGCTATTTTTACATACTCGCCTCCAAAGCAATCTAAAAACTTCGTAATTGGGGCATCTACTGCTTGTGCAATTCTTTGTTCTACACCTTCTCCGTAAGCAACCGGAATCGCACCAAGAAATTTTAAGTACTCTGCATTCTTTTCAGACGCAATACCAATCACCTTAGCCCCCAAAGCAACCGCATATTGAACAGCAATCGAACCAATTCCACCGCTCGCACCAGAAATAACCAATACATCCTCAGCTTGTAAGTCGATTCTTCTATAAGCTCCCCCAACTGTAAGAGCAGCTACTCCCATAGTTGCTGCTTCGTTGAAGTCAATCGCTGCTGGTTTTCGTTCAATATCGCTAACAGGAACCGTAATTTCTGTTGCAAGCGAACCCTTCTTCGTACCCAAGCCAGGGGCGCTGATGATGGTTCCAAACACTTCTTCACCAACAGAAAAATTCGTTACACCTTCTCCTACTTCAGTAATCACTCCTGAAAAATCACGACCAACACCCCGTGGAAAGAGCGACTCTTTTGATTGAAACCATAAACTTGGATTTCTTAATTTCATTACAAACGAAAGCATTCTTAGTTGTTTCGTTCCTTCAAAAATTTTATAGTCTACTGGATTTAGTCCAACCGCAGACACCTTCACACGAACTTGATTTTCCTCTAATGCTTCTCTCGGAATTTCTTTCATTTCTAATACTTCTGTATTCCCAAACGAATGATATTGCACTGCTTTTACCATAAAAAACTTCCTTCTCTGCTTATTTCACAGACTCAATTCTACTCCCAAATATGCACTGCTTCAATCATTCAGCCTATATCCCACTATAACCCTCTTTTCTCTCCACGAACCTCACAGCACTATAAATACTGAGGAGCAGCCACTCAGTGCGCTAGTTCCCCTTCCGAGGCGAGTGAAGACTCAGAAGCAAGCGAAATTTAGAAAGCAATACCCTGATGTGAGCATGAAAACCAACCAGTCACACTTACTTATTGTTGAATAAAAATCCTTGAGGAATACGGCGAATACTGCGGATTCCATAAGAACTGTAATGGGGAATTGCATTAAAACGAATAAGAGGGCGTAAGGAATTTCATTCCCTACGCCCTCTTTGAGGCTTTAAAGGTGAGAGACTTCGGCTCGAACCGGTGCCCCATTATAGTTTTTATGGATAAATCCGCAAGGATTCAAAGTAATCCGAAAGGATTTTTGCACTCAATATTATTCTACAGATAATAAGTAAGTGTATACTGGTTGGTTTCCTTCATGGACTTCAACCTCTACATCAGGGTATTTCGCTTCTACAGCTTCAGTGATTTCTTCCACTTCGCTTGCGTCTGCGTCTTCGCCATAGATGATTGTTAGGATCTCTGAATCGTCGTTGATCATTTTATCAATCGTCGCAAGAGTTGCTTCCTTACGGTCCGCAATACTTACTAAAATCTTGCCATCTACAATACCCATGAAGTCGTCTTTCTTAATTTCAACGCCATCGATGTTTGTATCGCGAACAGCATTAGTAATTTGACCACTTGATACAAGCGCCATTTGTTCGCTCATCGCAGCTTTGTTATCTTCTAAGCTTGCTTCTGGGTTGAAGGCTAATAATGAAGCTAACCCTTCTGAGATAGTGCGAGTTGCAACAACGGCAACTGCAGCATCTTCTGATACTTCAGCCGCTTGGTTGGCAGCCATTTGAATGTTTTTGTTGTTTGGTAATACGATCACTTTTTCAGCATGTGCTTCTTTTACAGCTTGAAGAATATCTTCAGTACTTGGGTTCATTGTTTGACCACCGTTGATGATTGTCGTTACACCCATGCTCTTGAATAATTCTTGAATTCCTTCACCAGCAGCAACCGCTACGATTCCGTATTCAGCTTTTTGTTTTTGCGCTGCTTCTTTTACTTTTGCTGAGTAGTCAGTTTTTAACACTTCTTCGTGTTGCAAGCGCATGTTGTCCACTTTCACTTTCATTAATGAACCGAAGCGTTGTCCGTAGTTCATCACTTCACCTGGACGTTCTGTATGCACGTGTACTTTGATGATTTCATCGTCCGCTACAACTAGTAAAGAATCTCCAAGTTCGTTTAAGTAGTTACGGAAAGTATCGTAGTCGAAAGTATCTACGACAGTTTCACCTTCACCGATTTTCACCATGATTTCAGTACAGTAACCGAATTTGATGTCGCCTGTTGATACGTGTTCGTAGTCAACGCCTGCTTCGTGGTGAGCCACTGAAGTTAAATCGATTTTATTGCTTTCTAATGCATGTACAGGAACTGCTTCCCCTGTTAATGCTTCGAAGAATCCGTTGTAAATGAATACAAGACCTTGACCACCTGAATCCACTACGCCAACTTCTTTTAATACTGGTAATAAATCTGGAGTTTTCGCTAATGCTTTTTCAGCACCACGTAAAACAGATCCCATTACTTCGATGATGTCGTTTGAAGTTTCTAACTTACGAACACCACGTTTAGCTGATTCACGAGCAACAGTAAGGATTGTACCTTCTACAGGTTTCATAACTGCTTTATAAGCTGTTTCCACACCGTTCGTAAATGCTTGTGCTAATTCTTCACCAGTGATTTCTTCTTTACCGACAACGGCTTTAGAGAAACCACGGAATAATTGAGATAAGATAACCCCTGAGTTCCCACGAGCACCCATTAATAATCCTTTTGCTAAATCTTGTGCTAAATCACCTACAGTTGTTGCTGTAGAGTTTGCAACACGTTCCGCACCAGATTTGAATGAGAGCATCATGTTTGTCCCTGTGTCTCCATCTGGTACTGGGAATACGTTTAATGAGTTTACGAATTCTGCATTTTCAGATAAACGCATTTCACCGATTTCCACCATTGCGCGGAAATCTTGAGCCGTAATAGTTTTCATAGTTGCCATATTATTCTTATTTCCTCCTGACTAGAATCAACAAGCATTACGCTTCGATGATTTTAACTCCTTGAACATAGACATTCACTGTATTTGCAGCAAATCCTAACATTGTTTCTAAGTTATATTTCACTTGTTCTTGTACGTTTCTACAAATCGCAGAAATTTTTGTACCATAACCTACAATAATGTAGACATCCACTGCAACACCATCGTCTTCTTGACGAATCACAACTCCACGAGTGAAGTTTTCTTTCTTCAAGATTTCATTAAAGTTGTCGCGGATTTGATTGCGGCTTGCCATACCAACAACACCATAGTTATCTGTAGCGGCTCCACCAACAACCGTTGCAATCACTTCATTGCTAAGTTCAATTTGTCCATTTTCT
>ERZ773013.1235-NODE-1235-length-15312-cov-57.348365_pt1 | contig 15312 bp, 12 predicted proteins | sample MGYA00511670_ERZ773013 | MGnify/ENA primary metagenome ERZ773013 (study PRJEB29015, sample SAMEA2738120) | human oral metagenome | biome: human oral; feature: human-associated habitat; material: saliva | place: China | collected 2257 ... | reverse complement strand
CCGTTCGTCTTCGGTAACGTTGTTACCCCGAACGGTATCGCTAAGGACTGGCCGAGCCACCTGACCGAGTTCGCTAAGAGCGACAAGCCCCTGAAGGAACTGTTCCCCGGCGGCGGCTTCGCACTGCACGGTAACTCCAAGGTCTTCGCACCCATCGGTATCGCAGCGGCGTTCTACACCACCGCTCGTCCCGAGAAGCGCAAGGAAGTTCTCGCTCTGCTGATCCCCGTCAGCCTCACCGCGATCCTGATCGGTATCACCGAGCCCCTCGAGTTCACCTTCCTGTTCCTGGCACCCCCGCTGTTCCTGGTCCACGCAATCCTGGCAGCATCCATGGCAGCAATCATGTACCAGCTGGGTCTGGTTGGTTACATGGGTGGCGGTCTGCTGGACTTCCTGTTCCAGAACTGGATCCCGCTGTGGGCAAACCACTCCGGCACCTACCTCATGCAGATTGGTGTGGGCCTGTGCTTCACCGTCCTGTACTTCGTGATCTTCCGCTTCATGATTCTGAAGTTCGACTTCAAGACCCCCGGTCGTGAAGAAGACGGCGGCGAGACCAAGCTCTACAGCAAGGCAGAGTACAAGGCTGCTAAGGCTGCTGAGAAGGACGGCGGCGCAGCTGCTGAGTCCGCTGATGGCGACCTCTACGCACCCCGCGCAGCAGGCTTCCTCGAACTGCTCGGTGGCGCAGAGAACATCACCACCGTGAACAACTGCGCAACTCGCCTGCGTGTCTCCGTTGCTGATGAGTCCCTGGTCAGCCCCTCGGATGCAGACTTCAAGAGCGCAGGTGCTCTGGGTCTGGTCCGTAAGGGCAAGGCATTCCAGGTCATCGTCGGCATGGACGTTCCCCAGGTTCGCGAGCGTTTCGAGACCATGGTGAACGAAGCTAAGACCCTCTCCTAAGAGGATTCAGCGTTCAACCGCCTGACGGTATGACGCCTCATAAGGTATAGACTTCGCCGGCGGTATCGGATAACACCGATGCCGCCGGCGAAGCTGTACCCGGGCTCGTGTCCAGACGTATTCCCGGCTCAAATCTGCATAACGCGCCCCTCAACGTGAGGGAAGACCACCCTCACCCACCCTGGCCGATGACCTTAGAGCGTGTACTATTTATATATTGCTCACCATCGGATTCAGGAGCTTTGAGTGGATTTACAAGATGTCGTGAATGCGAACCAGCACCGATTCAGTGAAACTGAACGGGAAATTTTGGCATTCATGCTAGAAAACGAAGAGTTCGTTGCAGAGTCAACGATCAACTCTCTGGCACATAAAACTTATACTTCGACCAGCTCAATTATCCGCCTGACGAAGAAGCTGAACTTCTCCGGATTTGCTGAGTTGAAGTACTTCATTAAGTCCTCTCTGAACCGCAGCGAACCCTTCAACCCGCGGTTCATCGAGAGCGGCCGCGAAGACATTCAGCGCACCTACGACTACCTCGAGCACATGGAGCTGAGCGGACTGCTCAAGCGCATCCATGAGGCTCGCACTGTGTACTGCTTCGGTACCGGCTACGCTCAGCGTAACGCAGTGCAGGAATTTGCCAAGTCCATGCAGGTTTGCGGTAAGTTCTGCCACGTCATTCCGGCACGTAATGAGTTCGAAAGCGCCATGAACAATATGACCCAGGATGATGTGGTCATCATTGTGTCCTTCTCCGGTCAGACCGAGAATATGCGCGAACACATTAAGATGCTGGCGCTACGCCGCATCCCCATGATTGCGGTGACCGCCATTGGTGTGAACTACATGTCCTCGCACGCCGAGTACTCCCTGCACTACCAGACCACCCCCACCCACATCAGCACCCAGCGCAAGCCCTACTACTCCTTCGTGGCGCTGTCGGTGCTGCTGGACTACATCGTGCGCCGCTACATTGAGCACGTTGAACACGAGCGCCGCGAAACCCTGCAGGACCAGGTGGATGACGCCCTCAATAACGGGGGCGAAATCGACGCCTGACAAGGCGCGACTGTGCCCACCTGCTCCTTCACTCACTCTTCCTGAACCCGACCGAATCCACCTGAGACCATCTGAAAGAGACACCCTGTGACCGCAATTTTCGCGCTCATCGAAAACACCGAGAAGATGCGTAAGTACCTGTTCTGGTACCTCATGATCATCCCCGCGCTGCTGCTGCTGTGGATTGCCCTGGGCGCAGCGAACTCCCAGATGGACTTCCAAGCAGCCCTGAAGATCCCCTTCTTCACCGTGGCATTCCTGAACGCCTGCCTCAGCCTGCTGCTGGGTGGCACCCTCAAGCTCGCAGGTGCAGAGAACGAACGCACCGAACGAGCCTACGCCCTGTACCTGACCGTACTGCTGGTCATTATCGGTAACCTGCCCGGCGCAATCCTGAGCTTCTTCCTCTTCCGCTCCCTGCGATTCGGCAACCTGGAAGGCGAACTGGCACCCAAGTACCGTTGGGCGCTTCTGCCTGCCCTGGTCTTCTACGTATTGGTGACCGTAGTGCTGCTCGCCGTCAATATCGCGATGTGGTCGAAGTAAGCACACAGGCGCACACTGGCACCCGCCCCGCTTGAGGCACACCCGGGCAGAGGACCCCGGAAGAACCACCATCTTCGGTGTGTACGCGCAAACGTACACCGCACTGACCCACAAGGACACTCACGACGTGAACCAGATTCCCGAGCCTACCGACGCGCAGCACGCACCCGGCACTCCGGCTGATACCGTTCAGCCCGCCGCAGCCGCCGCGACCTCAGCAGAGGAAACCCACGAAGTAGCCGACGAAATCAACATCGCCGAGCTGCCCGCACACCTGAACCCCGCCCACGAGGACTTCGACCCCTCGGCGGGGCTTGAGCGCTGGGCAGAACAGATGGACGTCTACACCGGCCCCGACGCGATGCTCGACTTCAACCAGGTCGACTACGTGCACATCGACCTGTCCGAGGCGAACCCCTCCGGCCTGGCTCAGCTACTCGCCGGACGTAAGACCCGCCTCTCCACGATTCTGCGCGACAAGTCGCAGCTGGAGGCGGGCATGCGCTCCGCACGCACCCTGCGCACCAAGATCTACGAGCTCGCCACCGACCACGGCCTGGACTCCGGCTACTTCGTGGCGGGTACCGCCTCCTGGCTTTCGCACGACACCCGCGAGGATGCCGCCGCCTACGAGAAGCGCTTCATCGCGCCGATTCTCATGGCGCCGCTGAGCATCACCCCGCACCCTAAGGACGACGACTTCGAGCTGCGCCTCGCCGGTTCCGCACGCCTGAACCCGGCGATGGTCCGACAGATTAAGCAGGAATACGGCATCGACCTGGGCACCATGGATGTGGCGCAGCTGGCGAACTCCATGTCCCGCCTGGACCCCGAGCCGGTCATCGAACGTATGCGAGCCTCTGCCGGCCGTATTCCGGGCATGACCATCGAGTCCAAATACTTCATCTCAACCTTTGCTGACTTGAAGGAAAGCCTGGGCGAACTGCCGCACACCGCCATCACCCCGCTGGTTCGTGATCTGGCGGCGCTGAAAGTGCCCGGCGTGAAGCCGCGTGAGCTCAACGCCCACAACCTGCAGCCGCCCCTAGATCAGCGTGACCCGGCAGAGGAAATGCTCCTGCTGGATGCGGACGCGAACGCCCAGGAAATTATCGACACCGCGGTTAGCGGATTCTCCTTCACCATCACTGCGGCGCCCGGCACCGAGCCGCTGCGTACCGCCGTGAACATTGCATCCGCCCTGATGGGTCGCGGTAAGTCCGTGCTCGTGGTGGGCGAGAAGCGCTCCACCCTCGCTGAATTCTCGGCGCTGCTCAAGCGCACCGGCATTGAGAGCCTGCGCTACGATCTGCTTGCCGAGCACGATGCTGAGGCTCAGCGCGCCGAGTTCATTCGCGCAATCGTGCGTAATGAGAGCGCCGAAGAGCCGAACTCTGAGGACTTGAACGAAGAGCTCGTGGCGACCCGTGCCGCGCTGCTCGACCACACTCGTGCCCTGCTGAACAAGGACTCGAACTGGCAGATTTCTGTCTACTCGGCGTTGCAGCGTCTGGCTGAGCTGACCGCCTCCGAGGATGACCCGGCAACCCGCGTGCGTTTTGACCGCCCCATGCTCGATTCGCTCATGGAGCGTGAGCAGGTGCGTGCCGAGCTGGTGCGTCTGGGTGAGATTGATGGTTTTGCGGCGGCTTCGCGTACCTCCCCGTGGTACCGCGCCCGCCTGGTCAATGATGAGGAAGCCGCAGAGGCATACGCCCTGGTCATTACCCTCAAGTCTTCCCTGCTGAACCTGCGTGAGGCGATGAACCACACCAGTGCTATGTTGGGTCTGCGCCCGGGTCGTACCATCGCCGAGTGGGAGTCGCAGCTGGCGATTCTGATGCGCATCCGCGAGACGCTCAAGCGTTTCCGCGCGGATGTTTACGACCGCCCGGTGACCGACCTGATTGCGGCGACCGCCTCGGGTGCGTGGCGCCGTGAGAACGGCATCGAGATGAGCAGTATGCAGCGTTCTCGTCTGCGCCGCGCGGCGAAGGAGTACATCCTTCCGGGCGTGAATATTGGTGACCTGCACGAGCAGCTGAAGGTGGTCCAGGCGGAGCGCGCCGAGTGGATTCGCCACATTGAGGCGCCCCGCACCCCGCAGATTCCGGAGAACCTGGATCAGCTGGCTGCCGCCCTGAACTCCCTGGTTTCTGAGCTGGCGGGCCTGGGCATTGTCCTGGCTGACACTATCGAGGGTACCGACTTTGTGCGCACCGACCTGGACGTGCTGGATGCCCGCCTGGACGCCCTCATGGCGGACCGCGTGCTGCTGATGACTCTGCCGGAGCGTGACGCCCTGACCCTGAAGCTGCGTGAGCGCGGCCTGTCGGAGCTGCTCGATGACCTGTACGCACGTCAGGTTCCGACCGAGGTTGTTTCCGCTGAGCTGGAGCTCGCCTGGTGGCAGTCTGCCCTGGAGTTCTTGCTGCAGCATCACGAAGGTAAGCTGCTGGACGGTGACCGTCTGCGCGATACGGAGTCCCGTTTCCGCCGTGCCGACTACGCCCACATGACCAGCGCTCCGGCGCGTCTGCTGGCGAAGATGGCCCGCGTGTGGACTGACCGCATTGAGTCTGAGCACGACCAGGCGGCGTACCTGAAGAGTCAGCTACGCGGCTACGAGTTCGTGCTCGAAGAGCTGCTGACTCACGCCCCGGTCATGGCGCGTACCCTGTTGCCGCTGTGGACTGCGAGCCCCTTCGCCCTGGCGCGTAAGGTTCCCGCCTCCATGCGTTTTGATACGGTGCTGCTGCTGGACTCCGAGTCGACCCCGCTGGCGGCAAACCTGCCGGCGATTACCCGCGCCGACCAGGTGATTGCCCTGGGCGACCCGCATTCGGGTTACCCCTCGCCGTTCATCGTGTCTGCGCCGACTTTCGGTGCACCCGAGCCGACTGACGAGCAGCTGGACAGCACCTTCGACGTGCTCGCCACCATACTGCCCAACCGCACCCTGGCGATGCTGCACCGCAGCATGGACCCGGTGATTCTCGACTACCTGAACCGTGAGTTCTACGGCTCGCAGCTACATGCGGCACCGGTGAGCCGCGCCTCCGCTCAGCCTGCCGGTTCGCTGACCGTTGAGTACATTGATACTCGCGGTAAGGTCAGCGATAACGCGAACCTGGATTCGCCCGGTGTTGAGGTGGAGCGCGTCACGAACCTGGTGCTCGAGCACGCGTACCGCACCCCGGACCGTTCGCTGGCGGTTGTGACGGCTAGCCCGAAGCACGCTCAGCGTGTGGCTGAGTCTGTGCGTCACGCCCTGAGCCTGTACCCGCAGCTGGCGCCGTTCTTCGCTGCCGGTGAGGAGTCTTTCCGCGTGGTCGATCTGACCCGCGCCGAGAGCCTCGAGCGCGATACCGTGATTTTCTCCCTGGGTGTGGGCCGTGCCCGCCTGGGTCAGGCGTCGTATGATTTGGGTCAGCTGTCTGCCGAGCACGGTCGCCAGGGCTTTGTGGTTGCGTTGACTCGTGCCCGCCGCGCCCTGCGCATCGTCTCGTGCATTGACCCCTCGGAGCTGGACCCGCAGAAGCTGCATCATGGCGCGGTGGACTTCTACCACCTGCTGCGTGAGCACGCGGAACGCCAGGCGCGTGAAGAGGCGGAGGCGAAGGCACAGCGCGTGCCGGAGACCCTGCCGCGTAACGCATTCTTGGCGGCTGACGATGCGGACGCCCCGGATTTGGGCGACTGGCTGCTGAACGATTTGGTGGTGCGCCTGCAGGCTTGCGGTGTGCGTGTGACTCGCGGCGAGGGCGATATCGCGTTGATTGCGCACGCCCCGGAGAAGGTGGCGGCTGAGCCGGTGCCGGCGCTGGGCGTGGCTCCCGTGGTTTCGTCGAACCCGAGCGTGCCGGCGGCTATGCCGCTGGTGGCCTGCTCTGATGGTGAGCAGAATTACGCGCGTGCTTCGGTGCGTGAGCGTACCCGCCTGCTGCCGGAGCGTCTGAGCCGCACGGGCTGGAACTACATTACGCTGGGCACCCTGGAGGTGTTCGCTGATCCGGATGCTGTGGTGGCGCGCGTGCTGCACTACCTGGACATGGATGAGGGCGCTGAGGTCCGTGGCTAGTTATTCGTCGACGCCGAAGCCTCGCCGCGGTCATCGCCGCGTGAGCGGCGGTGGCTCGGTGAGCGGGGCTGAGCCTCTGCTGGTGGGCGTGACGACGCCTCCGGTTGCGGGTACCTCGTCTGCTGCGGGGGCTTCCGCGAAGAAAACTGACGCTCAGAACCCGAACTCCCAGAAGGCTGGTGCTCAGAAAGCGGCTACTTCCGCGCAGTCGCTGACCCCGGAGGAGCGTGAGCGTCTGGAATGGATGCGTCAGCAGCGTCCTCCGCACTGGGGTAACAATATCGTGTAGCGCATCCGAGCCGGGAGTGCTTCTTAAACGCCGAGGGGCGGGGCAACCTGTGTTGCCCCGCCCCTCTTTTTGGCCGGTTTGGAACTTCCGCTTAGGAGTTGCCCTTGTCGGTGCTGTAGAAGCCGGAACCCTTGAAAGTCACGCCGACGGTGTTGTAGCGCTTGCGCAGGGTTTCTTCGCCGCACTGCGGGCAGATGCGTAGCGCATCGTCGCTAAAGGACTGACGCTGTTCAAAGACGTGGTTGCAATTCTTGCACTGGTAAACGTAGACCGGCATTTTGTCCTTCTGTATCCGTTTTCGCTGGGATGGTTTATTAACGTGGTTTGAGTGTACCGCTTTTGAAACGTTGGGAGCTATTTGCGTTTTCTTCTCAAATAGCTTTTTCTGGTTTCTTTTTGCCTTTTCTACCGGGGCTATTCTTGAAAGCCCGCACATATTTTCTGGGCTTTTACGCACAGAAGTGTTGTGTCAATCAGGAGATGGGCGGTGCTGGTCAATCGGCTACATTGATGACTGCTGAGAGGTGCGGAAAATGCCTTCCTCGGTGAGGATGACCGGCAGAATGGCGTCCCACCGGTCGTAGGGAATGGCTTCATAAATTTCATCGGCGAAGACCACGCCGATGCTCTGCTCCTGTAGCTGCTGTGCGCTGAGCAGGGGGATAATGCGGTCGTAGTAGCCGCCTCCCTGGCCGAGGCGGTGCCCGCCAGCATCGAAGGCGAGAGCGGGGATGAGGCGCACATCGGCGTTCACGAAGGCTCGCTCGTCTTGTTCTTCGCCCTCGGGTTCGGGGATTCCCATGGGGTTGAGCGGGTGCTCAACGGCGGGGTCCCAGTGCACCCAGGTGAGTTTGCGGCCGGGGCGCACGACGGGCACGAGGATACGGTGTCCGTCCTTGTGTAGGCGGGTTAGTGCCTCAATGATGGGCGGTTCGGATTTGGTGGGCAGGTATGCCGCAATGGTGCCGGGGGAGTGGAGGCGCTGCGCGATGGCCTCGAGAATGTGGCGGGTGAAAAGGTTAGTCATCCGCTGCTGTCCGTGTTCGCCGCGGTGGCTACGTGCGGTGAGGCGGCGCGGGCGGATTTGGGAGCGGAGAATGTCTTTATCCAGGGAGATGTCGTCTGCGCTGGCTCCGGCGTCGGAGTTGCTGGTGGCGGCTGTGGTGTTGAGAAGCATGGTGTGTCCCATCGTCATTGCGGGTGAGGTCTTATCTGGGGTGGGGAGAGTGGCTCTGTCGGCTAGGTTGGCTGGTTTGGGTCATGGCGCCTCCGTGCTGAGGGGCGTTCGAGGCAGTGCGAAGACATCCCTGTGAGCGGCGAAAGTAACCTACTCTGCTTGGGCTGTAGATTCTACTTTTTAGTATAGGGATTGCAGAAAATAGCATTGGGTTCTGAAGAACATATTTTCTCAACACCCCGAAGAATGTACCTTCACCGATATGCAGTTAGTCACGTTGAAGATTTTTTCATGTCATAGTCTCGATAAATCGCCTTAAGTACTTTACAACTTAGGGTATTCTTGTGGCATGGCTACTGAAATTAAGTCTGTTACTAAGGCAGTTATTCCTGCTGCTGGTCTGGGCACCCGATTCCTGCCCGCAACGAAGGCAACCCCTAAGGAAATGCTCCCCGTCGTCGATCGCCCCGCGATTCAGTACGTGGTGGAGGAAGCAATTCGTGCCGGTCTGAACGACGTTCTGATGATTACCGGTCGTAACAAGCGTGCTCTCGAGGATCACTTTGACCGCGTTCCCGTTCTGGAGCAGCAGCTCGCCGAGCAGGGTAAGGACGCTCTGCTCGCATCCGTGGTAGCTACCAATGAGATGGGCGGCGACCTGCACTACGTGCGTCAGGGCGACCCCAAGGGTCTGGGCCACGCTGTTCTGCGCGCAAAGCGCCACGTCGGCGATGAGGCATTCGCTGTTCTGCTCGGCGATGACCTGATTGACGAGAAGGAAGATCTGCTTGCTCGCATGGTGGAGGTCCAGGAGCGTACCGGCGGTTCCGTCGTTGCTCTGATGGAGGTTCCCCGCGAGGCTATTTCTGCTTACGGTGCAGCTGCTATTGAGGCTGTTGAGGGCGAGGACGGTTTCGTTAAGATCACTGGTCTGGTTGAGAAGCCTGCTGCTGATGAGGCTCCCTCGAACTACGCTGTGATTGGCCGTTACGTTCTGAGCTCGAAGGTCTTCGAGGTTCTGGAGAACACCGCTCCGGGCCGCGGCGGCGAAATTCAGCTGACCGACGCTCTGCAGACCCTGGCTCAGGGCGAGGGTGAAGGCGAAGGTGTCTACGGCGTGGTCTTCTCTGGCCGCCGTTTCGACACCGGTGACAAGCTGTCCTACCTGAAGGCAAACGTTATTCTTGCTGCTGAGCGTCCTGAGTTCGGTGACGACCTGCGCGCATGGCTGAAGGACTTTGTCGCAGAGAACTGCTAAGCACTCTGCATCCGCTCTCTAGCGAGGGCAACCGATAAATACCAACCACGCTGAGGAAGGCGTTCTTTCCGGTGGGGCGTTAGCTCCGAGGGAGGGCGCCTTCCTTGTTTCGTAGACAGATAGTGCCGAGTGAGAGCTTGGCGATATTTCTGTGGTGAGTATGCTCCGGCATGCTCGGGTGCATATTCCTTCTGGGGTATATGCGCATATCCAGCCCGATTCTTTCCTCTTATGGAAAGCATCGGGAATATAAGGGTATGATTAAAGTCTAGGGATAAAGGGACGATAGAGGGCGACCTGATATGACGCTGTTGAACACCTCCGGTGTGTTGGTAATTCTGACCGTGATTTTGCTGCTGTGGTTTGTGCCCAGGAGCCTCCGTCGCGCGCCCGCAGGTCACGTCATGGAGCCTGAGCGTCCCCTGATTAGTGCCGAGCGTACCGCTGAGGACATTCTCGCCTCCGCCGGTGTGCTACTGAATGAGTCGGAGGCGTACCAGTCTTCCGATCATGCGGTGGCGCCGGGTACCTCCCTGCCCTCTTCTGCTCTTCCGCAGGCTTCTTCCTCTCACGCTGTCGATGACTCCGTTCAGCCTGCCCCGGACACGGCTTCTATTTCGCAGATTCGCGAATCTTCCCCCACTGCGCCCTATACCGATGCAATCCCTGTAGTGGAGGAGGCAAAGCCTTCCGTCCTGTCGTACTTTGATACCTCAAACCCGAGCGGTATTGTCCTGCTGGTTGCCGCCGGTCTGGGTGTGCTTGCCCTGGTCACCGGCCTTCTGGCACTCTTTGCTGATTTGGCGTGGGGTTGGGCTGTTCTCTTCCTGATTCTTGCCGGTGGCGCGTGGGCTGTGAGCCGCTTCGGTTTGCTGGAGTCTGCAAGTGCTCAGGTTAAGGCTCGTCGTGCTGCTCGTCTTGCGGCGGCCTCTGAGGAGGAGTCCGGTGAAGAGGAATCCGAAGAATCTGATGGGGATGAAGAGCCTGCCGATGGTGCCGACGAGTCTGTGGAGGAGCCGGTTCAGGACCCGATCGAAGAAGAGGAAGCCCCCGCTCGCCCCGCCGCCCGCAAGCCTGTACGCGGCGTGAACCGCGAGGCTGCACATCCGGGCCGCGCACATGCTGCCCTAGAGGCATCTGAGGATGCCCCCGAGACAGCTGCTCGCGAGGCTGTTGCTCGCGAGGAAGTGCCCGCGCCTTCTCAGACTGCGCGTCCCGTTCGCCCGGCACCCGCTCGTTCTGCCGCTACTGCTTCTACCGAGCCGCCTGCAGCTCACCGCCAGGAGCGTCGCCAGCAGCGTCCGAGCCGCTTCCAGCCGATTCGCCGCGGTAGCGTGCTCTTCGACCAGGAGAGCGGTTCCGCCACTCGTGCTTCCTCCGCTGCTGCGCCTCGCACCGCGGGGCAGCCTCGGGTGGCACAGGCTCAGACAGCACAGCCTCAGCCTGTTCAGAAGGCACCGGCACCTGCTGCCCAGCAGGTAGTGCCCCAGCCCGCTCAGGCTGTTCAGCCCGTTCAGCAGGCACCCGCGCAGCCGGTGGCAGCTGCCGCACAGCAGCCGGTAATTCACCCGGATCAGCCGGTGGCTCGTCAGGCTCTGCGTGACGGTTCGCCTGTCCGCCAGGCGCCTGCTACTCCCACGGCTCCTGCCGCTCAGCCGATTCCCGAAGAGATTCCTCTGCCGGATGTCCTGGATGATTCCGAGTTCGACGCACTGGATATCGCCTCGCTGAACGACCTTGCTCACTCTAACGGTGCTATTGCGACCGGTGGTGTTCGTTCGACGAACCGTCACCCCGGTGCTGGCTCCTCCTTTGAGGCGGTCAGCAACACCTGGAACCCGGTTCAGCTGCCCAAGCCGCTGAGCGCCCTGCACCGCCAGGATCAGGGTAAGAATCAGGGTAAGAAGTAGACTTCGCTCTAAATGCGTAAAACCCCGATAGCTTGTGCTGTCGGGGTTTTTGCGCTGTCCGGTTTTTGCGCTGTCAGTGGTTTGCGTCTATGTGAATGTGCGGTGTGGGTAAAGCTGATAGTTAAAAAGAAAAGGAACCCCGTCCATGGGGTTCCTTTTCCAGCATCACACACAGGAAGAAAGTCTTCTAGACCGACTAGGAAGACCTTCCCACAAGGCCTGCCCTATTCGGTAATAAAAATATATCCTAATTCCTGCACCTGATACAAGCCGAAAATAGCGACACCCTGTCAATAAACTAAGGTTTACCTAAATAAAATCCGCGCCATTGCAGGCGACAAGGGGTAATAACCCTCGGCTGAAAAAAATTTAAAAAACTTTTTAGCCCCTCCATATGTCGAAGTAAGAAGCCTCAAAGAACCTTCAACCAGGCCAATATTGCCCACTCGTGAGAGAATAGCCGGGTGAAAGAATGGTTTGACGCACTCCCGATTGAGGTTGCCCTAGCTTTCATGTGGGTGGTCGGTATCGTCCGCACCAGCATCGTGTACGCTCTTGGTGCACTCGCTGCTGAAGGTGGCGCGCGCCTCGACCGCATCCGCAAAGCCATGGACAGCCCGCTCTACCGTAAAGCGCGCCGCTTGATTAACCGGTGGGGCGTTATTGCCGTGCCCCTCTGCTTTCTCACCGTGGGTCTGCAAACCGCGGTCATCATCACGACCGGCTTTACGAAAATGCCGCTGCGCCGCTGGGTTCCGGCGATGCTGCTCGGAACCTTCATCTGGGCGTGCATCTACACCACCATCGGCTTCGCAATTCTTGCCGCGCTCGGCCTGGAGCCGTGGATGTTCCCGCTCGCCCTCGCCATTGTCATTACGGTGATGGTCATTGTGGCTCAGCTGCGCGAACGCCGCATTAACCGCGAAACCGTTGCGAACGCTACGGAGAATACTGCGGAGAACATCGTCGAGAACTAGTCCTGTCTCCAGCAGGGGATAGGTGCACTATCTTGCCGGGTTGAGACCGCTCACCTGACCCCATACCCCAGCCTAAGATGTGCTAGCGTGGAGGGATGAGTTCATCCGCATCCTCCACCGCAGGTACCCCCGAAGAGCAGCTCGTCAACGATCCCGCTCTCACCATCATCGACCCCGAGTTGAGCGCGCCCGAAAACGCTACCGACGAGGTAGAAACCGAAGCGCTCGTCGAGGCTCCCACCCGCGTGTACCTGCATCCCGAGCAGCTGGCAATGATCCAGACTCCGGAGGCTCTGCCCATCCCCGTGCTGCAGCGCTCCGTGCTGCGTGTGAGCTACGTGCCGGCGATTATGCCCGGCAAGTGGTTCAACCGCTGGCATGAGCGTTACGGTGACCGCGTGCAGCTGGCGGAGGTGCCCGTGCGTGAGGCGCGCGGTCTGGACTCCCTGCATCAGGACCTGTGCCTGATTGATCCCGCCGGTAACCCCGCCGCTGGATTCGCTACTGAATCGGCAGAAGAGGGAACCGCCCTCTCCGAAGCATCCGCCCTCTCTGAGGCGCCCGCCGAAGTGACTGAGCACGCCCCCATTGAGCGCACCCCCATTGAGCGCACCCCCATTGAGCGCACCCCCATTGAGCGCAAGGACGTACCCGAGAACCCCTTCGCGCACATGAGCATTGTGCGCCCCGACCGCGAACCGGCAAGCACCGACGGCGAAAAGTACCACAGCATCCGCCTCTACGAGGAACTGCCCGTGGTTATTCTGCCGGTGGACCACGTGCTCACCGTGCTTGATGAGGTGCCCGTGGAGGAGCTTGCCGAAGAGTTCCTGCTGCAGCCCGCCTCCGATATTCCCGCCTACGAGGAAGTGTCCCGCCCCTGGCGTGAGAGCGCCGGCCGTATCGTGCCCGAAGGCCTGACCGATAAGGAAACCATCGAGCTGGTTGCCGCAGGCGTGGGCCTGTACATTGTGCCCATGTCCATTGCGCGTTTCTACCACCGCAAGGACCTCACCTACCGCCCCGTTGCGGGTCTGGACACCTACCCGGTGCACCTGGTCTGGCCGCGTGCCCCCAAGGGTGAGCCGCGCAGCGAAGAGCTCGAAGCGCTCCTGCAGGACTTCATCGGCATTGTGCGCGGCCGCACCGCAACCAGCGACCGCGGTAGCGAAACCCGACAGGCACGCGCCGAACGCATCGCCGCCGAAAAAGCAAAGGAAAAAGCGAAGGCACGAGCAGCCAACGCCCGCCGCGAAGCCCGCGATAAAAAGCGCGCCAACGCCAAGAAAAACGGCAACGCACGCCAGCACGCTCGACAGTCCGCCAAAGCCGCCAGCGCACGCCGCGGCAAGAAACGATAAAGAACGATAGACGGTAAAATCAAACCATGGCATTAGCAATGGAAACCCGACCCGCAGCCTACGCAGTCATCATTGAGCAGGGCAAGCTGCTCATGACTCGTTGGGTGCCCGAAGACCGCGCGCTCAGCCCCCTCTGGTCCCTGCCCGGAGGCGGCATGGAACCCGGCGAACAGGCGGACGAGACCGCGCTGAGGGAAACCCTCGAAGAGACCGGCTACAGCGTCGCCATTGAAGACATTCTGGGCGTGCACGCCGGACACTTCCCCGTGCGCTCCACCCAGAAAGACCCGCAGGCGCTACCCTTCTGTGCCCTGCGGGTGGTTTTCCGCGCCCACATTGTCACCGGCGAACTGCGCCACGAAATCAACGGCTCCTCCGACACCGCACGCTGGGTACCCATCGCTGAGCTAGACACCATCCGCTACGGCACCCTCATCGACGAGGTCGCCTCCATGATGGGCTACTCCAACGCCGCCAGCTGGGCACGCGAATACCGCGAATTTCTCGCCGACGAAAACGCACGGAAGCTTCCCTAATGAACCGACTGACCATCACCCGCCGTGCGGCGCTCACCTCCCTGGCACTCATGCCGTTGCTTGCCGCCTGCGGTAGCAACGACACGACCCCGCACGTGGATCCCTCCGCGTCCAGCTACGGCACCCTGCGCATCGGCTACGGTGCCCTGCGTGAGATGCGCGCCGTAGCGCACGTGTACGCGCGTGCCCTGCGACAGGTTGGCTACTCCGTAGAACTGGTGGACACTGACAACAGCCGCGCTACCGCCCTGCGCGGGCTCATGGTCCCTTCGGCGAACTCCACCACCCCCAGCGCCACCCTGCCCGACGACGAAGAAAGCGGCGTCGCCAACACCGTTGAGACGCTGGACCTGGTCATCGACTACAGCGGCGACCTGCTGCTCTACCTGACCGACGACGGCAAAATCAGCCCCGCCGCTGCGCAGAACGAACGCATCGCCGCCTCTGTGAGTGCCTCCGCTCAGGCAGCCGGCGTGACCCTGCCCCCGGCCGCTACCCCCACCGCGGAGGAGAGCACCGCCTCCGCGCATGCTACGGACGCAACCGCGAGCCCCACCGCAAGCTCCACCCGCTCCGCAGACCCCATCAACCTGCGTGCCATGAGCACCACCGACATGACCAACGCTATCTCGCGCATCCTGCCCGAAGAGCTCATGCTCCTCAACGGTGCAAACGCCACCAACAAGGATGTACCGGTCACCACCCGCGCCGTGAGCGCCCGCTACAAGTTCAGCTCCCTTGCGAACCTGCGCGATGTGCAGTCGAGTCTGGTGTTCTCCATTCCGACCGGGTACTCCAGCGGCACCTATGGCGTGGATTCCCTGCGTAGCCTCTACCACTACCGTGTGCACGACCCGAAGATTCAGGACGACCCCGCCGAACGCGTCAACGCCCTCACCGCAGACACCGTGCAGGTGACCCTGCTGCACAGCTGCGACTCCGCGATTGAAGAGAACCGCCTAGTCACCCTGGAAGACCCGTCAACGGCACTTCTGCAGCAGCAGCTGGTGCCCATTATTCGTCGTACCCTGCCAGATAGCGCCCGTACGGCAATTAACCGCGTATCATCTACATTAGACACGGGTAACCTCTCGTTCCTGTTGCGTCTGACTAGCGGATCCAACCCCATCGCAGATGACGACGCAGCACAATTCATTTTGGATCACCCTAGAAAGTAAATCATCATGACGAAGTACCGTCAGT
>ERZ773013.1230-NODE-1230-length-15347-cov-3.675517_pt1 | contig 15347 bp, 10 predicted proteins | sample MGYA00511670_ERZ773013 | MGnify/ENA primary metagenome ERZ773013 (study PRJEB29015, sample SAMEA2738120) | human oral metagenome | biome: human oral; feature: human-associated habitat; material: saliva | place: China | collected 2257 ... | reverse complement strand
CCATCCCTCCAAAGGTGAGAAGACGTGACATAGACCATGCAGGATTAATGAGCACCCGAGGAATTCCGCGCAATTGCTCTCCAAAAAGTCCACCCATCGAGGAAGTCACCACCACATCAGGCTTTTCTTCTTCGATAATCTGTGCTATGAGTGTCATCGCAGCTTGCGGCATCACAGGCAAATCTGGAGCTATCACCGACACTCCATCAGCATAAAGAAGTTGGCGCAGTGTCATCACCGTGCCAGAGTGGCCGCTAGAAGCAAAACCATGCAAGAAAAGTATCTTTTTCATTGGGAAAAATGCAAGAGAATAAAGCGTCCAGCGCGGCAAGATGTCCCACAACACTGACAGCTATCCAAACATTTAGGGACAACTGCTGCAGATGGCTTTCATCTGCCACCAGACAAACATAGCAATCGACAGATAGATGGAAGTTTATTCCACCTCAATCGTAGAAGTTCCGCCCGCACCTTGTTTCACCACCTTGATTTGTGGAGCAATCTGTGCGCGAATCTGTTCGGTGTGGCTCACCACTCCCACTTTGCGTCCTTGGCTGTCTTCGAGTGCAGCAAGCGCATCGAGCACCAATCCAAGGGAAGCCTCATCTAAATGTCCAAAACCTTCGTCGATAAACAAACTACCGATGTTCAAAGTTGTGCTGGAGAGTGAAGCCAATCCTAAGGCAAGTGCCAAGGAAACTATAAAAGTTTCGCCTCCCGAGAGGGAATTGACATAGCGACGCTCGTCGAGCATGTCATGATCCACCACTTCGAGCGTGAGCGAACCAGGAAATACATTCAAATCATATCGAGGGGTGAGGCGATGGAGATGGAAGTTGGCGTGTTGCACGAGGAGAGAGAAGGTGTAGCTCTGCGCCATATCGCGGAACTTTTTACCTTCGCTCGAACCAAACACAGCGTTAAGACGCGCCCATTCTTCGGCATTCTCTTTCGCCAGTGCCACTTTTTTGCTCTGCGCTTCCGACTCCTTGATGCTATCTTCGTGTCGGCGCAATCGGTGCTTCACCTCATCTTGTTCCCTTTGCTTTTGGCGATGTTCCGCCTCCAAAAGTGGCAAACTTTCCGTCAAGGCTTCAGGCTGTTCGGCTTCGGCATCCGAAGGGCGATTGGCTTGACCTTGCCAGTTGGTATAGGCTTCGAGTGCCTGCTGCTTCTTTTGTTCGGTGAGGAGATGACGGTTTTTGCAAGCCTCAATCTCCTGTCGTAGTGCTTGCCAGTCGCGAGGGTCTTGGAATATCCGTGCCAGTTCTTGTTGCTGCAAAGGCTCATTTTCGCGGTTGAAACGTGTGATTTCCATATCAAGCTCCGTACGACGCTGACGCAAATCAACATCCGCACTCAGGCGACTTTGTGCCAAACTCTGTTGCTGTCCGATAGACTGCTGCAACTGAGCTTTGAGGGTGTTGCTGTTTTGTTGGAGTTGTTGACATTGCGCAGTGGCTTCGTCAATGTTGCGTTGCAATTTTTCTGCCAAACTTTGCGGTGTGTCCTGTCCAAACATTCGCACAATTTCTTCACGATGTTCCGCCAGTTGTTCGCGCAGTTGGCTACACTTGCTGCGGCAATCGTTGGTCAGTTGCATTTGCTTTTGAGCTGTTTCCTTCAATGTAGCAATGCGCTGGCGCAACATTTCCAAGTCAGTGGTGTTAGTTGTGATTTTTTCGTTAAGCTGACGCCATTCATCGTAGAGTTCGCTCAGTCGCTTTAGGTAGCCTTCGATAGCGTTTTCTTCGCGCCATCCAGACAGAGTGAGCAAATCGCCGAGTGAACCATACAGCGTTTCGATGTCCGTATTGCTTTTCATCATCAACTGATGAATGCGATGACCATTTTGGGTGCACACTTGAAGTTTGGTCTCTAAATCCATCTTCTTTTGCGACGACGCACCCAGAGATTCTTCGAGCTTTGTCAGCTTTTCGTTCACCTCATTCAGCGCTTTAGTGTGGAAACGACAAGAAGCCAAATCTTTTTCGCTTTGTTGCATCTGTCGCTTCACAGCATCGAGGAGCATCTCGATAGTCGTTTTGCGCGCACCTCGGTTCACTTCAGCCGAACAGTCCACAAAGGAGGTGTCGAGGTCAGCAAACTTCTTCCAATTCTCCACAGAACTGCTCTGCTCTTGCTCTAGACTCTCCAGCAACTGCTTCTCGCTGTTTTGTTTCGACATCTGATCGCGTCTTTCTTCTTTGAGCTGCGCGAGCAAATTTCTTTGTGCCTTGTAGTTATTCTCGGCATCTAGATAGTCCTTTTTGAGTTGTTGTTGGCGTTCGCCCGACACCTGTTCCACCTCTGTGTGATAGGGATGGTGCGCACTTCCGCACACTGGGCAGGGCATGCCTTCTTTGAGCAGTTCACGGAGCTTTTCCACATCCTGCACCTGCGCCAACACAAAGGCATCTTTCAGTTCTTCAAAGCGATTAAAACGCGATTGTTCCTCTTTTTCAGCCGCGAGGATTTCTGTTTCTTTCAGCTCGATTTGTCGCTTCCATCGCTGTTGATTCGCACGAAGCAGCGACATTTTTTCGTAACGATCGGTGATGGTTTGCCACGCTATTCTGGCTTCTTCCAACAGCATTTTACGTTGAATGTCGCGATTGTAGGACTCGTTGAGTTCCGCCTCCGAGATGTGCGCTATCGACTGCTGATGTCCCAAACGACTGGCACGCAGACTCGACAATTCATCTTCCTGTTCGCGCACCGTGGTTTTCACCTTATTCAACTGCTCCGTAAGGTTTTGTATCGTCTGATTCTCTTGTTGATACTCCTGCTCCCACTTCTCATAGTTATGTTTTTCTGCAACATATTGCTTGAGCTTCTCAATAATCGTCTGATAATTGTCAAACATTGAGCGATGAACGTCCAATGCCTGACGACGCAAATTGTCTTTTTCCAGATTTTCTTTCAAACGATTTTCTTCGTGCAAACGAGTGGTCAAATCCACATTGGTTTGATCCTGAGCCAACACTGCCTCATCTTTTGCCTTTTCGGCATCGATTTGTTGCTTTTCGAGCGAAGAAATGAGCCCCTGCAAACCATATCCACGATCGATGTCGGGACGGCGCAAGCGCAAAGTCTCTTGAGCTGCCAATTTGCGCTCATCAGCTTGTTGCAAATCTTGTTCGGCTTGCTTGCTCTGCGCTTCTTCTTGAGTGATTTTTAGTGCAATTCGACTCTCTTCATCTTTGATTTTATCGATTTGGTTGGTCAGCTCATTGATTTGTTCATAAGCCGTGTGGAAGGGCAACACAGCATCATAGCGTGCCAAAGCCTTCTCTTGCTCACGCATGAGCAGATAGGCGCTATTGGCTGCCACATTTAACTTCATTGCTGCGTCGTATTGCGCTTTCAATTCCTCGTTCTTCTCATGCCACTGCAAGAAATGAGTGGTGCGCGCTTTGCGTTGCTCCAAATCGAGGAGGACACTCGCCAACTGTTGTTCGCGATGTTGCAATTCCACCACATCTTCTTCTGCCAAACGACCTTGCGACAAACCTTCATATTTGGCTTCTTCACTACGCACTTCGCCCTCAGCCTCCTTGCTCATCTCGTAAATTTTCTTCGAGATGCTGCCATAGATGTCGGTGCCGGTGAGCTTTTCGAGCAACACACTCTTTTCGGCAGATTGTGCTTTGAGGAAACTAGCGAAACTTCCTTGCGCCAAAATCACAGTGCGTGAGAATTGTTGATAATCCAATCCTATCACACGCTCCACTGCCTCTTGCGTGTTTTTCTTGCCCGAAGCGATGCGCGTCACCTTCCCCTTGGGCGAAATCTCGTCTAAGTAGCGTTCCACCTCTCGGAAGGTCTCGTTGCGTGTCATGCTCACTTCCCAACCAGCTTCGTATGTGCCGCCATTGGGCATGGAAAATCTCACACGCGCATAGCCACTTTGTGCTCCACGACGCAAATAAAAACGCGTGTCTTTGAGCGTTTTCACATTGTTTTTCAGCACATAGTCCTTCTGCTCTTTCGACACCTTGTCCACTTTTTCGTCCAAACGTGGTGTTTCGTCGTAGAGTGCCAAACAAATGGCGTCGAGCAAGCTACTTTTGCCAGCTCCAGTGTCGCCCGTGATGGCAAAAAGCCCCGCCGAACGCAGCGGTTCGGCAGTGAAATCTATGAAGTGTTCCCCTTCGAGAGAGGTGATGTTGCAAATACTAATGGAATCTATCGTCATGTCGCCTATGAAATGTAGGATGCGAGGAGAAATATAAGGGAGGGAGCCTCTGGGCAAAGCCTGTGAATACTAAGCCTCTTGGAGCGCTTGTTGTGCCATTTGGAAGCGTTGCACCAAGGCTTCCGACATCTCGTTGCCAAACTGCGATTGGTAGCAGCGCTGTGCCAACTCTAGGGGGCTTATTTGCTCTAATTGTGTCTCAAGCGAAGGCAAAGTTTCTGTGGTTTGTGGTTCACGTTTTGCTGTTTCCGTGGTGACACGGCAGAAACGCACCGCTTTGTCTTCCAATAGTTTGGCTATCTTGGCACGCAATTCGGGTTCGGGTTGTGAGAGTTGCACATGAAGTTCCAGATAGGGCCAAGTTTCGCGAGGGATTGTGCCATCGTCTTTGGGCAAATCTGCCAAGAGCGACAGAAGTTTTTCGGGCGAAGCATAACCATATTTCGGCAGGGTGAGCAAATCGCACAAGGGGGTGTAGTCAATGGCACGCACCTCAGCGCGTCCACGCTCATCCACTTCCACCAGCATCACACTGCGCTTATAGTCCACCTCCGAGAAGGAGAGGGCTACCGGACTTCCCGAATAACGCACCGTCTCGAGGTCTGCCACTTCCTGCGCCTTGTGGATGTGTCCCAGTGCCGTGTAGGCATAGCGTTTGCCCAAATCGCCCACCTCGACACAGTCTTGACCGCCCACCACCAAACGCTCGCTGTGCTCCTGCTCATTGACAAAAGCACCCACAGCATAGAAGTGAGCTGCCAGCACCACGGGAAGTTTTTTAAACTCACTCGCTTTGTGACATTTGTCCATCTGCTGCAAATGATATTTGATGCCGCCTTCCACACTCAAATTGTGGGGATAGTCCATCGAGCGCAAGAAAGGCAGAGCATAGCACACCACAGCTGCCTCCGACGTGTGGCGAGGAGAAAGGGGAAGAATGTTGCGTTCAAAATCGATGTTTTCTCCCTTTCGCTGCACAGTGCCGCGCACATAGATGTTGTGCAGACGCAGCAACTCTTCGGCAGCTTCGATGCGCGCTCCAGAATCGTGGTTACCCGCTATCACCACCACCTGCATTCCTTCATTTTCCTGCGTGCACTGGTTGAGAAAATCAAAAAACAAACGTTGCACCTCCACACTGGGGTTAGGCGAATCGAAGATGTCGCCACTGATGATGAGGGCATCGGGCTCTTCGTGCTTCAGCGTTTGGAGCAACCATTGGAAGAAATGGCGATGCTCAGCCACACGACTGTGTTGATGAAAGACGTTGCCCAAGTGGAGGTCGGCGGTATGGATGATTTTCATTGTAATCTTTGCGCGTGAAATATAATGAGATGGAGTATATACAGTATTGCGAAATTACGATTTTCTTGTCGCATAACCAATGTTTTTCGACAAAACCTCTCTGCGAAAAACTTCAAAAGGACTGCAAAAAGAATCCGACTCGTTGTCTCCCAAAACAATAGCTTGTTTCTTTGCAAAAAACTCGTCACTTATCATTAAACTATCCATCTGCTTCATCAAACGAATACAACTTTACAAAGTCTAATTAATCAAATGATTATGAAACCAATTCATAGGTTCACTAAATATATTTTCGTATCTTTGCCCATAAAAAGAAAAACCTTTTTCAGATGGCTAATAGAAATTTGAAAGAAGCGAAAGCCGCCAAAAACGATGAGTTTTACACGCAATATCACGACATTGAAGCGGAAATGAATGCTTATCTCGAATACAATCCCAACGTGTTTCGAGGTAAGACCATTTTGTTGCCTTGCGATGACCCAGAGTGGAGCAATTTCACGCGTTTTTTTGTGGCAAAGTTTGAAGAGTTGGGCATCAAGAAACTCATCAGCACGAGTTTTGCTCAAGAGAGCAAGAACTATAAAAGCGATTGGCAACCCACACTTTTTGAAAGCGAAGACCCACGTTTTAGTGCCGAAAAGACAGCCATCTGTGGCAAGATATTCACCTTGACGGGCGACACGAACAAAAATGGTCGCATCGACATAGACGACCTAGAATGGGACTATCTCGAAGGTACAGGCGATTTTCGCAGTCCCGAAGTGACTGCCTTACGCAATGAAGCCGACATCATCATCACCAATCCTCCTTTTTCTCTCTTTCGCGAATTCCTTGCTTGGATAGTACAATTTGCCATTATTGGGAATAAAAACTGCATTACATACAAGGAGGTATTTCCACTCATCAAAGAGAATAAGATTTGGGCTGGAAGTAGAATTTGGTCTGGAGGTATGTGGTTTCGTACCCTTAATGAAGAAGATTATGACAGAATAGACGATGATATTAAAATGAAAAATGTACCATCTATATGGGTTACCAATATAGAACACGGTCGTCGTCACCAGCCATTGACCTTGATGACAATGGAGGATAATTTGCGATACAATAAAAAGATGAAGGACAAGGAGGCATACGATCACTATGACAATTACGATGCCATAGAAGTGCCTTACACTGATGCTATCCCCTCCGACTATGAAGGAGTTATGGGAGTACCTATCTCTTTTTTAGATAAGTATTGTCCGGAGCAATTTGAAATCTTAGGGATCACAAAAACTTGGTTTGGTAGTGCTTCTAAAATATATCCTGAGCAAATCCAAATTGATAAACAAGGAAAAGAATTGAAAGTGACAAAACTTAATGATGGCGCAGTTTTACTACACTCAGAGCCTCCACTTGATACTACCTACTATATCGTAGATGGGAAGTATTATACTCAAGTTTATGCACGGATACTTGTCAAGTGGATTTAATCAATATACGTTGGTAAACTTTCTCTTGAATGCCTCCCCTTATAACAACCCCACTTGCATTGAGGTCATAGGTTCCAGCTTTACCAAATTTATTTAGATAGGCTTGTTTACATTCTTGAGTAGTATAAACTCGCGTCTTTAATTGGTATAAGTCTTCGTTCTCACACATCCCTAAGATTTCAAATGTCTGACGAGAACGCGTGCATATTTTCTTTCTCCATTGACAAAGGGATAGCCAAAATTAAAACCATTGATAGACGTATTAGCCATTTGACCTAAGATTTCAAATGACGAATAAGAATGCGAAAGTAAGGACAAATACCATTTATGCATAAATCCTTTTCGTCATCGCCTTTTCTAAACCTTAAGATTTCAACTAACAAACAACGCACCCAATGACAACAGAATTACATATCGAATGGACAGTTGCAGACATCTGCAAAGGGTTTGTGTATAACGAACTAGAAGGGAAGGGACTCTTTGGGCTAGATGGTAAACTAACTATTCAACCTGAATATCAAAGACACTACATCTATAACGACGGAAAAAAAGATGTAGCCGTCATTGAGTCTATTCTCAATAGGTATCCCTTGGGATTGATTTATTTCAACCTTACCAACAGCGGACAATATGAGGTGCTTGACGGACAACAACGCATCACCTCTATCGGAAGATTTGTCACTGGAAAATTCTCCATTGAAGACGACAACGGAAATATTCAATACTTCTCTGGACTTCCCGAAGAACAACAAAAACTCATCCTAGAGTCGAAACTCTTGGTCTATGTGTGTCAAGGGGAAGAGAAAGAGGTGAAGGAATGGTTTAAGACCATCAACATTGTGGGTGTGCCCCTCAACGAACAGGAACTCCGCAATGCCATCTACTCGGGCGTCTTTGTGAACGCCGCAAAAAAGGTGTTTAGCAATTCGCAAAATGCGGAAATGCACAAGTGGGGACACTATGTGAAAGGTGACGTGAAGCGACAAGAGGTGTTGAAAGTGGCGCTCGAATGGGTATGTGCTAGTCGAGGAATGACGGTAGATGCCTATATGAGCCAACACAGACACGACACGCAAATCACAGAATTGGAAAACTATTTCCGTTCGGTGATTGATTGGGTAGCCACCACTTTCACTATGGTGGAAAACAATATGTGCGGTATTGAATGGGGCAGACTCTATGAAACTTATCACACCACGCCCTACAGCATTGCACACATCACCGAACGCGTGAGAGCTCTCCTCGAAGACGAATCTGTGCATTGCCCAAGAAATGTCTACGAATATGTGTTGGGAGGGGAACAACAACACGCTTTGCTCGATGTGCGCTTCTTTGATGAGAAAGATAAAAAGGCAGCCTTCAAACGACAAACTGAAAAGGCGAAAGCGGAAGGGGTGTCTAATTGCCCTCTATGTGCCATTGGCGACAACAACAACCGTACACGCATCTATAAAATCAACGAAATGGATGCTGACCACGTGACGGCTTGGAGCAAAGGTGGGTCTACGACACTAGATAATTGTGAAATGCTCTGTAAATCGCATAATCGAGCAAAAGGAAACAAATAGAAGGTGTTCTGATTCAGTGCTTAGGGAGTGGGTTATCTCAGATATTATAACTCACTAATTGGTACAAGAATGCAGAAAACTTTTGAAGAACTCGCTCTAATGTGGAGCGAAAACAAACAGTCTATTGTGAAGTATTCCACGCTGTGTGCTTATCGGCTGACACTTCGCACTCACCTCATTCCTCACTTTGGGGCAATGACCGAGATTGAAGAAGCTGAAGTGCAACGCTTCATCATTGAAAAAATAAGGATTGGACTGGCAAAAAAAACGGTGCGCGACATTGTAGCAGTGTTGCGCGCTGTGGTGAAATATGGTGCACGCTTGCACCTATGTGAAAGAGAGGACTGGCAACTAGACTATCCCACGACTGAAAGTGGAAGGAAGTTGGCAGTCCTCTCGTTGCGTCATCAAAGAAAATTGATGAAACATTTGATGGAACAACCCAATGTGAGAAACATTGGGGTGATGCTCGCTCTATGCACGGGAATGCGCATAGGTGAGGTTTGTGCTTTGAAATGGGAGGATGTTGATTTGACTCACAGAATGATTAGAGTGTGTAAAACTGTGGGACGCATCTATAATTGCGAACTTGGGGCTACTGAACGAGTGTTTTCAACCCCAAAAACAAAACATTCTTTTCGCGAAATCCCTATTTCAAAATTGCTCTTTGAGGCTCTATGTGTCACCAAAAGAATGTCGTCTTCTCCTTTTGTGGTGGGAACAACTATTTATGCCACTGATCCGCGCACGTACAGAGATTATTTCAACCGACTACTTAAAAGGTTGAATATTACTCCTATTGTGTTTCACGGTCTACGACATACTTTTGCTACGCGGTGCATAGAAAGTCAATGCGACTATAAAACGGTGAGTAGCATATTGGGACACTCCAATGTGGCTACTACGCTCAACTTATATGTGCACCCTAATCTGCAACAAAAGAAACGTTGTATTGACAAGATGAGCAAATTTGTGGAAGGCAAGCAGTGATGCTTGCCTTTTTGATTTCATATTTATCTCTGCTTAGTGTTGCGCTGCCTTGGGTATCTCCAACAAGGGGAGGTAGGCACCATAACCTTGCTTTTCCATCTCGGCTTGTGGGACGAAACGCAGGGAAGCACTGTTGATGCAATAGCGCAAACCGCCCTTTTCTTTGGGACCATCGTTGAAGACGTGACCTAGGTGAGCATTACCCTTGTTGCTGCGCACTTCGATGCGCTGCATGCCGTGAGAAGTGTCTTTGATGTTCTTCAATAGGTGGCCGTCTATGGGCTTGGAGAATGCGGGCCATCCACAACCGGAGTCAAACTTGTCGGTGGAGAGGAAGAGGGGTTCGCCCGTGGTGATGTCTACATAGATGCCAGGACGAAACTCGTGATCATACTCATTGGTGAAGGGACGTTCGGTGGCAGCGTTTTGCGTGACTTGATATTGGATTTCGGTGAGCTTAGATTTGAGCGTATCTGTGGAGGGACGCTCATATTTACGCTGCGTGGTGTCGGCATTGGCTTTGCGAGCTTCGGCAAAGAGGGAGGGAGCAACGTGGCAATATCCTCCAGGATTCTTGTCCAAATAGTCTTGGTGATAGTCTTCGGCTGCATAGAAATTACGGAGAGGTTCGATTTCTACTGCCACATTTTTACCGATAGCTTGTGCCAACTTAGTGCGCTCGGCTATGAGGAAGGGACGAGTGTCGGGGTCGGTGTAATAGATACCAGTGCGGTATTGTGTGCCGATGTCTCCTCCTTGGCGATTGATGCTGGTGGGGTCGATGCTACGGAAATAGAGTTGCACGAGAAGGGTGAGGGGAAGAACCTCAGGATTATAAGTTACTTCCACAGCTTCGGCAAAACCAGTGGTTTTGGAGCATACTTGTTCGTAGGTGGGATGCTCGATGTTGCCATTGGCATAGCCCACTTTGGTGGAGAGAACGCCACGGATTTGCTTGAAATAGTGCTCGGTGCCCCAGAAACAGCCACCAGCGAAATAGAGAGTTGCAGTCTTGTTCATAGTTTGAGAAGAATTTGTGTCAGAAGTGGCGGAAGTGTTGCTGCGACAAGCGATGCAACAAACTGTTACCAACAGAAGGAGCAGTCCGCGAAGAGGATTTTTCATAAGTCAGTTAGTGTTGTGTTATGTGATTAAATTATAGAACTAGGTCGTTTTATAAAATCAGCTCTCTGATGAGTGCGTGGGACTCACCAGAGAGCTGATCGCATAGAGGGAATAAACCCGAGATAAATCGCTTATGCTTGATGACTTTCTACCCACTTGCGGGCATTGACAAAGGCTTCGAGCCAAGGGGTGCAGTCTTCGCCACGACGTTCAGCAGGATAGAATGGATTTTGCCAAGGGAGGAAGGCGCGTTCCAAGTGAGGCATCATTGCCACGTGACGACCGTCTGCACTGGCAATACCGGCTACGTTGTAGTCCGAACCATTGGGGTTGGCAGGATAGCCTTCGTAGGAGTATTTGAGCACCACGTTGTAGTCGCTTTCGGGTTGAGGAAGTTGGAATTTACCTTCGCCGTGTGCAATCCAGATGCCAAGACGATCGCCAGAAAGACTCTCGAAGAGTACGCTGCGATTGGTTTGAACGGTGACACCTACGAAGCCGCTTTCAAACTTGTGGCTGTCGTTGTGGAGCATACGAGCACGCTCTTTGTGTTCGGGATTGACGAGGTTGAGTTCCACCATGAGTTGGCAACCGTTGCAGACACCGAGGGAAAGAGTGTCGGGACGTGCATAGAAGCGGTCGAGGGCTTCTTTTGCCTTAGGATTGAAGAGGAAGGCTCCAGCCCAACCCTTGGCACTGCCAAGCACGTCGCTGTTGGAGAATCCACCACAGAAGACGATGAAGTTGATGTCGTCGAGGGTTTCGCGACCAGTGACGAGGTCGGTCATCGTAACGTCTTTTACATCGAAGCCGGCAAGGTAGAGCATGTATGCCATCTCACGTTCGCCATTCGTTCCTTTCTCACGGATGATGGCGGCACGTACTCCAGAGGGTATGCGACGATCGGGAGAAACTCCAAGGCTTTCAAACGTGCCTTGGAAGGAAGGATGGAAGTTGAGTTCGATGGGTTGCTGCTTGTAGTTGCGGAAACGCTCAGCAGCTTTGCCGTGGAAACTCTGATGCTCATCGAGGAGGAAGGAAGTGGAGTACCACACATCGCGGAGGTGGTCAATGAAGAATTGGTATTCTGCACCGTCTTTCTCCACAAGAACATGACGCTCTTCGGTGGGCACAGCGAGAGCAGTTGCTTTCACACCATGTTCTGCCAAGATAGCGTTGAAGCGCGCTTCGTCTTTATCTGCCACTTGCACCAAGACTGCGGGGTTTTCGGCAAAGAGTTGTTGCACGAGATTGGCAGCACCGAGGTTGTCGAGTTGCACCGTCAGACCACCTTCTGTGTTGGCGAAGCACATTTCCAACAAAGCGGTGATGAGACCGCCTGCACTGATGTCGTGACCAGCGAGGAGGATGCCTTCTTGCACCATGGCTTGCACCGCTGCAAAAGCAGCACGGAAGTAAGCGGCATCTGCCACTGTGGGCACATCGCTTCCCACATAACCGAGGGTTTGCGCGAAGGCAGAACCACCGAGTTGTGGAGCGAGTGAAGAGAAGTCGAGGTGATAAATCTTGCTGTTGGGCTCATTGACCACAACAGGACGCACCACTTTGCGCACATCATTGACTTCACCACCTGCACTCACAATGACGGTGCCTGGAGAGATGACTTTTTCTCCGTCAGGATATTGCTGAGTCATGGAGAGAGAGTCCTTACCAGTGGGGACGTTGATGTGGAGTTCGCAGCAGAAATCGCTGAGGGCTTTGACACCTTCATAGAGACGCGCGTCTTCACCTTGCTGTGAGCGGCAGGGCCACATCCAGTTGGCGGAAAGACTCACGCTGTCGAGTCCTTGTGCGAGGGGAGCCCACACAATGTTGGTGAGCGATTCGGCAACGGCCATCACCGAACCAGCAGCTGCATTGGCCAAACCTACTTGTGGAGCGTGACCAATGGCAGTGGCGATACCGGCTTTTCCGCGATAGTCCAAAGCGACAACGCCACAGTCGGCAAGGGGGAGTTGGAATTCGCCTTGGCATTGTTGTTGTGCCACCTTACCGGTTACGGAGCGGTCTACTTTGTTGGTGAGCCAGTCTTTACAAGCCACGGCTTCGAGTTGGAGCACATTCTCGAGATATTCATCCAAGAGAGTTGCATCGTATTGTGCAGCGGTGTAGTCGCGCTTCACCGTAGTGTCGGTCATCACGGTCTTAGGAGAGTGACCAAACATTTGTGCTACGTCGAGATCGAAGGGACGAACGCCGTCTTTTTGCTCGAAAGCGAAGTGAGCATCGCCAGTGGTTTCACCCACCACATAGAGAGGTGCGCGCTCGCGTTCAGCAATTTTGCGCACTTGGTCGATATATTCTTCTTCGATGAGGAAGCCCATGCGCTCTTGGCTCTCGTTGGCAATGATTTCTTTGGCAGAGAGTGTGGTGTCTCCTATGGGGAGTGCGCTCATGTCGATAGTGCCGCCACATTCTTCTACGAGTTCAGAAAGACAGTTGACGTGTCCGGCAGAACCGTGGTCGTGGATAGATACCACAGGGTTGTGTTCTTCTTCGCAAAGCGCACGCACGAGGTTGGCTGCACGCTTCTGCATTTCAGGATTGGCACGTTGCACAGCGTTGAGTTCGATGCCGGAACTGTAACGTCCAGTGTCTACGGAAGAAACGGAACCACCACCCAAGCCGATGCGATAGTTGTCACCACCCACAACAACGACTTTGTTGCCTTTCTCGGGAGTACCTTTGAGACAGTCGCGCTTTGTGCCATAACCCACACCACCTGCGAGCATAATCACCTTGTCGAAGGCGTAGTTTACGCCATGTTCTGCGTGCTCAAAGGTGAGCACAGAACCTGCGATGAGGGGTTGTCCGAATTTATTACCGAAATCGGAAGCACCGTTGGAGGCTTTGGTGAGGATTTGTTGTGGCGTCTGATAGAGCCAAGGACGTTCTGCCATGTTGCTCTCCCAAGGACGACCACCATCAAGACGAGGATAGGCAGTCATATAGACAGCTGTACCGGCAATGGGGAGCGAACCAACGCCACCGCCCATACGGTCGCGAATTTCTCCGCCCGTACCTGTGGAAGCTCCGTTGAAAGGTTCCACAGTGGTGGGGAAATTGTGGGTTTCGGCTTTGATAGAGATGACACTCTCGATGTCGCGAATGACGAAATAGTCGGAAGTGTCGTGACGTGCAGGGGCAAATTGTTCCACCACGGGACCTTCTGCAAAAGCCACATTGTCTTTGTAAGCAGAAAGGATGCGATGGGGATTTTCTTTTGTGGTGCGCTTGATCATAGCAAAGAGTGCAGAGGGCTGTTCTTTGCCATCGATGATGAACGTACCACCAAAGATTTTGTGTCGGCAGTGCTCAGAATTGAGTTGTGCAAAGCCGAAGACTTCGCTATCGGTGAGTTTTCTGCCGAGTTGTTGTTCTACTCCGTGGAGATATTCCACTTCGGCAGGCGAGAGTGCCAAACCTTCTTGCTCATTGTAAGCATCGAGGTCTTCGACAGTGCGAATGGGCTCTGGTGTGTGACTGATGGTGAAGATGTCTTGATGGAGCCCTTCGTAGAGTCTTTGGAGCATAGGGTCGTGATCGGCAGAAGCATCTTCCACAGGGAAGAATTCTTCGATACGCAAAATGCCGCTGAGATTCATGTTTTGTGTAATCTCAACGGCATTCGTGCTCCAAGGGGTAATCATTTCACGGCGGGGTCCAACATAGCAGCCCTCAAGTTGTGGGGCAGCTTCAAGCGTGGCTTCGCCAAAAAGCCAACAAAGTTTTTTCACTTCATCGTCGGAGAGCAGATGATCCACTTGTGTAGCAATGATGCTCTTCGCTGGTGTACGGAAAAAAGAAATCATTTGAGCAAGAATGTTTGGGGTTATACGCGTTTACCTTCGCAAAGGTAGCGATTTTTGTGCGGTTGTCCAATTTTATTCTACACTAATTGTGAGGAAGCAGCGACATATTTGTGAGAAAATGTGATAAGTATGTGGAAAATTCGTGATAGTCTTGTTATTGACTTGCAATAAACAATTTCTGCCCAAGTTTCGTTCTTGCCTCAACATCTTATTTTTGAAGTGATTTATATAGAGTTCCTATGTGTACACACGATTTTGTACGTATTTCTTTGTGTAGTTGTTGGATATTATTATCTTTGCATTGAAACTCAACACTATACAATATGATGGTTATCAGTCTAAGCGAATTTCGCGCCAATCAACGCAAGTATTTCGACTTAGCGAGTACAGAGCGCGTCATTATCAGAAGAAATAAAGTAGAATTTTTTGCCCTTGTTCCAACCCACAATGAGGAACTGGATATTAGCGAAGATTTGAAATTGAAAATTGCTAACGCAAGAGAGGATTACAAGGCAGGAAAGGGTGTCGTATGCAAGACATTTGAGGACTCTCTAAACTTACTAGAAAGTTTGTAGGATGTACGAAGTAGTATACAGCGACGAAGTACTTCTTTCTATCAAAAAATACAAGAAGTCCAGCCCTCAATCTTATAAGAAAGTCGTGAAGTTAATCAATGAACTACACGAACATCCTAGAACAGGCACTGGACATCCCGAAGCACTTAAAGGAATGGGAGGAAACATATACTCCAGGGAAATAAACAAAAAAGATAGACTTGTATATGAAATCTAGGCTTAAGGGTCAAATATGCTCCTGGAAAGGGTGCTTTAATCAATTGAGTTTCAACTAAGGGTCA
>ERZ773013.1229-NODE-1229-length-15352-cov-41.755311_pt1 | contig 15352 bp, 15 predicted proteins | sample MGYA00511670_ERZ773013 | MGnify/ENA primary metagenome ERZ773013 (study PRJEB29015, sample SAMEA2738120) | human oral metagenome | biome: human oral; feature: human-associated habitat; material: saliva | place: China | collected 2257 ... | reverse complement strand
TAATACAGGAATAGAAGAAAAAACATGTCCTGAGTTTGTCGAGAAACCATCTAAGATAATTCTTTCTCCACCAAGAATAATCTCAGCCTCTTTTTTGTCAATGTATCTGTTACAGATATAATAGCTAAAATTAAAGCTACAACATTCACATTGGTATCCATGACTATTCATGAATATTCTTTCTCCACAAATAGGACAGGGGCTTGATAAGTGTATCTTTCCCATGATATACAGATTTAAACGTTATCACATAGAGACTTAGTGATGTTACGTCCTTGCTTCGTTGAGCCTATCCATAAACAAGCCATAACCACAAAAAAGATAAATGCAATACACTTATGAAAATCACCAGGATGCTCCACTATTATGAGGTTTATTGCACTTGCCACAAAACTAATCAGTATTATTAGGTCTTTCATTTAAGTAAGTATTGTGGAGAGATGGTTAGTCTCTCCGTTTCCTTTTAGTCAGTTACTTTGTAGAAGTATTCAAGCTCTTTGCCTTTGAGGTTCTCTTGCGCCCATAGGTCGGCTTCCTCCCAAAGTGTGTTGTACACTCCTGCAATGGCTTCATTCTCCTCGTACCACTGCCAAATTTTGTGATTGAGTACCATAACAAGCTCTGTGAGATACACATGATTGTCTTTCCATGCGTTGAAAGCTCGTTTGTAGGTGTCTTTGATAGCAGCGATACCAAACTTGTCTGCAATGGAAAAGTCCATCCAAAATGTGGTCTTTTGCTCATAACCCATCATCATAGGGTCGATGTTACTAACTTGCAATTGAATTGTCTGCATAAGCTAAAAGTTTTAATGATTTGATACTTTTCCCTTTAGTTCCCACTTTTTAAAGTGGGGCTGCTCGGGATTGAATTTTTATGTGCATGGAAAAAGCGTGGATGGAATGGATGTGCAAGGAATTTTCAGTAGATTTTTCATGGAAACCCAATTTGTCTGTAAGAGAAATTGCGGTGGGTTTGTGAAAAATCTGCTGAAAATAGCGATAGCGGTACTTTCACAGGAATGGAAGCTACGCTACCTTTGCACAATAAAAATCAATGCAGAGTAGCAACACAAAAGTAGGCAACGCCTATAATCACAGGGCTTCATAGAAGCTAATTAGGGCTACTAACAAGAATAAAACTTACGATAGTGTGTTTTGCAGAGGGCTAAATGAAGTCAGTGCTATTTGGCTCTGACGAATGGATTATGTAACAAGGGCTATTTTGATGTAAATAGGGTTTGATAATATTAAAATTAATCGGATTTCAAAGCATGACATGAAAAAAAGGTATATCCATTTGCTTTTAAGTTCGATTTCTTGTAACTTTGCAAACATATATTAATCGAACATATGCTTATGGCAAACATAGACTATGCGAGAGCCTCGGATTGAGCTATGCAAAGAGGTGCTGGCAAAGAGAAATAGGGCTATGGGTACAGTTCTATAAGACAAGTATTTCCGAATAGCTGATAAGATTATTGATATTGTGTAAAGTCCGCCTAAACTTAAATTTGAAAATAAATAACTAATGAACAAAAAATCTTTCTTTATCGGCATGTTGTCGGGCATAGTCCTGACAATAGCGGTGTTGTTCATTATTGGCTTTGTAAGCCAAAAGAAGAACGAAGACGATGCTATACAGCGTCTTGAAAAGCCTGTAAACTATGAAAACAAAAAGGAGACATCATTCAAGGTGTTTCAGGTGATTGGAGAAGATGCTGCTTTAGCAAAAGAAATCTCTGACAAGGAATTAGATATGTATCTTGGCAATACGGTTGTGCTAATTGGTAAGGATTTTTATAGTGACCAAGTGATTACCATGAAAAATCCTCAAAGGACAGGAACGTATAGCTATATGAACAATGGCGGTATGCCTATGACAGTGCCTATCATTGAAGGAGATAAGGTGAATTAAAGCCTATAGATTTAGAAGTATTACCCCACTGATATTATTCTATTATGAATATCAGTGGGGCTTCTTTTTCATTCCTCGGGTAATTCGTCCAATATACCATCAATATCTCCGAATTGAATATCATTATATCCAACTTCGTAATACTCATTATCTTCGTCGGGCATAATGAGGATACCGCTTGAAGGGGTAACAGGATACTTCACTGCCATGACCTTTGCATCTACATGACCATCACAAGTAGAAAGCTCGGCAATTACATATGGGAAGTCAGCATACCAATGAAACTCCTTGTCGGTTCTGTTGCGCAATGCTTCGTTTAAAGCTCTTACTTCTTCTTCCTGGATAGTAGCATATTGGTGATAAAAATCTTGATGTTGCATATTGTTGTTTTGTTTGAGGAGGGACGATTACTCCCTCCGTTATCTATTATTACTCTTCTGTCTTAAAACTGCTTTAAGCAAATCATACCTCCACTAATGAGCATATCTTTGTGTATTCTTACCTGCCTGTCACGGTCAGCCGTAGCTGCATAATCATTATTTACGTATACTTGCTGATAAATAACAGTTGCGTCTGGTGCTACGACTGTCAAAACTTGAATTATTGTTGGTATATTCATATCGATGTTGATTGTGGAGGGATGGTTAGTCCCTCCCTTACCTCCTTTATGCGACATACTTGAACTCATGAACATAGATGTAGTTTTCGTTATCATCTTGTTCCTCGTTCCATTCATCTATTTCTTTCATTGTCACCGATTCTTTCTTCAACAGTTGAGCCACATAAGCTAAAACTTGTTTTTCGGTGTCAAAATACTCACTAAAGTAATCTCCGTCGATGCAAATATCGACATAGTAGCTCTCCGTGAAATATTTACCATCACAATCATTAGTTGCATAGACTTCACAACCACATTCTTCAACAATGTAGTAGATAGTTAGCTCGGGCATGAGCTTTGCCAATAGATGACGGAAATCGGTTGCTCCCCATGCTTCCTCTGCTTCTATATAAAGGACACCATCTATTATTTCATACGTTTGAATAAACCCACGCAAATAGTTGTTCTTCATTTGTTCTTCCGATGCTCCTAAAGCCTTAACGATATTGCCTTCCCATTCCTTTGAAGCGTTTGCTTCAACAGGCTTTGTATTGCCTTTCATAAAGCTGTTTATCACATTAGACACTCTCGCTAAATCGCTCTTGCTACCTTCGATAGCATAGCTTGTACTTGCCCAATTTGCCATATTCTATATCTTTAAATTGTTATTTCCCAAACTTAATTACATGCTCACAAATCTGTATTGCTAAATCATGAAAATTCGGTTGTTTCAATATACGCTTTAATGCCTGATTATTACGTGTTCTTACACATGTGTTGTTATCTAAGCAAAATGTATACCTCTTATCATATACTATTTTCATTCTTACACCATTTACGGTTATCAAACCCTCTGTAATCTTCACCTCAAAAAAGCCATTTCGCTCTGATGGATTAAAATTATCTGCTACCTTAATCATAAAACCTTGTTGTTTAAAGCGATACATTTCCCTCTCATTCAACTGCTTTTGCAGCATCACTGTCGGGCTTTCAAATTTTACGTGCAAATGAGGTAGTAAGGTCATCAGGAAGATAAGCAAAGTAATTTAAGGATATTCTCATGGAAAACCCAAATCTTTGATTTGCGGAAGGCTGCCGTGAGAATATCCTTAAATAGCGTAGCGGTACTTTGTGTTCTTACGACCTTGCTTACCTTTGCAAAGGAAAATTAAAGCCAGATATGTCTACTGTAGAATAGTTGAAAACTAATCAAGATAGATATTTTGAAGATTTATCACTCAAAATATCGTATATAGGGCTTATTTTGTAACTTTGGAGTAATCTAAGACAATAAAGGCTATGGTAAAGGTAATACCATGTGCAACTGATGGAAGGGAGGAAGAACTATTATTTCGGATCTATTCCTGCAATCTATAGTGTACTGACAGCAGAAAATATTGGTATCAAGCAACGTTCACTGGAAAGAGTAGGGCTAAGTAAAGGAGGGGTGGTGTTAAACAAGAAGGCTATCATTCGAGCTTCGGAGTTGATTCGGGCGAAAACGAACTGCAAGGGAAAGGGATTTGGAAGTATTGAAAAGTCCACTAAATGAAACATTTGATATAATCTGATATAAAAGGTTCGATTCCTACTTTTTATGACTTCTGTTATTCATTGAAAAACAGGTAATTACAAATGCTGAAAAATATTTACATAAAAAAGCGTTTTTCAGGATTGAACAAATTTTCGGAGAAAAAAGTGGGGCAAAAAGTGGGGCAAAAAGTGGGGCAACTTTGGGGCAAAAAGTGGGGCAACTTTTTAGTAAAGATAAATAAAAAGTCCCTAAATTGTTGTAACTTAGGGACTTAACTCGCTGTGCGATGCGGAGAGAGAGGGATTCGAACCCCCGGTACCTCTCGGTACGACGGTTTTCAAGACCGTTGTAATCGACCACTCTACCATCTCTCCAGAAGGTTACTTTGTAGTCAACCTGCTTCCTTCTTGAAAGCGAGTGCAAAGTTATGGATATTTTTTTGAACTACAAAATGTTTGGTAAAGAAATTTTTAGATAAAACACTTTTTAACAAAGAGAGGTATTCTAAAGCCTAATTGGGAGTAAAACCTGTCTATTTATATTGTGTTATGGGAATACAATGTCATTCTATGAATAATGTTGATATAGTACGCTTTAGCATTTTATACGGATACAATGCGTTTCTTGAGCAGGGGTTGACATACTACGCTTGCGCATTTATATGGATATAATGGGGCTCTATGAATAGTGATAACATGATATGAATAGGCGATTTGTTAGAATATTATATGTCCCAGTGGAGTGATGTTGATACGATATGGCTTGGCTATTTATTTGGGCATAATACATTCTTGTGAATAATGTTGGTATAATAAAGTGTGGTGTTTGATTATGGATATGAAGACGGTTTGGTGGAGGTATGGGTATGTAGGTGATTATTAGAAGAAACTATTAGAGTAGGGTAGTTGTAGAGAACCAATCGTTATATTTCGCATATTATCAGCTGCCTCATTTGTACCAGTAGGAGGTTGTTGTGGAGATGATATTGTTATAGTTCACATAAAGAAGCACTCTTACCAGCTATAAAACCTGTTGTCCATGCAGCTTGAAGATTAAAACCACCAGTAATAGCATCAATGTCTAACACCTCACCCGCAAAGAAAAGATTTGGACAAACCTTACTTTCAAGTGTTTTAGAGTTAACAGAGCTAAGACTCACACCACCACACGTCACAAACTCTTCACGAAAGGCACCTTTACCAGCAATGGTGTATTGATCGTTTACCAATGTTTCAATCATTCTGTTTAGTGTTTTACGTCCAATCTCAGCCCATGGTTTCACAGCATCTATGTCAAGTTTACTTAGTATATAGAGCCACAGACGACTCGGCAGACCAAATGGATGTAAGGTAGCAACCTGCTTACGTGGGTTAGCAGTTTGCAACTTCAGAAGATTCTCCTCCACTTCTTGCCGTGTTAGTTCGCCAGTCCAGCTGATTGCAAGCGGTGCTTTATAATCATTTTCAGCAAGCAAACGAGCCGCATATGAAGAAAGTTTCAAGACAGCAGGACCACTTACACCCCAATGTGTTACCAACAATGGACCCTTCGCACGCAGTTTTGTTCCAGGGATTGTTGTTACTACAGGTTCAACAACCGTTCCCATAAGGTCGCAAAAAGCACGATCTTTTATATTAAAGGTGAAAAGTGAAGGTACAGGAGGCTCTATATCATGTCCAAGTTGGGCAAGGTATTGTAACCCACGCCCATTGGGTGAGCCTCCAGTTGTTATAATAGTACGATGAAACACACGATGTGAACCATTCTCAAACTCCAGTTTTAATCTCCCATCTTCCATCCTATGGATGTTCACCAAACGATGTCGACAACATATAGTAACCCCCAATTCATTAGCCTGACGCACTAAACAATTAATAATAGCATGAGAATCTTGCGCCTTTGGGAAGACACATTCATCTTCTTGCGTTACCAATGGCACACCATGTTGCTCAAACCATCTATAAGTATCTTCATGGCTAAACGTCTTCATTAACCGTTTCATGAGTTTATGCCCACGTGGGTAAGCCTGCTTCATGTCCGTAATGGCTGCAAAGCTATTTGTAACATTACAACGTCCTCCTCCGGTTATTTCAACCTTAGCCAACACCTTCTGTGCACGTTCAAAGATTGTCACCTTACTTGCAGGGTTTGTCCTGCGAGCCACGATAGCAGCCATGAACCCTGCTGCTCCTCCGCCAATGATAGCTATATCCATTCGCTAAAAACTAATACTTAGGTCCTGAGAGATGCCGACCTTTGCTATGTGAAACATTTAATGTGTGATGAATATCATTCTACGAGTATTCCTTTAATCTCCGGTTGGCGCACCTGATGAATGTACCTTCTTTCGTTTACCACTGAATTCAGAGAAATCAACACGGATAATTTCAACGCGATGAAAACTCATGTGAGCGTATTTGTCGCCAAGCTCTTTGAAGTCAGGTGATAACTTATCTATCAATAGATGCAGTGCATGCATCTTCTCCTCCTCAGAAAGATGAATATGCGCCTCACCAAAGAAGATAGCACTCTCGTACTCAGTGGTGAAATTGCGTGGCAACAAGTTTACTTTACCAATGACACAGAGCGAAACTTTAGGATTCTGCTCAATAGCCACCAACTTACGTCCTTCAGGTGCACAATGGATATAGATACTATTCTTGCCGTCCCAAACAAAGTTTACAGGAATACCATATCCCATATCTTCTGAGACCATACTCAAAACTCCGTATTCTCCATCTCGCAGAAGTTCTATCGCTCTTTCCTCATCCATCAGACGATCTTGTCTGCGTATGCGGTCATTAACATATTTCATATCGTACATAATTAATATAAAAATGATTAGTTGAAACTGTGAATTATCTGTTATGAGTTAATCTTACCTATACAGGAATCTTTGTATAAGATTTCCAGTATATACAAAAAAAAGACCTTGACTGATTCACATCACCCAAGGTTTAAATACTAAAACTAAATTAACCACTAAAAAAACTTGATGCAAAGATACGCGTTTATTTTTAAACCACCAAATTTTTGGAGAAATATTTTTTATTATTTAAAAACACTATTAACCTTTATTGTTGATTTTTCGGATGTACATAACCACGATATTAAGATTATTATTACACGGATAATGCGTATCAATCCCTTTCCCATAATAGCCTTTAACATTTCTATTGTCGTAATTTATTACGTAAAAAATAAGGTTAAAAAGCCTTTAACACATAACATTCTTCATGCGAGTCAGTATCTTGCTTATATAACTAACCTCTATCATTTTACAAACTCATAGCAAGATTATCTTGCTCACCTTCCTTATCCTTACCCCGAACATAATGATTCTCATAACTTTAACCCCAATTGTTCAGGCTCTGAAAAATTATTACATAATTTCAAATAGGAACCTCGGAACAAAGCTAAAAAACAGATATATGAACCAAGTTTGCAACCTCCTCGAAACCAATCAGTTACAAAAGTGCGTTTTAAAGGATGCTTAATTGGACTCCAAAAGGGCGTTAGTAAGACCTCAAAAGGGCACCTATTGGAAGCTAATTAAGGCTTAATTCGAATGCAATTAAGCCTTAATTAAAAAGCAATAGAGGAAAAATATTTACATCGAACGGTTCTAAAAGACTTTATAACAGCCCCAATTATCTCCCCTCTGTTAATATCTTTCGTGCATGAAGAACACTTTCTTCCGTAGGCGATTCTACATCTTTGAGTGCGTAAGGAATACCTAACTGCTCCCATTTATAGACACCTAACGAATGATAAGGCAGAATCTCCACTCGCTCAACATTGCTTAAAGTATCTATGAAAGCACGAAGTTTATAGAGAGATTCATCATCATCATTAATACCAGGAATCAAGACATGTCTTATCCATACAGGTTTCCCGATGTCAGAGAGATAGCGAGCACAGTCGAGGATATTCTCGTTTCTCCAACCAGTCAATTGCTTATGGGCATCGCTATCAATATGCTTTATGTCCAACAATACTAAATCGGTATATTTCATTAACTCCTCAAAAGCAGAGAAGCTACTCGACTCCCGATTGAAAGGTTGGGCTGAAGTATCAAGGCAGGTATTGATTCCTAAAGCCTTAGCTTTACGGAACAGTTCCGTAAGAGGTTGTATCTGCAACAGAGCTTCACCCCCACTCACGGTGATACCACCTTTCGTTCCCCAATAACTCCGATAACGTTGGGCTTGGGACAAGACATCATCAACAGAGCGGAGGTTGCCCCCCGCCCTGTCCCATGTGTCTGGATTATGACAGTACTGGCATCGCATAGCACAACCCTTAAGGAAGATAACGAAACGAATACCAGGTCCATCAACCGACCCGAACGACTCTACAGAGTGTACCCGTAGCATCATTTCGGAAGTCGGCGAATCCGATAAATTGTTATGTTGATTATTCACTTTACATTGAACCATGCGCACGACGTGCAATAACATCCATCTGCTGTTCGCGTGTAAGGTCGATGAACTTCACAGCGTAACCGCTCACACGGATTGTGAAGTTTGCATACTCTTCCTTCTCTGGATGTTCCATACAGTCAATCAGTTTATCTACACCAAAGACATTCACATTCAAGTGGTGTGCACCACGGTCGAAGTAACCATCCATTACACCCACGAGTGTACTGATACGCTCCTCATCATTGTGACCGAGTGCATCTGGACTAATTGTCTGTGTATTAGAGATACCATCAAGCGCATACTCGTATGGAAGCTTAGCTGTTGAGTTCAACGATGCCAACAAACCATTCTGCTCTGCTCCGTAAGATGGGTTTGCACCAGGAGCAAGCGGTGCACCAGCTGGACGACCATCAGGCATATTACCTGTAAACTTACCATATACTACGTTTGAAGTAATGGTAAGGATACTTGTTGTAGGCTCTGAATTGCGATAAGTATGGTGCTTGCGAATCATATTCATAAAGGTCTTCAACAACCATACAGCGATGTCATCAGCACGATCATCGTCGTTACCATAGCGTGGGAAGTCGCCCTCAGTCTTGAACTCGATAGGGAACCCAGTCTCATCACGTATGATATTAACCTTTGCATACTTGATAGCAGAGATAGAGTCAACCACATGGCTGAAGCCAGCGATACCCGTTGCGAAAGTACGACGCACGTCAGTGTCAATGAGTGCAAGCTCTGCAGCCTCATAGAAGTACTTATCGTGCATGTAATGGATGAGGTTCAATGTGTTTACATAGACACCAGCCAACCACTCCATCATATCCATGAAGCGAGGCATGAACTCATCATATGTTACGACATCACCCTCTATTGGACGATAAGCAGGTCCACACTGCTCACGTGTCTTGCTGTCAACACCACCGCTGATAGCATAAGTAAGACATTTAGCGAGGTTAGCACGTGCGCCAAAGAACTGCATCTCCTTGCCCGTCTGTGTTGCAGATACGCAGCAGCAGATTGAATAATCATCGCCCCAGATTGGACGCATCACGTCATCATTCTCATACTGAATAGAGCTTGTAGAGATAGAAATCTTCGCAGCATAGTCCTTGAAGTGCTTTGGAAGACGTGAGCTATAGAGCACAGTGAGGTTAGGTTCTGGTGAAGGACCCATGTTCTCAAGTGTATGGAGGAAACGGAAGTCAGTCTTTGTTACCATTGAACGGCCATCCATACCCAATCCTGCAACTTCGAGGGTAGCCCAAACAGGGTCACCAGAGAAGAGCTGGTTGTATGAAGGGATACGTGCAAACTTAACCATACGGAACTTCATTACCAAGTGGTCGATGAGTTCCTGCGCCTCAGCCTCCGTAAGTGTGCCTTCCTTGAAGTCACGCTGAATGTAGATATCGAGGAAAGTTGAGATACGACCAACTGACATCGCAGCACCGTTCTGTGTCTTAATGGCTGACAAATAACCAAAGTAAAGCCACTGTACAGCCTCACGTGCGTTGTTTGCTGGTTCAGAGATATCATAGCCATAGATGGCTGCCATTTCCTTCATCTCCTTCAAAGCCTTAATCTGCATAGAGATTTCTTCACGCAAACGGATAACCTCTTCGGTCATAGTACCGTCACCACAGTTGCGGAGATCCTTTGCTTTTTCGTTGATAAGGAAGTCTACACCATAGAGTGCAACACGACGATAGTCACCCACGATACGACCACGCCCATAGGTATCAGGAAGACCTGTGAGGATATGGTTGTGTCTAACGAGTTTCATCTCGTCTGTATAAGCATCGAAGACACCCTCGTTGTGTGTCTTACAATACTTCGTGAAAATCTCATGAAGTTTCTCAGATGGCTCATAACCATAGGTTGTACATGCCTGCTCAGCCATCTTGATACCACCATAAGGCATAAAGGCACGCTTCAAAGGCTTGTCTGTCTGCAGACCAACAACCTTCTCCAGCTCCTTTGTTCCTTCACCGATATAGCCAGGACCATATGCAGTCATACTGGACACCACCTCGGTCTCCATATCTAAGACACCACCCTTAGCACGCTCCTGCTTCTGTAGTTCTTTGAGCATACCCCAAAGTTTGTCTGTTGCTTCTGTTGGCTTCTCAAGGAAGGAAGCATCACCATCATAACTATCATAATTATCTTGGATAAACTGACGCATATTGACTTCATCAAGCCACTTGGTTCCAGTAAATCCTCTCCATGCTTTTTTCATGACTGTTTATTTGTTATTATGTGAAACGAATTAATTAATATGCTTGTTTATTGTTATACTGATTGAGCATTACTAATTACCGAGGACAAAGTTAGACAAAAAAAACGTAATATCAAGTATTTAGAGATACTTATATTTAAAATCTGCATATAAATACCTATAAATAGTGAGAAGAAATCTACTCTTGCAAACATTCCAAACTTATAGGTATGAGATTTGATTATTGACAAGGCTAAACAATAAAGGTAGAATGATAAGTATGAAGCCTCAACACCAAGGGGGAAACGCATACTTCCCATTCTACCCGACGAGAATAGCCATTGCCGCTAAATACTTTCCGTATCAACTGAAGACCTACGATTTACGAAGTCGGGAATCATCACTGGCATTGAGCCTTGCTCAATAGAGCGTTTGGATAGCTCAGCGATGCAACACCACTCTGCTAAATCATACACATCCATATCTAAAGGCAAACCTTGTTGTAGGCATTGAGCAAGCCGTAAGTCCATAAAATAAGACATTCCGCCACGTGCGTCGAGTTCTTTGGCTAAGGCGATTGTCTCTGAAGGGAAAGAAGGCGCATAATGATTGAGTAGTGTCTCTATCTGAGAAGCGTTCAAAGGTAGCTTATCATCCTCCATTTCAATACCCACTTTGGCTGCCATCTCTGGGCTTAACTGCACCTCTGGGACAGGATATTTAGCTGCATAACCCTGCGTTCCGACCACTTGAAACATACGACTATATGGGCGTGGCGTCATCACATTGTGTTGAATAAGCATCGTCTTCCCTTTTACGGTACGTATCATCGTTGAGGTCTGGTCGCCATTAGCAAAGCTATCACACGCCTTTCCCATTACCGCTTGATACATCTCTGCACCCAGAAAAGCATTGGTTTGCATGGCTGTGAGGTAGTGCATACGGTCAGCACGATGAATATCCAGCAATCGACAGACGGGTCCGATGCTGTGTGTTGGGTAGACATCGCCAGCATTCAGACGGCTATATTCCATGCGCCAAGCCGTCCAACGGTCGCCAATAGGATGAGCATAACCGCCTTCCACGTGTACAAGTTCACCAAGCAAGCCTTCATGCACCATCTGACACACCACCATTTCGAATCGGTCGTAGACTGCATTCTCAAGCATCATACAGTGCTGTCGGGTCTGTTCAGCGGTGTCTATCAACGTCCAAATATCTTTTAAGGTGAGGGCTGCAGGTACTTCTACTGCCACACTCCTTCCCTGCTCCATCGCATGGATAGCAATTGGCACGTGTGACATCCAATCGGTACAGACATACACAAGGTTAACTCCCTGCTGTTGGCATAATTCTTTGTAAGCTGTCTCACCCCAATAAACCTTTGGACGAGGCTTACCCAGCTGTTCAACGTGCCGTGCGACCTCCTCTGCCACTTCCTTTGACACATCGCAAACCGCAGCTATCTCAACCTTAGGAATATGACACCAGCGTGTCACTGCCATTCGTCCACGCGCTCCTACGCCCACAAAAGCCACGCGCAACAGCGGCATTGGCGGAAGCGCCAACGATAAGACATCACGCTGACCAGCAGCACGAGGTGGCACAAAAGTTTCTAACGGACGCACCGCTGACATCATTTCCATTGCCATTATGATTTAATTTCAGTGCAAATATACCTAAAAAAGAGAGAAGAAAAAAGATGTTCCAAAGAAAATCAAAGGTTCTTCCGTTTATACACTATCGTCTATTAGTGCATAAACAGATTTATTTTAGTTTCGAGCAGACTTACTTGTCGCTACAATAAAAGCGCAATAATAATACCAAATTTCAAGCCCAAACAAGATGACAACAAGAAAACAAGAGTGATGAGGTAGTCATACAATCCCATTAAAGACGAGAAAACCGCCCTTCATTAGTTCCATTCTGTAAACTATTTTCGCACACATCAAAACCAATACATGCTCTTTTGGCTTCGTAAAGACGCCCTTTTAGCTTGCTAAAGGTGCCCTTTAAGACCCTTACTAACGCCCTTTTGAAGTCCAATTAAGCACCTTTTGAAAAAATATTTTATAACCTACTGATTTACTGACGATTGCAAACCTACTTTTTATTCATATTTTTCACTTATATCAGAAGTTCTTTACCCAAAACGTTGTAATGAATTTTCAAACCCTCGTAGCAACTTTTTCACCATGACCCAAACGAACTAAACAAACATTTTTTCGCCCTTCTCTTACCCCTCTTTTTACATTTTACATCTGGGGTATCTCGCATTTTACTCCCCTCCCTTTGGGGGAGGGGTCGGGGGAGGGGCTGGTTGGGCTGGTTGGACTGGTTGCTTGGGGTTGTTGTCTTACTTATTTCCCCTCCAACTCCTTCTGCAAACGTATTATCTCATCACGATACTGCGCTGCCTGTAGGAAGTCGAGGTCTTTTGCTGCCTGCTTCATAAGGATAGTTGTGTTGGCAATACTCTTCTCCAACTGTGCTTTACTCATCTTCGCAACGATCGGATCAGCAGCAAAGAGAACACCATTATTTGGTTCAACGTATGCCTGTCCGACATTCCGATTGATAGAAACTGTCTGTGCGGTAAGGTTCGACTCACCACCCACTGGCAGTGTTCCCTTAATCGCTTTGATAATCTGAGTTGGTGTAATATTATTCTTCTCGTTGTATTTCAACTGTTTCGTACGTCTTCGCATTGTCTCATCAATGGTTCGCTGCATACTCTCTGTGATGTTATCGGCATACATAATCACCTTTCCATTCACGTTACGAGCCGCACGACCTGCCGTCTGTGTCAAACTTCTATGACTGCGGAGGAAACCTTCTTTATCGGCATCAAGGATGGCAACCAAGGAAACCTCTGGCAAGTCTAATCCCTCACGCAAGAGATTGACACCCACAAGGACATCATAGATACCCGCACGGAGGTCGTTGATAATCTTGATACGGTCCAAACTGGCTACATCACTATGAATATAAGCCGTACGGATATCGTGATTCAGCAAGTATTCTGTCAACTCCTCTGCCATTCGTTTGGTCAACGTCGTCACTAACACACGCTCTTCCTTCTCTGCACGGATAACGATTTCGTTCATCAAGTCGTCAATCTGATTCTCCGACGGGCGCACCTCTATCTCTGGGTCGAGCAAACCAGTAGGACGAATAAGCTGTTCAACGACAACACCTTCTGATTCAGCCAACTCGAAGTCAGCTGGGGTAGCCGACACATAGATAATCTGATGAATTAAATCATGAAACTCCTCGAAACGAAGTGGACGGTTGTCAAAGGCTGCTGGAAGTCGGAAACCATACTCCACAAGATTCTTTTTTCGGGCTCGGTCGCCACCATACATCGCTGAAATCTGCGGTACACTCACATGGCTCTCATCAATCACCATCAAGTAATCTTCTGGGAAAAAGTCTAACAAACAGTAAGGACGCATTCCCGCCTCTCTACCATCAAAATAGCGTGAATAGTTCTCAATACCAGAGCAATGACCGAGTTCCTTAATCATCTCAATGTCATACTCCACACGTTCTTTGATACGTTGTGCCTTAATGTTATCCCCTATCTCGGTGAAGAAATCAACTTGCTTCACCAAGTCATCTTGTATCTGACGAATGGCTCCTTCGGTCTGTTCCTTAGACGTAACAAAGAGATTGGCTGGATAAATCTCGTAAGCATCGAAGGTAGCAAGGCGATGGAAATCGACAGCATCCACCTCTTCAATAGAATCTATCTCATCATCCCACCACGTAATGCGCAGGACATTGTCGTTATAAGCCATTGCAATATCCACCGTATCACCCTTCACACGGAAGTTTCCACGCTGTAGTTCGATGTCATTGCGCATATAAAGTGCATCGACCAAGCGTCTTAAAAAATCATTACGATCGACGACTTGTCCCTTCTTAATGGAGATGACATTTTCCTTCATGGCTATTGGCGCTCCCATACCATAGATACACGAAACGGAAGACACGACAATAACATCCTTACGACCTGACAACAAAGAAGATACAGCCGACAAACGCAACTTATCAATCTCGTCATTAATCGCAAGATCTTTCTCAATATAGGTATCCGTCACAGGCATATACGCCTCTGGCTGATAATAGTCATAATAAGAGACATAATACTCCACGGCGTTATCAGGGAAGAAAGCCTTCATCTCCTCATAAAGCTGTGCAGCCAAAGTCTTGTTGTGCGACAAGATAAGTGTGGGTTTATTGACATTGGCAATCACGTTTGCAATCGTAAACGTCTTACCCGAACCTGTCACACCCAAGAGTACCTGACTCTTGTCGCCACGCTTCAGTCCGTCCGTAAGTTCTCTGATTGCCTCCGGCTGGTCGCCTGTCGGTTTATATTTCGATGTTAATTTGAAGTTCATTTTCTACACGTCAAGTGAATCAATCTTTGACTGCAAAGATACAAAAAAGCGCTGATAGTATATAATTAATAGTGATTTTTTGCTAAAAAAGCGGACCTCCTTTGCGTATTTATAGAATAATATGTAACTTTGCACTTCAAAGTCAAATTATGAAGAAAAGAATTCTTATTGGTCTTTGTGCCGTTTTACTGTTGACAAGTTGCGCACACGAATATAATCAAGTCTACAAGACAACTAACAACGATT
>ERZ773013.1227-NODE-1227-length-15391-cov-6.140193_pt1 | contig 15391 bp, 16 predicted proteins | sample MGYA00511670_ERZ773013 | MGnify/ENA primary metagenome ERZ773013 (study PRJEB29015, sample SAMEA2738120) | human oral metagenome | biome: human oral; feature: human-associated habitat; material: saliva | place: China | collected 2257 ... | reverse complement strand
AATAATACTGAGAGAACCGTATTGATTGCGGTTGAGGGGCAGTCTGTTATAGGTTGCCTTTTACTAACAAAGTGCTATACGCACCGTAGTGTTAATGAATCGGGCAGTGTGATGCCCTACCGTGTACACGTGAGTCGACAGATTGAGAGGGTAGCTCCCTCTCTTTTTTTAGCTATATTATAGGTGTTATAAATTGACCTGTTTTGTCGTTCTCTGTGTGGTCATACCACATTAGAAGAGTGATATTTTATATAATTTTATGTATAATCTGTGTATATTGTATAATATAACATGAAACGTACTCGGGAATCTTTGATCCTGGGTCTGTTATTAAACCTAAATAAGTTAATGGATAAGGAGGTATAAGAAATTATGAGTTACGATTTAATGGTTTTCGAAAAAGCACAGGCTCCAAATAATAAGACAGAATTTATAAAATGGTACGAAAATCAAGTGGAGTGGAAGGAAGATCATAATTATGATTCGATAGAAGTAAGCTCAGCTAATCTAAAGAACTGGTTTATGGATATGATACAAGTATTTCCGCCGATGGAAGGAGAATTTGCTCTTAGTGATGATGAAATAGAAAATGATGAAGATCTTGCAAATCGCATTACAGACTATTGTATTGGTAAAGATGTGATATATGCATGTTTTGCATGGTCACTAGCAGAGGACGCATATAATACGATGCTTAAAATTGCGTTAAAACACGGTGTCGGATTTTTTGATGTGAGTGGTAATGGAGAGGTTATATTATCTGAATGTGATGAACAAAATTAGGGTGTGCAATTTAGCTAAAAAGTATGCAAAGGGAGTTATAGTAAATTAATTGAATTATATGACCATTTATCATACAATACAGCCAATAAGAAACGGTTTAGAGGTTGAAAAGTATCCCGCTCCAACGCGCCGTCCTTGTGACGGGTCGAGAAATGTGGGCGACCGCGGGTCCCACCTAAGCTTATTAAAGAGAAAAACAGATATCTTCGGATATCTGTTTTTTTTATACGCAGAATCCGTTTAACTAGAACAGAAATTGTTATAGACATCTGTGTGGGGGAAGTTATACTATATAGATCAATCAGGAAAATAAAGGAGGTAGAATAATGGATTTCAAAGAAATGAGAAATACACTTGAGAAAATGGCAAATGATAATTTTGAAGATTTTACAAAGGCTTTGATTAGCTTTGAGAAAGGTATAAATGATAAAAAATCCTTAGACAAAGTGTATCAAGTGTATATGGATAATGACTCTATGGGACTCCTTAATGATGAGTTTGATTATTTTATTGTTGAATCAAGAGAAAATGTGTAGATCAAAAATGCTGTATTTATAGCGAATAGACTTAGTTATTTATATGATAATAATATTTTGATATGATAATTGGACCAAAGGTATACTTGATAGAATGCGGAGGTTCTGTATGGGAAATGCACTAGTAGTGCCGATAGTAACCAGAATGGGAAGAGTACTAGACGAAATAATTGAAAATGAATAACTATATAGGATAGCCTTTGTTTTATCTTGGGTTATCCTATATTTTATTGCAAAGATTTGTAGACATATAAATATTTATATTATTATATATGATCTTGATAGAGTTTAAAATATCACTGAATGAAAATACAAAATATCACTGAATGAAAATACAAAATATCGCTGAATGAAAATACAAAATATCACTGAATGAACTTCACAAATATAACTGAATAGGATATAATCGTAATAAAGATATTTCGAGACTATATAAATATATGAGTATAAAGTTATGAAAAAAAAAGAATACAAAAAAAGAATAATAGATAGTAAAATTGATGTGCATTTGCGAGCATTTGGTGCAATTGCTGTAGAAGGACCAAAATGGTGTGGGAAAACATGGTCATCAGAGAATGCTGCTGCAAGTGAGTTTAAACTTGGAAACCCTGATGGAAATTTTCAAAACCGTAGGTTAGCAGAGATTAATCCAGCATTGATACTTGAGGGGGAACAACCACGCCTAATAGATGAGTGGCAAGAAGTGCCACAAATTTGGGATGCAGTAAGAGCTAAAACTGATGAGAATAGAAAAAAAGGATGCTATATACTTACGGGATCATCTACACCTAAGCGAAAAGGTATTATGCATAGTGGTGCAGGTCGGATTTCTCGTATACGCATGGGTACCATGTCGCTATTTGAGTCGGGATATTCAAGTGGTCTAATATCATTAGAGGACATCTGTAGAAATAAAGCAGAAGATACTAATACGGGAGAAATAAGAATAGAAACTATTTGTGATTTGATAATACGAGGTGGATGGCCAGAAAATATTGGCCTGCCGCTTGAATACGCTGCTTTGCTACCAAGTCAATATATCGAAGCGATAGTCAAGGATGATGTTTCAAGAATAGATGATAAAAAACGTGATTACGAAAAGATGATGCGTCTACTTAGGTCTTTAGCAAGGAATGAAAGTACAACTTCTTCAAAAGCTGTACTAAAAAGAGATATTGTAGATGTAGAGGATGAAATAATAGATGAAAACACTATTAGTGATTATTTGGATGTTTTTAATAGACTGTTTTTGATTGATAATCAACCACCATTTTCACCCTCTGTTAGATCATCTACTAGGGTGAAACAAAAGGAAAAAAGACATTTTTGTGACCAATCCATAGCTTGTTCATTGATGGGGATTACAAAGCCAGAAATGTTGATAGAAGACCTAGAAACAACAGGTTTTCTGTTTGAATCACTAGTCGAGCATGACCTTAAGATATATGCGGAGAGTTTTAACGCTAAATTATTTCATTATCAAGATTACAAAAACAGGGAAATAGATGCGGTGGTAGAGCTCGATAATGGGGATTGGTGTGCTTTTGAAATCAAATTAGGTGCAAATCAAATCGACATTGCTGCAAATAATTTATTAGATATTGCAAAGAGTTTCAATGAAGATCCCAAAGGAAAGCCACCGACTGCTTTATGTGTAATTTGCGGTTTAACAAATGCGGCTTACCTTAGACCAGATGGGGTTTATGTTATACCTATTACTGCATTAAGGCCGTAAAATTTGATTGTCAATATAGATATAATTAATAAAAAATCCCTAGCCAAATGTGATATGTACCCAGAATCCTGGACACATGTTATGAATTAAGCGGAACACATGGATGCTATCCTGTACATTACAGGCGGCATCCATTTTGTTTCTCGGGCTATATGACAAAAAGCGTAAATAATATCAAATCATTATTAGTTACTTCTTTTGTAGATTAAGCTTATTGTACCAGCGTTTCAACATGGATTCCAAACTGGTTTTTCCATTACTATCTGTATAAATGAGAAATTTTTGTAGCAGTTTTGGAAATATATATTTGCCTGTTTCAGTAAGGTCTTTGTTTAGATATACCATTTGAAGGATACGGTTCTGCTGATCTAGAGGGTTTTTTACAAGTAGCTTTCTTTCGAAGCAGAACTGCAAGAACACAATGTTCTTGTCATAGAAATCCTCCACTACAGCTGCGCCAATACTGGTATATGTAATGTCATACACCAATCGCTTATGGTCGAATTTCTCCGCATAGAGTAGTTTTAAAGCTGTTTTCCAGTGTTCCTCTGGTATTATTAACATTTTGTGTAAGGCTGTGCTAGAGTAGCCATGGTAGACAGGTTCTGGGTGTCCAAGCAAGTCATTCACGCTGTCTGCATAGACTAAGCACAAATCGTCGTCAAACAATCCTCCGATAAAGTTACCATTGCAGTACAACATATAGTCCTTAGACTTAGCTGGAGAAAAAGAAAGACTATATCCTTGTAAATCTAAGTTTTTATACAGTTTGTTTAAAAAATCTATCGATGTCATATATAACTTCTCCAATACATATAAATCAAAAATTGAATAACGCTTATTTATTTAATCAACTGTATTTTATCACAGATACAAATTTCCTAAAAGTTTAGTTTTAGCCTTAATCAAAACTATAGCCTGCCCTAATCCTATCAGATTAAAAAATCCCTAGCCTCATGGCTAGGGATATCTTTTGCGTGGTTGCGGGGACAGGACTTGAACCTGCGACCTCCGGGTTATGAGCCCGACGAGCTACCAACTGCTCTACCCCGCGATATCTATAATTGGTGCCGGAAACCGGGGTCGAACCGGTACGAGAATCACTTCTCACGGGATTTTAAGTCCCGGGCGTCTGCCAATTCCGCCATTCCGGCACAAAATCAATGGCTCCGAGGGTGGGGCTCGAACCCACAACCTACCGGTTAACAGCCGGTTGCTCTGCCATTGAGCTACCTCGGAACATCATCCCGCATTTGCGACTTCCTTATTTTACACTACACATATTAGGCTGTCAAGCGGTTTTATATAAATATCGTGCTTTTATAGCGACCTAAGTAACTATTCACTTAGGTCGCTTACACCCTTATTCGTTTTTGCCACAGATATTTTATCGAGAAGCATTTCACCAATTATTAGAAGTATAGTCATTATCGTGAATATAATATACTTATTGACTTCAATAGGAAGTGCTGGAGGCAATTTCATCAAGTAGCTATAGTTGCTTCCAAGAATCGTATTTGCAATCATAATCACTAAATTCATAATAAATGTAATCAATACTACATCTCTAAAATTCAGCTTTACTTCATTCCTAGAAATAATAATAAGTGAACTCATAGCGATTAGATAATGAGTGCATATGAATGTAATATTAGTTAGATGCGGCCACAAATAGTCAGATGGATCCGGTACGCCAAACGCTATTATGGTTCCTATTATTCCAAGCCACGCAAAGTACCTAGAAATCACCGGTTTCTTTGCTACATATCCCACTGCCATCATAAGCACAGCAATCCTGCAGTGATATAAAGGAAGCCCTTCCATTATAAAAAGCTCTTTATACCCCAGGTACCAGATAAATAGTATAATCTGAAGTAGCACATTGGTAGCTAGCAATACTTTCAGCAATTTATCATTTTTTCTACATCTATATGCAATAATTATTGCGATAACAAGCCCCGAATATATCATTTTCATGTTTAAGTGAGGATCGCCATCTAAAGTATATCTAAAAAAATGTTGCATTCCCAATCCTTATAAATTTTCTTGTTCTATATTATTCTTAACTATATCGATCTTATTTAAATACTTAGAAGCATTTACCTGATCTCCTATCGCAGTATAAACCGAGGCTAGTTCCTCCATAATATCTGTATTACTAGGAGTATAAATCAGCGCCTGCTTATAATAATCAATCGCTGACTCTGCTTCACCTAGAGATGCTGCACATACCGCCATGTAGTACCATAGAGGCCACCAATCACGATAATTTCCATCCTTGTATCTAGATAGGATCTCAAGACCTCCTAAATAGTCTCCGCTAAGTACGCAGTTTACCCCCTCCTCTATCTTCACTGGTTCTTCGAGTGTGTCCAATCTCTCGGAAATCTCACTACGAAGCTCTTCAATTTCAGGATCTCCAGAGGCTGCTGTCAGTTCTATAAATGATTTCCAAGTAAGATCGGCCTTAGTATATAGTCCCATGTTCGCATATCCATAACCAAGGAAGTAGTAGCCCATAGCAAAATCTGGATGGATCATAGTTAGAAGTTCAAATACTTCGAGTGACTCGGCTTTAAAACTTCCAATATAAGATTCATCTTCATCTTCTTGTTCATATGCATCCTTGCAAGCCCTGCCGTATAGGTAAAGTGCATCCCGCGACTTAGGATCAAATATCAGTACTGCTCTAAAGAACATCGCAGCAACATCGTAGTTTTCAGATTGACCATACTTGGCACCCTCTGCAATAAGCGCTTTACTCGCTTCTTCTCCGAATATATGTTTAATATAGGCTATGTAGCTATCCTTATATTTAAAGTTGTTATCTGCTCCGATTACTCTTGCCATACCAAAAGCTATTGTCAGTGTTGTAAGCTCGTCACTCACTCCAGCCGAAATAGGAACAGGAATACCGTGAAGTATTTCAAATACTCCTGCCTCTTTTAAGTATTTATCTGATAGTTCATCAAACAAAATACCCCCATTTAAATTCTGGAGGTATTTTGCGATGCGATCTTGTTTAGCTTTTTGCTTTGACATGTATTTCCCAACCTTTACGTTCTAGTCTTCTAATCACATCTTGCGAAACATTGTTGTTCATATCGCTGTGTAGCACTTCTTGAAGCACCTGTAGCTTCAGCGTATCCTCATTCTTATCATATATCTCTGCAGCATACGTATAAAGAACTCTATAAAGATTCTCCTCTTTGCCTAGCTTGCTTGTAAGATCATTCTCCATTATGAATGACGTAAGTCCATCGAAAAATGCGAATGGCTTCATGCCAGCATCGAACAATATCTTGCCGATAGAATCTTCAAAGCCACGCTCGAAACGTTTCACCGTTTCAGCAACTAGCTTGATTCTAACTATATTAGCAGCTGAAATGTAATCATTAGTTATGACTTCATTAGGGTATTCTCTGCTGTATTCATAGCCAAACTCATCAGCTTTCTGCCTGAACATAGTCCCCTTCTTAATGCGAAGAACTTCTATGTCAAACTCATCAGCCCCTAGGTTATATATCTTGTTAAACGATCTTTCAAATAATTCTATCGTCTCACCTGGTAGCCCTACTCGCTGTATAACCCTTACATTAACCTTGCTGTTCTGCAAAAGTTTAGATACGTTATACATAAGCTGATATATATTTTCCTTACGCCCGGCTGCCGCTAGTGCAACTGCATTGGTGCTCTCGATATCTATATTGAAGTGGAATAAACCTTCTCTCGCCTCGCTAAGTAGCTCAACCGTTTCTTCATCTAGCAAATCACCATTCACATCGAACGAGAACGACGTAAACCCATTATCGTTGTTAATAAGATATTCCCAGATTCTATAAGCCCTAGAAACATCATAGTTAAACCATTTTTCTACAAACTCAACTCTGCATGCTCTCTTGACGAGGAAGTATCTGAGTTCATTACAAATTCTGTTTAGTGATAAGGAACGCAGAGACACACCTGGCATGTACTGAGAATAGTGGCAAGTATCGGGAACACCTCTAGACGATTCGTAAAATACAGTCTCGCCTTCCTGAACTTCAAACTTGTCATATGCAAATGGAATATCTTCATAACGAATCGGCTCGCCAATCTTATTTACAAGAATCTCATCATTCTCCCTATAAGCTAGTCCATCTATGCTCTCAAAATTAAAACTATACGTGATAATCGAACGCACGAAGTCAAACAGAACCTTCTCGCCTTCACCGCGGAAAACGTAGTCCACCTCTGGGTGTGCTAGCATGAATTCACGAGTCTCAAAACTCACTTCCTTGCCACCGATAATTGTAATACAGCTTGGGATAGCCTTCTTAATCATCTCACAAATGTGCACTATCTTGGATTCATTGATTTCATCAGCATGGAAATACAGGATACTGTACTTCTTATCAAGCAATTCTTCATAAATCCTCTGGTCATTTTCACTCAATTCAAATTCCTTGAGAGTCACCTCTAACGGTGCGTTCCCAACGACATTATACATGTTCTTGAGTGCTAGCTTTGAATCAAAGCAATCTGTCTTGACTGTGCTGAGCAATAGCTTCATCGTTGTCTCCCCTACATTTTATCTGGCGCTTTTATACCCAAAAGAGCTAAACAGTTAGCAATTGTAACCTTAGCAGCATATACTAGCGCTAGCTTTTCAACTTTCTCTTCCTCATTATCCACTAAAATATGTTCATCATGATAGAACCTATTAAAGCTCTGTGCGATGTCTATAAGATGTCTCGTAAGAATTGATGGTTCATACTTAGCCGCAGCTTCTCTTACAACCTCTGGCACCCTATATATAAGCTTAGTTAGCTCATAAGCACTATCTGATGTTACGTATTTAAAATCATTTATATCACAACTCTTAATCCTGTCTAGTTCCTGCTGCGATGCATTTCTTAGGACGCTAGATGCTCTAGCATGTGTATATTGAACATAAGGTCCTGTCTCACCATCGAAGTTAAGAATCTTATCCCATGAAAATACATAATCTTTAATCCTGTTGTTAGACAGTTCTTGGAATATAACTGCGCCAATTCCTACCTCTTTAGAAATTTCATCGATGTCAATCCCACTAGTATTCTTCTCCGAGATTATCTCTCTAGTCTTCTCAACGGCTTTATTAAGCACATCCTCTAAGAATACCACTCTCCCCTTGCGAGTAGACATCGTGCCTTCTTCAAGGCTTACTAGACCAAATGGAACGTGGATGCAATCCTTTTCCCATGAATATCCCATCAAAGCTAGGACCTGTTTCCACTGCTTAAAGTGGAGATTCTGCTGTGTTGCTACTACGTAGATGTTCTTGTAGAAATCGTAGTGCTGCTTTCTATAAATAGCAGCAGCAATATCTCTAGTCGCATAGAGACTGGAACCATCAGACTTCGTGATAACAGCTGGAGGCATATCGTAATCTTCGAGGTCTACTATCTGAGCACCTCTCGATTCGTGCATAAGGTTCTTATCCTTTAACTCCTTCAGAACTGCTGGCATCTTGTCAGAATAGAAACTCTCACCTGCATATGAATCAAACTCGATGTCAAGCATCTTATAAACCCTGCTAAACTCTTCGAGGCTTAGCTCTCTAAATCTTTTCCATAGCTCAACCTCTTCGGGTTCACCGTTCTCTAACCTGACAAAAGTCTCTCTAGCCTTATCGTCTAGGCTAGGGTCCTTCTCAGCTTCTTCGTGAAACTTCGTATAGTATTTAAGAAGTGATTTTATAGGATTCTTTTCTAGTTCTTCCTCGCTTCCCCAAAGCCTATAAGCAACAATCATCTTCCCAAACTGTGTACCGTAGTCTCCGAGGTGGTTGATTCTAACAACATCATAACCAGTGGCATCATACAGCTTGTAGATTGAATTTCCGATAACCGTGCTTCTGATGTGTCCGATATGGAATGGTTTAGCGATGTTAGGTGATGAGAACTCTACTATTACCGTTTTCCCTTCGCCAACATTAGATTTACCGTATTCACATCCGAGGGAAACAACTTCCGAAACGACATTTCGCACAAATGCATCCTTACAGATAAACATATTCACATATGCATTGACATGTTCAACCTTATCAAAGATAGATTCATTTTCGATTGACGATGCAACATCAGCAGCAATCATCTGCGGAGCTTTTCTCATCGTCTTCGCTAATCTAAAGCAAGGAAATGCAAAATCACCATTTTTAGGATCGGTCGGAACCTCAATCATTTCGGCAATTTCTTCGGCAGTTAACCCAATTTCCTGCTTAGCAATAATTTGTGCAATCTGTACCTTATAGTCGATCATTACTCGGACTTCTCCTCTTTATACCTTCTCTTTAAAATTATTCTCACTCATAACTGGTATCCCTCGTTTCTTGAGAAGATTGGCAAAGATGCCATCCCCAGAAATCAGGGTTCCTGTAAATGTTCCATCATAGATATGGTCACTACCGCACGATGGGCTATTAGCCTTGAGTATAGCTCCTTCTATCTCTTCACCTAGCTCATCAGCCTGCTTAAGGGCTAACTCTAGTGAAACAACCGCACCCTTATTGAAATTATCTGTTAAATCGTTACCTTCCTTATCTATTACACGAATTTCCAAATTCCCATCAGAAGCCTTTATGTACTGTTGCTCTGCTGGCATTCTCGGTGCCTTTAGCCCACCCGAAGTCTCTGGGCATACTAAAACAAACTCGTGGGTACGGCAGAATTCAACAACTTCCTCGTTATAGTTATTACCACCATTATACTTGCAATTATTGCCTAGAAGGCAGCTGCTAACGACGAACATTTACAAAATCTCCAGAATAATACTTTAATCAATTAATTATATATCAAAATCAGCATTTTAGTAACCTATAAAAAGGAGCAAAGGTCATTATTTGTCTATAAAGGTGACCACAGTTACGCCTTCTCCACCTTGATCATATGAAGCGCCTGATACAGACTTGATGTTGCCATTTCTTTTAAGCATATTCCTGATGCCATTACGAAGTATTCCCTCACCTCTGCCGTGCACAATCTGCACTTCATTTATACCTGATAAAAAAGCATCGTCTATATACTTGCTAACTTCAAGTTCCGCATCGTCAAGGCTTTTCCCTATCACATTGATAGATGGTGATATTGTCTTTGCCTTTGATGTATTCATCTTGGCGTAGCTCCTACGATTACGTTCTTTTGTGCCAGGTTTATTATTCTCGATAATCATAACATCCTTAATCTTTGCCCCCATCTTGAGTGCTCCGATTCTCACTGTCAGGTTCCCAGATGAGTCAGGCGATGTTTCAACTTCACCATTCTGATCGAGCTTAAGTAACTTGATTCCAGTTCCAGGTTTCAAATCATCCGCCCTTGGAACGTTTAAATTCTTAATCTTGCGTGGAGCAACAGCATTTTCAATTGATTTCTCTCTGAGTTTACGCTTACTCTCTGCAACAACAGCAGAAGAATTATTCCTGCCATCCTTAGCTGCCTTTCTGAGCTCCTTACTCACTTCCTTGACAGTCCTATTTGCATCACTGATTATAGCACGAGCCTCTTCCTTAGCTTCTTCAATTATCTTATGTTTGCTTTCCTTTGCTTTCGCAAGCTTTTCCTCCGCTTCCTTAAGTTTTTTCTCAGCTTCTGCTGCTTTGATGCGGGCTTCCTCGAGCGCTATATCAACTTCCCTTTGATCTTCCTCTACTCTAGATACCGCACCCTCAAACTCGATATCACTTTCATTCATCAGAGATATCGCTCTATCGATAATACTAGGTTCAAGGCCGAGTTTTCTCGAAATTTCAAATGCATTAGACTTTCCAGGAAGTCCAACTTTAATCCTATATGTCGGTGCAAGTGCATCCATATCGAACTCCATCGATGCATTTTCAACGCCATCCGTAGAAAGTGCATATTTCTTGAGCTCCGTATAATGGGTGGTCGCAACGATATGTGCACCTTTTTCTTTCAAGGCTTCAAGCATAGCGACGCCAAGCGCTGCTCCCTCAGCGGGATCAGTTCCAGAGCCCACTTCGTCGAGTAGTACCAGCGACTCTTTGTCTGCATTTGCAATAATGTTTGCAGTATTGAGCATATGAGAGGAAAATGTGCTCAGATTATTTTCGATACTTTGTTCATCCCCAATTTCCGCATAAACTTCCTTGAATATCGGAATATTGCTCTCTTCATAACACGGAACGTGTAGACCAGACTCTGTCATAAGTATGAATAATCCAATAGTCTTAAGAGTTACAGTCTTACCGCCTGTATTAGGTCCAGTAATCAGAAGTGAATCATATCCATCACCTAGAGTTATATCAATCGGCACCACTTTCTCTGTATCGAGCAGTGGATGTCTACCCGCACGAATATAGAGAAACCCGTCTTGATTCAGTTTTGGAGCGGTCGCATTCATCTTAACCGCAAGACGCCCCTTTGCATTTATAACGTCCAGTTTCACTAGCAGTTCTTGATTATTTTTGAGCTCGTTATAATGCTCTCCTACTCGGTCTGATAGCACCTGAAGGATTCGCTCAATTTCTCGCTGCTCGGCTAATTCCAGTTCTCTAAGTTCATTATTAAGACTTACTACAGCTTGTGGTTCAATAAAGAACGTAGCACCTGTTTTAGACTGGTCGTGGATGAGACCAGGCACCTTGCTGCTATATTCTCGCTTAACAGGTATTACGTATCTGCCATTCCTTAAAGTTACTATTGAATCCTGAAGGTATGAATTGTTGTTTCCTGCACTAGTGTAGCTATCAATTTTTCGACGTATACTCTCATTTTTGTTCCTGATTTCTCGTCTAATCTTATTTAGTTCAGGAGAGGCATTATCTGCCATCTCATCTTCAGACAGTATGCAGCGGTTTATCTCGCTCTCCAGCTTGGTATTTGGAGCAATTAGCGAATTTATCTCACTAATCATTGGGATTTCAGGGACATCATAAGATAGGAAGTCCTTAACTTCCCTTGCACCAGCTAGGCTGCGATTGATAGCAAGAAGCTCCCTCATCGAGAGAGATCTGCCCTTGCGTACAATATCTAGCAGCCCTCTGATATCCCCAATTTCTCCAACCGGAATACTGCCTTTATATAGAATAACGGAAACTGCTTCCGTAGTTTCCGTTAATGCTTCCTTAACCATCCGCATATTAGACATAGGCGCAAATCCTTTAATGCGCTCTCGCGCAAGTTCTGACCCAGCCTGAGCGGAAAGAAGGTCTATTATTTTGTTGTACTCCAGAAGATTTAAAACCTTCTTATTCATTCTCGCCTCTGAACTTCTGTAAGTTCCTAATTTCGTTCTTGAGATTAGTATTCTCCATCTGGAGATCAAAGTAAGCACTTTCAAGCTCCGAACACTTAGTCTCTAGAGCTTTATACTTCTCACTCTCCTGAACATTCATATCTGACGCAGTTGTCATCTTATCCTTCAGATCAGATACCTGTAGCTTAGCATCCTCCCAGAGTGAGATATAGTGCTTAACATCGTTATCAAGCTGATGATTCTCAGTCTGCAGCTTAAGCAACAAATCACTATTATCCATGAGTTTCTCAGCTAAGTTGATAGCTGTCAAAACTGCACTTCTGTAATTCGGATTGCTATTAAGCATCTTGCTGGTATGTCTAAGCTCATCGTCTACGTACTTAGCAATTTCCTTAATCTTATCCTCGCTCTTATCTCCAGATAGGACATAGTCATTGCCACAGATTGTAACGTCTGCTTTGCATTTTTCCATAATATACTCCATTCTGCTATAAACGTTGTATCCGTATTATCCCTCAGCAGCCCTTACCGCCTCGTACATAAGTATTGAAGCACATATCGCTGCATTAAGTGACTCAACTTCACCTTGCATTGGTATAGTCACACGGACGTCGGAACATTCCATGATCTCGTCACTGATACCATTGCCTTCATTTCCTATAATAAGTGCTATATCCTTTTTAAGGTTACACTCATAATAAGGACACCCTTCTCTTGGATCTGTGACTACAATTTTCTTATCAAGCACGGTCGTTAAAGTCTTTAATTCATCAACATCATCGAGTTCCACAACAGAAATTCCGAATATCATTCCTGCTGATGCTCGAAGCACCTTAGGCGAAAAGATATCTGCGGTACCCTTTATCGTCGCAACAATTGAATAGCCTGTCGCAACAGCAGTCCTAATCATAGTTCCTATATTGCCTGGATCCTGAAGTCTATCTAGCACGAGAATGTTATTCGTGCCAATAGATTTTAAACTGTCTAAGGCATCCAGCCTATAGGAGATTTTATCAACGACCGCAATAATCCCAGATCCATTTTCCGCATCGCTTATCTTATCAAATAGATAGCGTGGAATCAGGTATATATCGCGATATTCAACGCCTTCGGCTAGCTCATCAGCAATCTCTCTGTAATCAAAATCATCTGATATGAGAACGAGTTTAATATGCTGCGCTTTACTTAGTGCCGCTCTTACAAGGTTGATTCCTTCGATAACGAATTCACCACGCTTATCACGGTATTTTTTTCTACCAAGTTTATTAATAAGGCGTATCTTATTATTGTCAGGTGAACTAATGAATCGATAGGACTCATTAGTCTTCCTGCCATATTCGTTATAAGCTTCCACTACTTAAGGAAATCAGGAACATCAAAGTCAGATGATCCGCTATTGTCCTTATGGTCTTCCTTCATGAAGTCGCTCATGTCAACAATCTGACCTTCAAGTCCATCGACATTAACACGTGTTCCACGAACACTAGGTGATGCAACTTCAGGAGTCTCATTAATTGGAGCGGAAAGCCCACCGCTTGTAAAATCAGTTGCGATAAGCGTAATAGACACTTTATCGTTCATATTCTCATTGACTGTAGCTCCAAATATGATGTTAGCATCAGGATCAGCCTCGTCTTGAATCTTGCTAGCAATCTTGCTGATATCTTGCATACCCATATCATATCCACCACAAACATATAGAAGTATGGATCTAGCTCCATCGATTGATGTCTCAAGAAGAGGACTCTCGATAGCATTTCTAACTGCATCTTCAATTCTGTTGTCCCCTGTACCGATGCCAACTCCCATGTGAGCAACTCCTCTGCCCTCCATAATCGTCTTAACATCCGCAAAGTCAACGTTAACGATTCCGTATTCAGAAATAAGATCAGAAATACCCTGTACACCCTGTCTTAGTACATCGTCAGCCATTGAGAATGCCTCAAGCATCGTTGTATTCTTTTCGCTTGAATCTATAAGTCTATCGTTAGGAATGATAACAAGAGAATCGACAAAATTAGTCAGATACTGTATACCCTTTGTCGCTCTGTTCCAACGCTTCTTACCTTCAAACGAGAACGGCTTAGTAACTACTGCAACTGTTAACGCGCCACAGTCCATCGCAGCTTTAGCAATAATTGGCGCAGCACCTGTGCCAGTTCCACCACCCATGCCAGCAGTTACAAATACCATATCTGCATCCTGTAGGTAACTCGAAATCTCCTCGAGAGTTTCTTCGGCCGCCTTCTGACCGATCTCGGGGTTAGCGCCCGCACCGCGGCCTCCGGTAAGCTTCTCTCCAATCTGAATCTTCACTTCAGCCTTACACTTTGCAAGTGCCTGCTTATCAGTATTGACTGCAATAAAGGTTACACCTTGAAGATTCTCGTCAACCATTCTATTGATGGCGTTACAACCGCCGCCGCCTACACCTACGACTTTGATAATCGCAGCATTATCAGTGCTGGATACGAAGTCTGAAACAAATTCCATCATAAAGCCCCTCCTATTATCGACTAAATCTAACTAATAATATCATATTGAATCACACAATGCACTATATATACGGTTCTTTTTTACATTCATACCACAAAATACATGGTTTTTTGTTGTTTTTGATTAACAAATAATTAATATCTGTCATTTTAGAGTTCAGGTGTAAATGATGCATACCCGTCGGACGAAATTGTAATTGTACCGCGTTTAATATTTCGTTTGAATAGTTCATCGAGCACTTTATGTAGTCGTCCTTTATCGATATTATCTTTAAGGTCCTTATATTTACTCTTTACAACTAGAGAATCATATACATTTGCTGTTATCAATACCACCGAAATATAGTGTATCAAGTTTTATGGGGTATTTGAAGGGAAAAAGTTCACTGATGATATTTGATATGCATTCAAACTTGAAATACAAGTATGGGAATAGAAAGTTTTGGGCAGAAGGATATTATGTAAGTACAGTAGGACTGAATGAAAGTACGATAAGGAAATACATCAGGGAACAAGAATCGCATGATATTGCAATGGATAAGTTGACAACAAAAGAATATACAAATCCATTCAGGAATAAGAAAAAATAAATAGACCCGTTTAACGGG
>ERZ773013.1218-NODE-1218-length-15464-cov-10.613018_pt1 | contig 15464 bp, 10 predicted proteins | sample MGYA00511670_ERZ773013 | MGnify/ENA primary metagenome ERZ773013 (study PRJEB29015, sample SAMEA2738120) | human oral metagenome | biome: human oral; feature: human-associated habitat; material: saliva | place: China | collected 2257 ... | reverse complement strand
TCTAACTCGACGGATAATGATAAGTTAGTGAGAATTAAAAAGGATCATCTATTATTAAAAGAAAGAGATGAGATGCCAAGAGATATCGAACCAGATGATGAAATGGATCTTTATATCTTAGGACATTCGATAGCCGGGACAGATTTGAACTTTTTAAGTAAATGGATAAAAAAAGCGAGAAAGATTTATCTATTTTACTATAAGCGGGATTATAGCGATAAGATGCAAACTCTTCTCCAAAATTTTAAGCGTGATGTAGTCGAAAAAGTTCAATTGATTCCTTTTGTGGATGTATTAGTAGATAAGGAACAAGCTTTGTACTTCAATCTGTCTGGTGAATATCTTTTAAAAGAAGAACAAGGCGAAGAAGAATTACTTCTTTTTCAAAAGCTTTTTAATCTGAATATTCCTCAAAATAAGGAATTTGAAAAGATTTGGATAACAGCTTCCTCCTTGGAACCTTCAGATATTCGATCTATTCAACTAAAAAGTGACGCAGACTGTGAAGTGCTAGAGTGGATATTGAAGTTTATCGAATTTGAGGAGAATGATAAGATTAAAGAAATACCAATTGAGTTTGAAAGTGTGGGAGAGAATGCAGGATTTATCACTTTGATTTTTTCAGATTCCTTTAAAGTTTTATTAAGCAATTGCTCGGAATTGAGGATAAAAGATTGCTCGATTTCTACAGATGACTTATTCGATAGTCTGAAAGGAAGTATATGCAGTGCTATTCATATTTGGGATAGTAGACTAACTACTGAGAAAGAATCTATTGACTTATCGAATTTCCCAAATTTGGAGGAAATAGAAATACAAAATTCAACCTTTACAAGCTATATTTTGCAAGAATGTGAGAAAGAGTTTTATTTCATCCAGCCAGGGAATGCACAACTAGAATTAAAAGTAAATGTAGATTCTCTACATTTGATTAAAGAAAGGGAGTAATATGACAAAGCAACCAAGTTATCGCTTTGCGGACTATACTGAGCCTTGGGAAAAGAGGAAATTTGGACAATTGATTCGCTCAATACAAACAGGGACAACATTATTAGGAAATGAACAAAACAATGGGATTCCATTGTTGAAAATGGGGAATATTCAGCGAGGATATTGGGATTTAGCTAAGATTGAAAGACTAGAGCAAGAAATTGAAAGTGAGAATATTATCAGATATGGAGATTTTATTTTTAATACTAGAAATACACTAGAACTAGTTGGGAAGGGAGCTACTTGGGTCTTAAAGAATGGAATTTATGGTTTTAATAGCAATCTGGCTAGAGTAATTTTTGATGGTGTAGATACAATTTTTTTCAACTATCTTTATAATATTCCTAATAGTATTTCTCAAGTTAAGGCTAGAGCTGTTGGTACTACTAGCGTAGCAGCTGTATATCCTCGAGATTTATCTTCTATTAATTTTTCCCTCCCCTCCCTCCCCGAGCAAACTGCCATTGGTTCTTTCTTCCAAGATATTGACCAGCTTATTAGCCTTCAACAGCGTAAGTTAGAGGTACTCAAAGAGCAGAAGAAAACCTACCTCAAGCTTCTCTTCCCGGCCAAAGGACAAACCAAACCAGCCCTTCGCTTCGCAGGATTTGAAGATGACTGGAAGGAAGTGAAGTTGGGGGAGTATTGTGATATTGCTACTGGGAAATTAGATGCTAATGCTATGGTCACAGATGGAGAGTATGATTTCTATACATCTGGGATACAAAAATATAAGATAGATGTAGCTGCATTTGAAGGTCCTGCAATAACGATTGCTGGCAATGGGGCAACTGTTGGATATATGCATTATGCAGATGGTAAATTCAATGCTTATCAGAGGACATATGTTCTATCTAATTTTTTAGTTGATAGAAGTTTTATTTATTCAGAAATTGGTAGAAAACTACCTTCTAAGATTCAGCAGGAAGCACGTACTGGAAATATTCCTTACATTGTTATGGATATGCTTACAAAATTAGATATCTGTCTCCCTTCTCTCCCTGAACAAGAAGCCATCGGTTCTTTCTTCCAAGACCTAGATAAGGCTATTGCCAAGCAAGTGGAAAAAATCAACCAACTCAAAGAAAGTAAACAAACCCTACTCAGAAAAATGTTTATCTAAGATACCAAGACCGTCAAAAGCCTAGTGATTCGTTTTTAAAAGAGTTTATCGTAAAATGAGCGCGAACGAAGTGAGCTTTTAGAGGATATTTTCCGCCATAGTGGTATCCTATACAATAACAAAGTTATTGTATAGGACGGGATTTTTGAGAGTAAAATAGTTCGGGGAACTATTTTAGCCTGAGCCTAGAAATGAATGAGCGAGGAGCTCAAAAATTAGGTCTTTCATTTCATGGTTTTCTAAAATCATCCACTGGATAATTTTACCTTCCGTCCGCACTATTTAAGGGAAATTATAAAAAGATAAATCAAATTGGAAATAAGCATCAGAAGTAAAGGAAATTACTATGATTTTTGATGATTTAAAAAACATTAGCTTTTACAAGGGAATTCACCCAAATCTGGACAAGGCTATTGATTATCTCTATGAGCATCGTAAAGATACTTTTGAATTGGGTAAATACGACATTGATGGAGATAAGGTCTTCTTAGTTGTACAGGAAAATGTTCTCAACAAAGAAGAAAATGATCGCTTTGAGCATCATAAAAACTATGCAGATTTGCATTTGTTAGTTGAAGGACATGAGTATTCTAGTTACGGTTCTCGTGTAAAAGACGAGGCTGTAGCCTTTGACGAAGCTAGCGATATCGGCTTTGTTCATTGTCATGAACAATACCCACTTTTATTGGGTTATCACAATTTTGCAGTCTTTTTCCCAGGTGAACCTCATCAGCCTAATGGCTATGCAGGTATGGAAGATAAAGTTCGCAAATACTTATTTAAAATTTTAATCGATTAGTCAGTTAGGAGGAGCAAACAATGGCACATAAAGGATCTGGATTGATAAAAGCAGCATTCGATACGGATAACTTTCTGATGCGTTTTTGCGAGAAAGTTTTAGATATCGTGACGGTTAACCTACTCTTTGTTGTGTCTTGTTTGCCTATTGTGACTATTGGAGTAGCTAAAATCAGTCTCTATCAGACAATCTTTGAAGTGAAGCGCAGCCGTCGTATTCCTGTTTTCAAAATCTATATTAGAGCCTTTAAGCAAAATTTGAAATTAGGTTTTCAGTTAGGTTTGCTGGAATTAGGAATCTTTTTGATCAGTGTGGTTGACTTATCACTATTTTGGAGTCAAACGGGTGTTGCCTTTCAGCTCATTAAAGCTATTTGCTTGGGAATACTGATATTTTTAACCCTAGTTATGTTGGCTAGCTATCCAATTGCTGCACGCTATGACTTGACTTGGAAAGAAGTCCTTCAAAAGGGCTTACTTTTGGTCAGTTTTAACTTCGTTTGGTTCTTCTTGATGCTTGCGATTATTTTGTTAATCATTATGCTTCTCTATCTATCAGGCTTTACTCTAGTGCTTGGTGGTTCAGCATTTCTACTCTTTGGCTTTGGTCTTCTTGCCTTTTGCCAAGCTGGATTAATGGAAAAATTGTTTGCTAAATATCAAGCAGATTGAAAACGATATGAAACTACTTTCAAACAAGAAAAGCTATGGGAGATGAATAGAAATTAAAATCTAAGTGGCTGAGATGTATTGAAAGCGCTTTTCACAAGGTGTATACTAAAATAGTAAAAAATCATCTGCCCAGAGCAGAAAATAAGAAATCTTAGGAGAAATCTATGTCAGATTTAAAAAAATATGAAGGTGTTATTCCTGCCTTCTACGCATGTTATGATGATGAGGGAGAAGTAAGCCCAGAACGTACTCGTGCCTTGGTACAATACTTTATTGATAAAGGTGTTCAAGGGCTTTATGTCAATGGTTCTTCAGGTGAGTGTATCTACCAAAGTGTAGAAGACCGTAAATTGATCTTAGAAGAAGTTATGGCAGTTGCCAAAGGTAAATTGACCATCATTGCTCACGTAGCTTGCAACAATACCAAAGACAGTATTGAGCTTGCTCGCCATGCAGAAAGTTTGGGAGTAGATGCTATCGCAACAATCCCACCAATTTACTTCCGTTTGCCTGAGTACTCAGTAGCAAAATACTGGAACGATATCAGTGCTGCTGCACCAAATACAGACTATGTTATCTACAACATTCCTCAATTGGCAGGTGTTGCTTTGACTCCAAGTCTTTACACAGAAATGTTGAAAAACCCACGTGTCATTGGTGTTAAGAACTCTTCAATGCCAGTTCAAGATATCCAAACTTTTGTTAGTCTTGGTGGTGATGATCATATCGTCTTTAATGGTCCAGACGAACAATTCCTAGGCGGACGTCTCATGGGAGCAAAAGCTGGTATCGGTGGTACTTATGGTGCTATGCCAGAACTCTTCTTGAAACTCAACCAATTGATTGCGGAAAAAGACCTAGAAACAGCGCGTGAATTGCAATATGCAATCAACGCTATCATTGGAAAATTGACTGCTGCACATGGAAACATGTACGGTGTTATCAAAGAAGTCTTGAAAATCAATGAAGGACTTAATATCGGATCAGTTCGTTCTCCACTTACACCAGTGACCGAAGAAGATCGTCCAGTTGTAGAAGCAGCTGCTCAATTGATTCGTGAAACTAAGGAGCGTTTCCTCTAATCAATAGGAGGCTTTATGACTAATTACGTTGCAATTGATATTGGTGGAACTAATATCAAATACGGTTTAATTGACCAAGAGGGACAACTTGTAGAGACTAACGAAGTAGCGACTGAGGCTCACAAGGGTGGTCCACACATCTTACAGAAAACAAAAGATATCGTAGCTAGCTATCTAGAAAAAGGACCAGTGTCAGGTGTAGCCATTTCCTCAGCGGGAATGGTTGATCCTGATAAGGGTGAGATTTTCTACGCTGGTCCACAGATTCCAAATTATGCTGGAACCCAATTTAAAAAGGAAATTGAAGCTAGCTTTAATATTCCTTGTGAAATTGAAAATGATGTTAACTGTGCAGGTCTTGCTGAAGCTGTCTCTGGTTCAGGAAAGGGTGCAAGTATTACCCTTTGTTTGACAATTGGAACAGGTATCGGTGGTTGCTTAATCATTGATGGCCAAGTTTTTCATGGCTTTAGTAATTCTGCCTGTGAAGTTGGTTATCTGCACATGCAGGATGGAGCTTTCCAGGATTTAGCGTCTACGACAGCTCTTGTTAAGTATGTAGCAGACGCACATGGAGATGAAGTGGAACAGTGGAACGGTCGTAGAATTTTCAAAGAAGCTACCGAAGGCAATAAACTCTGTATGGAGGGGATTGACCGTATGGTGGATTACCTTGGTAAGGGTCTCGCAAATATTTGTTATGTTGCCAATCCAGAAGTTGTCATCCTTGGTGGTGGTATCATGGGGCAAGAAGCAATTTTGAAACCAAAAATCCGTAAGGCTTTGAAGGATTCGCTTGTTCCAAGCTTGGCAGACAAGACTCGACTTGAATTTGCCCACCATCAGAATACTGCTGGCATGCTCGGTGCTTATTATCATTTCAAAACCAAACAGTCCTAAATTGGCTTTGCCAATTTAGGTTTTTTTGGCAGGAAAAAAGCTAGGTAAAAGTTTAATAAAACTTTGGAAGCCCTTGCATTTCTTGGGATAATATAGTATATTTATTATACTGAGAAATCTCGAAAAAGCGGTTGTAAAATCAAGTCATTTTTTTATTCAGAAAAAATGTAAGCGATTTCTAAAATGGATTTAAACAGAGTAAAACTGGGAGGGAGAAGAGTTTTAGGCTAGATACTGAGAAATAAAATTGTCGCCAGCAGAAACTGGGCTCTTGCAGTAGCTGACTGCTTTTGTTCATTAGGAGAATTTGATGAAACAGTATTTTTTAGAAAAAAGTCGTATATTCAGTATTCGTAAACTAACGGTTGGTGTAGCCTCTGTAGCAGTTGGACTGGCTTTTTTTGCATCTGGAAATGTTGCCGCTAACGAAGTTGTGACAGAGCCAAAACTGGAAGTAGAAGGTCAAGCCAAAGCAGTAATCGATGTCGATAAAGAAAAAGCTGAAGCAGTTAAGGAAACTAAAGAAGTAGTGAGTCCTGTAAAAGAAGAAGTTGCTGAACAAGCAGCTCCTGCTACAGAAAAAGTAACAGAAGAAACTAAAACTACTGAAGAGGCTGGAGATTTACTTCCAGTAGAAATTCCTGACCGTGCCTATCCTGATACACCAGTGAAGAAACTTGACACTTCAGCTATTGTATCAGAAAAAGATAGCCCGAAAGTTGAAACTAAAAGTATTTTAAAAGCTGAAGAAGCAAGTACAACTGAAGGCGAAAAAGAAAATAGAGCCATTATCAATGGTGGTCAAGACCTTAAGCATATCAATTATGAGGGGCAACCAGCTACATCGGCTACCATGATTTACACAATCTACAGTTCACCTCTAGCAGACGGTGGAACTCAGCGATACCTCAATTCAGGTTCAGGTATCTTTGTGGCTCCAAATATCATGCTGACAGTCGCTCACAATTTCTTGAAGAAGGATGCCGAAACCAATGCTGGTAATATTTTAGGTGGTGATACTGCTAAGTTCTACTACAATGTCGGTTCTAATACTCCAAAAGAAAGATCTTTGCCAACTTCAGGAAAAACTGTTTTGTTCCAAGAAAAGGATATTCATTTCTGGAATAAAGAAAAGTTTGGTGAAGGGTACAAAAATGACCTAGCCTTGGTTGTGGCTCCAGTTCCAGTACAGATTGCAAGTCCAAATAAGGCTGCAACCTTTACTCCGTTAGCAGAGTATCGAGAGTATAAAGCAGGAGAACCTGTTAGTACTATTGGCTATCCTACAGATTCAACTTCTCCAGAATTGAAGGAACCAATTGTGCCAGGTCAATTGTACAAGGCAGACGGTGTCGTTAGAGATACTGAAAAGTATGATGATAAGGGAACAGTAGGTGTTACCTATCGTTTGACTTCTGTATCAGGTCTTTCTGGTGGTGGTATCATAAACGGCGATGGCAAAGTTATCGGAATCCACCAACGTGGTACTGTTGATAATGCGAACATTGCTGAAAAAGACCGCTTCGGTGGAGGTCTAGTCTTGTCTCCAGAACAATTAGCATGGGCTAAAGGAATCATTGATAAATACGGTGTTAAAGGCTGGTATCAAGGCGATAACGGCAATCGTTATTACTTTACTCCAGAGGGAGAAATGTTAAGAAATAAGACAGCAGTTATCGGTGAAAACAAATATTCATTCGATGAAAGTGGTGTAGCAACTCTCCTTGAAGGCGTTGACTATGGACGAGTTGTTATCGAGCATGTGGACCAAAATGATAACCCAGTCAAAGAAAACGATACCTTTGTAGATAAGGCAGAAGTTGGTGCTCAATTCAACTATAACTATAAAACAGAAATTGAAAAGACTGACTTCTTCAAGAAGAATAAAGAAAAATATGAGATTGTATCGATTGATGGCAAAGCTGTCAATAAACAGCTAAAAGATGCTTGGGAAGATGATTATAGCGTTGTGAGCAAGGCTCCTGCAGGAACTCGTGTTATCAAGGTTGTTTATAAGGTCAATAAAGGTTCCTTTGACATTCATTATCGTTTGAAAGGTACCGACCAAGAATTGGCAACTGCAACTGTGGATAATAACGAAGGTAAAGAATACGATGTTTCCTTTGTTCATAATTTCCAAGCTAAAGAAATTGCAGGATACCGTGCAGTAAATGCAAGTCAAGAAGCAACTATCAAGCATAAAGGGGTGAATGAAGTTATTTTTGAATACGAAAAGATTGAAGATCCAAAATCAGCGACTCCTGTAACTCCAGTAGTTGATCCAAAAGATGAAGAAACAGAGATTGCTGCTTACGGTCCACTTCCAAGCAAGGCTCAATTGGACTACCACAAGGAAGAATTGGCTGCCTTCATCCACTATGGTATGAACACCTATACCAACTCTGAGTGGGGGAACGGTAGAGAAAATCCTCAGTACTTCAATCCAACAAACCTTGATACAGATCAGTGGATTAAAACTTTGAAGGATGCTGGATTCAAACGAACAATCATGGTTGTAAAACACCATGACGGATTTGTAATTTATCCATCTAAATATACAGACCATACGGTCGCTGCTAGTCCGTGGAAAGATGGTAAGGGAGACCTTCTCGAAGAGATCTCTAAATCAGCGACTAAGTATGACATGAATATGGGTGTTTACCTATCACCATGGGATGCCAACCATCCTAAATATCATGTTGCAACTGAGAAAGAGTACAACGAATACTACCTCAACCAACTCAAGGAAATTCTTGGCAATCCTAAATACGGAAACAAAGGTAAATTCATCGAAGTTTGGATGGACGGTGCGCGTGGTAGCGGAGCTCAAAAAGTAACGTATACCTTTGATGAGTGGTTCAAGTACATCAAGGAAGCTGAAGGAGATATCGCTATCTTCTCTGCTCAACCGACAAGTGTCCGTTGGATCGGTAATGAACGTGGTATCGCAGGAGATCCAGTTTGGCATAAGGTCAAGAAAGCTAAAATCACTGATGATGTGAAGAATGAATATCTCAACCATGGAGATCCAGAAGGAGATATGTACTCAGTTGGTGAAGCAGACGTTTCTATCCGTTCAGGTTGGTTCTACCATGACAATCAACAGCCAAAATCAATCAAAGATTTGATGGATATCTACTTCAAGTCTGTTGGTCGTGGAACGCCACTTCTCCTCAATATTCCACCTAATAAAGAAGGTAAATTCGCAGATGCAGATGTCGCTCGCTTGCAAGAATTCCGAGCAACCTTGGATCAAATGTATGCAACTGACTTCGCTAAGGGTGCAACTGTAACTGCAAGCTCTACTCGTAAGAATCACTTGTATCAAGCAAGTCATTTGACAGATGGTAAGGATGATACGAGCTGGGCACTAGCAAATGATGCTAAGACAGGTGAATTTACTGTCGATCTTGGACAAAAGAGACGTTTTGACGTAGTCGAACTCAAAGAAGACATCGCTAAGGGTCAACGTATCTCTGGCTTCAAGGTTGAAGTTGAACTCAATGGTCGTTGGGTACCATACGGTGAAGGGTCAACTGTTGGTTATCGTCGTCTTATCCAAGGTCAACCAGTAGAGGCACAAAAGATTCGTGTAACCATTACTGGTGCACAAGCGACTCCAATTTTGACAAACTTCTCTGTTTATAAGACACCAAGCAGTATCGAGAAGACAGATGGTTACCCTCTAGGACTAGATTACCATTCAAATACAACTGCTGATAAAGAGAATACAACTTGGTATGATGAATCTGAAGGTGTCCGCGGAACATCTATGTGGACTAACCAAAAAGATGCTAGTGTAACCTACCGTTTCACTGGAACAAAAGCATATGTAGTGTCTACAGTTGATCCAAACCACGGTGAAATGTCCGTTTACGTGGATGGTCAAAAGGTTGCAGATGTACAAACCAATAATGCAGCTCGTAAACGTAGCCAGATGGTTTATGAAACAGATGACTTGGCTCCAGGTGAACATACTATCAAGCTTGTCAATAAGACTGGCGAGCCTATTGCAACGGAAGGTATCTACACGCTCAACAATGCTGGTAAAGGTATGTTTGAGATGAAAGAAACGGCCTATGAAGTTCAAAAAGGTCAACCGGTTACTGTAACCATTAAGCGTGTTGGTGGTAGCAAAGGAACAGCAACAGTCCATGTTGTAACAGAGCCAGGAACAGGGGTTCATGGTAAAGTGTACAAGGACACAACAGCTGACTTGACCTTCCAAGATGGTGAAACTGAGAAAACAATCACGATTCCAACGATCGACTTTACAGAGCAGGCTGATTCCATCTTTGACTTCAAAGTGAAAATGACTAGCGTTTCTGACAATGCCCTTCTTGGATTTGCTTCAGAAGCTACTATTCGAGTGATGAAGGCAGAATTACTTTAGGAAAAATTATCGACTATAGATAAATATCCATTGAACTCTTATGTAAGTAATTTTGAGTGATAAAAAATCCTAAATTGTTTTAACAATTTAGGATTTTTACTTTCTGCGATTTCTACGATAACCATTCAATTTTTTGTTTTCCCAATAGCTATTAAAGATTTTTTCTTTGCTTTCGCGATCAATTTCTAAGAAATAAGCATAGAGTAAATCCACTAAAATGAGCATTGGCAATTGAGCAGAGATTCGTTGGATATAAGAGGCCTGGTTCTGGCTCGCTACCAATATAGTCTCTGTAAATGCTTGGGTATCCTTGTTGGGAGAGCTTGTAAAGAGAACGGTCTTGGCTCCCATATCTTGAGCATCTAATAAACTATCGATGATAGATGGTGTTGTTCCTGAGAGGGAAAAACCAAAGACCAAACATTTTTCATCAATGATACTAGTCGTCCAGGCAAAACCATCTGGATCTGTTAAGGCTTCACAGACGACACCCAGTCTCATAAAACGTAGCTTCATCTCACGTGCCACCAAACCAGAACTTCCTGTTCCGAAAAAGTATACACGTTCTGACTGGTCAATCATCTGAGCCACACGTTCCAGCTGCTCATCGTCAATCAATCCTTGAGAAATTTCTCGAAGGTTTGCATAACTTCTAAGGACTCTCTGAGTTAAAGGATTCATATCCTGTTGAGGAGCAGAAAGAGTGTCTTTTTGTTGTTGGTATTTGAAGATGAACTCTCGATAGCCCTTAAAACCACATTTTTTGGCAAAACGAGTGAGTGCTGCCTGGGAAATATGAAGTTTTTGAGTGACTTGTTGAGAGGATAAGTCATCATTTATGGTATCTGCCTGTAGAAAATAGCGGGCAATTTCTTGCTCTAAATCGGTCATCTCTTCAAAGTGAAGGTCGATAATCGTAGAGATATCTTGCTTATTCATGGAACTCCTTTTATAGCTATTTGTCAAAAATTACTTTGGCAAATCTAACAAATAAAATAGCACTTACCTCCATTATATCATAGAAAATACTTTTTGGACCAAAAAGGAAAAGTCTTTTCTTTTTCCATAATTTTCTACCTAAATTATGGTACAATGAAGAGTGTGATTTTGATTAGAAATGAGATTGATGTGTATGAGAAAATTCAATAGCCACTCGATACCGACACGGCTTAATTTGTTATTTGCAATCGTCATTTTGCTCTTTTTAGCAATTATTGGTCGTTTGCTTTATATGCAAGTTCTTCATAAGGATTTTTATGAAAACAAACTCGCTTCTGCTAGCCAAACTCGAGTAACCATGGGTTCCGCTCGTGGAGAAATTTATGATGCAACAGGTAAACCTTTAGTCCAAAACACCGTTAAGCAAGTTGTTTCCTTTACACGAAGCAACAAGATGACTGCGGCTGATTTGAAGGATATTTCTAAAAAATTGTTGACCTATGTCACAGTCACCTCTCCAGAGTTGACGGACCGTCAAATGGCTGATTACTACTTGGCTGATGCTGAAGTTTATAAGAAGACAGTTGAAGCTCTTCCAAAAGATAAACGATATGATTCAGATGGCAATCAACTTTCCGAATCTGAACTCTATAACAACGCTGCTGAGAGTATTACTTCCAGTCAATTAAACTACTCAGAGGATGAAAAGAAGGCAATCTATATCTTTAGTCAGCTCAATGCAGTAGAAAATTTTGCGACAGGAAATATTCAAACGGATCCTTTGAGCGATACACAGGTAGCTGTGATTGCTTCTGCATCTAAGGAATTGCCAGGTATTTCCATTTCTACTTCATGGGACCGAAAAGTCTTAGAAACTTCTCTTTCATCTATAGTTGGAAGTGTTTCTAGTGAAAAATCTGGTCTTCCAGCAGAAGAAGTGGACGCTTATTTGAAAAAAGGTTACTCACTCAATGACCGTGTTGGGACTTCCTATCTTGAAAAGCAATACGAAGAAGTCTTGCAAGGAAAACGTACCGTCAAGGAAATCCATTTGGATAAGCACGGAGACATGGAGAGTGTAGAAAATATCGAAGAAGGAAGCAAGGGTAAAAATATCAAATTAACCATTGATTTGGCCTTCCAAGATAGCGTAGACAGTCTCTTGAAGAGTTATTTCAACTCAGAACTTGCAAATGGTGGAGCCAGATATTCAGAAGGTGTTTATGCAGTAGCCCTCAATCCTAAGACAGGTGCTGTATTAGCCATGTCAGGGATGAAGCACAATGTAGAGACGGGTGAATTGACCACGGACTCACTCGGAACTGTCACCAATGTCTTTGTTCCAGGATCTGTCGTTAAGGCAGCCACCATTAGTTCAGGTTGGGAAAATGGGGTCTTGTCAGGAAATCAAACCCTGACAGATCAACCAATCGTCTTCCAAGGTTCTGCTCCGATCAATTCCTGGTATACTCCTTATTATGATGGTTCTTTCCCGATTACAGCCGTTGAGGCCTTGGAGTATTCATCCAATGCCTACATGGTCCAAACTGCTCTCGGAATCATGGGACAAACTTATCAGCCGAATATGACAGTAGGAACCAACAATCTTGAATCTGCAATGGGAAAACTTCGTTCAACCTTCGGTGAGTATGGTTTGGGCGTGTCTACAGGGATTGATTTACCAGATGAGTCAACAGGATTTATTCCTAAAGACTACGATTTGGCCAACTATCTAAATAATGCCTTTGGGCAATTTGATAATTATACACCGATGCAGTTAGCTCAGTATGTTGCAACTATTGCCAATAATGGTGTCCGCTTAGCTCCTCATATCGTGGAAGGAATCTACGACAACAACGAGCAAGGTGGTTTGGGAGAACTCATTAAGCAAAATGACAGCACAGAAATGAATAAAATCAATATTTCTGAGTCTGACATGTCTATCTTGCAACAAGGCTTTTACCAAGTATCGCACGGGACAAGTGCTCTTACGACAGGTCGTGCCTTTTCAAATGGTGCAGCAGTCTCTATCAGTGGGAAAACCGGTACAGCCGAAAGTTACGTCAATGGCGGCCAAAAAGCCAACAATACCAACGCTGTTGCCTATGCGCCAACCGATAATCCGCAGATTGCGGTTGCGGTAGTATTCCCGCATAACACCAACCTAACTAATGGTGTCGGACCTTCGATTGCTCGCGACATTATCAATCTATACAACCAACACCATCCAATGAACTAGAAAGGAAGCCATGCTTTACCCAACACCTATAGCTAAGCTGATTGACAGTTATTCTAAACTTCCAGGTATCGGGATTAAGACAGCTACCCGACTGGCCTTTTATACCATTGGGATGTCGGATGACGATGTCAATGAATTTGCAAAAAATCTTCTTGCAGCCAAGCGAGAATTGACCTATTGCTCTATTTGTGGGCGTTTGACAGATGATGATCCTTGTTCTATCTGTACCGATCCTAGCCGTGACCAGTCTACGATTCTGGTTCTGGAGGATAGCCGCGATGTCGCTGCTATGGAAAACATCCAAGAATACCACGGACTTTACCATGTTTTACACGGTTTGATTTCCCCTATGAATGGGATTAGCCCAGATGACATCAACCTCAAAAGTCTCATGACACGCCTCATGGATAGCGAAGTTTCTGAGGTCATCGTAGCCACCAATGCAACAGCAGATGGTGAGGCGACCTCCATGTATATCTCTCGGCTACTCAAACCTGCAGGGATTAAGGTCACTCGTCTAGCAAGAGGTCTAGCAGTCGGAGCTGATATCGAATATGCGGACGAAGTAACGCTCCTAAGAGCCATCGAAAATCGTACAGAACTTTAGTCTGTAAGGATATAGAACAGGTAATTAGTTAGCAGATAAGATTTCAAGAAATCAAGAGACTAGATTTATTTTTAATCCAGTCTCTTTTGTGCTATTCAAGTTTAAAAAAATAAACAAATGTGATATACTAAAAAGCGAGTATTCTAGTAGAAATAGGACAATCATATGAAACAAACAATTATTCTATTATATGGTGGACGCAGTGCAGAGCGTGAAGTGTCTGTATTGTCAGCTGAGAGTGTCATGCGTGCGGTTAACTATGACCGTTTTGAAGTCAAAACTTTCTTTATTAGCCAGTCTGGTGATTTCATCAAAACCCAAGAATTTACCCAAACTCCTGGCCAAGATGAACGTCTCATGACCAATGAAACGATTGATTGGGACAAGAAAATTGCTCCAAGTGCCATCTACGAAGAAGGCGCAGTTGTTTTTCCAGTTCTTCATGGACCTATGGGAGAAGACGGTTCTGTTCAAGGTTTCTTAGAAGTCTTGAAAATGCCTTATGTCGGTTGCAACATCTTGTCTTCAAGCCTTGCTATGGACAAAATCACGACTAAACGTGTCTTGGAATCTGCTGGGATTGCCCAAGTCCCTTACGTAGCCATTGTTGAAGGGGATGACTTGGCTTCTAAGATCGCAGAAGTTGAAGAAAAATTAAGGTATCCAGTCTTTACCAAACCATCTAATATGGGTTCTAGTGTTGGTATTTCTAAGTCTGAAAATAAAGAGGAACTCCATCAAGCTCTCGAACTCGCCTTTAAATATGATAGCCGTGTCTTGGTAGAGCAAGGCGTCAATGCGCGTGAAATCGAAGTTGGACTCTTAGGAAACTATGATGTCAAGAGCACTCTTCCTGGTGAAGTTGTCAAGGACGTAGCCTTCTATGACTACGAAGCAAAATACATCGATAACAAGATTACGATGGATATTCCAGCTAAGATTAGTGATGATGTAGTAGCAGTCATGCGTAAAAATGCAGAAGCTGCCTTCCGTGCTATTGGCGGACTTGGTCTCTCACGTTGTGATTTCTTCTATACAGATAAGGGAGAAGTTTTCCTAAATGAGCTCAACACCATGCCAGGATTTACCCAGTGGTCTATGTATCCATTGCTCTGGGACAATATGGGGATTAGCTATCCAGAACTAATCGAGCGTTTGGTTGAGCTTGCTAAGGAAAGCTTTAACAAGCGTGAAGCGCACCTATTGTAAAGATAGCTATAAGGGCGGGGCAAGACTCCCTGCCCCTTTTTAAAGGAGTAAACATGAAACTTACGATTCACGAAGTTGCGCGTGCCGTCGATGCAAAAAATGATGTGACAGGATATGCGGATAGCCCGCTAGTCAAGGCTGAGTTTGATAGTCGTTTGATTGGGCCTGGAGATTTATTTGTGCCACTAAAGGGGGCGCGTGATGGTCATGACTTTATAGAGACAGCTTTTGAAAATGGCGCTGTTGTAACCCTGTCAGAAAAGGAAGTAGAAGGTCATCCTTACATTTTAGTAGATGATGTCTTGACAGCCTTCCAAGCACTTGCGGCCTATTACCTTCAAAAGACAGGTGTCGATGTCTTTGCTGTTACAGGTTCAAATGGGAAGACTACTACCAAGGATATGTTGGCTCATTTGCTTTCTACAAGTTACAAAACCTACAAAACGCAAGGAAACTACAATAACGAGATTGGCCTTCCCTACACAGTTCTCCATATGCCTGAAGGAACACAA
>ERZ773013.1209-NODE-1209-length-15528-cov-41.848704_pt1 | contig 15528 bp, 11 predicted proteins | sample MGYA00511670_ERZ773013 | MGnify/ENA primary metagenome ERZ773013 (study PRJEB29015, sample SAMEA2738120) | human oral metagenome | biome: human oral; feature: human-associated habitat; material: saliva | place: China | collected 2257 ... | reverse complement strand
CGTATCCGCGAGAAGCGCGAGTTCTAATCTTTATAGATACAGAATTCTGTTGCAAACCGCTCCCCAACCGCATTCCGCGGGCAAGGAGCGGTTTTTGCATATTCTGAGAACCTTGCCGCTCTCAGAAAATAAAAGCCCAAGAGCGCAAGCACTCTCGATACAATAGCTAGGTACCGTTTCACTCGAGCTAGGTATCTCTCAAACGAAAGGCTCACTCCAGCATGGCAGACGACAAGAACACTGCGAACACCAGCCCCTTCCCTGAGGGATACCAGCCTCAAAGCCGCCGTGAGCGCCGCGAAATGGAAGAATACTTTGCGCGCCTCGCCGACGAAAAGGCGGCAGTAGAGAACGCGGACGCTGAGAAGGCCGCGACCGAGAATGCTACCCCCTGGACGGCATCCGCGGGCGCTACGGAGACGACCGAAGACGATACCAAGAGCACCCGCGAGGTGGTAGCTAGCGCCGAGGCGAGCACCGCCTCCACCGGTGCTTCTGAGAGTGCCGCAGCGAAGGACGCGAAGAATGCCCAGCGCGACGAAGCCACCGACGAGGACGCATCCGCAGAAACCACCAAGGACTTCTCTGAAATGACCCCCAAGGAACGCCGCAAGGCTAAGCGCGCCGAACAGGCAGAGCTGACCTACTCCCAGGCACAGGAAGAAGGCCGCCTCGGCGAATGGTTCTGGGTGCAGGCACGCGAGGGCGGCACCGTCATCCTCTACGCGCTGGTCATCGCATTCCTGGTCAAGACCTTCCTGCTGCGAGGCTTCTACATTCCCTCCGGCTCCATGGAGCAGACCCTGCAGGTCAACGACCGCGTGTTCATTAACGTGGCGGGCTCCTACTTTAGCGAGCCCAAGCGCGGCGACGTGATCGTCTTCAAGGACTCTCAGGGCTGGATTCCCTCCACCCAGAAGACCAGTAGCCCGCTCAAGGACGCCCTGTCCTTCGCGGGTATTCTGCCGGATACCTCCTCGAACTTCCTGGTCAAGCGCGTTATCGGCACCCCCGGTGACGTGGTCGAGAGCGACGGCACCGGCAAGATCAAGGTCAACGGTGTAGAAATCACCGAACCGTACCTGTACCCCGGCAACCCGCCCTCGGAGGTCCCCTTCAAGGTGACCGTGCCCGCCGGCAAGTACTTCGTGATGGGTGACCACCGCAGCAACTCCGCCGACTCCCGCTACCACATTAGCGACGGCACCGCGTTCATCTCCAAGGACGACGTGCAGGGTAACGTGTTCGTGGTGGCGTGGCCGCTGAACCACTTCGGTCTGCTGCAGGATCAGAGCTCGGTGTTCTCCTCGATTCCCGAGCCGACCTCCACCCCCTCTAAGTAAGCGAGCTTGGGAATGATGGTGAGCGCCCAGAAGAACGCAACGAAACCCGCACAAGCTAAGCCTGCGAAAGCAACCCCGCCCGCCGCCGACCTCGAGTACGAGCAGCAGCTCTTCGCCTCCGGCGCCCGCACGGTTGCCGGAATTGACGAGGTGGGCCGCGGCTCCATGGCGGGCCCGGTCACCGTGGGCGTCGCAATCCTCACCCCGGACGCCACCCTCGATGTGGGCGGGCTGATCGACTCCAAGGCGCTCTCACCGGCACGCCGCGAATCCATGGTTCCCGAAATCCGCCAGTGGTGCGCCGTGGCGGTCGGGCACGTGGAACCGGCAGATATTGACCGGCTCGGCATGACCCTCTCGCTGAGGCTTGCCGCCCAGCGTGCGCTCGCCGAGCTGGCGCGCCGCGGATACCGTGCCGACGCCGCCCTGCTGGACGGTAAGCACGACTGGTTCACCCCTCCGCAGGAGGACCTGTTCAGCGCGCTGGCACCGGATCCGGCGCAGGCACACTACAACGCGCTGCTCGCCCAGGCGTGGGAGGGTGCGGGGGAGCCCGCGCAGATGCCGGTGACCATGGTCATTAAGGGCGACTACAAGTGCGCCTCCATTGCCGCCGCATCGGTGGTTGCGAAGGTGGAACGTGACGAGCTGATGGTCCAGCTGGATGCCCACTACCCGGGGTACGACTGGGCAAAGAACAAGGGCTACGGGTCCGCCGCTCACCGCGAGGCGATCAGCGTGCAGGGCCCCAGCCCGCAGCATCGACTGTCATGGTCGCTTCCGGCGACTGCCGAGCAGATTGAGGCCGCCGCAGCACAGCGCGGCTAGAGTGCGGCTAGGGTGCGTGGCACTCCTGAAGACCGCGCCTCCGAAGGCTGCGAAAGCCTAACGTACTATCGCTGAATCAGTACTAGAAAGCCCAGGAAAGGAAGAGTAGTGAGCGCAGAAGACCTCGAAAACTACGAGACCGACGCCCAAATGGCGCTCTACCGCGAATACAAAGACGTCATGTCGCTCTTTAGCTACGCGGTAGAAACCGACCGACGCTTCTACCTGGCAAACCAGGTGGACGTCACCCCGCATGTGCAGGACGGCACCCTCTACTTTGAGGTGAGCATGAGCGACGTGTGGGTGTGGGATGTATTCCGCTCCAACCGCTTTGTGAAGAAAGTGCACGCCTACTCGGTGCGTGACGTGAACGTGGAGGAGCGCCTGCCCAACCAGGAGTTCACCGTGCCGGAAATGCCTGACTTTAACGCCTAGCTCACGAATGCCTAGCTCACGCCCGGTTCACCGCCTTGCCGGGGGTAAGCGTGGTTGCTGAGTTGCCGGGCGGCAGCGCTTAGGTGATGAAGCCGCGGGGTGAACCCCCGTGATGAATCTGTGTGATAAACCTGCGCGATTAACTCGCGCGAATATGACGCGGCGAATCGGCACCCGAGCGGTGTTTTTGAAAAATATGCCCCAAAATTTCAAATAAATGGCTGTGGATAACCTCTAATTCCTTCTGGGAGCCGAGGTTATCCACAGTTTTTCGTTAACCGCGTTCGGGTACGCGCGCGGCGGGCACAGTAGAAGCACTACCGCTATCTACCGGGGGAGAGACCCATGACAACAGCCCGAATAACAGCCCGCGCCGCAACCCGAAGCGCACCCAACAGACCCCAGCTCCGCAGAACCCCGCCCCGCGCCCACAGCGTCGGCAGGTGGGGTGAGGAACTGACCGCCCGCATCCTGGAGACGAACGGCTACCGGATTCTGGAGAAGAATTGGCGACCGCCCGCCGGACTGGAACACGAGCAGATCCGCGGCGAGCTCGACCTGATTGCTATCGACCCCGAGGACGAACTGGTTTTCGTTGAGGTCAAGACCCGCAGTAGCGAAGACTTTGGGCACCCGTTCGCGTCTATCGACCGCGATAAGGCGCGCCGCACGCGCTCGCTGGCGATTCTGTGGTGCAGGCTGCGCGAGAACCTGGATTTTCCGCGCTTTCGCATCGACGCCATTGCGGTGACCGGAACCTGCGAAACCTTCACCTTCGAGCATCTGAAGGCGGTGGCGTAATGGGATTCGCACGCACCTATTCCGTGGCGCTCGTGGGCTTGCGCGGGCACATTGTTGACGTTGAGGCTGACATCTCGCAGGGTCTGCCCGGCTTCGTGCTGCTGGGCCTGCCGGACACCGCCCTCAACGAGTCTAAAGAGCGTGTGCGCTCCGCGGCGAAAAACACCGGCATCACCCTCACTCAGCACCGGCTCACCGTGAACCTGACCCCGGCAACCCTACCCAAACGCGGCTCGGCGTTCGATCTGGCCATTGTGGTTGCGGCGCTACAGGCGGAGAAGAAACTGCACCCCAGCGGCGATAGCGTTTTCCTGGGCGAGCTGGGGCTGGACGGAACGCTACGCCCCGTGCCGGGCATCCTGCCAGCGGTCAAAGCCGCCGTGGATGCCGGCCACCACCGCGTGATTGTGCCCGCCGAAAATGCTGAGGAGGCGGCGCTCATTCCCGGCGCGCAGGTGAGCGGTTTCCGCTGCCTGGCTGAGGTTTTTGCCGCTCTCGGCGCTGAGAGCCAGAAGCTGACCTACCCGCCCGCCCCGCAGACGGAGGCGAGCGCACCGGCGGCGAAACCGGCTGAAATTCCCTCGGACATGAGCGATGTTGCCGGTCAGTCGCAGGGTCGTTTCGCCCTGGAGATTGCCGCTGCTGGTGGTCACCACATGCTGCTGACCGGCCCTCCCGGTTCGGGTAAAACCATGCTGGCGGAGCGCCTGCCGAGCATCCTGCCGACCCTCGACAACGATGCCGCGATGGAGGTGACCGCGATTCGTTCCCTCTGCTCGGCGGGGGAGCACCTGAGCGAGCTGGTGCGTCAGCCGCCGTTTGAGGCACCGCATCATAGCGCCTCCGCGCCGGCGATTCTGGGTGGCGGTAGCGGCATTCCCCGCCCGGGATGCGTGTCTAAAGCGCACCGCGGCGTACTCTTTCTCGACGAGGCGCCGGAGTTCAAACGCACGGTGCTCGATTCGCTCCGTCAGCCCCTGGAATCGGGAACCGTGACCCTGGACCGTTCGAGCGCGTCGGCGACGTACCCGGCGCGTTTTCAGCTGATTCTGGCGGCGAACCCGTGCCCCTGCGGCATGAACGTTGGCACCGGTACGGAGTGCACGTGTGCTCCGCGTGAGCGTCGCGCCTATTTTGGGCGGCTGTCCGGCCCGCTGGTGGACCGCATTGACGTGAATGTGACGGTTCCGAAGGTGTCGTCCACGGAGCTTGCGGGCGGTCAGGTGAATGAGAGTTCGGCGCAGATTCGTGAGCGCGTCATGGCGGCGCGGCAGGCGCAGAAGGAGCGCCTGGAGCCGTACGGGTTGAAGACGAATGCGGAGATGAACGGCAAGATTTTGCGCGGTCCGCTGCGTCTGGATGCGAAGCTCACCGGCGAGCTGAACGCCGCCGTGGATCGGGGCACGTTGACGGCTCGTGGCTACGACCGGGTGTTGCGTATCGCCTGGACCCTCGCCGATTTGGAGGGCGCCGCCTACCCGAGCCGGGAACACCTGGATGTGGCGCTCTTTTTGAGGCAGCAGGGGCAGCTGAAATAGGGACAGCTGAATGAGCGTGCCGACGCTTTGAACGCCGAGGTGTTAACGAAGAAGTGTTCACGAAACTGAGTCACTCACGAGAGGAGAAGAACGTCATGAGTGAGAAGAAACTGAGAAAACGAGCTGAAGAGGCCGAATTGAAAGACAATGGGCTGAGAGAAACAGCATCGGAAGAGCGTGTGCCTGAAGAGCACGTGCCAGAAGAGAGCGCGCCTGAAGAGAATGTTGTGGGGGATTTTGTGCAGGAGGAACTGCAGATCCGCCTGCCCGGTCGCACCCTGGATGCGCACGCCCTGGTGCGCGAGAGGGTTGCGCATATTCTGTCGCTGGGTCAGGAGCCTTCGCCGAGCCCGTATAACGCGGCGCGGTTGCCGGGGTTCCTCGCCTCCTGCCTGAACCCGGTGTATCTAGATGAGGCACCGGAGTCTGCAAACCAAGAGGATGCTGAATCAGCAACCAAAAAATCTGCTGATACCGCAGACACAACCACCCCTGTAGCTACCGCACCGCTCTTCAATCCCACCCTCAGCGCGCAGGAGCTTGAGGCGGCGTGCCGCGAGTACATCCGCTGCTGCACCGCCCAGCTGATGCGTTACGCCGAACCCGCCGATGAGCTCGTGGTCGAATCCCTCACCACCCTGGGCGCGCCGCTGACCCTGCACTACCTGCTGACCGGGCATATCCCGGATGAGCACACCTGGGAGCACGGCGAACCGGACGAACAGCTCAGCGATTTTCTGCACTCGGTGGGTGTGCCCGCGGAGGGGGAGTCCACCCTGTTCTGTAGCGCGAATGACTACTACACGCCGGGTGAGCATCAGATGAGCCGCGATAAGTTCGGCAAGGCGCTCGCGACCCGCCGCCTGCGCTGGAACCGCCGCATGGAACGCACCCTGAACGCGGAGGCGCACATGGCGGCAACCTGCGGGGCGTGGCTGGTCACTCCCGCCGATCCGCTGTGGCCGCCGCAGCTGAACGATTTGGGGCCCGCCCGACCGTACGGGCTGTGGTGCCGAGGCGATTCGCGGCACCTGCTGGATTTGGCGTCTGCCCCGAGCGTGGCGCTGGTTGGTTCGCGCGACCCAAGCATTTACGGTACGGAGGCGACGACCCACCTCGCCGCCGAGCTGGCGCGTCGCGGGTACACGGTGATTTCTGGTGGCGCGATGGGTATTGATATTGCGGCGCATCGGGCGGCGCTCACTCAGCAGGGCAGCGACCTGCCGACCATCGCCTTCATGGCGGGTGGGCTGGACCGGCTGTACCCGGCACAGAACTCGGATGCGCTGAACATGATTGTTGACCGCGGGCTCATCATGAGCGAGGTGAGTGTGGGCAACACCCCCACGCGGTGGCGTTTTCTGGAGCGTAACCGCCTGATTGCGGCGTTGGCGCGGCACACCATTGTGGTGGAGGCGCGCTGGCGTTCCGGTGCACTGAATACGGCTCGTCATGCGATGGAGATTGGGCGTACTCTTTGGGCTGTTCCGGGGCAGATTAACTCGCCGAACTCGGTGGGCACGAACCGTCTGCTGCGCGATGGACTAGCGCAAACGCTCACCGAGGCCGCCGATATTCTCGAGTATGATGCCGCCGCGGGTTTTGAACTGGGCACCGAGCACGAGAGCGAATGGGACCGGGCTGCCTCCTCCAGCGCGTTGGATGAGCTGACCGAACGACAGGGCAGAGTTTGGGACGACCTGAGTCCGCGTTCCTACCGCGGCGTGGACGAGATTGCCGCCGCTTTGGGCTTGAGCGCTCGCGACGTGATGGCTGACCTGTTCCACCTGGGGCGCTGCGGTCTGGCGGAGAGCAGCGGAACGAGCTGGCGGAAGGTCCGCCCGGCTGCCGCAGCGTAGGAGAGCCACTGAGCACCCCCGCTATAGCGGGATGCGGCGGTCGGTCATGACGGGACGGCAGGTCATGACGGGATGGCAGGTAGAGGAGGCTGAACCTCTCTACAATTGGGGTAGGCTTGCGCGTACTGGCGCGCAGCCTACCCCGCCGCCCTATCGGCAGATGCGCCCGAGATAGAAATACAGCCGGGAATAGAAATACAGCCGGGGATAGAAATACAGCCGGGGATAGAAATACAGCCGGGGATAGAAATACAACCTCGAGAAGCATCAACGCCGCCAGAGCCAGGAACCAGAAACCCGAAAGGAGGGACGCATGACTCCCGCCCGCCAGCACGAAAACCGAGCTGAAAACCAGGCAGAAAACCGGCGCGAGAACTGGGAAGATTACCGGGATGAGGCTCCCTCCGCGACCCTGCCGGTGACCTACACCCGCAGCCTCGCCGCTAATCATCCCGGAACCCACACTGAGGGTCCAGAATCTGCCCTGCCCGGCTCAGCTCTACCCGAATCGGCTCTACCCGGCTCTGATCTACCCGATTCTGCTCTGGGCGTTTCTGGCGAGGTGTTCCGCCCCGTCCTGGACCGTTTTGAGCGTTTTCTACGCTATGAGAAGCACCGTTCCGAAGAGACGATTCGCTCCTATATTTCGGATTTGGAGGGCTTTTTCGGCTACATGGCACGCCGCGGTGTGCGGCACCTGGACAGCATTGATGCGTCCCTGATTCGGGAATGGTTGGGTTCGCTACATTTGCGGCAGGCGGCTCGTTCTACGGTGGCGCGCCGCGGCTCGACCCTGCGCACGTTCTTCACCTGGGCTCAGGAAGAGGAGCTGGTGCACGCCAACCCCACGCGCGGTATGCGCACCCCCAAGCGGGAGAATCACCTGCCGCCGGTGCTGAGCCGTGAGCAGATGAACCAGCTGCTGACTACCCTGCAGGAGCGTCGGGCGCAGAATCCTCGTGATGCACGCCTGCTGCGCCTCGAAGCCGTGGTTGAGGTGCTGTACGCCTCGGGCATGCGTATTTCCGAGCTGACCGGCCTGGATTTGCAGAGCGTGGACCGGGCGAATAAGACGGTGCGCGTGCTGGGTAAGGGCAATAAGGAGCGCGTGGTGCCGCTGGGTACCCCGGCGCTCAAGGCATTGAATCGTTGGGTGTCTTATGGTCGTCCGCAGTGGATTCCGGAGGGCGCTCAGGGTGTGACGGCGCTGTTTATTGGCCCTCGTGGGGGGCGTGCGAATGCCCGTCAGATTCGTGAGGACCTGACCCGCCTGCTGCGCACGGTGGAGAACACTCAGGCGTCGGGTGCGCACGTTTTACGTCATTCGGCGGCAACTCACCTGGTTGATGGTGGCGCCGATATCCGTTCGGTGCAGGAGCTGCTGGGACATTCATCGTTGGCGACCACGCAGATTTACACGCACGTGTCGATGAAGCGTCTGGCGGAGACGTACGCGCGGGCGCATCCACGAGCATAGGGGTGGCAACCCGAAAGTTAGCTGTCTCTATATTTGAACCTTGCCCGTTCGGGTTGTGCGAATGGGTGAATTCAATCTAAGCTATACACTGTTCAACCACTGTCTGAGCTCCCGGTGCACCCCAAAATTCTTGCACTGCGATGTTTATGCAAAGCGGCTGAACAAGGTAGCATAGGTAACAGACTAGCCGTGGTCTCCGTCTCTGCGGAGACACCGCGTACGAGTACTAAAAACCAGAAAGGTCGCACCGCATGCGCGCACTCGTTTGCCCCGGACAGGGCTCCCAGAAGAAGGGCTTCCTGAGCCCCTGGCTCGAGATTGAAGGTGTGCGTGAGCACCTGGAACGACTCTCCGAAGCGGCAGGCATCGACCTGATTCACTACGGCACCGAAGCCGAAGAAGAAACCATCAAGGACACCGCCATCGCCCAGCCCCTCATCGTGGCTGCAGGCATCGTCACCGGTCGCCTCGCACTACGCGAACTCGACGGTGAAGAACTCATCTTCGCGGGCCACTCCGTCGGCGAAATCACCGCAGCAGCCCTCGCGGGCGTACTCAGCGACGAAGACGCAATGCGTTTCGTGCGCGTGCGCGCCAACGGCATGGCGGAGGCGGCAGCCGCCTCCCCGACCGGCATGGCTGCAGTACTCGGCGGCGTTGAAGAAAACGTCCGCGAAGCCATCGAGGCAGCAGGCCTCGTTGCAGCAAACTCCAACGGTGGCGGCCAGATCGTAGCCGCAGGCCCCATCCCCGCCATCGAAGCATTCGCCGCGAACCCGCCCGCACGCGCTCGCGTCATCCCCCTGAAGGTCGCAGGCGCATTCCACACCGAGGCAATGGCACCCGCCGTGCCCGCACTGGAAGAGTTCGCCGCATCCCTGCAGGTATCCGACCCGACCTCCGCACTGCTGACCAACCGCGACGGCTCCGCCGTGGCATCCGGTGAAGAGTTCGTTAAGACCCTCGTCTCCCAGGTCACCAGCCCCGTCCGCTGGGACCTGTGCATGGCAACCCTGCTCGAGCGTGAAGTCGCCGGCATTATTGAGGTCGCCCCCGCAGGCACCCTGGTCGGCCTGGCAAAGCGCGCGATGCGCGGCGTGCCCGGCACCTCCATCAACACTCCCGAGGATCTCGCCTCGCTGAAGGGCTAAACGTCGCAGGAGAGCCCCCAGCTCTCCTCATGCCAGGAAGCCTTCACACTAGACATCACTTTAGACATGCGAGGCACACAGTGTCTTGCGAGCATCAGCACTAAGGATTGAATACGTGACTACCCTCAAGCAGTACGAAATCAACCGCTACTCCCGCATCCTCGGTTACGGCGCAGCCCGCGGTGAGGTCATCGTCCCCAACGATGACATCGTTGAGGCAATCGACTCCTCCGACGAGTGGATTAAGCAGCGCACCGGCATCGCAACCCGCCACCGCGCCAGCGAAAACCAGTCGGTAGCCGACCTCGCCATCGAAGCCGCCAAGGACGCCCTCGAGGCATCCGGTGTAGCCGGTGAGGACATTGAGGCGGTCATCATCTCGACCATCTCGCACCCCTACGCAACCCCCTCCCTGGCAACCCTGGTCGCCGACGCAATCGGCTCCAAGTGCCCCGCATACGACATCTCCGCAGCGTGTGCAGGTTTCTGCTACGGCATCGCCCAGGCAGACGCCCTCGTCCGCGCCGGCACCGCAAAGAACGTGCTGGTCATCGGCGTTGAGAAGCTCTCCGACTTCATCGACAACACCGAACGCACCATCTCCTTCCTGCTCGGTGACGGCGCAGGCGCAGCAGTCGTAGGCGTCTCTGACGAACCCGGCATCGCCCCCACCGTATGGGGTTCGGACGGCTCCCGCTGGGGTACCGTCGGCATGGACCGCTCCCTGCTGGATATCCGCAACCGCGACTTCGTTGCAAACCCCGTGCAGGAAGGCGAAAAGATCTGGCCCACCCTGCGCCAGGACGGCCCCTCCGTCTTCCGCTGGGCAGTATGGGAAATGGCGAAGGTCGCCAAGCAAGCACTCGAAACCGCCGGCATCACCCCCGACGAGCTCGGCGCGCTCATCCCGCACCAGGCAAACGCCCGCATCATTGACCAGATGGTCAAGACCCTCAAGCTTCCCGACACGGTGGCAGTGGCACGCGACATCGTCGATGCCGGTAACACCTCCGCCGCATCGGTTCCCCTCGCCGCACACCGCCTGCTCAAGGAGAACCCGGAACTCTCCGGCAAGTTCGCCCTGCAGATCGGCTTCGGTGCCGGCCTGGCATTCGCAGCTCAGGTAGTCGTCCTTCCCTAAGGAAAACCATCGGAGCCCGATGCTCACCCGTTCCTTCTTCGCGGGCGCTGCGCCGTCTGCGAAAGAACTATAACGGGAAAGCATCCCCTAAACTCCGAGTTGACGCATGCGTACACCACGCAGACACGATAAACTCGGTAATGCACGCGTACCCCCACCCGGCGGGTGCGATGACCATCGAAAAAACAAAGGAGCCCCTGAATGGCTAACAAGGAAGAGATCCTCGCAGGTCTGGCAGAAATCGTTAACGAAGAGACCGGCGTTGAGGTTGAGGACGTTCAGCTGGACAAGTCCTTCACCGAGGACCTGGACATCGACTCCATCTCGATGATGACCATCGTCGTGAACGCTGAGGAGAAGTTCGAGGTGACCATCCCGGACGAAGAGGTCAAGAACCTCAAGACCGTTGGCGACGCAGTCGAGTTCATCGCGAACGCTGCCTAAGCTATAACCAATAACGAGGCGGCGCGGGCTCTCACCGGCCCGCGCCGCATCGCTATTCACTCTGCTTCATTTCAATACACTCCGGGCTCCCATAGGGGTGTTCCCTACATGCAGTATCAGCCCGGACCCCACAGGTTTATATCCACACACCACCGGATAAACCACCAAATCGACCACCGAAGAGAAAGTGCCACAATGTCTCGAAAAGTGCTGGTGACCGGCCTCGGCGCGACCACCCCCATTGGCGGCGACGTCCCCACCACCTGGGAAAACGCCACCAAGGGCGTATCTGGTGTATCCACCCTCGACCACCCCTGGGTCAAGGAATACGACCTGCCCGTATACATTGCAGGCCAGCTCTCCGTACCCGCCCTCGAATCCGGCCGCCTCACCAAGGTAGAAGCAAAGCGACTGGATCCCTCGGGCCAGCTCGCCCTCATCGCCGCACGCGAAGCATGGGAAGACGCAGGATTCACCGGCCCCGACGCCGAATCCGCAGAAGAAGTCGACCCCGAGCGCACCGGCGTAGCCTTCGGCACCGGCATCGGCGGCGTGTGGACCCTCCTCGACGCATGGGACACCCTCCGCGAAAAGGGCCCCCGCCGCGTCCTCCCCATGACCGTCCCGATGCTCATGCCCAACGGCAACGCAGCAGCCGTCTCCATGAACCTCAAGGCACGCGCCGCAGCGCAGACCGTCGTCTCCGCATGCGCATCCTCCACCGAAGCCATGCAGCTCGGCGCCGAAATGATCCGCAGCGGCAAGGCAGACGTCGTCATCGTCGGCGGCGCCGAAGCAGCAATCCACCCGCTCCCCATGGCAGCCTTCGCCAAGATGCAGGCACTCTCCTCCCGCAACGACGAACCCGAAAAGGCATCCCGCCCCTACGACGTCGACCGCGACGGCTTCGTCATGGGTGAAGGCGCAGCAGCACTCATCCTCGAATCCGAAGAACACGCCAAGGCACGCGGCGCACGCGTCTACGCGGAACTGGCAGGCACCGGCGTCTCCGCCGACTCCTACCACATCACCGCACCCGACCCCGCAGCACTCGGCGCAACCCGCGCACTGCGCGAAGCCCTCGAAGACGGCAACATCGACCCGAAGACCGTCGTGCACATCAACGCGCACGCCACCAGCACCCCCGCCGGTGACCTGCCCGAAGCAACCGCAATGCACGAAACCTTCGGCGAGCACACCAAGAACATTGCCGTCTCCGCAACCAAGTCCATGACCGGCCACCTGCTCGGCGGCGCGGGCGCACTCGAAGCCGTACTCACCGTACTGGCACTGCACCACCGCACCGCACCCTGCACCATCAACCTGGACAACAAGGACCCCCAGATTGACCTGGATGTGGTGACCGAGGCACGTGAGCTGCCCGCCGGTGAGATTGTGGCACTGTCGAACTCCTTCGGTTTCGGTGGCCACAACGCGGTTGTAGCATTCCGCTCCGTAGAGGACTAATCCCGTAAAAGGGTACGTCGGACAATGCTAGCGGGGGAGTGCCCCCTCTGCGGCGCTGGGGCGCCTTGAGGACGGAGCCCCCGCCACGCATTCCCGACGCACCCTCACCGGTTTTGATACGTACAGGGTCGCCTGCGATAGACATCTATCGTAGGCGACCCTGTTTGCGTATGAAGTTTTACCCGTGGGCTAGTTGTTTGGAGAGGTTGTACCGGTTCACGCTCGCGGGGGAGTGCGGATTCCGGGGGTTAGTTGTTTGAGATGGCGCGTACCGGACGCCGCTCGCGGGGGAGTGCGGATTCCGTGGGTTAGTTGTTTGAGATGGCGTATCAGACAACGCTTGCGGGGGAGTGCCCCCTCTGCGGCGCTGGGGCGCCTTGAGGACGGAGCCCCCGCTTCGCGTGTCCGGTACGCCCTCTAGGTCGCCTATCCCTCAGCAAGATTGATATAGGGGTTGGTCTGGAGCTAGGTTTCAGAAGCAACGCGCCTGAGTTTGGTTGAAGAAGGGGTGATTCTGTCGTTGGGTTGCTCTGCCACTTTGCCTGGGTGCGTGGTTACTAAATGTTTTACAGGTTAAAAACGGGTGGCGTATCCGCTCCGGCACTGCGAATACGCCACCCAAACACACCACACTCCACAAGACAATGCAGAGCGCGCGGGATCAACCATCCCGCAAGGTTCCCGTACCCTCCATCGCGCACCACGGTAGGCGACGACAGAAGAACGGGAGCTTATGACCGTTTGACACGCACAACGCCCCCTCGTACAGGTTTACAAAGGCGCACGCCGTGCAATCTTCCGGAAGTTTATTCGGAAGAGCTCCCACGCCGGTTCCGTTGAGAAAACAATTCGGTGTGGTTGCCTCCCGATGGTGAAGCACATCAACATCGTGCGCCGCAATACTGCGCAATCCAGTACGCGCAGATGCTGCGTGAAAACCATCCTCAGGAATGCAGTCCGCGGGCCAGTTTTCCAGCTTCAAATGGCAGAAGCTTAAGGGTTTGATGTGAGTGCTCGGATGGTCCGAATCATGTCGCTCTCAACGGAACCGGTTTATCGGTGATGGGAGCTCCTGTAGATAAGAATAACCTTAAATCACCCCTGGAGTAAACCTTAAACCAATAATTTAACCTTATTGTTATAATTCCTTGTCATAAAGGTATTGATGGGTGTTCAGAGTGCCCTGGGTAACCCCCTGAAGGTCCCTGTAACCCTTTGGTCTGTTTGGTGCTCTCCACCGTTATAAAACCGTGATAAATCATTCCCGAAAATTGAAGAATCGGGTTCCAGTGCGGCCCCGCGGGTGGCTACTGCGGGGAGTTGCATAGCGGGGCGTGAAGGCGCACTGAGAGTACAGTCATAAAACGTCATCTTGTCATGGAAGTTATCCCAGAGAAAACAAATTAAACCCCCGGCGTGCGCTGTGGCATAATCAGTATCGACATCGTGCTCCGGGGTCGGTGAAATTCCGAACCGGCGGTCACAGCCCGCGAACCACTCTCGCAGGCAGGCAGAATCGTACGAATCTTCGCATCCGCGCAGGACGCAAGACTCCGCTAGAGAAGCCCGCCCGCAAGAGAGGCCGAACCGGTGAAAATCCGGTGCCGACAGTACAGTCTGGATGGAAGGTAGCACGAGCAGAAAAAGGCAGGAGCGCACTCCGCCGCACCTCCCGACAACCGGGATGGCGTGCAGGGTGCACCGACGCGGTTGCTTGAGAGAACTGTTGCTAGAAAAACTGTTGCTCAAGAGCTCAGTAGCTTTCTGTGAGACGGCTTTCTGTAAGACAGGGGAGAGGCACCTTTCGTAGGTGCCGGTACGTTATTCCCCTCGACCGCAACCGCTGATTTCAGCCACGGTTTTCAGTCACGGTTGGCTGATTTGCCGCTCCCGCCTCACCACGGATACCGGGCACCCCATAAATCGGGCACCCTATAAGATGCCCGCGGTAGCCGCCCTTTTCTGTTCCTCTCCCCGGAGCCGCCGCAGATGCGCACACAGCGCATCCGACACACGGTCCAACTCAGAGAGGAAAGAAACAATGGACATCTTGCGGTGGCTCTTCGACGCACAAATTCACGTGGGGGACCAGTCCCTCCTCGTGCGCGAAGTTCTCGGAAACGCATTCGGCCTAGCATCGGCGCTCGGCGGCATGCGACGCAAAGTATGGGCATGGCCCGTCGGCATTCTCGGCAATCTACTGCTCCTCACCGTCTTCCTGGGCGCCCTCGTCGGCAGCCCGCACCCCGTGACCATGCTCGGCCAGGCAGGCCGCCAGATCATGTTTATTGCCGTGTCCATCTGGGGCTGGCATCGTTGGCGTGCAACCCGCGCCGCCGGTGGTGACGCCTCCGAAGGTGCCGCAGTGATTCCCACGTGGGCTACCAACACCGAACGCGCAGGCCTGGTTGTCGCCATGGTCGCAGGCACCCTGCTGCTCACCCCCATCTTCCGCGCCCTCGGCTCCTACGAACCGGTCTGGTCCGACGCATGGATCTTCACCGGCTCGCTGCTCGCCACCTACGGCATGGCGCGCGGCTGGGTTGAATTCTGGCTCATCTGGGTTGCCGTCGACCTGGTCGGCGTGCCTCTGCTGTGGAGCGCAGGCTACTACGCAACCTCCCTCATGTACGTGTTCTACGGATGCTTCACCCTGGTCGGCTTCTTCGTCTGGTGGCGCACCCGCAACCTGGAAGCACAGAAGACCCGGGTGCAGACCCAGTTCCCCGACGTGACCGTTGAGGTGACCGACGTGCAGAAGGGCCGTGCATAAATGCCGCAGAACCCCTTGCAGCAGGTGCTAGCGAGCGCGCACCTGCCCGCAACCGTTACCCCGAGCGTGCACCTGCCGCATAATGACGCGGACTACTCCGCCGCGGAGTACGGCCACCTCGCCGGGCTACCCGCCGCACGCACCCTCCAGCTGCCGGACCCGGAGCAGACGCTCAGCCACGCAGAGGCCATGACCCTGGCACTGCAGGCGGCACGCCAGGGTATCCGCGGCGCGAACCCCCTCGTCGGCGCCGTCATCACTGACGCGCACG
>ERZ773013.1204-NODE-1204-length-15597-cov-3.102818_pt1 | contig 15597 bp, 13 predicted proteins | sample MGYA00511670_ERZ773013 | MGnify/ENA primary metagenome ERZ773013 (study PRJEB29015, sample SAMEA2738120) | human oral metagenome | biome: human oral; feature: human-associated habitat; material: saliva | place: China | collected 2257 ... | reverse complement strand
TAAGCGGCGTGACATGGCCAAGCGGGATTCCGACCGCGAGATTCAGCGTGCGCTCAAGGAGAGGAGCCGCTAGCTCGTGCCTCTCGGCGATATTATGGGACGCATGGTCTAGGAGAGGAGACTCATGGACGCAAAGGCGCTGTTCAGTTTCTCGTATGGGCTCTACGTGGTGTCCGCCAACGACGGAGAGAATGTCGGCGCGTGTCTCATCAACACCGCGTTGCAGGTGACGAGCAACCCGCTCCAGGTGGCGGTCACGCTCAACAAGGAGAACCACACCACTCAGGTGGTGGAGGAGGCCGAGCACTTCACCCTTACGGTGGTCTCCAAGACGGCTGACATGCCATTCATTGGTCGCTTTGGCTTCAAGAGCTCTGCCGATGCCGACAAGTTCGAGGGAATTCACACCAAGACCTCGCTGCTCTTTGACCCCTACACGACCGAGCACGCCTGTGCCATGGTCTGCTGCACGGTTGTGAACACCGTTGACCTGGGCACCCACATCATGTTCATCGGCGAGGTCTCTGACGCCGAGCGCATCTCGGATGAGGAGCCCATGACCTACGCGTACTATCACAGCGTCCTCAAGGGCAAGACACCGCCCAATGCGTCCTCCTACATTGAGGGCGAGGATCCAACCAAGCCCGTGGTGCCCGTCTCGGCGCCCAAGCATCACTTCCGTTGCAACATCTGCGGGTACGTGTACGAGACCACCGACGAGGAGCTTCCGGCGGACTTCCGCTGCCCCGTCTGTGGCGTTGGCCCCGAGAACTTTACAAAGATTGATTAGCGTTCCACCCGTGGTGCGCCACGGTTGATGTAAGCTCGTAAGTATCATTTTTGCAAGTTCGTGAGTGCTCAAGAGAGAGGAACCACCATGGCTGACGAGAAGAAGACCTACACCTTCCGCTGCACTGTTTGCGGCTACGAGGTTACCGTTGACACCCCCGAGCTTCCTGAGGACTACGTCTGCCCCGTCTGTGGCGTTGGCCCCGACATGTTTGAGCTCGTTGAGGAGTAGCTGAGGCTGCCACTGGGGAGTTTTCCTCGTATCAATGGGGTGGGCCGGTGCCGTGTGTGCGGTGCCGCCCGCCCCGTATTGTTTGCAGGTTTTCCAAGGTGAGCGACGCATGTAGGCGTGGGTTGCCGCTGGTCAGGGGGGGTACATGTATAAGCTGGTTGCGAGTGATATGGACGAGACCTTCCTCGCGCACGACCATAGCATTCCCAAGGCAAACGTCGACGCAATCAGGCGTATGCGGGAGCTGGGGGTACTCTTCGTGCCCGCATCGGGGAGGCCGTATTCCTCGATACTCAAGAGCTTCTCTTCTGCACCCGCCGACCTACTCGACGGCACCTACGTGATCTCGTTCAACGGCGGCACCATCAACCGCGCGGGCGATCCTTGCCCGATTGAGAGCAGCTCGCTTCCCTTCGATACCGTGCATGACCTCTTCGAACGGGGCAAGGCCTCCGACGTTGGCGTTCACATTTACCAGTGCGATGGCACGGTGTGGGCGGCCAACCTGCCGGACGACGACAGGCGTTACCTTGATGGTCACATGGCCTATCAGGAGTTCGATGGTGTCTCAATCGACTTCCTGCGGGACGTGCCTCTAGCAAAAATTCTCTTTGTCCGACACGACCTCGCGTTTCTCCACAAGATGGCAGAGCAAATTGGCGAGGTGCCGGGGACCGCGTATACGTTCTCGTCCGGCAGATACCTGGAGTACATCCCGGAGGGCGTGGACAAAGGCCGTGGTCTGCGTTCCCTTGAGCGTATTGTCGGCGTTGACATAGCGGAGACCATCGCGGTGGGTGATTCCCTGAACGATCTGCCCATGATTGAGGCTGCCGGCATGGGGGTTGCCGTCTCCAACGCGACCGATGGGATCGACGGCCTTGCGGGCTACACCGCCCATTCAAGCTGCGATGATGGTGTCCTTGCAGAAGTGGTCGAGAGGTTCATTGAGCCTCAGGAGTATTAGCCCTGCGCTACAATGGCGGGGCCGTGGCGACTTGGGGCTGACGTTGCGGCGCGCGGCCGATGGGGCGTGTGGTAGTGGCGGACGCCCCGCACGGCTGGGAGGGCCTGGCAGATGAAGCGCGCTAAGCAGACATCGGAATCAATTGAGCTGGCGGCGATTCTCGCATTCTCTGGCGGCCTCATGGACGCGTACTCGTACCTTGCGCGTGGGAAGGTTTTTGCAAACGCGCAAACCGGCAATATCCTGCTCTTTGGTGTGAATCTCGCCGACGGTGACGTTAACCGCGCACTTCACTACGCCGTGCCTGTGGTGGCATTCGCTGTTGGAATTGCCCTCGCGCACTCCCTCAAGATCTTCTCAAAGGAGCGTCACCTGCATTGGCGCCAGACAGCCCTTATTGTCGAGGTGGTTCTTCTCGTTGTCGTCTCGTTCATCCCCGATGACTTTAACCTTATTGCGAATAGCCTTACCTCGCTGGGTTGCGGCATTCAGGTCCAGGCGTTTAGGAAGCTTCACGGAAACGGCTTTGCCACAACCATGTGCATTGGTAATTTGCGTAGCGGCACCCAGAAGCTCGTTGACTATCTGCACGAGAGGGACCGCGGCTACCTCGAGGGGTGCCTGCTTTACTACGGCGTAATTATCTGCTTTGCCATCGGCGCGATTGCGGGTAGCCGTGTCATAGGGGCGTTGGGACTGAAGGCGATCCTCGTGAGCCCCGCGTTGCTCCTGGTTGCGTTCTTTGTGATGTTCCATGATCGTGAGAAGCGTGCGCGTGAGCGCGTCGCCGCTGCGGCTGCGGCAGAGAGGGGGAAAACGAGCCTTCCAGCGTCGAAATGACGCTGGAACGATGGCTTTGGGCATGGGGATACCCCTTGTGGCCCTTCCGGTGACGGTAATCCGCTGCGACCTGATGGAGTCTGCGGTTCTGGGTGCTGTCCCCGTACCACGCTACCTCCTTTTTGGGTAAACTAAGTGTTGCGGCCGAGCGCCGCCGTTCTTTGATAACGCGTATGGTGGCAGTGTCCCCGTTCCATCTCTGGGGGTGACTGGTTTCGACGGGGTGCGTCTGAGATGGGCAGCAGGCCGTGGTCTCCTCGCCACGTAAAACAGGGGAACCGTCAAATTGAATTGACGACAACTCTTCTTACGAGCCTCAGCTGGCTCTCGCTGCTTAGTCTTAACTAACCAGCGCGTCAAACCGGGGGTTTCTCCCGCTCTTGGGGCGGCGTCATTCTAGGGAGATGCTCGCGCGGATGTGGTCGGTATGCCGCGCGCTAAGACCAAACCGGCTGGGAGGCCAAGCGCGGGCTACCGGGTGCGCGGCCTCCGAGACCTAACTGGCAGCTGAGCCTGGAGACACCTGTCAGGGACGTGCTTCGGACCGGAGTTCGATTCTCCGCACCTCCACCAACCGTTTGGGAGCCCGGTGCATCAAGCACCGGGCTCTTCTGCTTCTAACTTGCTATTTGCGGTGACAAGGCTGCGCCCTTGACCGGCGGCGTAGCGGTAGCCTGCCTCCAGCCCGATCTTTAAAGCTGGTCGCGCAGCGCTACGGTTGTGAACGAGAAGTGCTTGGGATGGTGCCGTGACTGTGTGTACTCGAACATGATGCCGTCGTCGTTAAAGGTGTGGTTGGTAACCACGGCCACAAAGTCGTAACCGTCAAGGTCGATTGCCTCTCGGTCCGCCTTGAGTGCCTTCTCGGCGGTGAATGTGCGCCTGCTGGTGGTCACGCGCATCCCAAGGGTCCCCTCAATGTAGGCGTAGATTGAGTCTTCAGCGATTGCGGGCGTGAGGTTGGGCACGAGTTCAGTCAGGTACCAGTTGCGGTCGAGAATCGCCGCGTGTCCGTCGATGTAGCGCACGCGCTCTACGTGCGTAACATCGCTCCCCACGGGAAAACCACTCTCGCATGCGAAGGACTCGGTTACGGATGCATGCTCAATCGAGAGGACCTTGGTTATCGCGTGCAGACTGCTGCGCCTTGCGGCCTCTTTGAAAGTCTCGATGCCACCGATTTTAAAGGCTTCTCGCTCAACGGGGAGCCAAATCACACGGACGCCCTTACCGTTGATGGGCTGAACATAGCCGCCCTGTGCGAGCAGCCTAATGGCGCGGCGCACGGTATTGTGCGAGCACGTGTAATCCTTTGCGAGTTCCGATTCGGAAGGAAGAAAGGACTGGTAGGGATACTTACCAGTTTCGATTTGCTCGAGAAGATCGTTGTAAATCCGATCGAAGATCGCCTTCATGGCAATAGCTCCTATCTAAATAGGTTTACATAAATGGTAATGGTAGTAACTGGACATTTGTTCTTCCCACCCACTTCAGACAAAACGCTCATCGCCCCGGAGCTACGTTGAACTTTCGTGCAAACCCCAAAGCAGGGCACGTAAGCCCTTCCCGCGAGTTCTGATAGCTCGACACCGTTTGCGATCGAGAATCTACCGCTTGTCGACAGGCATTATTTTCCATACCTATTCAAATAGGTTAGGCGTATCTTCTTCATAGAAGAAACCTATTCAAATAGGGTTTCGGAGAGAAGGGCGCAAGCCCCAGACAAGCGGAGGGGACATGGGAAAGTACAGGGAAGACGCGACAGAGCTTCTGAGGCTTGTCGGCGGGCGTGACAACATCGTGGCGGTCACACACTGCATGACTCGTATGCGCTTCGCACTGGCAGACCCTAGCAAGGCGGACGTGCCCGCAATCGAGGCGCTCAAGTCGGCCAAGGGCAGCTTCACCCAGGCGGGGCAGTTCCAGGTCATCATCGGCAACGATGTGGCTGACTTCTACCACGATTTTGTCGCCGTCTCCGGTGTAAGCGAGGCCTCCAAGGCCGATGTCAAGGCTGCCGCAGTCGGCAACCAGAACCCTCTCCAGAAGGCTATGGGTGCCATCGCCGAGGTCTTCGCACCCCTCATCCCCGCCATCGTCACTGGCGGCCTCATCCTCGGTTTCCGCAACGTCCTGGGCGACATGCCCTACTTCGGGCCTGACGGCACCCAGACCCTTGCCAGCCTCTCCCAGTTCTGGACGGGCGTCTACAGCTTCCTGTGGCTCATCGGCGAGGCGGTGTTCCACCTCGGCATCCCGGTCGGCATCTGCTGGTCCATCACTAAGAAGATGGGCGGCACACCGATGCTCGGCATCGTGCTTGGCCTCACGCTCGTCTCAGGCCAGCTCATGAACGCCTATAGCGTCCCGAGCGCAACGGCGGCCGACTGGGCGAAATACACCTGGGACTTTGGCTTTGCCCAGGTCCACATGATCGGCTACCAGTCGCAGGTCCTTCCTGCCATCCTTGCCGCTGTCTGCTTCAACTACTACGAGCGCTTCTTCAAGAAGATCTGCCCTGCCATCATCCAGATGATCGTCGTGCCCTTCTGCTCGCTTCTCCTCGGCGTCATGACCGCCCACTTCATCGTCGGCCCCATCGGCTGGGCAATCGGCACCTGGATCGGCGACGTGGTGATGGCTGGCATCTCCGGCGGCTTCCGCGTCGTCTTCGGCGCCATCTTCGGCGCAGTCTACGCTCCCCTCGTAATCACGGGCCTGCACCACATGACGAACGCCGTTGACCTCCAGCTCATCTCCCAGACCGGCGGCACCATGCTCTGGCCCATGATCGCCCTCTCCAACATAGCCCAGGGCTCCGCCGTCCTCGCCATGTGCGTTCTCCAGAAGAAGGATGAGGATGCACAGCAGGTCAACATCCCCGCCTGCCTCTCCTGCTACCTCGGCGTAACCGAGCCCGCCATGTTCGGCGTCAACCTCAAGTACGTCTTCCCCTTCGTCTGCGGCATGATCGGCAGCTCCTGCGCCGCTATTGTCTGCACCGGGTTCTCCTGCACGGCCAACGCTATCGGCGTCGGCGGCCTGCCCGGCATCCTCTCGATGCAGCCCCAGTCCATCCCGATGTATGCCGTCTGCATGGCCATCGCAGTTGTCGTGCCGTTCGCGCTCTGCTTCATCGTCGGCAGGCGCAAGGGGATTGACAAGGGCATGGGCGTCGAGGACATCACCCTCGATAGCTCCGATACCGCTGCTGCCGCCACCATCTCCGCCGGCATGTCCGGCTCTGCCGTCGGCACCGCCGTTGCTGCTGCCGTGAGCTCTGAGACCGTGGACGAGCTTGTCGATGACGGCAAGATCGACGCCGTGTCAACCGGCACGCTGATTCCGCTCGCCAAGGTTGATGACCAGGTGTTCGCTTCCGGCGCCATGGGCGAGGGCGTGGCCATCGAGCCGAGTGACGGCGAGGTTGTCGCCCCCTGCGATGCGGTCGTTACGGTCATGATGGAGGAGACGGGCCACGCGGTCGGCCTCACCCTCAAGAACGGCCTCGAGCTCCTGATTCATATTGGGATCGACACGGTCGGGATGGCGGGTGACGGATTCGACTGCCATGTCCGCAAGGGTGCCATCGTCCATCGAGGCGATCCGCTCGTGAGCTTCGACCGTGCCAAGGTCGCGGCGGCCGGCCACAAGGATACGATCATGATGATCGTGACCGACAAGGGACCCGCCGGAGATCTCGCCCTTGCCGAATCCGGACCAGTCGCGGCAGGAAAGACTCCGGTCATCAAGTACTAGCCACACCAGAGAGTTCTGGCCGGGGGCCCTGCTTGCGGTCCCTGGCCCCATGCGGGGTAGTGAGAAGCTGCCTTACTAGGAGGAGGGCATCATGCAGGACCGTGCGGAGCAGCTGGGGGACAAGGTCGTCTACCAGATCTATGTGCGCAGCTTCAATGATTCGAATGGCGATGGCATCGGTGACCTCAAAGGCATCACCGAGCGTCTGGACTACCTCAAGAGGCTCGGGGTCGACTACCTGTGGATCACGCCGTTTTTCGTCTCTCCGCAAAACGACAATGGCTACGATGTGGCCAACTACCGTGAGGTCGACCCGATGTTCGGCACGATGGATGACTTTGGCGAGCTCTCCCGTGAGGCCCGCACACGGGGCATTGGCCTGATGCTGGACATGGTCTTCAACCACACTTCGACGAGCCACCAGTGGTTCCAGAAGGCGCTAACGGGCGATCCCAAGTATCTCGCATACTACAAGTTCGTGGACGCTGCCCCAGGCGCTACTGCCGACAACCCCGGCAAGCCTCCCACCAACTGGGTCTCGAAGTTTGGCGGCAATGCCTGGGAGTACGTGCCGAGCCTCAACAAGTGGTACCTGCACCTCTTCGACGTGAGCCAGGCAGACCTCAACTGGGACAATCCCGAAGTGCGCGCCGAGCTCGTGGATGTCGTGAAGTTTTGGAAGGCCAAGGGTGTCTCCGGCTTTCGCTTTGATGTCGTGAACCTCATCTCGAAGCCCGCTGTGCTCGAGGATGACGATGAGGGAGATGGCAGACGCTTCTATACGGATGGACCGCACGTCCATGAGTACCTACAGGAGCTCGTCCGCGAGAGCGGTATTGATGGCATGGTGACGGTGGGGGAGATGAGCTCCACCTCCATCGAGAACTGTATTCGCTACTCCGCGCCGCAGTACCACGAGTTCTCTCAGACCTTCTCGTTCCACCACCTTAAGGTGGACTACCTCAACGGGGACAAGTGGGCACTCCAGGAGCCTGACATTCCTGCCCTGCGTAGCCTTCTTCGCGATTGGCAAGAGCAGATGACTGCAGGCGGAGGCTGGAATGCGCTCTTCTGGTCCAATCACGACCAGCCGCGCCCAAACTCGCGCTTTGGGGACTGCTCCACCAAGGAGAGTTGGCGCCGCTCGAGCGAGCTGCTTGCCACCTGCACGCACCTCATGCGCGGCACGCCCTATATCTACCAGGGCGAGGAGCTTGGGATGACAAACCCCGACTACATCTCCATCAGCCAGTACCGTGATGTGGAGTCGCTCAACTACTACCAAATCCTCCAGGATGAGGGGAAGACGCCCGAGGAGGCATTCCACACCGTGGCCGAGCGCTCCCGCGACGACGGTCGTACGCCCGTCCAGTGGGACGATACGCCCAATGCTGGCTTCACGTCCGGGATTCCTTGGATTGGCATACCAGCCAACCATGTGACGATCAACGCGAAGGCTGAGGTGGGGGATTCCGATTCCGTTTGGAGCTTTTACCATAGGCTGATTGGCCTGCGCAAGTCGATGCCGGTCATCCAGAGGGGCGGCGTGCGCTTCCTGAGCGTCGCGAACGACAAGGCCATCGCCTACGAGCGCACGCTTGAGGGCGCGGACCCCGCGCGCGTGGTCGTTGTCTGTAACTTCTCGGGTAACGAGACGTGCGCCCTCGGCGCTGGCAGCGTGGGCGGCGCTCACGCGCTCCTCGCCAACAGCGATGACTGGCGTGTCGAGGACGATGGTAGTCTCATTCTCGGGCCGTGGACAGCGGTGGCACTTGCCTGGTAGTGGCCACGACGATTTGACATTCGGTTTTTCGCGCACGGGGCCGAGAAGGGCCTCCCCGCTGCATGGGGTGGTCCTTATCGTCGTCGCCAGCTGTCGTCCGGGTCGTCTGGCGTTGTGATTCGTCTCGGTGCTTCCCAACGATACAAGTAGGGAAGTGCCAAGGCGTTTTTTGGCACCATGGCCTAATATCGCAAGTCCATCGCCTCGGTGACCTACGACAACAACGACGCGCGAAGTTTCTGCGGTTAGGAGGCTATTTCGACCGAGCCCGGCCTCCCATACCGCGTGAGACGGGTTCAGCATGCTGAACCCGCGATACATTCTGGTGTTAAGGGCCTAGCCGCCGAGGCGCGCTTGCTCCCGGGGTCGGCCAATCATGCGTGGCGTGTTGTGGCCAGGAGGGGGGTGGTTTCAAATGGCAGCGTACTGCTCCAAGTGTGGAGCTCCACTCAAGGGAAACGAGAGGTTCTGCGGGTCGTGTGGGGCGTCCGTGGAAGCACCTTCGGAAGAAGGACGGCTGGAGGGGGCTGCTGCCTCCTCTGCTACCAAGAAGAACGGCAAGGCTCGGGTGCTGATTCCGCTCGCGCTTGCCATCCTGACCGTTGTGGTAGTAGCTGTGGTTGTGCTTACGCAACAGGGAACCACCTCAACTTCCCCCCGCGTCGGAGTCGCAGCCAATCACCCTGAAGTTCGTGACGCCTAACTACGACGAGGAAACGGATTCGGAGATCCCCCTCGAAGTTAAGGGGAATACGACTGCGGGAGCGGAGTACGATGAGACGTTCTATATCTCGCCTTCCAACCCGCAGCTTGAGATGCCTGCAGGAACCTATGAGCTGTCGCTTCCAGCGAGCCCGCCCATGGCGACGGGTGACATCTACACCCTGCCAGAGCCAGTGGATCTTGACACAAAGAGCATGGCCAGCGACGGCGAAGATGCTCCAGAGGTCACCTTTGAGGTGAAGCCCGCACAAGACGTCACCAAAGACGACATCGATGCCGCAAAGGCGGCAGCCCAGGCGAGCGGCTTCGACGCCGATCGCATAGAGGACCTCGCTAACGTGGCGGTGAGGAAACAGACAGCCAACCTTTACGGCGGGATTCTCGACAACATCAAGAGCGTTGACTTCACTCCAAAGGGCGAGGGCAAGCTCAATCCCCAGTCATACTCGTATGCACTCCAAGACATCAACGGCGATGGGATGCCCGACCTTCTGGTCTCGGCGGACCAAGACAGCGTGCAGCACTACTGTGTGTGGGTTGGTTCCCCAGATGGCGCGGGGGTGACGCAGGTCGAGGTGCCGGGGGATCTCATGACGAGATGCGGATACGCGGGCTCCCTCCAGTTCCTGCTCACGGGGTCCAACAAGGGCAACGGGCTCCTTCTTTATCAAAGCTTGAATTCTGGCGCGGCTATCCCCTCCACCCAGCGGTATGTCGTAAAGGACGGAGCGCTCGTCGCGGACGAGACCTCATTCAGTCGCAGGCGCCAAGCCAGCTTGCACCGGATGTCCTGCAGGAAAGCATTCAGCTCAAGTTCGTGGACACGAGCGACCGCTCTCTGCTGGACTCGTTCGCCAAGGGCGAGGACGCTTCCGAGACGGGCAGCGACGGGGCGGCTCAGCAGCAAGGGCGGTCTTCCCAGTTGTCAGGCGAGACGAGCGATGACGCCATTTCTGCTGCCAAGGCAAAGGGACTCGTCGTGCTTACCGGCACCGTCCACGTGGTGACGGGGAACGATGCGCTCGACCTCTGCGAAGGCCTTGGCGTAACGAGCGCGTCGGACGTTGACTTCATTAGAAAGAACGAAGACGTATACGGCGAGGCTCTTGTCGCTACATACACGATCTTCGTTCCTGACGAGCCGCAGGACCTTGCGTGGGAGGAGCCGGGCGAGGGGAAGTCTACCGGCAAGACCTACGTCATCAACCTGCAGGATAGTCTGAGCTCGTACGATGGCCAGCACGTGACGGCCGCGTTCGACAATAGCGAGGGCACATGGGCTTCCGAGGCCAATCCCTTGGGTAAAAGTCCAACGTGCTCGAGCGTAGAGGTTCTCAGCGTGGGGTAGACGCCGGCTCGCCCCAGGTCCTGGTTCACCAATCGCGCCTGCGCCGAGCCCCGCAATGGGGTTCGGAGCTTCTGTATAGTTGAGGAGTCGTGCGACGCGCGGCAGCATGGCGGTACGTATTCGGAGGCGGTCTATGGGCAGCAGCGACAAGCCCGCCCTCGTGCTCGAGGGTGGCGGCTACAGGGGCATTTTCACGGCCGGTGTTCTCGACGTCCTTCTCGAGAATGGCATTTACACCAGCTCCTTCAAGAGCGTGTGGGGCGTTTCGGCCGGCGCGCTTAATGCTGTTAGCTATCGCTCGCGGCAGATTGGCCGCACCATGCGCATCATGCTCGCCTTTCGGGACGACCCACGCATGATGTCTCTTCTCTCGCTCGTGCGCACGGGCAACCTTGCGGGGACCGACTTCATGTACGACGAGGTCCAGAACCACATTGACCCCTGTGACCTGGATGTCTTTGACAAGGACCTCACACCCATGTTCTTTGTGGCGTCTGACGTGCTCTTTGGCGTGCCGGCCTATCTGCATGTGGAAGGCGAGAAGCTCGACGCCACCAAGGCCCGCGCCTCCGCCTCGTTGCCGGGCGTCTCGACGATGGTCGAGATAGGCGGCCATCGCTACCTCGATGGTGGCACCACAGACTCGATTCCCTTCGTCGTCGCCATGGGACTTGACGACGCACCCGAGGTCCCTGGCACAGAGCCGGCAGATCGCGCCCTCGTTGTGCTCACGCAGGACCGAACCTACATCAAGGATGGCGCCACCGAGCGTGCGGTGCTGAGGACCCACCGCTACGATGCCTATCCCTATTACGAGCGCGCCCTCTCAACACGCGCGGATCGTTACAACGCACAGCGAGAAGAGCTCGCGGGCCTCGAGGCCGAAGGTCGCGCCCTGGTGTTAAGGCCGCCCGAGCCAGTGAAGATTCGCACCTCCGAGCACAACGGCGAGCCGCTTCTTCGGCTCTATCTGCAGGGGCGCCAGGAGGCGACAAACCACCTCGAAGAGATCCGGGCGTTTTTGTAAGGACAGCCGCGGAAAAGCAAACCAGCCGATGTCATCCAATTCACAACGCCATTGTCGAGGTTCACTTTGGGCTAACCCCTGAACCGCCTCCGTCGAATGTGGCCTCTGCTTTGGGGAAGCTCTGGAGTGGCGTGGAGCTTGCAAGGCTGGATGTTACGAACGGCAAGACGCGCGATGCTCGCGAGCTGTCCCGAACTCAGAGGAATCGGTTCGGACTTGCCTGGCTGACTGTTCTGGTCGTGACGGACGAGTCCTTCTCGCTTGTCAAAATTGTGTGGATAAAAAGCTCGAGAAACAGGGCGCTTGTGGCTGTATACTTTTAAGGCTTTTCCACCCAGAGCCCCGTAACCTCTGTTTCGAAAGAGCACGGCGGCCTGTCCAGAGGCGGCCATTCAAGATGTGTGTAGGAGGAGTCAAGTGAAGAAGTCGACTCAGTTCGCCAAGACGGGCGAAGTCGAGCGCAAGTGGGTGCTCATCGACGCCGACGGCATGACGCTCGGTCGCCTGGCGACCCAGGCTGCCATGATTCTCCGTGGCAAGAACAAGCCCCAGTACACCCCCAATGCAGACACCGGTGACTTTGTGATTGTCATCAACGCCGGCAAGGTTGTCCTTACCGGCAACAAGGCAGACACCAAGACTTACTGGCGCCACTCCGGCTACCTCGGTGGACTCAAGACCGAGTCCTTCAAGGAGGCCATGGCCAAGCACCCCGAGCGCGTGATCGAGCACGCCGTTAAGGGCATGCTCCCCAAGACCACCCTTGGTCGCAAGCAGGGTATGAAGCTCAAGGTCTACGCTGGCCCCGAGCACCCGCACGCCGCTCAGAACCCCGTCAAGATCGATGTGGAGGCTTAACCGATGGCTGACAACACCGTTGTTTATACCGGCACCGGCCGTCGTAAGGAGGCTGTCGCTCGCGTCCGCCTCGTTCCCGGCACCGGCAAGATCGTCGTTAACGGCCGCGACGCTGCTCAGTACTTTGGCCGTCAGCAGCTCGTTGACAACGCCGCTGCGCCCCTCCGTCTGACCGAGACCGCCGATTCCTTCGACGTCCTCGCCCGCTGCGATGGCGGCGGCATCAACGGCCAGTCTGGTGCCCTTCGCCTTGGCATCGCCCGCGCGCTTCTCCAGGCCGGCGAGTACCGCGAGGAGCTCAAGAAGGCTGGCTTCCTCACCCGTGACTCTCGTGCCGTCGAGCGCAAGAAGTACGGTCTCAAGAAGGCTCGCAAGCGCCCGCAGTTCTCGAAGCGCTAAGCTTTCTCATCGCTTTGCCCCTTATCGGGATCCGCACGCGTTGCGGGTTCCGATTTTTTATGTGGCTGTGATTGCTCCGCGCCTCTCCGCCTCCTCTTTCCCTCTCCGTCACCCCTCTCCGTTCTTTATTGGTTTCTGGGAACTTGGGGGCCATGTCTGGGAAACAGGCGTGGCATTTGCCCAGTTGGGGATAGCTAGAAATCCCAGAAACCGATAAAGAACAGAGAGAGAGGGAAGCGGGAGGGCAGTGGAGGAAGAGAAGGAGCGCCCCCCCACAGTGCGGTCACAGGCAACTGGTAAAATCTTACTTATCTGTGCACGACCGGTACCCCGAAACAAGGAGCGAGAAATGAAGTACTTCGGAACCGACGGCTTTAGGGGCAGGGCTAACGAGGGCCTGGACGTTGACCATGCCTACAAAATCGGGCGCTTCGTGGGTTGGTACTATGGCGCCCGCTGCGGCGCTAAGGCCCGCGTGCTCATTGGCAAGGACACGCGCCGCTCCAGCTACATGTTCGAGTCCGCGCTGGTCGCAGGCCTGGTTGCCAGCGGTGCCGACGCCTACATGCTGCACGTTATCCCAACTCCTGGCGTCTCGTACGAGGTCATCGACGGTGGTTTTGACTGCGGCGTCATGATCCCCGCGAGCCACAACCCCTTCACGGATAACGGCATCAAGCTCGTCAACCGCGAAGGCTACAAGATGGATGAGGATGTCCTCGCGCAGGTTGAGGACTACATCGACGACAAGCTCGAGGTGCCTCTCGCCACTGGCGACGCAATCGGCTGCACGGTCGACTATATGCAGGGCCGCAACCGCTACATCGCGCACCTCATCGCGTCCTGCGGCTTCTCCATGCAAGGCGTTAAGGTGGGCCTGGATTGCGCGAACGGTGCCGCGTCGAGCGTCGCCCGTCCTGTCTTCGATGCCATGGGCGCCGAGACCCACGTCATCAACAATGCACCCAACGGCTTTAACATCAACGTGGACTGCGGCTCCACCCACATCCAGCGCCTGCAGGATTTTGTCGTGCGCAACGACCTCGACGTGGGCTTTGCCTATGACGGTGACGCCGACCGCTGCCTTGCCGTGGACGAGCGCGGCCGCGTGGTTGACGGCGACCTTATCCTCTACGTGTGCGGCACCTACATGGCCAGGCACGGTCGCCTTGCCAAGAACACCGTGGTGCCCACCGTCATGAGCAACTTCGGGTTCTTCAAGGCTCTCGATGCCGCCGGCCTTTCCTACGAGAAGACGGCCGTGGGCGACAAGAACGTGTGGGCCTGCATGATGGAGAATGGCTACACCCTTGGCGGGGAGCAGTCCGGCCACATCATCTTTGGCGACCTCGAGAAGACCGGCGACGGCATCATGACCAGCCTCCGCATCATGGAGGTTCTGCGTGCCGAGCGCGAGAAGCTCTCCGAGCTTACGCGTCCCGTCAAGCTTTATCCGCAGCAGCTTGTTAACGTGCGTGTGGCCGACAAGGACGCCGCCATGGCTGTGCCCGAGGTCAAGGAGGCCGTGGCCGAGGCGGAGAAGTACCTCCACGGCAACGGCCGCGTGCTGGTTCGCGCCTCTGGAACCGAGCCCTTGGTTCGTGTGCTCGCCGAGGCTCCGGAGGAGAGCCTGTGCCAGGAGGCTAACGCAATAGTCATCAAGGCGCTTGAGCCGCTCAAGGCTTAGTATATAAACCCACCACGCCGCCATGCCCTGGGCGGGCGGCGTGGTTTCTCTTCGTCGATGCCAGTTGGACTACGGGGTCACCAGCCGTGGCTGATAGACTCTATGCGTGCGCCGTCAGAGCGCAGACAATCAAACGTACCGAAGTCAATGAGCGAGGGAGCCAACCATGTGCGGAATCGTTGGATACACCGGCAAGAAGCAGGCCGCTCAGTTCCTTCTTGATGGACTGGCAACGCTTGAGTACCGCGGCTATGACTCGGCGGGCGTCGAGGTTCTCTCGCCCGATGGTGAGCTCCATGGCGTGAAGTGCGCCGGACGCGTCTCGGTTCTTGCCGATCGCTGCAAGACTGCCAACCTCACCGGTACCACAGGCATTGCGCATACGCGCTGGGCAACGCATGGTGCCCCCATCGACAAGAATGCCCACCCACACCTGGACTGTGCCGGCCGTATTGCCATCGTGCACAACGGCATTATTGAGAACTACCGAGAGCTTCGCAGCTACCTGGCCCGCAATGGGCACACCTTTGCCTCCGATACGGATTCCGAGGTCGTGGCGCACCTCGTCGAGGACGCTTGGACCGGTCCCTGCAAGGGCGATCTGGTTGCTGCCGTAAACAACGCCGTGAGCCGCCTTGAGGGTTCTTGGGCGCTTGCCGTTGTGTGTGCCGATGCTCCTGGTCAGCTCGTTGTTGCGCGCAACGGCTCTCCGCTCGTGGTCGCATCCACGCCCGACGGTGCCTACGCTGCCTCAGACGTCACGCCGCTTGCAAGCGTGACCTCTCACGTGATTCAGCTCGAGAACGGCCAGGTGGCCCTTCTTGAGCAGTCTGGCAAGGTCACCGTCTATGACTCCGAAGGCACCACCATTGAGCACCCGAGCACCTTCGACATTGACTGGGACGCCTCTGCGGCTACGCTTGGTGGCTACGCCGACTTCATGGAGAAGGAGATTGCCGAGCAGCCCGAGGCAATTGAGCGTCTGCTCAAGGGCCGTCTTGGCGAGAAGGGTATCCTTCTCGATGAGCTGCGCATGAGCGAGGAGGAGCTTGCTGCGGTCGACCGCATCTTTATCATCGCCTGCGGCACCTCCTACCACGTTGGGCTCATTGCGAGAACCCTCATCCAAACCTGGGCGCACGTCCCGGTTGTGTGCGAGTATGCATCTGAGTTCAACTACGAGCA
>ERZ773013.1202-NODE-1202-length-15608-cov-8.345657_pt1 | contig 15608 bp, 17 predicted proteins | sample MGYA00511670_ERZ773013 | MGnify/ENA primary metagenome ERZ773013 (study PRJEB29015, sample SAMEA2738120) | human oral metagenome | biome: human oral; feature: human-associated habitat; material: saliva | place: China | collected 2257 ... | reverse complement strand
GTCACCGACGAGTAGGCGGTGACATCCTCCATGAGCGGCATGCCGGCCTGCAGCATCTGCTCGGCCTGGCGGACGTCCATGAGGATGTCGGCGTCCTCCCCGGCGCCGGTCGCCCAGCTGCGCGTGTAGATGCCGGACGAGTCGGTGGCCACTTCCAGGCCGGTGACGCCCCCGCGCGGGGCGGTGGCGTCCCAGATACGCCGGCCGGTCTGGGGGATCTGGGGTTGGCCTTCGAGGCCGTGCCACACCTCGACGGTGACGGTGTCCGGATGGGCGGGGTCGTCGCCCTCCAGGACTGGGCGCATGGCCAGGTCGGGGCCGCCGATCACCTCGGACAGCTCGGTCAGGCGCTTGTCCGCGTCGTTGTTGCTGAGATTGTGGGCCTGGTAGGTGCGGGTGTGGCCGTCGTCCCTAGCCAGGCCGGTCTGGGCGTGCCCGGCGCGCGGGCGGATGGGCAGTTGCCCGGCGTAGCGTTCGCAGGCTTTCGTGATGAGCCTTTCGGCGATCGTGCCGAGGCTCATGCCGGAGAAGGTCACCTGCTCGTGCTGCAGCTGCCAGGTGCCTTCGGGGGCCTGCCAGTCGCGGTGCCCGGTGATGATGCGGCGGGCGAGCATGGCGCGGATGTCCTTGCCGGTGAGAGTGACCGGCATCCCCTTCTCCCCGGCAGTACCCATTTTCGCGGCGGGCATTTCGGTGGCGGGGCCGAGCATGACGGGCTGCCAGCCGGCCCCGTCGTGCGCGTCGTGGCAGACCAGCAGCGACGAGGCCCACGGGTACCACCAGCCGGCCGGCACGCTGTCGAGCCAGTCGCCGTCGCAGACGACCGTCCACGTGCCCGTCCCGTTCAACTCCCACTCGGCCTTGGAGCCGTCAAGGAGCGGGACGCGAGGGCCGAGGCGGCCGGTCTTCGTGTCGACCAGCCAGGCGGCCCAGTGCCAGCCGTCCATCATTCGACTGGTCCCATGTCCTGGACCCGGTAGTAGCCGACCTGATAGCCGTCAGCCCCGCCAAAATGCGTTACCTGCGTGTCCGGATAGCGGAGCCACTGCGTGGTGCGGGTGATGGTGAAGGTGTGATGGCCGGCGAGGACCCACCGGTAGCGCAGATTGTGCTGGCGGAGGACCCTGCGCCGGTCGACGGGCAGCTCGAACCGGACCGGTCCGCCGCCGTCCAGGCTGACGGACCACAGGATCGCCCCGGGATTGACCTCGGCGCTGTCGGCCGTCTTCAGCTCCTGGCAGATTTCACCAGGTACACGACCGCTCTTGCCGAGAATCATACCCCACATGGAATCGTCCATCATCACGAAACGGCCCTTGCCTTGCTCCATTGTGAGGAGGTTCATCAGCGCAATGTTCTTCACATACTGCGAGAATGGCGTTACGAGAGGTGGATAACCCACGCGTGGCCAAACATATGCTACTTCATCGAACAACTTGATAAGCATGTCGTCAACAGAGAGCTCTGGCTCACCCTTCTTCTTACGGAGATTATTGATGGTTGAACGGATACCACCGAGGTCAGCCATCATAGAGCCCATCATACCACCAGGCAAACCACAGCTAAGAAGCAAAGAACTCATAATCTTATTCTGTGGATTGATGAAGTAACCTAACCACTCATCAATGAATTCCTGGGTCATAGCACGAGCCTTCATATAGGCATCCATGTTGATATCAGGTACATCAAAGCCTGCATTCTTCAACATACTTTGTACAGAGATAACGTCCGGATGAACTTTACCCCATGACAGTGGCTCTATTGCAACATCGAGGATATCGATACCATTCTTAGCAACTTCCAACATAGAAGCCATTGAAAGACCTGGGCCAGAGTGACCATGATACTCAAGAAGAACATCTGGATGCTTCTCTTTGATACGACGAGTCAGCTCACCAAGGAATACAGGCTGGCCAATACCTGCCATATCTTTCAAACAAAGTTCCTCTGCACCAGCTGCGATTTCTTCGTCAGCCAGCTTTGTATAATAGTCCAATGTATGAACAGGAGAGGTAGTGATACAGAGTGTACCCTGTGGAGTCATACCACCTTCCTTTGCCCATTTCAAAGCTGGAGCAATGTTACGAATATCATTCAAACCGTCGAAAAGACGAGTAATATCTACACCCTGAGCGTGCTTTACGCGATACATCATCGCACGAACATCATCAGGTACAGGATACATACGCAATGCATTCAAACCGCGATCAAGCATGTGAGTCTTGATACCAGCTTCATGCAGAATCTTTGTATAGGCACGTACTGACTCGTTTGGGTTCTCACCAGCCAGCAAATTTACTTGTTCAAAAGCACCACCATTGGTTTCTACACGTGCAAAACACCCCATCTCAACGAACACAGGTGCGATGCGCACTAACTGATCTTTACGTGGCTGGAACTTACCAGAGCTCTGCCACATGTCTCGATAAATGAGACTGAACTGAATTTTCTTTCCCATATGTGATTTTGTTGTTATCTAAACGGGCGATTGCAACCTGCAATCTCGACCTGCAAAATTAGATAAAAATTTCCAAAAAACGGCTGACTAATTATATTTTTTGCAATAATTGACTATCTTTGCAGTCACAAAAGTAGACACATGAAGAAATTATTTTTTCCACTTATAACCATCCCCTTACTGCTTCTTACAGCATGTAATAATCAGGCAACAACAAGCGATCACGGGGCTATAGATATGGAAACGAAACTGAAGGGCGACAGTACACGATATGGTTTGGCATGCGACGGATGTTCAGACTCTATCATTGTTTTCCTTCCTAATGAGGGTGGAGACCCTATAAAGTTCGATATCGTAACGGCAATGCGCAATGGAATGGTGTATGGTACTCCCAAAATTGGTGATGAACTCGCCATCCTTCCTAATCCTATCGACCCATTAGAGGCTGTCATGGTTATCAATCTTGAACAGATGAAAGGGACATGGACTTTCCAGGTTCTGCCGAAACTGAAACCGAATCCAACCAAAACGGACGAACAGATCATGGCGGAAATGAGTGATTCCATGAAGAAAGCCTTATTCATACCACGTGAATATGGTTTCACACTTAAGAGTTATAACCAGGCTTCACCTGTCGGTTACATCATGAAAGCAAACTCTCTGGAGGATGAAAGTCCTGTTGAATATCCTAAAGTGACGGTATATACAAGCTGGCATATCTATAATGGCAGACTTTATATATATAAGGATACGGTTGATGAACAGGGACATCGCATCCCACAGGACTCTGTTGGCTTCGACTCAGGCTCAATGCGTTACCTCTCAAATGACTCCATGGCTGCCCTCTTTGGCAAGAAAGTCATGCAGTATCATCGCAAGCTTAATGCCTTAGAAGCCAACAAGAGAGCACAGGAAGCTGAACGAAAAGCTGCTATAAAAGATACTACTAAGAAGTAAAGTATGAGATAGTAGTGAGAAAGAAAAGTATTTACAACTATCAAACGCGTATTTATAGATTCTCAAACAAATACTATTCTTTTCCCGTTTTGTAACCTTCAATGAATCAAGTGCTTACAAAAGCCATTCTAAAAGATGCCCTTTTACCATCTAAAAGGGCACCTTTTATAACGCAAAAGAGCATCTTTTACCATGCAAAAGATGCCCTTTTAGAATGTAAAAGACCATAGATTAAAAGCCTAATGTGAATTATCCTTACATAATTCAACCCAATCATGAATATCAAAGCAGTCTTGGCACATCACGACAAGCAAATTATTGATGTGTCCAACGCACAGCTCCACCAAGCATTTTACTCATGATTCATAAACCGATGGTCGGCAAGTTTCTCGTATTTCGTTCCCTTCCGACCGTAATTAGCATAAGGATAGATGCTGATACCACCACGTGGAGTGAAGATTCCTGTTACCTCTATGTACTTAGGGTCCATGAGTTTGATAAGGTCTTTCATAATGATGTTCACGCAATCCTCATGGAAATCACCATGATTACGGAAGCTAAAAAGATAGAGTTTCAGGCTCTTACTCTCCACCATTCGCTCATCTGGTATATAGGATATGCGTATCTCTGCAAAGTCAGGTTGCCCCGTAATAGGACATAGACTCGTGAACTCAGGACAGTTGAAACGCACCCAATAGTCATTTCCAGGATGCTTATTCACAAATGTTTCCAGCACTTCTGGCGCATAATCCATTCTGTATTGGGTTGCAGAACCTAACGACTGCAAGCCCTCTTCATTTCTTTCCATAATCGTTTATTATACTTTAATTTACTTGCAAAGTTACTATATTGTAAGTGATTTATGCGCATTTCCTGAAAGATATTCCTAATTATCAGTCAGCTTTATGGTCATCTTCCTTCCTCTTATTCCCACTATAACCTCATTTACATTGATTCCTACCATTACTAAAGGATAGACATCTGAAAACAAAGTAACGACCACTATACCAAGACATACGCTGTTTTGATAGTCTGAATTACGGGAAACGAACAGAATTTTGGGAAGTAAACAACGAAAGGGGATGTGCCTGTTGATTGGCATATCCCCTTTCTTGTTGTCAGTTATCAGCTCTTTATTGCAGAGTGAAGACCTTCCAGATGCTATAATTCACACCTTCATCATAAACATCTTCCCCTTCATGCGTCTTCAAAGTCTTCACAACTCGAATCGTTATAGGCAAGGCTATTACCTCATAAAGCGTCTTTAACACTATCTGCCAAAGCATTAGTTTTGGCAATTCAGGGGTAGGAACAACGCCACCCAACGCCAAAGGAAAGAAGATGAGAGAGTCAAGGCTCTCACCAGCAATGGTACTCAAGATGGCACGCCACGAGAAATGACGACCTCCATCACGTAGCTTCATCTTACTCATCACGTAGGCATTAGCGAATGAACCCACAATGAAAGCTACGAAAGAGGCTGCTGCCACACGTGGAGCAAGACCAAAGATAGCATGGAACCCAGCTTCGTTTGTCCAATAAGGAGCACCAGGTATCCAGTCACACAACGCTCCCATCGCCACGAAGAAGAAGTTCATTGCAAAGCCCGTCCATATCAAAAGACGCGCCTTTTGGAATCCCCACACCTCACAAACACAGTCATTGATGATGTAAGAGATTGGGAAAACGATGAGTCCACCCGTCAATGAGATACCAAACACAGATATTTGCTTTGTCTCGAGGATGTTTGCTGCAATCAAGCAAACGCAGAAGAGGATGCTGAAAAGCATAAACAGCACACTCACTTGTTGTTTTTGTTTTGTCATTGTCTTGTTTTGTTAAAGGGGGTTGAGCAAGTACCCCTATCTTAAATACGTGGTTGCAAAGGTACATAATTTATCTGGACTACCGCAGTACCATACATAAAAAGCTTCATTTGGACAAGAAAAAGGGATAATGAATAGCCCTAAGTTACACCTCATAGGCATTCATTATCCCTGTTTTATATACCTTTATTATTGTGTTATACTAATCTTCCCACGGTGAATAATAGACTTCTCCCCATTCACTTTCCTTTGCTTCAAAGCCATCTACTCCACTGCCCGTGTTACCTTGAGTACCAGAACCACCTGTTGAAGGCTCTACTGGCACACCACTTTGGTTACCAAAATGACCATCAAGTATCTCTTCACTAACGTTCAGAACAACCTGCTCGCATTGAGGAGCCATATAATTCTTCTTCATATTTGTGTCCTCCTCCTTATTTAATAACAACTTTCTTACCATTCAAGATATAAATTCCACGTGTCGGATGCTCTACACGACGTCCTTGTAGGTCATAGTAAACGTCGTCTTCTGCTGCATTCTTCTCCACATTGATGGTCTCTATACCTGTTGTTTCACCGTCATCGAAGCTCAAAACGAAGCTCTTTGCCTGTGCTTCTGTACTGGTAAGGACAAGGAAAGCCTTGTTACCTGGTACACTTGTAACGGCACTATTCAGCTTATAGAAGCCTATTGGGTTACGTGCATCAGCAGTGTTTATATTGAAAGCACGCACGTTATCATGTGTTACATTGTATGCGTTTCCTGCGCCATCCTTTACCTCCAAGCCATTGATAGCTGCTCCAAAGTATGTTCCACAGAGACGGTTACCACTTGTCTGGGGAGTCTCATCACCCTGAGGCAACAACTGATTGTCAACTGGATTGGTTGAGTTACATTCCAAGACAACGGCAGTCTGAGCTGGAACAACATCTCCTTGCTGAGCCAGTTTCTTCACTTTAGCAAAGTAATAGCCCTGTGCATTCTGGGCATTTACGCCCTCAATGGTATAAGCTTTTACGTCACCAACTATCTTGAAGGGGAAGTCCACATAAAGTGTTGTGTAATATTTGCCATCCCTTCCGCGCATGTTTGCAGAAGGCTTCACCGCAAAGTAGTTTGTATTGTTTACCTCCTCTAATATCCACATAGCGGCATCCTTGGTTACAGGAAGTTCTGGACCCCAGTATTGATCATTTGTATTGTTGTTGACAAAGTCGAACTTTGCCTCCGTCCCGTCATATTCATTATGTGCCGTACCCATAGGATTGGCAGGGTTATGTGCCGTACCAGAAGGATCAACCTTCTTCAGATTACCAGAGATAAGATAGTAAGTTTGCCCTTGATTGATACGATTCTCAGCACGTGTATTACCAATGTAATGCTTGATAATATTCACCAATTCTGTGTTTGCATAAGAGCTACTTTCTATTTTAGCCAATGCAAGACGCTCTATCTCATACCATACATCGTCTGGATTTCCACTGTCTAAAGCTGCCTTTAAGTTAGGATAGTTATTAAGAGCACTACCTGCAAATATCCCATAAGTATGCCAGAAATCACAGATTGGTTGCATGGAAGGAACTGTTGCATAGGCATAGTAAGCATCGCGTCCATCAGAGGTTCTTACTGATTTTAAGTGCATTTTCAGGTCCCATTGTCCAATCACATTCGTACTAAATAGCCCATAGGCCAGGGAGGCCATAGGACTTGAGAGCTTTTCATTTAGCTTGTCTTTCAAAGCTTTCTCCACCTTTTCAATAGCAGGATTCAGATATCCATTAATGACATCAACGCCCTGTGAGCGCAGAGTTTGCACATCATAAACACCTGTATTGGTACCATTTTCTACCATTTTCAGATGTATTACCGTACCAGGTAGCGTCGTTGCCTCTGTCTTAGTGGCATTCGGCATTGCGGCATATGCGCCTGTTACATACACATACTGCTTACCATCAGCACGATTATTGGCATTGACAATGCGGAAATAACCGTCTTTTTGCAGCAGACCTTGAGCTGACACGCCCGTAGAGACAAACCCTAACAGGAGTGTTAGCGATAAATGTAAATACTTGAACATTTGATTTGTTTTGTAATTTGTTAATTTAGCGTGGCTTAGGCATGCTATTTTCGTTTCTGTTTGCAAATATAATGTTTTCGTATTATATATTTATTAAAGACGAAAAAGATTAACATTAGTTTTCAGCAGACTGTTAAAAGCCCTATAATCATTAAAAGGAAGTTACTAAATCATAAGCCACGAACGCACTCTTTCCACCTCATATATATACAAGAAGATGAGTCTTCTGCAGAGAATAAGGAGCGAAAAGAGACGCATGAGTTCAACTTTTCTTCGTAACTTTGCCGCCAAACAAATATCAGATAAGAAATTATGCTTCTAAACATTGTCTTTATTCTCGTGGGAATAAGCCTCGTTTTATGGGGTGCGGACCGACTGACAGAGGGTGCAGTTGCCGTGGCTGAAAAGCTAAAGATGCCACAGATTGTGATTGGATTAACAATAGTTGCAATGGGAACCAGCATGCCCGAGTTCTGTGTCAGCCTGGTATCGGCTCTCAAAGGTACACCCGACTTGGCTGTAGGAAACATTGTTGGTTCGAACATCTTCAATGCTCTGTTGATTGTTGGAGTATCAGCTATGGTTGCTCCCATGGCTATTACAAGGGTAACTATCAGCAAAGACATTCCTTTTGCATTGGTAGCTTCAATCGTATTGATGATCATGTGCCTTGATGGACATATCAGTCGGCTTGATGCTGCAACGCTTCTCATAATGTTCATAGCCTTCATGTATATTACCTTACACGGTGCAAAGAGTAGTAAAACAGAGCTGCAAGAAGAATCTTCAGACATAAAAACAGAGAAGAAACCTATGTCAGCAACCATGTCTGCCGTATGGATCATCATTGGTTTAGCATGCCTGATAGGTGGAAGTAACCTCTTTGTGGAAGGTGCAACACAGGTTGCAGCACAGCTAGGGGTGTCAGAAGCTGTCATCGGACTGACGATTGTGGCTGGTGGAACATCACTTCCTGAGCTGGCAACAAGCGTGGTGTCAGCACGAAAAGGAAACAGTGGGATTGCCATTGGCAATGTCTTAGGATCTAATGTCTTCAACATTCTTGCCATCTTAGGCGTGACTGGACTCATCAGCCCTATGACAATAAAGGGCATAACGACAACAGACCTGTCAGTAATGGTTGTATCCATGATTCTCATTTGGTTCTTCTCTTTTACAAGAAGTACCATCGAACGATGGGAAGGGGTCGTTCTCACTGCTGTTTTTGTGGCCTACATGTGGTGGCTTCTATAGTCTGTATGATAACGACTCCACCACAAAGAAACTAAAGAAGGAATGGTTTTTATGTCATATAAATTCGCATAACGGATTTAAAAGATACTCTTTTACCTTCTAAAAGGTGCCCTTTTGCATGGTAAAAGGGCACCTTTTATGCTTCAAAAGGGCGTCTTTTAAACTGCAAAAGGGCATCTTTTACGACCCTATTCATAACTATTTATCAGTCAAGAGATTACAAACCTTAAAAAGAAAGGTTTTCTTTCCATTCGGCATTCAGTCACATTTTTATCTGTAAAGACTTTTCTGAGCAGGAGGAAAGACAAAAGAAAAAGGTATCAAAGGACGAATCCTTTGATACCTTTCATATTTTTAAAGAGGCTATCCCCTACTTTATCAACTCAGCAAGTACCGTCTGCAGCTTACTTCCTCTTAAGTCCATAGCAACGATTTTGCCCTGTGGATCAATAAGAATGTTAGAAGGAATACTACGAATACCATACACCTTAGCAGCTGCACACTCCCAACCTTTGAGGTCAGACATCTGAGGCCAGGTCATACCAAGCTTCTCAACAGCAGCAGACCACTGTAACTTATTGCTGTCAAAGCTTACACCAACAATCTCAAGTCCTTTGTTCTTGTAGCGATTATATGCCTCAACAACATTCGGCATCTCCTTACGGCATGGGCCGCACCAGCTTGCCCAGAAATCAACAAAGACATATTTGCCCTTTCCAACCCAGTCACTGAGCTTCACTTGCTTGCCATTAAGATCCTCCATAGTAAGCTCCTTGTACATCAATCCTGGGTGACGCAACTCATAAGAAGCAAGCAGTTTCTTCACTTTCTCCATACCCGGCTCATTGTAATAACCCGTTGATGGATCGCAAAGCTGCTTCAATTGGTCATATTCCAAGTTGTACATAACATCTGCAAGATACCTTGCAGGGAACTTTGTAGCCTTGAACTTTTCTGCAATCTCCAATGCTGTTGCAGTCTGAACAGAGTCTAAAGAGTCTGCTTTCACCATGATCTGATTCAATTGAGCTTTCTCTGCATCAGTGAAAGTGGCTGGATCACGTTTTGAAAAACTGTGATATGCATCCTCAAGTTCCTTAAAAGCACTCTCAAGTTTAGCCATCTTCTCCTCGTATGGCTTAGTATCTTGTGCCTTAGCAGTAAAAGATACCACGGCTAATATTGCCAATAAAATTATTTTCTTCATATGGTTCTTGTTTTAATATGGGGGTACAAAAATAAATAAAATCTTCCTATCCCCATTCGTTTTTTGACTTTTTATGTATTTACACCTTAACAAAATAGAGGACACTTGTGCATCCCTATTTATTTCAACATCTTACTTCTGTTCAATATCTTTATGACTTTTCCTTTGATTTCTATGGCACCTTCCTTCTCAAAATCGGACAAGACGCGTAGCAAAGAGAACTTCTGGATGCCGAAAGAGTCGGCAATCTCCTGACGAGAACGCTGCAGATGGACCTCATTACTACCCTGCTCTCCTGCACTTTCCAACAAAAGATAAGCCACCTTTTCACGCACAGTAAACAAGCTGAGAATCTTCATTTTCTGAGTCAGGAAAACATCTATATTAGATAATATACGAATAAAGTTGGTACGAATAGTCTCATCAGTGTCCATCAACTGCTTGAGTTCACTTGGAGATATACGGAAGATTTCTACAGCTCCGTCCGTCTCTACACTAACAGGAAGCTTGTTATCCTTGGAGAAAATAAAGGCTGGAGCTACCAGATTACCACTGTGCAGACGACTAACCTCCACCTGCTTGCCCGACAAAGACGCCATTCGACAGATAAGAAAACCACTTACGACAATGTCAACATAGCGACAAGGCATACCAGCAAGGGCATAGACATCATGCGCAGGCAACTTAACGACATGATACTTGACGTTACCAACCATCATTTCTATCTCCATTGGGCTCATTCCTGCAAAGAGTGGGCAGGCAATTAAGGCTCTCATTACTGTATCTTCCATAGTTACAAAGGTAATACTTTTCTTCCTAATCTTAGGATTTTAACAATATTTAATCCACAACAGGCACATTTGTTACCTGCCACTTATCAATATCTATATACCTTTGCAACTAAAGAAACAATAAATAACAAATAAGAATATGTCACAAAAACAATTTAATACGACAATCCCATTTGAGACTTGGGATCTTGATTTACTGGTAGATTATGTTTTGAAGTTCCATCATCGCAATACGAGAAAATATGGATACGAACTCCTCGACAGACTCAATGCGCTCGCTGCTAAGCATCCAGAGCTGGACCGTGTAGTAGATCATTTCCGCAATAGCATCGCAGATCTAGACCTACACTGCCAAAAGGAAGAGAATGTTCTCTATCCATTCATCCTTGAACTGTTCAACGCTTCTGAGTTAGGACAGCAACATGCACAGTTCCACTGTGGGTCAATTCAGTATCCAATCAATGCCATGATGGCTGACCATGGTGATGAAACTGAACGACACAAGCGTATTGAGGAACTCACAAATGGGTATACTGCCCCTGAAAGTGCCGAACCTGAATACGTGAAAGCAATGGAAGACTTGCGTCGTTTCCGTGATTATCTTTTGGAACACATCTACTTGGAGGATGAGATTATCTTCCCAAGAGCATTGGCTTTGGAATAATCAACCAGAGATATTACACCTTATTATATTATAGAGGATAATATCAGGAACCAGCATTAAGCTGGATCTTATAAAACAAAGATACAATGATAAAGATTAAACGTGCTTATGCGCCGGCTGAAGAAACCGACGGTTATCGTATTCTAGTTGACCGTTTATGGCCACGTGGTATTAGTAAAGAAAAGGCAAAGATTGATCTTTGGCTGAAGTCTGTAGCACCAAGTAGTGACTTGAGGAAATGGTTTGGACACGTACCAGAGCGTTTCCCAGAGTTCACAAAACGCTATAAGGCAGAGTTAGCAGAGTCTGGTGCACTGGATGATCTTCGTAAAGTACTTTCTGAACATCCTGATGCGACACTCCTCTTTGCCGCACATGACGAGGAGCATAACAATGCTGTGGTATTGAAAGAACTACTAAGCTAATACGACATATTGACGTATCAAAGTGCCAAAGTGTCACTAAAACTCCACTGGTACGCTCATTGCATAACACTCTGTACAAAATATTAATAATAAAAATAAAGCAAAGGAGATAAAGATATGTACAGAGATTCATGGTTACCAGAAGTATTTAATGATTTCTTGAACACTACAAACATGCCAAAAACAAATGCAACAGCACCTGCAATCAATGTCTTGGAGACTGAAACTGATTACACTGTAGAGGTTGCTGCACCAGGTCTAAGCAAAGATGACTTTGAGGTTAACATCAATAATGATGGTGACTTGACTATTAAGATGGAGAAGAAGTCTGATGAGAAGGAACAGAAAGCTCATTACTTACGCCGCGAGTTCGCTTACAGTAAGTACGAACAGACATTGATTCTTCCTGATGATGTTGAGAAAGAGCACATCGCTGCACGTGTAGTCAACGGTGTTCTGACCGTCACCTTACCAAAGATTAAGGTTGATGTACAGAAGATTGCTCGCCAAATTACCGTAGGTTAACAAAGAAAGGGTCTACTTGCCCTGATGGAAGAAGAGTTTGGGATACTCGCAAAGATATTTTCTGAAAGTCAAATGAAGTGATTATCCCTATTTAATTGAGTTTTTATTAGAATCGAAAAGTCCTCAAGCGTCTTGTACACTTGAGGACTTTCTTTGTTTATTTTCTATCATCTATATTATCACCTTCCGTAGGTTTCATGTCTTCTTCAAAGTTTGTTATGCCTGCTTTTACAAGTATTTCATACCATTGGAGAAGCTTCTTTATGTCACTACTGTGTACACGGTCACGGTCAAAGTCGGGAAGTACTTCGCCAAAATAGGTCTGTAACTCTTTAGCAGAGGCTTTACGCCAATTCAGAGAAGCAACTTTTCCACCCTCTTTATCACGTAATTTAGCAAGAACCTGTCCCAATGGAACATCCTCACTATCGGTGAACATTGCTATATCAGCAAGACTTGTCACACGATCTGTTGCAAAAGCGGGCAGACGACGGTGTGTTTCGTCTAATGCTTCTACGATAAGATTCATTTTACCACGGCTCACTAACTTATAGAGTCCTGGCTTACCTGCAATTGAAAGAATTGTCTGTAACATTTTTATATATAACTTTTAATTATTGAATTATCCTTTTTTCTATCTTTTTAATGTGGCACAAGAAGTACCAAGTTGACTCAACAGGTGAGTTATCTGTGGTTCTAAAGGGTGTGAACCATCATTGATTATTTCATAATCACTACGTTGTAAAACCTCCTCCTGTGGAAGTTGATGTGATATCCAATCTAAGGCCTTATCCTTACTGATATGGTCTCGCATCATTACACGTTGCACACGAACATCTATTGGGGCCGTAACACAAACTACTTTATCGACATGTGTTCGCTTATAAAACCCACTATCAAAGAATATTGCACTCTCTAACCAAGTAAAATCCGACTGTTCAAAGTCGTATGCCACAGCTGGATGAATGATATTATTCACTGCTTGCATATGCTCATCACTATGAAGAAGATATTGGGCAAGTACTGCTTTTTGCAAGACTCCATCACGGTATACATCCTCGCCTACCAACATTGACAACTCACGTTGTAAAGTATCAGATGTACGCATCAACTGCTTTGCATGTGCATCACAGTCATAAACATCAATCCCATGTGCCTTCAGTAACTGGCAGACATAAGATTTTCCACTCCCAATACCACCTGTCAATGCTACAATCATCGCTGTTCAATGAGGTAATCAACAACATCTACTGATGGACGAACATCACGAACACCATTAGGAGTGGCTTGTATAAAGAGGTGACACTTATCTGAATGACGCGATTCAACCTCCTTGTAATTAACAACAACACGGAAACCAACAGGTAACAGTTCCCTCGTTTCTGGATTCTTTGGCATTGTTCGCATACGATAAGCACCAACAACGAACTTCAAAGTTACCTTACTTGGGAACGTACGCATTACCTTATCCGCCGGAGTATTGATAGCTTCAATGGGGACTTCCACACTTTCTTCCGTTAAGACATCAGGGAATAGCTTCATCTTCACTTTGGAAGGAATGCACTTAGCATTGGTAAAACGCCGCAAATCAACTGTTATCTCCTTCACATCAGTGAAATTTGAGATATGTTGACGTGATGTATATACCGTTTGAATACTATCCAACACGCGCCGAGTAGCATACACTTGTACGCTATCAGGAATGAATTCAACATGTGCAAGATAATAATTGTTACCAGGTATAACCTTTCCCAGCAGTTTTACAGGCACTTTCTTATGGAGTCCAAAGTTGAAAGAGAAAGTATAATTTCCACTCTTCACTGAAGTTATCTTCGAACTTTTAGCCAATTGAAGATAAATCAGTCGCTGAATATCTGCAGCTGAAATCTCTCCACGCCCCTTACCATCCGTATAGAGTTTATAGTCTATAAAAATTGGATGAAAAGCCTCTTCCGTAGCATAAGCAGCTATCATGTATCCTTTATCTCGTACTGTAAAACGCACAACAGTATCAGGATCACTCGTTATCACTACATTACGTGGGACATCTACTATGCGAAGAGGAATGCTAAACTCACGTTCGTATGTTTCATTCAGCGTCATCACAAGCCAAAATGCCCCACTCAACACTAAGAAGAACAAAAAAATCAGAAACTCCTTGCTGACAATTCTCGACAAGAAGTTCCTGAGAATACTAAATGCATGAAGCGATTTACCTGTCTTCATCAAATACCTTATCTCTTTAACAACCGATAAGTGTTACTTACTTTGGTTCTGCTGAGAAGCTTGTACACTGCCAAAGACATAGCCTTTGTCTACTGTAATGACAACGCCACGTGCTATTTCTATATCAACCTTATTATTGGTCAGATCAATGCGCTTTACTGTTCCATAGATACCGCCACCTGTTACGACTGCGTCACCATCCTTCAATGCATTCTGAAAAGCACGAATTTCTTTCTGTTTCTTTTGTTGTGGACGAATCATAAAGAACCACATGATGACAAAGATTGCCACCATCATTAGTATCATAGGCATGGCACTACCACCTTGCTGTGCAGCTTGTGCCGCTAAAAAAAGACTTGTATTCATTTATTTTTCTTATTTGTTTTCCTTTATTATACAACAGAAGAACTGATTACTCCGCGTTATCATTCTCCAAATTCTCAACCTGTGCTTCCTCTGTTCGCTGACGTTCAGCAAGACGTTGGGCAGAAGTCTCTGCTACAGTTGGCCTACGCCCTTCACGACGAAAGTCCCTTCCCTCCTGTCGATCATCACGAGTCCGACGCTGACGAGGTTCTGGCATCGCTTTCATCATCTTACCAGTCTGAATCAAATGACGCGCAATTGTATCAAGCATACCATTGATATAGCCACCACTACGCGGTGTACTATACAACTTGGCCAAGTCAACATACTCGTTTATTGTCACTGAAACAGGGATATTTGGGAAGGTAAGCATCTCGGCTATGGCAATCTGCATGATGACAACATCCATATATGCTAAACGAGAGAAATCCCAATTACGACTTGCTTCACTCATGTAACGCTGATATACATCTGCATTAAGAATGGTAGCACGGAATAGTTTTACTGCAAACTCACGATCCTCTTCATCTCTGTATTCGGGTAATAACTCTTGATCTGCCTTATTTTCTGGATCAAAACGCTTGATTGTCTTGATAACAAAAGTATCAACTACTTCCTTATCATCGTTCCAGTAAAGGCTTCTCTCCTCCAAAACAGCATCCAAGTCAGGATTCTCCTGTATCAAAGTACGATAAATCTTACGCCATACCTCACGGTCTACGTCATAAGAATCATCTTCATTCACCATGTATTCCTTATAAATCGTACTCTGCTCTATCTGATCACAGAGTTTACGAACAGCCTCCATATCATCTTCCCAACGACGTTTTT
>ERZ773013.1201-NODE-1201-length-15609-cov-3.310788_pt1 | contig 15609 bp, 9 predicted proteins | sample MGYA00511670_ERZ773013 | MGnify/ENA primary metagenome ERZ773013 (study PRJEB29015, sample SAMEA2738120) | human oral metagenome | biome: human oral; feature: human-associated habitat; material: saliva | place: China | collected 2257 ... | reverse complement strand
AGAGCTTGGACGCCTGCTCCAGGACGATAAGACCTACCGGTGCCTGCTCACCATCCCGGGCATAGGCCCCAAGACAGCATCCGCGCTTGCCACCTCGATCGACATATCGCTCTTGACATATCGCTCTTTTCTAAGAGACAGCAAGCTCGCCGCATACTGCGGCCTCGTGCCTGCGGACCATGATTCCGGGTCGTCCATAAGGTCGCAGAGGGACGCCCATAAAGGCAACAAGGCGCTGAAGATCCTCCTCATATTCAGCTGCAACTCCCTCGTGGGGACGAAGAGGTGCTTCGGGAGGTACTACGATGCCTGCGTCGCGCGGGGCATGAGGCACAACAAGGCGCTCAAGGCAGTGGCACGCAAGAGGCTGCGCGTCATCTATGCAGTGATGCGCGACCGGGTGCCATATGTGGAGCCGCCGGCGAACGTTGTAGAAAAGTCACCTGCTACGGCTTGACAAAACTATAGGGACACCCCCCTCTTCGAAATTCGTGAGTCTACTAGCACGTGTGTTAGGTAGCAGCTCGCTTGCTGGCGCAAATGGAACTAAGGCAAGTCTAGCTGAGGTAGCCGATTCGACATTTGTTACCGCCGAGGAGGTAAACATTGTGTCCGGCGCGTTTGAGAATGGCGTCCCACACAAAGCCAATGAGGCATTTGATGGACGGTCTTCTACTTCTCCGTTTCGCCCTCGGCCATCAGTTCACGGAAATGGCATGCGCGGCCGGCCCACTCTCTACGGGGACCGCATGGTGACCGTTTCCTTCAGGATTCCCGCATCTTATGCAACGCGCATCGAGGAACACAGCCAGAGGGCGAAGGAGTGCAAGTCCGACTTCTTCCGCAGAGCTATTGACCTTGCCCTTCGCGATGAGGTGATGGCGAAGGAGCAGGAGGAGCCGAAAGAGCAGGGGACAAGCGACGATGCTCAGTAACAAACGACATACAGGCACCAACAAGCAGACGAGTCGCGTCCTTGGCTACGTTTTGGTTGCTGCACTTGTGGTGGTTTTGGCATGTGTGGGAGTGCTCTTTACCAGGCGCGTTACGGTTGCCTCTGCCGCCGGGGAGAGTGGCGCAGCAGCCACACCAGCCGAGAAGACCGTAGAAATAACGTTCAACAAGGTCTGGGAAGGTGACTCCGGGCACGAGGACGAGCGTCCCTCCTCGCTCACCTTGGCTGTCTCGAATGCAAACACCGGTGCGCTGGTCAAAGAGGTCACGCTCACCGCAGCAGAAAACTGGACAACTACCGAGACCCTGCCTTATGTGACAGACTCTGACGGCCATCTTGCCTATACGGTTGTGGAGAAGGAAAAGCCCGAGGCGTACGACTACTCTGTCTCCACACTTACAAACAGTACGGGCAAGGACCTTGAGCTGTGGACGCTTGCCACCAGCTCGAGCGTCTCCGATGGCGTCACTGTGCTTCTCACCAATGGGAACTCTGGTGACACCCAGCTTTATAAGGCCGAGGGGCCAACCGATGGTGTGATTTCCGGTACCCAGTGCGTTGTCACCGATCCTCTTACCTTTGACGGCACAACGTACAACGCCTACTTCAGGATTGGTGCAGATTCCGGAACCACAGTGAAGGACGCCCTGGGCTGGACTGCAATTGCCCAGGACAATGGCTTCATCCTGCAAAGCAACATGGAGAAGACCGATCCCAAGCTCAATGTGGACCGCTACCTTACGGTCAACGATAAGGGTGAGCTCAAGCTTGCCAGCAGCAAGGACTCTGCCACGGTGTTCTCGTATGATGCAAGCGCGGGCACGTTGAGCGCTTCCGGTGTGACTCTCTACGGCTTTGTGTATACGGATGACAGCGCGCTTGCAGACTACGCCTCTACCATCACCGTGACCAACACCTATGTGGGTAGCGTTCCCTCCGGGCCAACGGTCGAGGTGGGGGATGGCGCGGTAACACTCAACGCAACCAAGACCTGGAATGACAACAATGACGCAGAGGGCCAGCGTCCCGACTACGTTGACCTGGTGGTTCTCGCAAACGGGCAGCCCGCCGTCGACTCCGACGGCAACACCGTCACCATGCGTGTGAGTGCGGACAGCAGCTGGAAGGGCACGGTGAAGGGCCTCCCTCGCTATGACGATAACGGTAACGAGATCTCCTATACCGTGCAGGAGCCAAGCGTTCCCGATGGCTACACGTCAACGGTTGGAACGCCTACAGTGACAGAGTCGGAGGGGAAGGCCTATTGGGTTCAGGCCTCGACCTTTGGTACGTCTGCAGCCGATGAGGACACCTACCTCATTGTGGCGCGCGACGTCGATGACCCCACCCGCTGGCTTGGCATGCATCCTGAGGGCAAGACCGCAAGCTGGACCAACAAGGAGGGCCACAGCGCTCCCGAGATTCCCATCAACAACCAGCCTTTGAGCGTGACAACTGGTGGCGTCACCACCGTGTACCCGTCCTGGGTCTCCGACGACGTGGTTCAACAGCATCTTGATTGCCTTTGGCAGACGGAATACGACGCCGAGCGCACAGACGGACAGTCCGGCGGCACTTTCCAGAACTTCTTCCTCAAGAATGTCTCAAATGGGCTGTACCTCAAGTTTAACGGGCAGGGCGACCTTGTGAGCAGCCCCAAGGACGGCGAGTGTTCGATTCATTATGGGCTTCCCATAACAGCGACCAAGGTGACTCTTTCCAACCCCAAGTCGGAGTGGCCGTATGTCTTGGGGAATATGAAGCACTACTACCTCCTCAATAACAACCACGTTGGTGACGGCAATGCCACCCAAGCATCCGTTATGCGCATCTACAAGAGAGTGGTTCTCAAGGAAGTTACGGTAAACGTGGACGTCACCAACACCTACACGCCTCCCACTGGTTCCATCACCGTCAAGAAGGTTGACCAGCAAGGAGCCAACCTCAGTGGCGCGGGCTTCTCGCTCTACAGCACGCAGCAGGGTTCGGGAGAGACCTACGTGTGGGATGGCGTGACCTACTACAAGGTTGCCGACAAGACCTCTGACGAGAATGGCTCGGTTTCCTTTGACGACCTCAAGGCAACCGGTTCGGTGTCCTACCTGCTCGTAGAGACCAAGGCCCCCGAGGGCTACGACGCAATCGACCCCGTGGTCTTCTCGCTTCCTGTTGCAAGAAACGGCGAGAAGCCCGCCTCATACGAGGGACGCAGCACTACTTCGGGCGACGTCACCTACTACTACGACGTCACCTATACGGCAGTCGACAAGATGAGCGTTGTTCTCCCGCAGACGGATGGCCCGGGAATTCTTGCCTATGCAGCCGGAGGCCTTGGAGTGATGGGCCTTGGCGTTGCATCGGCGTTGGTTCGCAGGAAGTCTTCGAAGGAATCGAGGAGGTAGGAGGGCTCATGTTGACTTCGGCAACTGTTTTTGGCGGGTCTCGCCTGCCTCCCTAAGCGGGCGAGTGGAGTGGCGCAAAGCGTAGCAGTTTGGCATTTGGGGAAAGGAAGAGAAGTGAAACACAACAACAAGGTAATGGGTGCCATTGCATGCGGTCTCTCTCTTGCAATGACGCTGGGCGGACCTCTCTCCGCAATTCCGGCCTATGCGGCAACGGTGACGTTTAACCAGGACCTGGCTGGTTCCGAGGTGAAGAGCCGTACTTTCGATGCGTACAAGATTGCGACTTTCACGCCGGAAGCTGACGGCAACGTGTATACCTTCGTTGATGGGGCAAAGCCAGTCGTGACACAGGTGCTCACGGATATGGGTGTGGACATGACTGGCGTAACGACCGACGCCTCCATTGCCGGCAAGATTTCCGCTCTTACCGTAAGCCAGCAGAGGGAGTTTGCCACCAAGGTTGCGGCTGCACTTGCTACTGCTCAGGTCACGCCTACCACTATCACGGAGAGCGGCACCCTCGACGACAACAGCTACTACGTGATTACAGAGACCACGCAGGATGAGTCTGTAGTTAAGGCAACGCCGTTCCTCCTCGAGGTGGGGACCGATCCTGTTACCGCAACGCTGAAGAGCAGCCAGCCCAGCATCAACAAAGACATCACGAGCGCAGGTGCCAAGGACACCAAGTACGACGATGTGAACATCGGCGACGACGTGAACTTCCAGCTGAATGACCTTAAGGTCCCCAGCACCTACGGCTATGACTCCTACACCTACAACATCAGCGACCAGATGAGCAGTGGCCTTACCATCACGAAGGCGCAGCTCCAGGCGCTGACGCTTAAGATTGGCGGAACTGAAGTAAAACCGGGTGACTCCACCTATACGGTCTACGTTGTCGATGGCGATACCGAGACCGCTGTGAATGACCTTGCTGACGGCTGGAGTGCGAAGGGCGCCAAGTTCGTCATCAAGTTCAACGATAAGTACTTCATTGGTACGTATGACCAGACCGACGCCAAGAAGTACACGCAGACGCCTGCGGCCGGCACCGACATTACCGTTGACTTTGCCGCCACGCTCAATGAGGATGCACAGGTTGCTGTGCCCGAGGAGAACAAGACCCAGCTCACCTACAGCAACACCCCCACATCTGAGACTAAGTCCCAGGAACACAAGGTCTACGTCTACACCTTTGGCGTTGAGGTCCAGAAGAGCTTCACCGACAAAGAGAACCTCTTCGACCAGGTCGAGTTTGGCATTACCGGCGAAGCTGGTGACATCTACGTTACTGGCTCTAACGGCAACTACACGGTGGTCAAGCAGGGTACCGACGGCGCGGTGAGCGCCGCGAGTGGCCTCAAGCTTGATGCCGACGGCCACTTCCAGATCAAGGGCCTTGACGAGGGCACCTATACCGTGAAAGAGACCAAGGTCCCGGATGGCTATACCTCCAACGGCGACCAGACCATTACCATCACCCCCGACTTTGGCACCGACGGCGCTAAGGGTAAGGCCGGGGAGACCGTGACGGTTGCAAACGACACGGACTCCGATGGCTACGTTGACGGAGCAATGGTCAACAAGCCCAACACCTTCCACCTGTCCGACACCGGCGAGATTGGCATGTTCCTGCTTCCCGCCGCGGGACTCGGCATCATGGGCGCTGTTCTCGTCACCTCCTCCAAGAAGAAGTCCAACAAGAGCGAGAAGTAAGCGGGAACGCTGCTTGGACTAACTCTTTGACGCCGCCCTTCCGGGGGTTCCCGGGAGGGCGGCAGGCTTGTACGGCAACGGATACATGGCAAGGAGATAGGCATGAGCGCTGACCACGGTAAACACAAGAAGGGTAAGGGACTGCAGCCCGTCTCGCTGAAAACCGTATTCTCGGTGTTGTGCTTTGCCGCGGGCCTCTTTCTGTTCCTATATCCGCTCCTAAGCAACGCCCAGTACGACGCGGAGCAGAAGGAGGACGCGCGTGCGTACGATGAGGCGATGTCGCAGCTGGCTGCGAGTTCCTCGGGGGATGACGCGTCCGGAGCCAATCTCACGGAAATGCTGAGCGAGGCGCAGGCATATAACGTGTCCCTGCTCAATAGCGGTACATATCTCACGGACCCCTTTGACGAGTCCAAGCTTGCGGATCCCACGCAGGAGCCTTACGCCGATCTGGTGAACCCGGATGGAAGTGGACTCATGGGGTATCTCGAGATTCCCAAAATTGATGTGAATCTGCCCATATACCACGGGACTTCTCCAGATGTGCTTACGGCGGGCGTAGGGCATCTCCAGCCGACGTCGCTGCCGGTAGGAGGGGCGGGAACGCATGCAGTGCTCTCCGCGCATACCGGGGTTGCAGGACGCAAGTTGTTCACCGATCTTGACCAGCTGCGCGAGGGAGACACCTTCTACATTCACGTCTTGGGTGAGGTGCTCGCGTATCGAGTTGACGACATTAGGGTTGTGCTGCCGGATGACGTGTCCACGCTCACTATTGACCCCGCGGCCGACAAGGTTACTCTGGTGACGTGCACTCCGTATGGCGTGAACGATCACCGACTGCTGGTGACCGGCTCGCGTACGGAGTACAACCCGGACGAGGCGAATGCCGAAGTCAGTGTGCCGGTGACTGCGACCAACTGGTTCATGGATTACCTGTGTGCGATTCTCATCTGGGCTGGGGTCATTGTCGTGGTACTGCTGGTGCGCTGGTTGCACCGCCGACGCGCATCACGCCATATTGCGTGATGCGACCAAGCCTCGTCTATATCAATTGTCCAATCGACATCGAATGGGAGGATGCATGAACGCAGACACTTTGTGTGCAGTAATCGCAACTGCAATCAGTATATTTGGGCTCTTCGGAATTAAGGGAGATGATTTGAAGGAGGGGGGGACGGCGATTTCTAAAGGCGTAAAGAGAGATTACGCGCATCAACGTTTGGGCATCGTTATCGCCTTAGCTATACTCCTCATCTTCGTTGGCGTAGTTATTCAGTGCCTCGCCGTGTTATTTATATCTCTCCAGGAACCAGCGAAACTTATCGCCCAATTCCTGAATAGCAATGGGGCGAACATTCCTCTTGAAGTGTCAGATTTTTCATCAATCACCATCGCGTTTGCCATCCTTATTATGCTTGCAGCCGCCTCGATCTTTTCAGTTGATGCATTCCTACATGGCTTTGGTATCACGATGTTTGGAAGCGTGGTGAAGGCTGCACGGTTCAAGAGGAGGTTTGGCGGGTTCTGGAACTGGATTGCCATCGTTTGTCTCGTTGCTATCATGCTGCTTGGTTATTTCAATGTTCATGTGAACTCCGTGCTGCTTATCGTGCTTTTGGCCGCAGTTCCGGTTGCTCCTATAGTCGGCTACATCATTAAATTTCGTCAGATAAAAGACTGCGAAAAGACCAAGACGGAAAGCACACAGCCCAAGGAACAGTCCGGCCCGCAGGAAAATGACAAGAAGCGGTAGGCTCCGCGCATCAAAGAGTGCGCCGAACTGTCTTTCCTTACACCAAATTCGAATTGTCTGCGCCGAACTTGCTCTCGTTACACGTTGCTTCTGGGATAGGTTGAGTAGTCTGACTCGTATGTTGTGCTATTAGAACTATGAACAACAACACATTGTGCTTCTAAGGGCTTCAATACTTGTGTGGTCTCCAATACCACGTGTAACGAAGGCCAGTTTGGCGCAGCGTGACTAAAATCTGTGTAACGAAGCGCCTTTCGATGCGGGTAGGAGGGGCGTGCCCGCATTCAGATATCTAACAGTCCGTGCCCCGCTCGCCCAATAGTCATCCATGCCACCTTGCTGTCGGTATAACATCGAGATTACGTGAATTTGTTTGCTTTCGAGCATATTCCTTTGAAAGGTAGGCACGGTGGACAAGAACTCTAGTATCTGCATCGTTGGCGGCGGCCCCGCAGGACTCTCGCTGGCAATGTACCTCGAAAAGAATGGCTACAACAACTACCGCATCTTCGAGCGAGCAGACCGCGTGGGCGGCAAGGCATTCTCGCCGCTCATGAAGGTCAAGAACGCCAACGGTGACTGGGAGGACCGCACCATCGAGATGGGCGCGGTCATGGGCTGCGACACCTACTTCGCCGTCCACGAGTGCGAAGAGTTCGGCGGCACTACGCACGAGGACGGCCCCAAGATGGGCCGCAAGTTCATGAATACCGACGGCACACCGCTCAAGTCCAAGAAAATTGACCTTCTCAAGAAGGTCATGAAGATGAACAAGCTGTCGCGCCTGCTCGACAAGAAGTACAAGGGCTACGACGTCAATGGCCACCGCGGCATTGCGCAGGGTCGCTACGAGGGCCCATGCCCTTCGCCGGAGCTCAAGCTCGCGCACATCGAGGGCGAGAACCCCAACCTCAAGGATCTTTCGATGCCGTTCTCGGAGTTCCTCAAGAAGAATGGCTGCGAGGACGCCGAGCTGGTCTGGAAGGGCCCCTTCACCTCGTTTGGCTACGGCTACTTTGACGAGATTCCCGCAGCTTACGTCCTCAAGTATCTGGACGCCTTCACGGTGAGGCAGTTCCTCTCCACCGGCAAGCTCTGGACCTGGAAGAACGGCACCCAGTCCATCTGGCAGGGCGTGAACGACCACCTCAAGCACCCGGCCGAGCTCAACAGCACCATCACGGCCATTCGCCGCACGCCCGAGAGGGTCTACATCACCGTGAGCGGCGGGGAGGAGCAGGCCTTCGACAAGCTGGTTATCTGCACGCCGCTGGAGCTCTTCCTCGAGTACGGCGACGCCAACCAGGCCGAGCGCGACCTCTTCTCCAAGATTGTGCACAAGGAGTACTTCACGATGGCCGTGCGCACGGAGGAGGAGAAGGCACCGGAGATCTCGTATTACTACTTCGACAACATGACGCCCGAGACCTGCGGGCACCTCATGGTGTTCTATCACCGCTGGCCGGACGCCGGTCCGCAGCCGCTGGTCACCTTCACGCTGCGCAACCACGAGGGCATGGAGGATGTGCCGTTTGACGAGGCGCGCGATACCACGCTTGCCGACATGGCCAAGTCCGGCCTACCGGTGACAAAGACCGAGCGCATCGACGACTGGTACTACTTCCCGCATGTGAGCTCTGCGGACTACGCGGACGGCTGGTACGACAAGGTCGAGGCCATGCAGGGCGAGAACAACACCTTCTATGCCGGCGAGGTCATGGCCTTTGGCGACATGGAGGAGACGGTCGAGTACTCCCGCGACCTGGTGAGAAGGTTCTTCTTGTAGGGTGCGCTGACGGAGCGTAACGCGGCGGCGCCGGGGCCCGTTGGGGCCTTGGCGCCGCTTTTCGTTGGGGTCTGCGGGCGCGGCGCTCTCGCCTGCGAGTTTCCCGGTGCTTCTCGGCACGCGAATTACGCACGGTCGGGCGCGGCACCGACAAAGGCCCAGCACCACACAAAGCTGAATCGCGACCGTGCGTAGTTCGGTGGGCGAGGGGGCCTGCAGCTGCCTGGCACTGAGGGGGGTACTGCTAAACCTTCGAAAAGTGGCAACTAGGAGCTTCTGCATACCCTCGAAAAGTGGCAATTTGAGACTTTGCTATACCCTCAAAAAGTGGCAACATAGAATGTCCTAACCCTTGCGAGAAGAATGTGGGGCTAAGGCATGGCGCTGTACAGACGCAAAATATACGACAAGCTCCTTGGCTGGAAGCAGGAAAGTGCTGGTAAGAGTGCGATGCTCATCGAGGGGGCCCGGCGTGTTGGAAAGTCGACAATCGCCGAAGAGTTTGCCCGTCGAGAATACGCTTCGTATCTCATTGTCGACTTCTCGAGGGTTACTAGTGAGTTCAAGCAGACATTTCTCGATACGAGGAATAATCTAGACAGCTTCTTCCTCTACCTTACCGCTGCTTATGGGGCAAACCTTGTTGAGCGTGGCTCGCTTATCATTTTCGATGAGGTGCAGCTCTTTCCTCAGGCGCGTGAGTTCATCAAGTACCTGGTTGCCGATGGACGATATGACTACCTTGAAACTGGTTCGCTCATATCGCTGAAGACAAATGTGCAAGACATCCTCATTCCTTCAGAAGAGGAGTCTCTCGAGATGGGTCCCATGGACTTCGAAGAGTTCCTGTGGGCTGCTGGGGAGGAACCCCTTGCGCGGGCAATCGCTCTTGCATTCCAAGACAAGAAGCCTTTGCCTGACAATCTCCACCGAAAGGCGATGCGCCTTTGGAACGAGTATCTGATCGTGGGCGGTATGCCACAGGCCGTTGCGGCCTATCTCCCCAAGCGTGATCTATTGGCAGCGGACCGAGCAAAACGGCTTGTTCTCAAGATTTATCGCGATGATATCGAGAAGTATGGGGGCATTGCGGCAAAGCGCGTGAAAGCGGTCTTTGACGCGATTCCGGGACAGCTTTCAAAGCACGAGAAGAAGCTCGTGTATTCCCAGGTTGAAGAAGGCTCGCGCGCTCGTGACTACGCGATGGCCTTCTCCTGGATGAGGGAGGCGGGTACCGTCAACATCTGCACGCGCTGCACCGACCCTTCCGTAAGCCTTGCACTTGGTGCGGATGATTCGACGGTCAAATGCTACATGGCTGATACCGGACTTCTCTCGACCATGGCGTTCAGCGCGGCGGGAGATTTGGTGCCCGACGCCTACAGGCAGGTCCTTTTGGGTGACGATGGCGTGAATCAGGGCATGCTCGTGGAGAATGCAGTCGCCCAGCAGCTTGCTACAGCGGGGCACGAGCTGTACTTCTACTCAAAGAACTCGGCTGAAAAGGATGAGCGCATGGAAATAGACTTCCTTGTCGTTCGGCCTTTCTCAGATGCCGCAATGAAGCCCCGCGTGTCACCAATTGAGGTGAAGTCGGGCAAGCGCTATTCGGCGCTCTCTCTAGATAAGTTCTCGAAGAAGTTTGGCAAGCAGGCGGGCACGGAGTATGTCATGCATCCGCGTCAACTTGCAACCGAGAAGAGCAGGGTCTACCTGCCGCTTTATATGGCGCATCTGCTATAGGCGCCGATTGTATTGGCTGTTGGAGGTCGACTGCCCCGTTGTGGCTCTACCTGTGGCTCTGGGCACTGGCGTCTCGCCAGGTGGCGTAGGTCACTGCTGCCGCAATACCCATGGCGAGCAGGTCGGATATCCCTGCGTTCACCGTGTTGAGAACACCGCCGCCTACGTAGCCCAAAATCGAGAGGAAGCTCGACGAGCCCATGATGTAGGCCGTCACGTGCGTGGCGCCAGCCCAGACCCCGCCGACAAACCCGCCCACGGCAAGTCCGATGAGCGGCCGGCGGTAGCGAAGGCCCAGGCCGTACAGCGCAGGCTCCGTGACGCCCCCAACGATGCCCGAGACAAAGTACCCCAGTGCCTCTCCGCCCTCCGTGGTACCGCGCAGCCGCAGGAAGCCGCCGAGCGCCATGCCAAACGCCGCCCAGATGGCAACACCGGCTCCCACCAGCACAAACGAGTCCGTCCCCACGGCAAGCATATTGGCAAGCCCAAGCGCAAGTAAGAGTGACCGCATCCCCGCGATGACGAGAAACTCCCAGCTGGCGGCAATGATGCCCACGCCCAGCACCGTGACCAGCCCGCCTTGGTCGCCCAGCGAGAAGAGCGCCGCCCCCAGCGCGTTTCCGCACCACGAGCCCAAAGGGCCCAGCACGCAGAGCGCGGCAGGCAGCGTGATTGCCATCGCCAGCAGCGGCGCAAACATGGGGGCGAGGACCTTGGGAAGTACGTGGCGCAGGCGGAACTCCAGCACCGCGAGAAGCGCGGCGGACATCACGATGGGAAGCACCGTGCGGCTGTAATCGACGGGCGTGCAGGGGATGCCGTACACGGTGAACGCGTCGCCGTTGCCAGCAAGCTGGGCAAATGCAGGCACCATCATGATGCCGCCGAGCAAAGACCCCAGCACGGGCGTGCCGCCGAGCTTCTCGGCGCAAGAATATCCAAGGTAGATGGGCATGAAGTAGAACCCGGCGTCATAGGCCATGCCGAGAAGCGCATAGAGGTCGTCCGTCTCGCCAATAAGGCCCAGCATGGAGGGGCCAATCAGCGTCTGCGCGGTCTTGAACATGCCGCAGACGAGAAGGATGGGAATCATCTTGACCATAGCGCCCGAGAGGTAGTCCAGCGCCGCCTTGCACAAGCGGCGCGTAAATCCAGTGGTCGACGTTGCCGGGGAGGGAGCCTTGGGCTGACCTGTTTCGCTCATGGACGCTCACATTCGCTGTTCTCGGATGGATAACAAACATATTATACGTAAAGTGTTCGAATAACGGCGGCCGGTGTCGCGGCTCTCTTACTACAGGCATGCCCCTGCCGTACCATACGGTGCAGTAGCAAGGGAAAGGGCCCAAGCATGTCTCGCAGCAATTCTGCCCCACGCGCTATCGAGGTCCGCGGCGCGCGCGTGCACAACCTCAAGAACGTTGACGTATCCGTGCCGCTTGGCGAGCTTGTGGGCATCGCCGGGGTCTCGGGCTCCGGCAAGTCGAGCCTGGCCCTGGGCGTGCTCTACGCCGAGGGCAGCCGCCGCTACCTCGAGGCGCTCTCGACCTACACGCGCCGTCGGCTCACGCAGTCCACCCGCGCCGACGTCGACCTGGTCGAACACGTGCCCGCCGCCCTCGAGCTGCGGCAGCGCCCGGGCGTGCCCGGCGTGCGCTCGACCTTTGGCACCTCGACTGAGCTGCTCAACGGTCTGCGGCTGCTCTTCTCGCGGGCCGGCTCGTATACCTGCCCAAACGGGCACCGCTGCCCGCCCACCATGAACGTGGCGCTCGAGCAGCCCATTGTGTGTCCCGTGTGCGGCGAGAAGTTCTTTGGCCGCGGCGCCGAGGACCTGGCCTTCAACAGCGACGGCGCCTGTCCAACCTGCGGTGGGACCGGCATCATGCGGCAGGTGGACGAGGCCGCGCTTGTCCCCGACGAGTCAAAGACCATCGACGAGGGTGCCGTGGCGCCGTGGGGAACCCTCATGTGGTCGCTCATGAAGGACGTCTGCCGCGAGATGGGCGTGAGGACCAACGTGCCGTTTTGCGAGCTCTCGCCCGAGGAGCGAGAGATTGTCTTTCATGGCCCGGCCGAGAAGCGCCACATCGTGGTGCACAACAAGGGAACCGACACGGCCACCGAGCTTGACTTTACGTACTACTCGGCCGTTCGCGCGGTGGAGAACGCGCTGTCCAAGGCCAAGACCGAGAGCGCCATGAAGCGCATTGCTCGATTCCTCAAGGAGGGGCCGTGCCCGGACTGCCATGGCACGCGACTCTCGGCCGCAGCGAGAGACCCGCAGGTACGTGGTATCAACCTAGCCGAGGCCACGGCGATGACGCTGGACGAGCTGGCGGCTTGGCTGCCTGGCGTGGCGGCAACGCTTCCGGAGGAGGTCCAGCCCATCGCGCGGACCATAGCGGACGAGATGGCCGAGCCCATCGCGCGGTTGCGGCAGCTTGGCCTGGGCTACCTGGCGCTCGACCGTGCCAGCTCCACGCTCTCCAACGGCGAGCGCCAGCGCGTGCAGCTTGCCCGTGCCGTGCGCAACCGCACGACGGGCGTGCTCTACGTGCTTGACGAGCCGTCCATTGGCCTGCACCCCTCGAACGTCGAGGGACTTCTCGGCGTGGTGGACGACCTTCTTGCCGATGGCAACTCCGTTGTGGTGGTGGACCACGACGTGCGGGTGCTGCGCCACGCGGATTACCTTATCGAGGTGGGGCCTGGCTCCGGTGAGAATGGCGGCACCATCATCTGCCAGGGAAGCGTCAAGGAGGTCGAGAAGGACGGGGCCTCTCGCATTGCGCCTTTTCTCTCGGGAGAGCGCGTGATTCGCACGCGACGCCGCGCCGAGCGAAACGCCATGTTTGACCTGGGACGCATTCATCTTGAGATGGGTCAGATCCACACCGTGCGGCCGCTTTCCGTGGACGTGCCGCAGGGTCGCATGGTCGCCGTGACCGGGGTCTCGGGCTCCGGCAAGACCACGCTGGTGCTCGAAAGCCTGGTGCCTGCGCTCCAGGCGGGCATTGCGGGAGAGGCGCTGCCTGCGCACGTGCGTGGCTGCGACGCGCCGGGCATCCGCCGCGTGTGCCTCATCGACTCGACGCCCATCGGCGCGAACGTGCGCTCGACTGTGGCCACGTACTCCGGCGTGATGGATGACCTGCGGCGCGCATTCGCCCAGACCACCGACGCCAAGGCCCGGGGTCTGCGTGCCGGGGACTTCTCGTACAACACCGGGTCGCTGAGGTGCCCCATCTGTGACGGGACGGGAACCATATCGCTTGACGTGCAGTTTCTCCCCGACGTCGAGATTGACTGCCCAGACTGCCACGGATCGCGCTACGCACCGGCTGCCTGGGAGGTTCGCCGTCACACAACGCGCGGTGCGGGCGGCGAGAAGGGCGACTACGTGAGCCTGCCGCAGCTCATGGAGATGACGGTGGACGAGGCGCTCGGCCGGCTGGGGAGGCTGCGCAGCGTTGCCGCCAAGCTGCAGACGCTCTCGGACATTGGGCTTGGCTACCTCACGCTGGGCGAGGCCACGCCGGCGCTCTCTGGCGGAGAGGCGCAGCGCCTCAAGCTCTCGAGCGAGATCGGCCGCAGCCAGGAGGGCACGCTCTTCGTCTTTGACGAGCCCACGATCGGCCTGCACCCGCTCGACGTGGAGGTGCTTCTCGGCGTATTGCAGGGGCTGGTGGAGCACGGCGCCACCGTTGTGGTGATCGAGCACGACCTGGACATGATCGCAAACGCCGACTACGTAATCGACATGGGGCCGGGCGGCGGCGAAGAGGGTGGTCGCATCGTGTGCGCCGGGACGCCGGAGGAAGTCGCCTGGTGCACGGCGTCGGTGACTGGGCGGTATCTGGCCAAGGAGCTGGGACGCCTTCTCGGAGCTAGGGCATCTTCGCGCGCTACACATTCGTGATGCGATTGTGTTGCGACCTGGGCACGTCACACATTCGAGTATGAATCTGTTGCGGCTGGCGTTTGCTGGCCGAACAGTATGTGATGCTTTGGCGGATGAAACGGATACCTGGCCGTTCCATTCGTGCGCTCCGTCGTCCACCGGGTGCTAGTCACCGCTGTCGGTAAGGAAAATAACCCACATATGTCGACTTCTGCACGTAATTATCGGACTTTCTTTTGCGCTGCTTGTTCACGCAAGCCCGTCATTGTGCCGCATTACTGCTTTGGAACACAGCTGGGAGTAAAGTTGGGGCGCACGCATCCACCGGTTGCGGGGGTGCTGCGATTGCGAACGGCATTGCTGCTAAACTCTCCGCAGGTACATGGGCACGCAGCCGACAAGGGACGGAGGTGCCATGGACATCCGACGCATGCTTGCGGGCAGGCTCCGCACGCATGACAGGCAAGATCCGCTGCCCCTCTGGACGTCTTGGGGAGAGAAACTGCGTACCGGCGGTGAAGACGTGCCGTCCACCCACCCGCACCCCCAGTTTGTCCGCAGCGCGTGGGGCAGCCTCAACGGCTGGTGGGAGTGCGCGTTTGTCACCAGCCTCGGCGGTGGTACGCCGGAGCGCACGGCCACCGCGCCTGCCACATTCCCCCAGCGCATACGTGTGCCCTTCTCGCCAGAGGCCCTGCTTTCGGGAGTGGGGCGCCAGCTCAAGCCAGACGAGCTGCTGTGGTATCGTCGCGCGTTCGAAGCGCCCGCGCTCCAGGCCGGCGAGCGGCTGCTCCTCCACTTTGACGCCGTGGACTACGCCTGCGCCTGCTACGTGAATGGGTACCTTGCGGGCACTCATGCCGGCGGCTACCTGCCCTTCTCGTTTGACGTGACGGATCTCTTGACGCCTGGCGAGAGGAATGAGCTTCTCCTGTGCATCCGCGATCCCAGCGACACCGAGCCGCATCCGCGTGGCAAGCAGCTCCTCCAGTGCGGGACCATCTGGTACACCGCGCAAAGCGGAATCTGGCAGGACGTCTGGTGGGAGCGCGTGCCCGAGAACCACATCGAGGAGCTGCTCGTCGACGCCAGCCCGGATGCCGGGGACGTCACGGTGTGCGCACGGGTTATGCGGCCGGGTTTGGAGCTGCGCGTGTTGCTCCTCTCGGCGGATGGTGCGTTGGTTGCCCGTGGCACGGCGGTTGCTACCGAGAGGAGCGTGGCCGCATGCATTCCCGTGGAGGCACCGCATCTGTGGTGCCCGGACGACCCATATCTCTACGGTCTACGTATCGAGTACGGCATGGATGTGGTGACGAGCTATTGCGCCTTTCG